>Ga0209567_10000643_pt1 | contig 18976 bp, 12 predicted proteins | sample COG_12_FD_184756 | JGI IMG/M metagenome (GOLD analysis project Ga0209567, IMG submission 184756) | Pelagic marine sediment microbial communities from the LTER site Helgoland, North Sea, for post-phytoplankton bloom and carbon turnover... | ecosystem: Environmental > Aquatic > Marine > Neritic...
TGAGTATATTCCAGACGTAGAATCTCTCAATATTCAGGCAATTGTCCGGCCGCTTACCGGCATGAAGCCGCCGGTCCCAAGAATGAAGCCTAATCGGCCGTTCATTGCCCAGAGCGGACGGAATGTTGCAGTGCAGCGAATTCCTGCTCCCGGCCAAGCGGACCCCAGGCTCTAATCTATCTAGCCGAGGCCAAGCAAGTGACCGATTTGCCAGCTAGGGAAAAAGTAACGTAATGCAAAATAAACAATGAGAATGTACGCGCTGGGATACACCCATAGGGTGTAGTTATCAATGGCTCTGGCGATACGCTCCCTGCCCGATACCTCAAGCCGCCGCAGCACCACGTTCAAGACTACAGCGAGGCTGGTGATGGTGAAGGTTGCTACTAGGATGGCATCCATGAATGTCATGTAGCCCAACCTAGGTAAATCATTCGATATAGTAAAGTTAAACGCGACGTACACCAGTAGGTTCCCTGCGCTGATATCGACTCTTTTGGAAAAGTCCTTCAGAAAGAACGTAACCCATGAAACCACCACAATAATAATTAGCGGTACGAAGATCCGCAGAACGTAGTACCAAATATGGCGATACGCAGTGAACTCAAAGGTAATCCGGTTAGCGGGCTGGTCTGCGATGTTTTTTCGACTTGTGACTTTGACATCACCCTCATTAAATACCCATTCTTCTTCTCCCAACTGTTCACCGAGTCCGCTGAACTTAGGGTCGGGAACAAACTGCATAATAGTTTCGGGAAATGGCGTGTCGATGCTGACGAAAAACCGCTGAACGTCAAATGGAAAATCCAAAAAATCGAAATCTGGTGCCTGAAGGGTTACAGTAAAGCGTTCACCGTACAACACCCTGCCATCTGGAAAAACAGCTACAACGGCATCGTCTCCGATGCGGCGGCCTTGTTGGTTGAATATGGTAAACCTTGGATAGAAAATGTTTTCCTCATCCGATTTTATGGTGAAAGCACTACGCTCATAGCGCCTGACCGGGAGCTCGCTCTTTATCGGTTCGAACGTAAGGTTCGGATCGTGCCACTCCATTCTAAGGTACCCTACTGCACCGAAGTTTTCTGATTTCTGATTGACATGAGTGATCTGGTCGATACGGAGCCCAACCTTTATGTCAATCGGGAGATCACGATAGGCGCTCAGGTCCGGATTTGTCCATTGTTGTTCGCCCTGCGCCCTGGTTGGTGATGCGAGCAAAACCAACAGGATTGCCCCAAGGTAGGTAAACTGAACAATCGACTGTTTCAATTTATTGCTCCTGGATTCTTCATGCTGGTAAAAATAGGCAAACAGCTCGCATACTACTTGACTTGCATCAAGCGAAGCATAGTTTACTCCGTCGCCAACAATGACTGCCCGAGCGTCCGTTGTGAGTATATTCCGGACCGTATAATCCTCATAATTTCGGGTAATGTTACGGCCGCTTACCGGCGTAAAGCCGCCCGTTCCAAGAATGACGCTTAATCGGCCGGACCTTGCCCATTGCTGCCACTCGCGGTACTTTCTTGAACTGGCGCTTTCGGCCATGACCGGTCCTTCGTGGCGGTCCGCTTCATCTTCCGCTTTAAACCACTGGATCTGAAAAATATCCCCAAAAAAAAGCTGAATAGCCTGTCGTGACGCGCCAAAAACGTCGTTAGCTGAGTCGCTTATTGCGCGACGACCTTTTGCCCGATCACTCGATTGCGACAGGCGGTTATACTCAGCCTCCCTAGACGGTTGATTCTGTATTTCTTCATATGTATTTGGTTGCATGGCTCGGTTTAGAAGGCTGCTGGCACTGATCGGTTTAATCATGGTGAGCGTTTTACCGAGCGCCTTCGGTGACGACCGTGCGGACGGCATCGCAGATCCGGCGCAGCCCGATACGGGCGCCACTCAACCTGCGGGGCTGCCTTTCCAGACCAAGCTTGTCGGTGTGGAAGATCGTCAACTTGCCGGACTGCTGCAGGCCACACTCGCTCCGCTCGTGGCGGGCAAGCGTGTGCCGGAAACGCTGAACGGAATCGAGCGGCGCACGCAGAGTCACATCAAGGCGCTACAAGCGTTGTTGCGTTCGGAGGGCTACTACGGCGGAAAGTTGACCTACGATATCGACGCCGGGGTGGCGCCGGTAGCAGTCGTCGTCAACATCGATCCGGGTCCGCGCTATGTGATCAAACAATACTCGATCGAATACGACGGCCCGGGTTCCGAGGATCCCCGGCTTCCATCCATCATTGGTGATGTCGGGATGGCGCTGGGAGGAGCCGCACGCTCCGATTTCGTGCTGGATATCGAAGACAACCTGCTGCGCCACCTCGCCGACAGTGGGCACCCGTTGGCGCGAGCCAACGACCGACAGGTACTGGTGGACCACGCGGACCGGAGTATGGCGGTTACGCTACAGGTTGCCCCGGGCGCAGTTGCGCACTTCGGACCATCGACGATCCAGCCCATGCCTACAGTGGACGAAGAGTACGTCAGAGGTTTCGTCACCTGGGAGCAGGGACAAGTATTCGAACGAAGCAGGATCGATAGTTTTCGAAGCGCCCTGCTGGGCACTGGTTTATTCGATTCGGTGGCGGTGGAACGGCCTGGTGCGCTGGATGCGGACGGGGAACTTCCGCTTAGCGTGCAGCTCTCCGAGCGCAAACATCGATCTATTGGCCTGGAGGGGCACTGGTCCACCGATGTGGGACTCGGTTTGGAGGTGTTCTGGGAACACCGCAATCTGCTCGGTAAGCAAGAGCAGCTTACATTGACCGCACGGCTTGAAGAAATCCGTCAGGAACTCGATCTGCGCTTCAGAAAACCGCGTTACCTCAGGCAGGACCAGGCGCTGCTTGCCGACGGGATCTGGGGCAACCAGGATACCGACGCATTCCAGGGACCGCTGGCAACCGGGTTTGTCGGCCTGGAGCGCCAGGTCGGACAGACGTGGACGCTGAGTGCCGGAGTCCTTGCGGAAGCCAGCAACCTTGAGGACTTTCAGGGCACGCGGGACTACCACTTATTCGGTGCCGCACTGCGTGCTGTTCGCGACACCTCTGACGACCGCCTGGATCCGACCCGTGGTACACGGCTGCGCCTCGAGTTGACGCCTTATCACGCGGGTGGCGACGGCGAAATCGACGTACTGGAAGGCAGAATCTCAGGCAGCGCTTACTATCCACTGCGAGACGACAGCCGCGCGATCCTGGCTGCCAGGGCCAGATTGGGCGGCATTACCGGTGCGGAGTCCGCCAACCTGCCGGCCAACCGGCGTTTTTATGCCGGCGGTGGAACATCGATCAGAGGCTATGCGCTGCAGAGCGTGGGCCCGCTGGCGCCGGATGGTACACCGCTTGGTGGACGGTCTCTGGTGGAACTGAGTGCAGAGCTGAGACTCAAACTTAGTGAAATCCTGGGCGGCGTCGTGTTCATCGACGGTGGTAATGTATTCGACGACACGGTGCCGGAATTTTCGAACAACCTGAGGTGGGCGGCCGGCTTCGGTGCGCTGTATTTCACCGCGGTCGGACCTATACGGCTGGACTTCGGATTTCCGTTGGATCGCAGGTCGATCGACGATTCGTTCCAGTTTTATATCAGTGTCGGCCAGGCATTCTGAGATGATAAGTACCGGTCGTTTCCTCAAACGGGCATTAGCAACGCTAACGGCGTTTATCGGCTCCGTCGCTGTACTCATATTCGGCGCGTACTTTTATGTGCAGACTGATTCCGGGCGGGTGCAACTGGCAGCCCTGCTGGCAGACCAACTTAGCGGGGACGGCACCACGGTCGGCATCGACCGTATCTCCGGTAACCTGTTCCAGCGGTTCGGCCTGCAAGGATTGACCGTGGAAGACCTGAACGGCGAATGGTTTAGAACGGATACCGTTCAACTCGAGTGGCGCCCGTTTGAACTGATCGACGGTCGCCTGCACATAACGCGTTTGGTTGTGTCCGATGTGTTCGTTTCCCGTCAGCCTGAATTTTCGACCGATTCCGCACCGGAGGAGGTGCAGTGGCCACGGATGCCGTTCTCCGTGGATCTGGACGCGGTCGAACTGAATCAGGTGACTCTGGCGCAGCCCATCCTGGGCCAGTCCCTCACTATCGACGCCGCGGGCAATTTGAGCCTGGCGGCCGACGGCATCGTTCTCACCAGTCTCCGCGCACAAAGAGTTGACGGTGAATCCGGTTTCGCCGCACTGGAGGCGCGCTTCGAGCCAAGCGGTAAACATCTGCAGCTGAAGGTCGAGGCCGATGCCCCGGTCGGCGGCGTATTGTCCACCGCATTTGACCTTCCCGGCCTCGCGATCAGGCTGTCCGGCGCCGGACCGGTCGGTGACTGGCGCGGCACGCTGCAGGCAAGCAGCGGGGACGCGGCGAGGGTGGAGGCGGATCTTGGTTTCAAGATAGAGGGTGAAACATACCGTTTCAATGCCACTGGGAACGCCGATGTAGCGCTTTTGGCCGATGCCCGACTAAACGGCCTGGTCGAAGGTGGGATTAAGTTTACGCTGGATGTGGCTTCTCTGGATTTGGAATCACTCGACGTTGCCGGCGTCCGCATCGAAAGTGGTGCCGTCACGGCCAGGCTTTCCGGCACCGTGTCAACAACGGACATCGACTTGACGGCCGCACTCAGGTTCAGCGAAAAAGGTTCGACGTGGCTGCGATCGCGAGTCGATGGACTGACCGTAAGTGATCTTGAAGCGACCGTGCAAGCGCATGGAGCCCTGCTGCAGCCCGAGGTTGAGATCAAGCTCGGTGCGAGTATGGTTGATATTGGGTATCAGTCCGAGGCATCGGTGTCCTCGCAAGATGCCGCGGCAACATTCAACATTTCATTCGGCGCACCGCTTACCCGGGGTGGCTTGCCTGCCACCATCCATGGAAACGGAAATACGGAGATCGTCGCTATCGATGATACCGCGCTGACGGACCTGTTAGCCGGGAAACTGAACTGGGCCGTAGATGCCACCGTGGAACCTGGTATTCAGGGACTCCGTGTCGTCTATGCCCGGATTGAAAACACGTCTGCCATGGTGACCGCCAGTGGGTACCTCGATCTGAACGTTGATGGTTCAGAGCAGGCACAATATCTGCGGTTCGACACCACCGCCACGGTGCCCGACATTGCACGATTCGGTTCATTGCTCGATGCCATGCAAGGAGGTTCGGCGCAGATTCATACCAGCATCCAGTCGAACGGCCTTGACGCTGGTTTCACCGCATCTATCGATGGTACCTTCGATCGACTTGAGCTCGGCTCGTCTATGGTTAATACCCTGGTACACCCTGCTTTGAGCGTCCACGCCGAGGTACTGCTCGATGACCAGGGGGCAGTGAGTGTACGTTCGCTTACCGCCAGCAGCGAGGTAGCACAGTTGAGCGGTGCGTTGGAACTGAGCGCGGATTTGCAAACCCTGCACGCCGAATACCAATTGCAACTCGACCGGTTGAGCGGATTGCTGCCGATGGACACTCAGGGTTACCTGACAATCAAGGGATCGGCAAAAGGTCCCGTATCCGATCCCGCGATCGGCGCTACCGTGGCGCTTTTCGATATCGTGGTGGGTGCGGTCGAAGTCGGGTCCGGCGTGATAGAACTGGAGGTGGACAAAACCGTATCCAGCCCCTCCGGCCGGTTGATCGCGACCATAGATCAACCACTGGCGGACCGGGTAAATGCCGCTACGCGATTCGAAGTCAAAGAATGGGACGAGCTCGAGTTGCGCGATATCGCTATCACCGCAAATGGTTCGTCTGTGGAAGGGGCGCTGCGTATACCGTTTACGGGCGCTCCCATGAACGGGACGATTTCCGGGAACATCGGCGAACTCGACCGGTGGTCCAAGGTTGCCGGTCTCGATCTGTCCGGCAATGCCTCGTTCGAAATCACTGCGAGCACCCAAGACGACGAGCAAACGCTTGGAACCAGCGCACGTATTGAACAGGCCACGGTGAGCATCGATCCATCTCAGCGCATCGTCGTCCGCGATGTCGAACTGAAATCGCTGGTGCTCGATCCATTCGGCAGCACCCGCGGTACGCTGATGTTGCAGGCCGGACAGCTACAATCCATGAGCGTGCTGCTGCAACCGTTTTCTCTGAACATCGATGCTCAAGACCTGGATCATGCCGCGTTCGTCTTGTCGCTCGAAGGGCAAATTCCCGCGATGCTGAAACTGAACGCGCGAGGTGACATGACGAGGCGCTCGGGCGAGATAAAGATGATCCTGAACGAGATGAACGGCGGGCTGTCGGATTTCCCTTTGCATCTGGATGGTCCGGCAACATTGACGCTGGGTAACCAGTCAGCATCGGTCGACAACCTGTCGCTGGCTGTTGCGCGCGGCTACGTTCGCGCGCAGGGATCAACTGCGCCAGGGATCATCCATGCCGAAGTGGCGTGGGATCAGATCCCTCTGTCACTGCTGGACCTGCTCGACCCCGGAGCCGGGCTGGTGGGCACTCTGGCGGGGAATCTGCAGCTCAGCGGCTCCCGCATCGATCCGTCCGGCAAGCTGAGCTTAAAGATCGCCGATCTGCAGCAGAACTCCCCGGCCGGCCGGAAGTTGCCCAAACTCAACGGCTCCATGCGCGGCGACTGGAAGGGCGGCCGGCTGCAATTGGGCGGGAGCGCTACCGGGTTTAGCGAAGCCGGGCTCAAACTCGATGCGGATGTGCCGATGCGGTTTGCCGACAATTCATTGACACCGCTTTTGCCGTCCACCGAACCGCTGTCTGCACGTGCCTCATGGCATGGGCCGATCGAACCGTTAGTGCGATTGATGGACTTCGATGAACACGACCTGTCAGGCATCGCCGACCTCGATGTCGAGCTGGTCGGCACGTTGGATTCGCCGAAAGCGAAAGGCACAGTGAAACTCGAACAAGGAGTGTACGAACATCACGGAGTAGGAACCTTATTGAAGGATATATCGCTCACGGTCCAAGGCAACGGTGATCGGCTGACCGCTAAAGGAACTGCTACCGACGGCGGCAATGGACGCGTTCGCGCCGCAGGCTTTGTTGAACTGGCGTCCGCGGCACAGCCGCTGATTGATCTGGAACTGGAACTGGACAAGGTGACCCTTATCCGCCTCGAAGAAGTTCGCGCGACCGCCAGTGGCAAACTCGCCGTAACCGGTACGCTAACTGAAGCACGGCTGGAAGGTGAACTCGTTACCGACCAGGTAGAGGCACGAATCATCGACAACGCGGTGCCACAGGTCACCGAGCTCGAGGTGACAGAGATCAATCATGCCCAAAGGAAGCCAACCACGGATGACAAATCCGAGGACGCTAGCCCGATAACCCTGGCCATGGATCTCGACCTGCGTATGCCGGGCAAGGTTTTCGTTCGCGGTGGCGGCCTGGACTCGGAATGGTCCGGGCAACTGGATGTCACCGGCACCGCAGATTCACCAATTGTATCCGGTGTATTGCGCCCGGTCAGAGGCGGATTTACGCTTGCAGGAAAGCGTTTCACGCTCCGATCCGGCAGCGTCCGCTTTGACGGGTCCGGTGGGCTCGATCCTGCACTGGACCTGCCGCTGGAGCACAACGGCGCCAATATCACCGCCATCATTTCAATCACGGGGCGCGCGTCGGCACCCCAGATGAAGATGACCTCACGACCACCGCTGCCGGAATCGGAGATCCTGTCGCGGGTGCTGTTCGGTACGGGCTCGCAACAGCTGACCACAGCTCAGAAGATCGAACTCGCGGGCGCCCTGGCGTCGTTGTCCGGCACCGGCGCCGGGGCGCTGGACAAGGCCCGCGACAGACTTGGTGTGGACGTCCTGTCCGTAAACGAGAGTGCAGATGGTTCAACAACAAAACTCAAGGCGGGAAAGTACGTATCGGACCGGGTCTATGTAGAGATGGAGAAAGGTGCCCAGCAGAACACGGGCACAGCCACCGTGGAAGTGGAAATCGCACCGCGGGTCAGAGTTCAGACCGGATCCAAAGGCCAGGGCGAGGGTAAAGTCGGCATCGAGTGGCGCTGGGATTATTGAGACGCCACCTTGGCACACCGAATTATGCGGATTAACTAGTTTCATATATTCCAGCCGATCACGTGGGGCCAGATGAGGCCATCGTCTATATTGGGCATAGAGTGTGTAGAGACTCATTTGCTGAAGATGAAAACTCCACATAGGGCAAAAGCAATCCACCAGGTTGGTAGTGTAATTCCATATATAGTGAGGAATCGCCGATTGAACATTGATGTGATTATCACATTCAATTTTCAGATTGCGTTTTTACACACTCTGGGCAATTTGCGGACCTACCGTGATCAGGTCGCGACAGTCAGTTGTGGATCGATAGTTACCGTCCCCGGCTAAGAAACACAACCGGCCGCAATGAAATAGAGGAGCCGTTCGTGCTACCTACCCCGAGTGACCGCTCCTGGCCGGGTCCGGCCCGACGCGGCGCAACGACACCATCTATTGGTGAGCGAAATTCAATGGCCGCTTCAGCCCAGTCAAGAGTCATTGGTCACATTCGTGATGCGTCGCAGCATAGAAGTCTCTACTCGACCCGAAGCAGACGATGGCACAACAATAGAACACACGAATGCCCCGGTAATTACAAGGTCAGTATGCCCCTCAATCCCACCACCCAGACGTTGTCCTCGTCCGGGTTGTGCGCAGGATCGAGTATGAGCTGCAGGTCCGGCAGGAGCGAAAAGCTCTGTACCAGTTGAAACTTGTACGAGGTCTCGATCACGTACTCGTCCCGGAGTTCTTCGTTTGAAGGACGGGCCCAGCCGACACCCAGGCTCCAGGCCTGATCCGGTTTCGTGGTGAACTCGAAACCCACCGACAATCCATCGCGTGCCGCGACACCTGCGCCGCCGTCCGAGTGCCCGAACCGCATGAAGGGAAAAAACTTGTCCAACTTCCAGCTGGCGCTCACCGCCCAGCCCTTGCCTCGGGAGACACCCGCCTTGTCCAGGGCATCTTTGTCCCAGTAGGTGAACTGGATGCGGTCGGTCTTGTAGCGGTCTATGCCGGGCGCCCAGCCAATCTCCACCGCCTTCAACCATTCGCCTTCATCAATGGTGTCGCTGTCGAATTCGCCGCTGACCGCATTGCCGTCGTGGATATGGCCGCCGATCCAAACCTGGTCCGTGACAAAACCCTTGGCCACCGCGCCCAGTGCGCCGATGCCGGTCGTGGCGATGGTCGGGTTCAACAAGAATGAGCGATTGATGAAGCCCCTGGAGAAGGTCTGAAATGGGAACGCGTCGAGGTAGGCATCGAAAGCCAGGCGACCCACGGCAAATCCCGCCGTCTGGTCATTGAACACCTGGGTCCAGTTGAACACCGCCAGGTCCCAGTCGAAATTCGGACTGTAGCCGAACCCCGAGTTGAGCGCGGCTGTTCCTATGTCGCCCCCCAACTGACTCGGGGAAAGATTACTGCCGATGTTGGAGCGATGCTCTATCCGATATTCAAGCTTTCCCGGGTGGCCCGAGCCCGGACCGAACAGCGTCCAGCTACCCTGCACCCGGTAGATCTGACCCCAGGCATCGTCCTCTTCGCCCAGGCCGTCGCTGGCGTTTTGATAGAGCCAGTAGCCACTCAGACCAAAAGAGAAGCCGTGCTCGTCCTGAATGCGTTGCTTCCAGTCGTAATAGGGCTGAAGAGGGCTTTTCTTGACTATGGCCTCCTTGTCTTCGTACGCTCGTTCGAGATCCGCCGCCACGCCATCTGGCCCGCCGAACGAGCGTGCTTGGTTTGGTGCGGAATTGTGACCAGGCTGATTGCCGGCACCACCGGTTTGGGCCGTGGCTTGAGATGGCAACGATGCCATGAAGATTGACGAAAGCACAACGATGCCAATCAATCGTTTCGGCCACTTGATTCTTGGAATCAATTCCATGACCAAAGGTCTTTAGAGTGTTAACCGCCCACGTAAACCCAACACCCACAGTCGATCCTCCTGCGGATTGAGGGCGGGATCGATCAGCAGCTGCACATCGGGCGTGATGGCAAAGTTCTGCGACAGCTGCAGGCGGTAGAACGCTTCGATGGTGTACTGGTCGTCCAGACCGGGTCCGACGCCCGTCTCGGACGGCCGGCTCCAGTTGAGGCCGATGCCCGCCAGGTCCTTTCGGCCGGAGAGATAGCGACCCAGCCCGATGCCGAGGGAGCGCTCCCACAGCGCGCCGCCATCCTCGGCATAGCCCGCTCGCAGGAAAGGCATCCACGTGTCGTCGATGAACTTCGTCGCCGAGAAGCCGACCCCCCAGCCGTCCGGAACACCGGCGGCCCCGCGCTCGTCTGCGTGCCAGTAGGTGAGGTGCACATTGTCCAGATAGATGCGGTCCTGGGAGGGGGTCCAGCCGACTTCGATGTGCTTGAAATACTCCGCATCATCGAAGAACGAACTGAAGAAGTCCTCAGGACTGGTGGGATCGCCGTTGGTGTCCGCCAGCCCGGCAACGATGTAAATATTATCCGTCGCCATCAGACCCAGAACGGCCCCCAACCCCTGGTTAGGGGCGGGAATGGTGGCGTCGGTCAGGAATGCCAGATTGCTGAACGAGGTCCAAGGATTGACCATGCCGTAGACGTTGACGTAGTCGGTGGCGTCGACGACGCCCAGGTTGAATGCCACCCGCCCGTCGTTGAGCTTCTGCTGCCAGTACAGATTCGTCAGTGCCAAATCGATGTCGCTGAACGGGGCCGCGGTCAAACCGGCGTAGCCGATCTCGAAGCCCAGCCCTTGCGGGGCGATGCCGCTGCCCAGGCGATGGCGGTTCTCCACTTTATATACGATGCTGCCCGGGCTGCCGCCGCCTCGGTTGAGCACCGTCCAGGACCCGAAGAACCTGAAGATGCCTCCTGCCGCATCGTCCTCGCTCCCGGCGCTCTCGCTGGCCCCTTGATAAAGCCCGGTGTAATCAAAAGAAAAGGCCAGGCCGTGCTTCTCGTTGATCCCGGCCTTCCAGTCAAAGTAAGTTTTGAGCCCGCGCTGCAAACCGGTGAAGCGATACCCCTCTTCTCGGTCGTCTTCCTCCAGCGTGCCGCCTACGCTGCCCGGTCCGCCGAAGCGCGGTACATCGCCATAATCGGACTTGTACAGGGGATCCTGTTTACCCTCGGCGCTCACGACGCCAACTGCAAAGCAAATTAACAAAACCGTAGCTGTGCAACACGCGTTGGATTTCATCTTTGTTGCCACGAAATTTCTCCCGGCCTATTTCTTTAGCTCATCCAGTTCGATCTGATTGTGGAACCCAACTGCACCATCGACGCTCAATGCCTTCATGTGCACCACTGGTCTCGGTATCGCCGCCCAGTCGATTTCGATCAACCCGAAATTCTGTTCAAAGAACGGGTCGGCAACACGATAGCTATTGCCCACCTTGGGGTACGTCTCGTTAACGTGTGTCATGCCGCTCGAGGTGAAATCGTAAAGAGGGTAAGGCCCTTCGTTCGTCTTTGACAGCTTGGCAAAATGGACGCTACCGCTTAACAGAACGACACCATTCGCGCCCGTATGTTGGAACAGATTGAATAGCCGCTTGGGCTCCCGCGCGAAGTTTCCCCATTCCTGCATTCCCTTCTGATCCGGTACGATCTGTGTCCCCGATGCAATGAGTCTGGCCTCTGCGGGTGTGCGCAGTTGTTGTTCCCGCCAAAGCCACTGCGCGTCGCCAAGCAGCGTTGCAACGGGGTCGTCATTGGGTGTGTGGCCCATACTGCCAAAGATACCCAGCGACTCGCGCTCCTCTTGGGGCGGGCATCTGGAATCAGGGTACCCCGGTTCCATCGGTTGTCCAGCAAAATGATTTGAACACGTCGACCCTCCGGCCCCAAGATCTTCGCATCGTAGATGCCATCTCGCAGCCGCCGGGGCGAATCCTCGGGCTCGCCGAAGAAATCCAGGAAAACCTTCCGCGATACTTCCTTCAGTGCAAAGTCGGCACCGCCGTCATGCTTTCCGTAGTCGTGGTTGTCCCAGGTGGCCATAAATGGGAACGTTCGGCGGACCTCGGCAAAGTCGGGATGATCGGCGAGTTGTTGATAGTCTTGTCGCAGTGTTTGTTCGGTCGGGACGAATAGCTCCTCGCCGTGCCAGTCGCCGTAGATATTATCCCCGAGGAGCAGAAACAGGTCGGGCCTCGCTGCCACCACCGCCTTCCAGATGGGCTGGGGCTCCCACTGCTTCGCGCAGGAACCGAAAGCTACCTTGCTTACTGGAGCGGAGGGCAGCGGCTGGCAGTTGCGAGTAGCTAGAGTCGCGAATGCACTTCGCGACCAAAACGGTAGCAAAGCGGAAGACAGTAGCAGTCGTCTTTGCAGATCTTCCATCTCTGGGTCTTGACGCAAGGTCGCCTGAATTCGCCGAGGGGCTTTGATAGAGCCCCTCGGTGGGATTTTGCTTAAAGGGGAAACTGACTGCGAGTCAGCGGTGTCTTGGCGGGACGGAAGTGGGGGTGATCGCCCTCCACGACGGTATTCTTGTACACCAGCCCGTCTTTCATGATGAAGTGCAGCTTGTCGTCGTCCAGAATAAGTTCGATGTTTTCCAACGGATTGCCATCCCACAGCAGCAGATCGGCATAGGCATTTTCACTGATGGTGCCGAGAGCATACGTCGGATAGGGATCTTTCGGGCCTGACCACTTCAGTACCTTTCCAGCATTTCCGGTCCAGTGCTTCAGGGCTTGAGCCGCGGTGTATCCTGCCTTCACGTTGCATGTAATGTCTTCTTTGATGCGTTCGACAAGCCCCGGGCTGAACATGTCCGAACCACCGACGGTAAAGACGTCATGCTGATTCATCCACTTTGCAACATTGCGGGCACCTTTGCCCACCGCGACCCCTTTTGCCTTCTGCTCATGGGTGAAGAATGCGGGCATGGTTTCATAGGAGCCGAATGAATTGATGCTCATGTAACACTGGAAACTCCAGACGATTTCCTCGCCGGCTTGTTGCATCGATTTCATACGCTTGACGGTGTCCTCCGAGATGAGAAATCCATGTTCGAAAGAGCGTGTGCCCAGATCCAGATGGCGATTGTAGGAATTATCGTGATAGGCATGGACGGCCACGTACGTGCCATTGTCTGCCGCGATTTCAACTGCCCTTTTAACCTCGTCTTCAGCGAGCCCCATGATCTCCAGAGGATCGAACTCGCTGGCCACTCCACCGCCGCCCATAACCTTTATGAAGGCCGCACCCCGGCGAAGATTCAGACGCACCGCCTTTGTGACTTCATCTGGCCCATCGACCACCCACGTATTCTGGGTTCGCTGAGACATGTCAATGTGGCCGCTCAAGATCTCCGGCGGCACATTGCGCCCGGCCCAGTCGCCGTGACCACCTGTTTGAGAAATGGCTCCACCAGCGGAATAGATTCGCGGTCCTGGCAATAATCCCATATCGATAGCCTTGGCAATATCCAGCGGGTCGCCGGCGATGTCGCGCACTGTCGTGATCCCTTTCATCAGCATGCTGTGATTTAGGTGATGCAAGGCAAAGGCACCACCTGCTGCGTCATCCCAGCGGGTCTGATAGGCGGCGGTCCCCTCCGGCGGGTTCAACATGACGTGCTGGTGCATATCGATCAGCCCTGGGGTCATGGTTCGTCCTCCACCATCTACTACTATTGCGCCCGGTGCAGTAATGGTCTTGGCGACCTGCTTGATGTAGTTATTCTCCACAAGCACGCTCATCCCCATGGTAAGGTTTTCATTGAATCCATTGAACACATTCACGTTGGTGAAAAGGATCTGAATCGGTTTTTCCTCTCCCTCTGCCGCCTCTGCATCACCTTCAGTTGTCGTGGCGGCTGCGGATGCGACCGAAACACTGAGAATGCAAGTCATAAGCCAGATAGCACTGTTGCGAATAGTCATTGTGAAATCCTCGATAGCACGGGGTGTCGATAAGGCCCGGCAATCTATCACCAGCGCAAGATAATTACCTTGCAGAATGAATCATCTACCTTCATAAAATAGACAAATATGCAAGATCAGTATGATTTTTCGGGCAATGGAATGTTAAGGTGATGTTATGGATACTGACGCGCCAATAAAGTCCCCAACCCCTACGGGTCTGCCACTCGTCCGGTTAAATCTGATTCAGCCCTTTATTCAGACACTGAACTATCGGGGTATCGACGCCGACGCTGTGTTGATGAGAAACGGACTGGTTAAAAGCACGGTGATGGATCCCACTATTTTCGTGCCAGTCATTGTCGTTCATAGGTTTCTCGAAGATGCTGCCGAGGCCGCCGCTGATCCACTGCTTGGGACAGCAGTTGGTGAGTCTCTGGATCTGACTCAGTGGGCGCCCTTCGTCGATGCAGTCACCAACAGCACGACCTTGCTGGATTTCCTGGTTCGGTTTATTCGCGGTGCGAGCGACGAAGCCTCGTCCGCGCGCCACGCACTGGAACTGGACTCGCGGCATACTTTCTTCAGGGAGATCCGCACCAGCGATCAGGAAATCCCACCGGCTCAGAACGACGCCTTCACTGCGGCCTACCTCCTCAACCTGATCAAGCGCGCGGTGGGGGATCATTGGATAGGATCAGAGGTGATCGTGAAGGTTTGTGAGCGTAAGGTATTACCTCCGCGCTACCTGGATGCGAGCATCGTGGAAGGTGATTACATGGGCGTTTGGGTTCGTTTTCCAACAAACTGGCTGCTCTATCAGTTGGACAAGTCGCTGATGACCGCGGTTGCGCCCAACCAATCAAATCACACGCAATTGCCTGTTGGTTTTAAAGAAGCGTTGCGCAGCGCCCTCAAATTGCATCTGTCCAACCCAGATTTAAGAGTTGATCAGGTCGCTCAATTGTTGGGGATGAGCCGGCAGTCACTGCAGCGTAAACTCAAAGCGAGCGGGACCACATTGTCTGCAGAACTGACTGAGCTTAGGAAACAGCGGGCCATACAAGAACTTTCCAATTCCTCGAAATCGATAGTCAACGTCGCCAACTCCGCAGGTTTTACCAACTCGACGAGTTTCACAAGAGCGTTCAAGTCCTGGACTGGTGAGTCGCCCCGGGAGTATCGTAAAAATCACCGCCAGTAGAGACCTGAAGGTCCGTTCCTGGCCGAAAGCACCACTACGTTTCCGTCGAAATCTGATCCAAACACTCAAATTTCGACTGGCTGCAATGAATCCGTCAACTGCCGGTCAGTTATTTCAGGTTGGATAGCGAAATCTACAGCGCTGCACGGGCGGCAACCGGCCAACTGCGGCCACTCGAGGTAAGGGGCGCGACGGGCTCCTCCATACTCATACCGGACGGTCGGATAGTCGGGGCGAACTGGCGACTCAACCCGGACCTTCGAGGACCATCTACTTCCGCGTCTGCATTTGATGAGGGCGCGTGTGCAAGATCGATAACCGGCACCTGCCAGTAGTGAGGCGGCTGTCATGGTAATTGCCAGCATCGAAGACCTCGCCGTAGTGAAACGGATTCTGGACCATCTAGAAAACCGGACTAAATCGCCGCAATCCGCCTCCCATCCAGTCCGCGCACCGCCGACGAGCGACGCGAGTTGGTACGGTGTGATCAAGTGTGGGATAGTAGCGTCGATAACAATCACAGCGAAATCAAATGGGAAAATTACTTGTAAAATTCCGCAACGCTGAGCCCAAAGTGGACAATTCAGCCTTCGTGTCAGCAACTGCTACCGTCATCGGAGACGTAACGATAGGTGCTGACTCCAGTTTATGGTATGGCGTGGTGGTACGAGGAGATATTAACTGCATTCGCATCGGTGCGCGAACGAATCTGCAGGATGGTACGGTAGTGCACGTATCCGGTACGGGAAAGGGCACACATATTGGCGACGATGTCACCGTCGGTCATATGGTCGTTTTGCACGATTGCACCTTGGGCGACAAATCCTTTGTAGGCATAAAAGCATGCGTCATGGGTGGCGCAATGGTGGAAAGTGGAGCCATGGTGGCCGCCGGGGCTTTGGTTACGCCGGGAAAGGTCGTTCGGTCCGGAGAACTTTGGGTCGGCGACCCGGCGCAGCCGGTGCGCCAACTGAAGCAGGAGGAGGTTGACATGATTGATTGGATTCCAGCGCACTATGTGGAGCTTACCAGGGAGTATCTGATGCGCATGAAATCGAGGTAGGGCGTAGCAGACTATCCAACGGTTTCAATGGTAATGAGCCGCGTTCTGGGTATCGTCTACCGGGCGATCGAGACCTATTTGATTCGTCAGGCGGGAATGACCCGCACCGCTCACGACAATTTGGACAAATAGTCCATTTCTGTCACCTTCATCAAGGCATTTTGCAGCTGGACGTTGAGTACCGTCTGGTATCTCGCTAGACGACCCGGAACTAACCGGGATTCTGCGGAAACTGCGTCGAACCTTCCGGCAACTCGAGCCAGTCAAGCTTTTCATCACACCAGATATGCAATTTCGGCTCTGCCCAATTCGGATCCTCGAGCGTGCCTGCTTTTATGAACTCCATCCCTTCATAGGCTGGACCGCCTGCGAGAAAATGTGAACCGCAATTGGAACAAAAGTGACGATTGAAAGGCTTACCGCTGGCACCGGATTGATCAACATAAACTGCTGCCGTGTCACCCGTCACTTTCACCGATCCCTCTGGCATGGCCAGGTTGTAGGAATGCGTAGATCCAGAGTTTTTTCGACAGGTTTCGCAATAACAGTTGATTATTCCCTGTGGCTCGTCATCGCTCGTATACCTTACGCTACCGCACAAACATCCTCCTTCAATTTTGGCCATGTTCTTTCTCTCAATTATTTAGTCGCGAGTTTCATAATAATGCCATTTGGCCACCGTAGTCACAAACAAATGGTTGACCGGGCCGAGCACATAGATTTCATCTGCGAACAGCAGGAATGGGCAATTTTGATTACAGGTAGGGCAGCAACGGGGTCGTTAGCCCTAGTTTGACGGACACTTTGGGCGCTGAATAGTAAGATTAGTCTTTAGAAATTTCTCCGATCAAGTTATCTACTACAATAGGAGTTTCGAAAAACTGACTTTCGGGCTCGCTACCATATATTTCCATTACTTTCTTACGGAACTCCGCACCATGCCACTTCAACGCATGAGATTTTTCCTTCCACAAGTAAACACCTCCGCCAACACCGTTTTCAGCATCGTATAAATAGTTCTTCCTAATCAAATCTGGATTCTCTCTCCATTTCGGCGCGGTCATTTCATAATTCAATTTGACATCCTCCCTTGTCATTCCTTCTGGCAGTTTGATTGTCACTATTTCGGTGATCATTGTTTTCCTCCAGAATGAGTGTTTAGATGTTCGAAACAATACAAACTTGTACTTACATATATGCTTTAAGAGGCTATTGATCCGCCATTATAGTTAATTATTCTGGGCTTCGGCAGGGAACATTTTGCACCCCTTCAATTGACTGTACACGTTGAGTGCATACAACGCTGTAAAGAACGTCCGTTAAAGATGAGGCGGGACGTTGAACCGCCCTTTCCCTGCGACCGACAGCAACGGGTCGGGTCCAGCCTGTTGGGAAACGCTTGTATTTCCTATTCCGGGTCGTTATCGAAAGGCGGCTGTAGCCGCCATGGCGGCAAGAGCAAATGGGCCTCGGGCGGGTAGATTTCGCTGCACTCCGTGAGTCAGGACCCGGCCAAGAGCGGTCTTAGGAGATTGGCTTTCTAACTTGCTTTTCCCTCCGGCAGGCCGGCCTTGATGAGAAGTTCGCGGAGCAGTTCCTTATGGGCAGAGTCCTTAAACGGATGGATCTTGACAAACTTTGAAACCGTTAAATCGGGCTTAATTTCCAAGAGCGCGGCAGCCTCGGCCTTCGCCGCATCGAGACGATTAGTGGCAGCATAACCAGCAGCAAGGCGGCCCCGGCCTAAGAACGCCTTTGGGGCACGATTGACTCCCCGTTCCAGCGTAGTCACGGCGTCCTCGTATTCGCCGACCATAAGTTGGGCCAGCCCCATCATCCAATCAATCCAGGCCGGATATTTTGGACTTAGGCGCCTAGCGTGCTGAAATAACCCAATCGCACGCTCTGGTTCCCCAGCCCAAACAAGTTGAACTGCCAGCATTCCCGTGGACTGGTAATCGTTGTGCGCCAGGGCCGTCGCCTGTTCCGCGAGATCGATGGACCGATCATAATCACCCGTGAGCACGACGAGACTAGCTAGTTGCATGTAGCCAAGGGGCTCTTTCGGATCGACCTCAATGGCGTGTTCGGCAAATTCGATGCCCTTCTGTAGTGCCTCCTCACGAGTGTGAGTCCACCCACCAAGTCGTGCTTCGAACCAATAGGTCCACGCCAGACAGGCCCACATGCGAGCAAACTTGGGGTCGATCTTCACGGCGACCGCGCAGTGATCGCGCGCTTTAAGCATTCCCTCTTTGTTGTACGTGGAGCCTTCTGCAAGCGCTTGCAATCGAAGCAGCCAGACCTCGAGGTTTGTCGTGCCGCGGCTGGCTACGCGGCCGTGTTCTCCATAGGTCAGTTTGACCTGCAGTTCGATGAGGATCTTGTGGGCGATTTCGTCCTGTAAGGCGAAAATATCGCCGACCTCGCGGTCAAAGCGATCGGCCCAAAGATGGTGGCCGGTGGTCGCATCGATAAATTGGGCGGTGACGCGTAGACGATCGCCCGAACGCTGCAGGCTTCCCTCGAGCACGTAGCGGACACCGAGTTCGGCTGCAACCTGTTGCACCTTCACCGGCTTGCCCTTGTACGTGAAGGTGGAGTTACGGGCGATGACGAAGAGGTCCGGAACCCTGGATAGAATTGTGATGATGTCTTCTGTGAGGCCGTCAGCCAGGAACTGATCCTCGGGATCGCCGCTCAGATTGTCGAAGGGCAACACTGCGATGGACGGTTTGTCGGGTAACTCAACAGGTTGATGCTCGGGTAGGCCCGCCTTACGCAAGGCGTTGAGTTCCCAGTCAAGGTCTGCTTCGTCCTTGTAGATAAGCGCCTTTGACCAATTGGATAT
>Ga0209567_10000644_pt1 | contig 18954 bp, 12 predicted proteins | sample COG_12_FD_184756 | JGI IMG/M metagenome (GOLD analysis project Ga0209567, IMG submission 184756) | Pelagic marine sediment microbial communities from the LTER site Helgoland, North Sea, for post-phytoplankton bloom and carbon turnover... | ecosystem: Environmental > Aquatic > Marine > Neritic...
TACAACCTGGGCGTAATGCACCAGAACGGCTGGGGCGTCCCTATTGATGAAGAAGAGGGTATCAAGTGGTACCTGTTGGCCGCAGACCAGGGCGTCGTCGGCGCCCAGTTGGCACTTGGTCGCGTTTACGCGATGGACTACTCGGAAAAGTACGACGCCGTAGAGGCGTACAAGTGGTTCAGTCTGGCGACACAGTTTGGCGACCTGGATGCCAAGTCAAAGCTCGAATTCCTCGAGTCGAGAATGACGCCTGAGCAAGTGGCCGAAGCAAGCGACCAGGTGAATCTCTGGATGGAGAGTCACAAGGCGTTACAGGCCAGCCAATAAGTCGTAACTAGATTGCAGCAGCGTCCGGTTGTTGTTCGGGCGCTGCTTTTTTGAACGCGGACAATTCGTTGCATGCGTCGGTCGTTGCCACGAGTTTCGGAAAGTCGCCGAGCGGCACCTTGAAACGCCTCGCGTTGTACATCTGTGGCACGAGAAAGACATCGGCGAGCGTTAGATCGTCGCCGAATACGTAAGGACCGTCGCTGGCCAGGGTCTCGGCCGCCGCGAACCCCTCGCGAATCCAATGCGCATACCACGCGTTCGTGGCGGCCTTGTCAGCGCCCAGCTCGGCCTTGATGTAGGTCGTCACGCGCAGGTTGTTGAGCGGGTGTATGTCGCAGGCAATCATGTTGCAGAAGGCCCGCACCTGGCTGCGCAGCGGTTCGTCATGAGGCAACAGGCGCGTTTTCGGGTAGGCCTCTTCAAGGTACTCGACGATTGCCATCGACTGCCCGATGGCGATCTTGCCATCTTCGAGAAACGGCACAAGCATCTGCGGGTTGATCGCGCGATACTCGTCTTTGCGATGCGCAGATTCACCCGGCGCGAGGGATACTGCCACGGTTTCGTAATCGAGACCTTTGAGGTTCAGCGCGATGCGAACCCGGTAAGCGGCCGACGATCGCCAGTAGCTGTAAAGCCTGATCGTCACTCAGGCTCCGTACTTTTCCACAACCTGGTCAATGGCACCGAATATCGATCGGCCCGATGCGTCGTTCATTTCAATACGAATCCGGTCACCGAATTTCATGAACGAAGTGCTCGGCTTGCCGTCGTTGATGGTTTCGATCGTGCGGATTTCGGCGATGCACGAATAACCGACGCCACCTTCCTCGATGGGCTTGCCCGGTCCGTCGTGCAGCTTGTTCGAAACCGTTCCGGAACCGATGAGCGCTCCGGCGCCTAGTGGCCGTGACTTCGCCGCGTGTGCCACGAGCTGGCCGAAATCGAACGTCATGTCGACGCCGGCCTCAGGTTTGCCAAAGGCGGTCCCATTGAGGAACGAAAGTAACGGCAGGTGTACCTTTGCATCGCGCCAGGCATCGGCGAGTTCATCGGGCGTTACCGCAATCGGCGAGAACGCGCTCGATGGTTTCGACTGGAAAAAACCGAATCCCTTGGCAAGCTCGCCCGGAATCAGGTTTCTCAGCGATACGTCGTTCACGAGCATGATCAACTGGATATGATCCACAGCGTCGGCAGGGCTTACGCCCATGGGCACATCGTCAGTAACGACGACAATCTCGGCTTCGAAGTCGATGCCCCAGTCCTCATCCGCCATCACGATATTGTCGCGCGGGCCAAGGAAAGTATCGGAGCCGCCCTGGTACATCAGGGGGTCGGTCCAGAAGGTCGCAGGCATCTCGGCGCCGCGGGCTTTCCGTACAAGCTCGACGTGATTGACGTACGCCGAGCCGTCCGCCCATTGATACGCGCGAGGCAGAGGCGAGGCGCAGTCCGATTCGCTGAAAGACTCGCCGTTTCCAGCGTCAACTCTCTCCGCTAGAGCTTCAAGGGCAGGGCGCACTGTTTTCCAGTCATCGAGCGTCGCCTGCAGGGTTGGGGCGATGTCGTTTGCTGGCAGGTAACGGGCGAGGTCGCGCGACACGACGACGAGGCGGCCGTCGCGGCCATCTTTCAGGGATGCGAGCTTCACTATTGGTCCCCTCTGAATTCCAGCTCATGCAGCCACGCGGCGTGGCGCGGCGCTTTCTTGGTCTGGCTCCATTCTTCGAGCATCGCCGGGGCGACTCGCTTGAGTTCATCGATCTGTTCCTGCGTCTGCGTGTTGGCAACGAGTTCGAGACGATGGCCGTTGGGATCGAAGAAATAGATGGACTGAAAAATACCGTGATTGGTGGGGCCGATTACGTCGATGCCTTCGGACTCAATGTGTTGCTTGGCTGCGAGCAGTGCGTCGTAATCCCCGACCTCGAAAGCGATGTGCTGCACCCATTGCGGTGTGTTGTGATCACGGTCCATCGCGGGCCGCGTCGGCAACTCGAAGAATGCGAGTACGTTGCCCATGCCGCAATCGAGGAACACGTGCATGTAAGGGTCGGGCTCCTTGGTCGATGGGACCTGGTCTTCGGCAAATGCAACCGTGAATTCCATGTTCAGAACCCGCTGATAGAACTCGACCGTTTCCTTGGCATCTTTGCAGCGATACGCGACGTGGTGAATACGTTTGAGATTCATTGTCTGCTCCTGTCAGGCGCTCGCGTCAACAACGCCACGGGCAATCTGGTCGCGCTCGATCGACTCGAACAGGGCCTTGAAATTACCCTCGCCAAATCCTTCGTCCCTCTTGCGCTGGATAAACTCGAAAAACGTGGGCCCGACCATGTTCGCCGAAAATATCTGCAGCAACAAGCGCGCATCGCCATTTTCGGTCGTGCCGTCGAGCAGGATGCCCCGCGATTTTAATTCGCCGACTGGCTCGCCGTGGCCGGGCAGACGCTCCTCGAGCATCTCGTAATAGGCGTCCGGTGGCGCCGTCATGAACTCGATTCCCAGCTCTGCCAGGCGATCCCAGCATTCGTAGAGGTTGTCGCAAGAGAGCGCAATATGCTGAATACCCTCGCCGTTGAACGCCATCAGGTACTCTTCAATCTGGCCCGTGCCCTGCGAGGCCTCCTCGTTGAGCGGTATGCGAATACGGCCGTCGGGTGCTGTCATCGCTTTCGAGAAAAGGCCCGTGTGTTTGCCCTTGATGTCGAAGTAGCGAATCTCGCGGAAGTTGAAAATCTTCTCGTAGAACTCGGCCCAGAAATGCATGCGGCCGCGATAGACATTGTGTGTCAGGTGATCGATCTCGAGAAAGCCACAGCCTTGCGGGTGCCGTTCGACACCTGGAAGGAATTCGAAATCGATGTCATAGATCGTGGAGCCGCGCGCGTAACGATCGATCAGGTACAGCGGAGCACCACCGATGCCTTTGATAGCGGGCAGGCGCAGTTCCATGGGACCGGTCGGGATTTCAACAGGTTGTGCGCCGAGCTCGAGCGCCCGTGAATAGGCATGGTGCGCGTCCTTGACACGGAATGCCATGCCGCAGGCCGATGGCCCGTGTTCCTGTGCAAAGTAGAAAGCGTGGCTGCCTGGCTCGCGGTTGATGATGAAGTTGATATCGCCCTGGCGGTAAAGCGTCACGTCCTTGGAGCGGTGATGGGCGACCTCGGTGAAACCCATCAACTCGAACGCCGCTTCGAGCACGCCAGGCGTTGGTGATGCGAATTCGACGAACTCGAAGCCGTCGAGGCCCATGGGGTTTTCGAATAGGTCGTTCATCGGGGATCCTCGTGTTCAGGTCGTGCACAACTTTTCGACATTATGCGCGTTATAGGGGAAATTTGTGTCCCAAGTGCGTCCATAATGTGGAAAAAATGAAACAAAAGTTTCATAATAATGAGAAATATGAGCGAGGGACCCGAGTGAACCTGACACGATCCGATCGGCGCCTGCTGAACGAACTGCAGCGCGATGCAACGCGAAATCAAAGCGAGCTTGCCGAGCTCGTCGGCATGTCCCGGACGTCCTGCTGGCGGCGAATTCGGGACTTCGAGGAGGCGGGCCTGATCGAGCGTCAGGTCGCCCTGTTAGACCCGAAGGTAGCCGGTTTCAATATCCAGGTCCTGCTCTTCGTCGCGATGACCGAACACACGGACGAGAACCGTCATAGCTTCGAGCGCCACGTGTCGCTGTTGCCGGAGGTGACAGAGTGTTTTTCGGTTTCGGGTGACCGCGACTATGTCCTGCATGTCGTGGTGGAGAACATGGATACCTACAACGAGTTTCTCAACCGACAGATTCTGAGACACGCCGCCGTGCGTTCGGCGAGTTCCACTTTTGTTCTGCGGCGAGTGAAGTACTCGACCGCGTTGCCACTGTCCGCCTGAAAAACTAGCCCGACGCCAGGAACGTAATCGACTGGCCGGGCACCGTGACGTCCAGGTCGTTGATCGTGGCACCCGGATTGCGGCCGCTCGAAAATACGACGCGCCAGTTCGTCGCAAGACTTGATGACGGCAATTTCTGAATCGTTCTCTTGTGGTAACGATTGATCAGGATGGCGATAGCCGTGATTCCTGCGGTGCCGCTGATCTCCTCGATCAACGCTATGAAAGCGTCGCTTACTGCCCATTGGTCGCTTCGCTTGATCTCCCCATACTTGTTGAGCCAATAGTTTTTAACCGTGCTGCCTTCACGACTGAGCGTGCCATGCAAATATTCGTCAATGCGCAAAAGGGGCGTTTCCCGCCGCAACCACACGAGCTCACGGACCTGTTCCGCGAACTCCTGATCGACGTCTGACCAGTCCAGCCAGCTCGTTTCGTTGTCCTGAGCATACGCGTTGTTGTTGCCGTGCTGTGTGTTGCCCAGCTCGTCGCCGGCAAGCAACATCGGTGTCCCTTGCGAAAACAGTAGTGTTGCCAGCATGTTCAGTCGCTGCCGGCGCCGCATCTCATTGATGCTGCCGTCGTCGCTTGGGCCTTCCACGCCGTAGTTTGAGCTGAGGTTATGCGAGTGACCGTCACGGTTGTCTTCGCCGTTCGCCTCGTTATGGCGTTGTTCGTAGCTGACCACGTCCATCAGCGTGAATCCGTCATGGCTCGCCACGAAATTGACACTCGCGTAGGGGGGGCGTTGACTGGCTTCGAACAGGTCCGCGGAGCCATGCAGTCGCCTGGCGAGTTCGCCACTCGTGCCCTCGTCACCACGCCAGAACGAACGGAGGGTATCCCGATATCGGTCGTTCCATTCGGCCCAGCGCGGCGGGAAATGACCGAGCTGGTAGCCGCCGGGGCCCGGATCCCAGGGTTCGGCGATAAGTTTCAAATTGCGCAGGCTGGACAGGTTGCTGATGTCGGCGAGAAACGGGTGTGTCGGGGAAAAGCCGTCGCTGCGACGGCCGAGGATCGTTGCCAGGTCGAAGCGAAAACCGTCGACACCCATGTCGCTCGCCCAGTAGTCGAGGCTGTCCAGAACGAGCTGGCGAACCCGGATATGGTCGATGTTGACAGTGTTGCCGCAGCCCGTGTCGTTGATATAGGTGCCATGATCGTCCGGCTCGGTGCGGTAATAGGTTCGGTTATCGACGCCACGGAAAAAAAGCGCAGGCCCCAGGTGATCGCCTTCGCCCGTGTGGTTGTAGGCGACATCCATGATCACCTCGAGATCGGCATCGTGCAGCGTACGCACCATGTCGCGGAACCCGGTGACGGCGTCGCCACGTGCGTAACGTTGCATCGGTGCAAAAAAGCCGACCGTGTTGTACCCCCAGAAATTTCTCAGATTCTGTTCAACCAGATGCCGCTCGTCGATAAATGTCTGCACCGGCATCAGTTCGATCGAAGTGACGCCAAGGGCTTTCAGGTGAGCAAGGACTTCCTTGTGGCATAGCCCGTCGAAGGTGCCTCGTTCGGATTCGTCGAGGGCTGGATGTCGCATCGTGAAGCCGCGGACATTGCACTCGTAGAAAATCGTATCGCCCCATGAGATTGCCGGGCCGGCGGTGTGCCGATCGTCGAATGATCCGCGGACCACGCACTTCGGCACGACAGGGGCACTGTCATCCGAATTGATTCGCAGTTCGCCCTGCTCCTCGGTGTAATCGAATACGGCAGGATCCCACGTGAATTCGCCGACTATCTCGCGCGCGTACGGATCCAGGAGCAGTTTGGCCGGATTGCAGCGCAGGCCGTCAGATGGATCGAACGGTCCGTGGACCCGGTACCCGTACAGTTGGCCCGCACCACAGCCAGGCAGGAATCCGTGCCACACTGCGTTCGTGCACTCGGGCAGATCCCACTGGCGAATCAATGCACCGTCATCGTCGAAGAGGCACAGCTCGACCCGCTCGGCAATGGCTGAGTAAATCGCGAAATTCGTGCCCGACGAGTCGGGCGTTGCGCCCAGGATTTCCGGGTTGCCGGGCCGCATTACCGGTCAGGCAACGAGATCGGCTCGAGCCGCCAGATGTCCTCGTTGTAGTCGCGCATCGTACGATCCGTCGAGAACCTCCCGGACGCCGCAGTGTTGAGTATACTCATGCGCGTCCAGCGCTCGACATCGACATATGCCTCGGCCGCTGCCGTTTGCGCGTCGACGAAGCTGCGGAAATCGGCCGCGGTCATCCAAGGATCTGACGGCTCGCGGATCGACTGGACGACGGCATCGAGTACTCCGGATTCGAAGCGATCGAAAATGCCGCTTTCAAGCAGCCGCATGACCCGGCTGAAGTCCTCGTCGGCGTTGATGATCGACTGCGGATCGTACTGCCCGCGTAACTCGACGATTTCGTCGACAGTCAGCCCAAACAGGAAGAAATTCTCTTCGCCGACGGCCTCTCGAATCTCGACGTTTGCACCATCGAGTGTGCCGATGGTCACGGCCCCGTTCATCATGAACTTCATATTGCCGGTGCCCGACGCTTCCTTGCCGGCCGTCGAAATCTGCTCCGAAAGTTCGGCAGCCGGACAGATGACCTCCATCGCGCTTACGTTGTAGTCCGGGTAGAAGATCAGTTGCAGCCTGCCTGCCGCTGCCGGATCGGTATTGATCATGCGGGCGACATTGTTGATGCACTTGATGACGCTTTTCGCCAAGACGTAACCGGGTGCCGCTTTGCCGCCGATGATGATCGTGCGCGGGACGATATCATCGCCGCGGCCAATGCGATCATAGAGGTGCACGGCATGCAGCACGTTCAGGAGCTGGCGCTTGTACTCGTGGATGCGTTTGACGTGGACATCAAACAAAGTGCCAGGATCAATAGTCAGCCCGGTCTTTTGCTCCACGGCGCGAGCGAGCCTTACCTTGTTGGTGAGCTTTACAGAGCGCCAGGCTTTGCGAAAGTCGGCGTCGTCGCAAAAGTCTCTTAGCTTTTCGAGTTCGCTCAACTCCGTGACCCAGCGGTCACCGATCCTGTCAGAGATCAACCCGGCCAGGCCCTTGTTGCAGGCTGCCAGCCAGCGTCGCTGCGTCACACCGTTGGTCTTGTTGTTGAATTTCTCCGGCCACATTTCCGCGAAGTCGCGGAACAAGCCTTCGCGCAGCAATTTCGAATGCAGCTCGGCAACGCCATTTACCGAGAAACTTCCGACAATCGCCAGGTAAGCCATCCGAATCATCGGCTCCGGGCCTTCCTTGATCAGCGACATGCGAGCGATGCGGTCGTTGTCACCGGGCCAGTGCTGACTGATCTCCACGATGAACCGAGCGTTGATTTCGTAAATGATATCGAGGATTCTGGGCAGCAGACGGCGAAGCATCGATACCGGCCACATCTCGAGCGCTTCCGGCAGCAGCGTGTGGTTCGTATAGGCCATGGTTTTTCGCGTTATTGCCCATGCCTCGTCCCACTCCAGGCAATGGACGTCGATAAGCAGGCGCATGAGCTCGGCAACGGCAATCGCAGGGTGCGTATCATTCAACTGGATGCAGTGTTTGTCCGCGAAATCGCTGAAGTCCGGACTGTGGTGTTCGAGTCGGTTACGTATTTGATCCTGCAGGCTCGCCGACGCGAGAAAATACTGTTGGCGCAGCCGCAATTCCTGACCATTCTCAGTCTCCGCGTTCGGGTACAACACCATCGTGATGTTCTCGGCCTCGTTCTGTGAGGCGACGGCATCTGCGTAACTACCCGCATTGAAATGGCTGAGGTCGAACTCGTCGGTGGCGGAAGCCGACCACAGCCTGAGCGTGTTCACTATGTCATTCTTGTAACCCGGAATCGGAATGTCGAACGGTACCGCCAGTACGTCGTTCGTGTCGACCCATTGGTGTCGCGTGTGCCCGGAGGGATCCGTATAAAGGGCGCTGCGACCGCCGAAATGAACGGTTTGTGCATACTCGATTCGCTCGATTTCCCAGGGGAAACCCTCGCGCAGCCAGGCGTCGGGCTCTTCGACCTGGTAACCGTTTTCGATGCGCTGGTGGAACATACCGTAGTGGTATCGAATGCCATAACCGATGACGGGTAGCGCCAGCGTCGCGCAGCTGTCGAGGAAGCAGGCAGCGAGACGGCCGAGACCGCCGTTACCGAGCCCGGCGTCATGTTCGCGTTCGTAAACATTCTCGAGATCGAGGCCGAGGCGGGACAGTGCCTCGGATGTTTCGTCTTCGATACCGAGATTGAGTAACGCGTTGGACAATAGCCGGCCCATCAGGAATTCGAGTGACAGGTAGGCGACACGGCATTTGCCGGCCGTTTCGGTGGCCTTGCGGGTTTTCGCCCAACGCTCCATGAGTCGATCACGTGCCGCGAAGACGAGCGCCTGGTAAAGGAACGGGGAATCGACGCGAATCGTGCTACGCCCGAGCATTCGGCCGAAGTAATGTGTGAAGTCGTGCAGGATCGCATCCGCCGTCATCGGCAGGTCAGGCGCCTGCAGCAGCTCGATGTCGCCGACGCCCGTCAAATTGTCTTCGTTTGCTGCCATGCCTCAAGTCTCCGTCAGGCGCCGCCGTCCGTTGGCGCCGGTTCGATGATCAATGCCGCTAGCGGCGGCAGGCTCAATCGCAGCGAATGCGGTCGGCCATGATGGCCCACCGAACTCGATCGACAGCTCAGGGTGCCCGCACCGCTGCCGTCGTACTTTTTGTCATCGCTGTTAAGCACGACGCGGTACTCGCCTGCAAAAGGTACACCGATCTGGTAATCGCTTCTAACGATCGGCGTCAAGTTTACGACACAGACGATAATGCCGCCGGAATTGTCGCGGCGCAGCCAGCTCAGCACGCTGCTGTCGCTGTCCTGCCAGTCGATCCACTCGAAGCCCTCGTTGCTGAAATCGACCTGGTGCAGCGCCGGTGTCTTCCGGTACAGCGCGTTCAGATCGCTCACCAGATTCTGCACACCGCTGTGCGGGGAGAATTCCAGCAGATGCCAGTCGATCGAGCGATCATGATTCCATTCGTCGCGCTGTGCTATCTCGTCGCCCATGAACAAGAGTTTCTTGCCCGGATGGGCAAACATCATCGTGTAATACGCGCGCAGATTCGCGAATTGCTGCCAGTCGTCTCCCGGCATGCGCCCGATTATCGAGCTCTTGCCGTGCACGACTTCGTCGTGCGAGAGCGGCAGGACGAAGTTCTCGTCGAACGCGTACACGAGGCCGAAAGTCATCTTGTCGTGATGGTACTTGCGATGCACGGGATCTTCGGACATGTACGACAAGGTGTCGTTCATCCAACCCATGTTCCACTTGTAGGTGAAGCCGAGGCCGCCCGCATCGACAGGTTTTGACACGCCGGGCCATGCGGTGGACTCCTCGGCGAACGATGTCGCGCCTTGCGCATGAATTTCTGTATTGAGTCTGCGAAGAAAATCTACGGCTTCCAGGTTCTCGTTGCCGCCGAACTCGTTCGGCAGCCATTCCCCTTCGTCGCGGGAATAGTCGAGGTACAGCATCGACGCGACGGCATCGACGCGCAAGCCGTCAATGTGAAATTCATCGATCCAGTAAAGGGCGCTGCCGATCAGGTAGTTGATGACTTCCCGCCGTCCGTAGTTGAAGATCAGCGTGCCCCAGTCAGCGTGCGCTCCTTTGCGCGGATCTTCGTGCTCGAAGAGCGCGGAGCCATCGAAGCGTCGCAGGCCATGATCGTCGTTCGGGAAATGCGCGGGTACCCAGTCCATGATGATGCCGATGCCTTTTGCGTGGCAGCAATCGATGAAATAGCGAAAGTCATCGGGCGACCCGAACCGCTGCGTGGGGGCGAACATGCCGACCGGCTGATAGCCCCATGAACCATCGAACGGGTGCTCCGATATCGGCATCAACTCGATGTGCGTGAAGCCCATACGCGCGACGTACTCGACCAATTCTTGCGCAAGGTCTTTGTACGTGAGGTAAAGCCCGTCGTCTTTTCGACGCCATGAACCCAGATGCACCTCGTAAATACTGACGGGCTTGTCCAGGTCCGGCTCTACGGTACGGCGGCTCATCCATTCGTCGTCCTGCCAGTCGTAGTTGCTGTCGAATACGATCGAAGAGTTGCCCGGCGGCGGTTCGTGGTGGCTGCCGTATGGATCGGCTTTTAGCGGCAACAGCTTGCCATCGCTGTCCTGAATCTCGTACTTGTAAAACGCCCCGTTGCCTACACCCGGTATGAAGATTTCCCAGATGCCATTGCCCGGGTGAAGGCGCATGACATGGTGCCGGCCGTCCCAGCCATTGAAGTCGCCAAGTACACTGACCCGTGAGGCATTCGGCGCCCAGACAGCGAAACGCGTTCCCGTGACACCTTTGAGTTGGCAAAGATGCGCACCGAGTTTCTTGTAGATGTAGCGGTCGGAGCCTTCCCCCAGCAGATACAGATCCATCTCGCCGAGCGCCGACGGAAAACGATACGGGTCTTCTGCGACGTAGGATTGACCCGAACCGTCCGTTACCCGCAGCGCATAGTGTCGTTTGCGCGGCGGCAATGGCGCTTCGAACAGGCCACCTGCGTGAATCTTTTTCATGTTGGCAAGGGATTTGCCCTGCGCATCAACGAGTTCGACCTTCGCGGCGTGCGGTTGCAGCGTGCGGACGACGCGGCCGTTCGCTCCCTTATGCGGTCCGAGCACCGCGAACGGATTGTTATGCTGGCCTGAGACGAGCGCCTCGTACTCGCTGTTGCCGGTCTTCTTATTGCTCATTGTCGTCGCCGTACAGGGTGTCGATCGTCAGTTCAGCAGTTTCCGCCCAGTCGAAGCGGCTGGCGGCGGCTTCGAGGCAAACCTGTTTCCAGCGAGCAGGGTTGCCGGATCGCAGATCCAATGCGCGTTTTGTCGCTGCCACGAAGTCGTCGGCCTGCGCGGTGGAGCTATGACCGTCGAAAACGAACCCTTTGATGCCATCTTCCACGGTGTCCCGAAGACCGCCAACTCCGTGCACCACACAGGGCTGGCCGCCGCGCATGGCGAGCATCTGGCTGATACCGCAAGGCTCAAAACTCGACGGCATCAGGAACAGATCGCCGCCGCGGTAGAGCGGTGCAGCCAGGTTCTCGGAATAGCCGTTCAGAAAAATGAGGTTCGGCGTCTGTCGCGCAAGGTTCAGCATGCGCTCCTCCAGGTCCGGATCACCGCTGCCCAGCACGACAATTACGCCCTGTTTTCCGATTTCGTCGGCAATGCGGCCCAGCGCAATTGTCCCGTCCGCGAATTCGTGCAGCAGTAAGCCCGCTTTCTGATCGACGAGTCTGCCGATGCTCGTCAAGAGGTGCTTGGGGCGACGTTTGGGTAATAAAGCAATGTGTTCGAGCGCCAGTTCGTGTGCTGTGTTCGAGGGATGCTTCTTTGACCATTCGCGAAGCTGGCCTTCCATCAGGCCAAGCAGGCGCTGCCATCCGGGGCGACGGCCGATCGGCCTGTCGTAGTAGCAGCCGTTGAGGATTCCAAACAGGCGTCCCTCATCGCGCACTTTGATCAGGTCGTCTTCCAGTCCTTCGCCGCCGATGAAACCCATCTTCGGATCGCTGGGCTCGCAAATTTCGTCCGCGTAGGTCGGTGAAACCGTACTGACACGGTCTGCAAGACGAATGGCGGCTGCCATCGGGTTCAGGCAGTCGCTGTAGCGCGGATCGACGATTGTGCCGAAATCCGGCTGCAGATCCGGATACCAGGCCTCGAGCGAAGACTCATCGCCACGGAATGGGCGTGTGCCCTGGTAGGAGAGATTGTGAATACTGAATACCGTGCGGATGTCCCGCAGATGTCGGTATTGCGCGGCGTAGTTTGTCAGCAATACATAGAATGCCGCATGCCAGTCATGCAGGTGGACGACATCGGGTGGTTGCTCGCTCACGGCGATCCATTGGGCGGCCGCGGCGCAGAAGAAAGCGAATGTATTTGCATCGCTTGCAAACGGTCGACCCGCCTCATCCTGATGATAGATACGGCCGCTGCCGTATTGCGCGAACAAGGGGTGATCGAAAACGATGTTCTGTACGCCGCCGTCTTCGATCGGGACGCTCCAGACATCGACGGCCTGCGTGCTACCGCGAAAGTCGACGTCGATTGTCGACAGGTGGACGGCACCGGGCAGTTTGTGCAGCGTGCCGTACGATGGCGTGGCGACCGCAGCGTGCCAGCCTGCAGCAACCAAGGCGAGCGGCAGGTCGCGCATGACATCGCCAACGCCGCCAACTTTGCCGCCGGGCAGGGCGCCATTCTCGGACGCCAGAAAAACTATTTTCCGGGTGTCAATAATTGTCTGTCTACCGCGTGAAGTGCAGATGCTGCCCGAGCATGTCGGGCGTGACCAGCGTCAGGCCGCTGTCGGTCACCCGGAAGCCGCGCTCCCTGTCTGCGTCGTGGTCTACACCGATTTCCGTCCCTGCCGGGACACTGGCACCTCTGTCAATGATCGCCCGGTTGATCGTGCAGCCTTCTCCAATTTCTACTTCTGGCAGAACAACAGAATCGGTTACCGTGCTGTAAGGGTGCACATAGCAGTTCGTAAACAGCAACGAGCGTCGAACCGTCGAGCCGGAAACGACGCAGCCGCCCGAGACCATTGACTGGATGGCCTCGCCACGCCTTTCCGGTTCGTCGAATACGAACTTGGCCGGAGGCACCTGCGCCTGGTGCGTCCTTATTGGCCAGACCTTGTCATACAGGTTGAGCTGCGGCGTCACGGCAACGAGTTCCATGTTGGCTTCCCAAAACGCGTCGAGGCTGCCGACGTCGCGCCAATACGCCTGTTTGCCGGATTCCGGATCGCGTAACGGGTAGGCATAGACTTTGTATTGTTCAATGATCGAGGGAATAACGTTACGGCCGAAGTCGTGCTGGGTGCCGGGCGTATCGGCATCCTTAATGACCTGTTCGTAGAGGAACTCGGTATTGAAAATATAATTTCCCATGGACGCCAGGCAAACGTCCGGCTTGCCGGGGATCGGGTTTGGCTTCTCGGGCTTTTCGTCGAAAGCGATGATGCGGCCGTCCGTATCGACTGTCATGACGCCGAATTCTCCGGCGGCTTCGGCGAGCGGCATTTCGAAGCAGCAGATCGTCATGTCTGCGACTCTCTCTACGTGAAAGGCGAGGAACGCGCCGTAATCCATCTTGTAGATGTGATCGCCGGCGAGGACGAGCACAAAACGCGGATCATGCGTGCGGATGATGTCGAGATTCTGGTAGACGGCATCCGCCGTGCCGCGGTACCACTCACCGCCAACGCGTTGCGAGGCGGGCAATATCTCCACGAACTCGCGTTCGCCTGCGCCTGACTGGAACCAGGACCAGCCATTCAACAAATGTCGGATTAGCGAATGCGCTTTGTACTGCGTCAAGACGCCGATACGTCGAATGCCCGAGTTGATGCAGTTCGACAAGGCGAAATCGATGATGCGGAACTTGCCGCCGAAATGAAGGCCGGGCTTGGCGCGCCAGGTAGTGAGTTCATGCAATCGTGAGCCTTGGCCACCGGCGAGAATAAGCGCTAGTGTGTCTCGGGTCAGGCGGCTGACAAATCTGGATTCTTCTTTGATGCTCGCTTCGTTCATTCCGCAACTCTTCTTTTTCTTTGCAGGCTTCAGGTATCATGGCAGGCGACGCGGATACATCTTCGGCCCACGAGTTGCCTCAGTGGGAAAGCTCACGACCCGATGCGCGCACCAATTCGGCGACATTGTCGCAGACTTTGTGCGTCATTTGTGTTTCAAGTGCGCGCCAGCGCCAGTTTCCGCCCAATGTACCGGGTGTATTGATGCGCGCCTCGGATCCGAGGCCGAGGTAGTCCTGCATCGGCGCGATCGCTAATTTCGCATCCGTCGAAAAAGCGACCTTGATCAAGTCGGTGTGGATCGTCTCGGGCGTACCGCCGGTGATTTTCAGGACGGCCTTCCGTGCGAGTTCGATTTCGTCGGCAGCGCGAATATCGTCCGGGCTACCGTTAAACCAGCCGAGCGTCGTGTCGTTGTCGTGCGTGCCCGTGTAGCAGACGCTGTTCCGACCGACGTCTGACAGCTGAAAATCGGCGTCACAGACATCGAATTGCAGCACATGCATGCCCGGGATTTGGTGCCGATCCCGCAAGTCTTCCACTTCCGGAGTAATAACGCCGAGGTCCTCGGCCACGATGGGTAGATTGCCGAGGGCCGCCTTCATGGCATCGAAGATCGCGTCTCCCGGGCCGGGTTCCCAGGCGCCCTCGCGGGCGGTGTCGGCGTCTGCAGGGATCGACCAATAGCCCTCAAACCCACGGAAATGGTCGATTCGGACTATATCCGAAAGTTCAGCCGAGACTCGCAGGCGCTCTATCCACCACTGATAGCCGGTTGCCGCATGCTTGTCCCAGTCGTACAGCGGGTTCCCCCAGAGCTGGCCGTCCTCGCTGAAGTAGTCGGGGGGTACGCCTGCGACATGGTCGGGATGACCATCCTCGTCAATGCTCAGTATGTCGCGGTTGGCCCAGGCATCCGAGCTGTCCAGGGCAATATAGATGGGCATATCGCCGAACAGTGTTACGTCGCTGCTATGCGCGTACTCATGTAGCTCAAGCCATTGATAATGAAACAAAAACTGCATGATCTTGATGGCCCGGATCTGCGCTGCGGCGCTTGCCTCGATCTCTTGCAGTGCGCCTTCGTCGCGGTGGACGTACTCGGGCTTCCATTCGGGCCAGGGCCGCTCGTCATGGCGGGTCTTGAGAATGCGAAAAAGGGCATAGTCGTGCAGCCAGGCGGCATCATTGGCTTCGATGAACTCGGCACACCGGGCCCGGACTTCGTCGCTGGCCTGGAACGGGAATCGTTGTGCGGCGATATCGAGCAGGCGATTCTTGATCGGGATCAGCGCGCCGTAGTCGACAAATTGTGTCGGTAGCGTTTCAAGCTCCTCGACTTCCTGCTCGACGAGCAGCCCCATGTCGACCAGGTCGCCGATGCCGATAAGCATTTCGTTGCCGGCGAATGTCGACAGGGACTGGTAGGGCGAATCACCGTAAGCCGTCGGCCCGGTAGGCAGGAACTGCCAGACGCCCAGTTGCATGGCACGCATCGTGTCGATGAACGCGCGGGCGGGTGCCCCGATCTCCCCGATGCCGTAAGGACCGGGCAGGGAAGCGATGTGCAGGCAGGCGCCTGCCTGCCTTTCGGCCAGCAAGGTGTGGGGCTCCGGGGTGCTCGTCATCGGCATTGTTTGAGAACGCATCTTATTTAGATGAGAAACTAATCAGCACGGATGCCACCTGCAATGCAATGCATACGTATTCAGGAAATGAATACGTATGCATTGCATTGCTCCATGGTAATCGGGTTCCTATGATGGGAGGGAATTTCTAGAAACTTCAGACCTACCGGGGGATCGCTACAATGGTCAGTAAGAAGCGCAGCCAGGCGCAGTCAATTTCAGAGGAAATCAATCCCAGCTCGACGTTCAGACAGACCGCGATAGCGCTTGCGGTTGCCGCCGCGTTGCCGGGCGCCGCGTTTGCGCAGTCCAGCGGCGACGACGAGGTAATCGAGGAGATCGTCACGATCGGCGTACGCACCAGTATCCTGGACTCGATCGACTCGAAGCGTATGGGAGACACAATCGCCGATGTGATCGACGCGGGCGCGCTGGGCGCACTGCCCGACCAGTCCATTGCCGACGCGTTAGGACGCGTTCCCGGCGTCACCACGATCCGTGATTCCGGGCAATCGTCGCAGCTGAACATACGTGGCATGAACGGCGATTTCATCCAGACGACGCTTAACGGCCGTGAGCAAGCGTCGACAGCGGGTTACTCTGAAGCCACGCGCTGGATGTCCTTCGATCAATACCCCTCCGAACTGATTACTCAGGCGGCCGTCTACAAGTCACCGAAAGCGTCTATGCTCGAAGGTGGAGTAGCCGGTATCGTCAACATGAAAACGGCGGACCCCCTTAAAGCGCCCAAAGCGCACAACTTCGTCGCGAACGTGCGCCTGTCGCAGAACGATGCGGCCGATGACTATGGTGCTGATGATACCGGCGAACGCTACAGCGTCTCTTACCAGGGCAAGTACCTTGACGACACACTTGGGCTTATGGTTGGTTACTCCTACCTGGATCAGCCAAATGCCTTTGTCTTTTCGCGCGCAGGCGCCGACAGCCAGTTGGGATATGGTACACGCGATGTAAATGGCGATGGCAGTGACGACAGCATTCCTCGCGCTTTCCAGTGGCAGGGCGGAAGCGGCAACGACGAACGCAAGGGTTTCATGGCCTCTGTGGTCTTCGAGCCGAACGACAAAATTAGAGCACAGTTCGATTACTTCGATTCGGACTTTGATCGCGGCGACGAGCGCCAGGGCATCACGGTTGGCGGACTCGACGAGGACGAGGCCAATGCGCTCGTCACGGGCGCGACGGTAGCCGGCGGTCTCGCAACTACCGCAACGATCAGCCCGACGGATCCAAACCTGGACAACCAGTCCCATCCGTGGTTCGAGGCGCGTACCGAAGACCAGACGACATCGGCCGAAAGCGAGACCATCGGCCTCAATCTGCAATGGTACGTTACCGATACGACGACACTAGAGTTCGACGTGTACTCGAGCGACGGGGAGAAAACCCGCGAAGATCGCATTGCCTCGATGCACGCCTATGACATCGACCCCGGAACCGGCGCCGTCCTCGGAGAAGCGCAGAATCAGTCGGTGACCTACACGCTGAACGGCGAAGGAATTGCGGACGCGTCCTTCGCTAACGTCGACTTCACCGACCTCAACACGATGCGCCTGTCGCGATACGAGCGGTATCCGCACACTTACAAAGATGAAATCGATGCGTTCAAGCTCGACCTTCGGCAAGACGTCGAATGGGGCGCGGTTACATCGATCGAGTTCGGTGTGCGCTTCTCGGACCGCACCTTCAGCGCCGACCGCGGTACGTTTTTGTACGGCTCGCGTAGTGGCCAGGGCACGGGCTGGTGCGAGGACAATACGTCGAGCCTTGGTTGTCAGCCGCAGTCGGTCGACGGCTTCGTTTCGGTCCAGTCCCTACCGGGCGTACCCGATCACTTCGTCATTGAGGATCTTGAGGGTCTTTCGGCAAGTATCTTCGGCCCCGGCAATGACGGTGGTGTGAAGCTACACAGTCGTGACTGGACTTTCATCGAGTCCAACGATATCGAGGAAGAAACTGACGCCTACTATCTCATGGCGAACCTCGACTTCGAGTGGGGCAATGTCCCTGTGCGGGGTAACGTTGGCGTCCGCTACATCAAGACCGACGTGAAGACAATCGGCCTGCAGAATGTGGGTGCTGGAAACGGTATTCCGATTACTGACGGCGTGGGTGTCACGCAGGACAACCTGGACAACGTCTCGTACGGCCCGGATTACTCTGACACGTTGCCGTCGCTGAACCTCAACTTCGAACTCACTGACAATGACATTCTCCGCGTTGCAGCGGCCAAGGTCATGGGGCGTCCGCCGGTCGGCCAGATGAAGGGCGGCGCCGGCTCGTGGAACGGCGCAGACGTACCCGGCCAGGGTATTGAGTACAATGTATGGACCAACGGCACTCCATACCTCGATCCATTCCGGGCGGACCAGATCGACGTGTCTTACGAGCACTACTTCGAGGATAGTGGCGCGGTAACCGCGGCTGTCTTCTACAAAGACATCGAGTCGCTGGTCGAGGGCCCGTCGCAGTTCACGGGCGTGGATCCCGACGATATTGGCATTATTGTTCCGGAGGGGCAGTTCCTGAACATCTACCAGACCTACCTCAACAACGATCTGGGCGGCTACATCCGCGGCATCGAGCTCGCGGGCACCAAGACGTTTGACACCTTGCCAGGTGTATGGAGCGGACTGGGCGCGACGGCGAGCTACTCGTACACGGAGAGTGAAACCGAGGTGGGCGGCGGCAGTTTCTATGGCCAGAACCTGCCTTTGCCAGGCCTGTCCGAAAATGTCTGGAGCACTACGGTCTTTTTCGATTACGAAGGCTTCAGCACGCATATAAACGTTCGTTACCGCGATGAATTCGTCCAGAACCTGCCGATCCCGGGCGCAAACTCGCCGGTTTTTGCGCAGGAATACACGACCGTTGACGCGCAGGCTTCTTACGCCTTCGACAACGGGTTTAGCGTGGTGATATCGGGGAATAACCTCACCGATGAGGAAAACATCATCGAGTACGGAATCGCAGGTGCCTTCGGTGAATACAAGGAATTCGGGCGCCAGTTCTACCTTGGCGTGAACTACCAGTACTAGGCAGGAATAGGCAGGAAGCTCGATACGCCTGACGTATCTCCTGGCGCCGCCAGGAAAGCCGTCCGACCAGCAGCGCTGCTTGTCGGACGGCTTTTTTTTGGTAGGCTGGCGCACTGAAGCTTGCAGAGAGCAATGGAATGAAGAGCATCGTAATTCTGGGCGGGGGAACCGCCGGCTGGATTGCCGCCAACCTCATGGCGACTCACTGGCAAGACAAGGGTCTGGATATAACGTTGGTGGAATCGCCCGATATCGGGATCATCGGCGTTGGCGAAGGATCGACCCCGCCGTTAAGGACCTTCCTGGATGTTATCGGCGTCGAAGAAAGCGACTGGATGCCTCGCTGCGACGCGACCTATAAGGTTGGCATCACGTTCCGGAACTGGTCGACTAAACCCGGGTTTAGTCGACCAGTTCCGGAACGTGATGCCAACCTTATAG
>Ga0209567_10000646_pt1 | contig 18880 bp, 17 predicted proteins | sample COG_12_FD_184756 | JGI IMG/M metagenome (GOLD analysis project Ga0209567, IMG submission 184756) | Pelagic marine sediment microbial communities from the LTER site Helgoland, North Sea, for post-phytoplankton bloom and carbon turnover... | ecosystem: Environmental > Aquatic > Marine > Neritic...
GCGGACACCGATGAATAAGAACACTCTACTGCTTGGCATCCTCCTGGCATCACTGGTCTCGGGCTGCGGCCGGCAAGAAGAGGCTGTGCAAGAAGAGACAGGCGGCGTTACGGTGGAACGGCTCGCGAATGCCGCGAGCGAACCGTCGAACTGGCTCTCCCACGGTCGCACCTACGACGAGCAACGATTCAGTCCGCTGGATTCGATAAGCAAGGAAAACGTTGGCGAACTGGGACTCGCGTGGTACTTCGACGTGCCCACGAGCCGCGGGATGGAGGCGACGCCCATCGTCGTCGACGGCCGCATGTTCGTGACCGGTTCCTGGAGCGTCGTTTACGCACTGGACGCGGCAACGGGCAAGGAGCTCTGGCGCTACGACCCTGAAGTGCCCAAGGCCTGGGCGCAATATGCCTGTTGCGATGTCGTAAACCGGGGCGTGGCTGCCTGGGGTAACAGCGTTTTCGTTGGCACGCTCGACGGTTACCTCGTGGCTCTCGATGCCGACACGGGCGCCGTGCAGTGGCGCGCGGACACGATCGATCGCAAGCCACCTTATACGATCACCGGCGCGCCGCGAGTCATCAACGGACTGGTCATCATCGGCAACGGTGGCGCGGACCTCGGTGTGCGCGGCTACGTGACCGCATATGACACCGCAAGCGGCGAACAACGCTGGCGCTTCTATACCGTGCCGGGAAACCCCGAGGATGGCTTCGAGAACGAAGCCATGGCCGAAGCGGCAAGCACCTGGAACGGCGAGTGGTGGAAATACGGCGGCGGCGGCACGGCGTGGGATTCGATGGCTTACGACGCGGCGCTCGATCTCTTGTACATCGGCGTCGGCAACGGCTCGCCCTGGAACCAGCGCATCCGCAGTCCGGGCGGCGGCGATAACTTGTTCCTTTCCTCGATCGTGGCCCTGCGCCCCGACACGGGCGAATATGTCTGGCATTACCAGACTACGCCTGGCGAGACATGGGACTTCACGGCGACACAGTCCATGATCCTCGCGGACCTCGAGATCGAAGGAGAAGAGCGCAAGGTGCTGATGCAGGCGCCCAAGAACGGTTTCTTCTACGTGCTCGATCGCAGTAACGGCGAGCTCATCTCGGCCGAACCCTACGTTGCAATTAGCTGGGCGACTGCCGTCGACAAGAGTACGGGCCGCCCCATTGAGGTCCCCGGGGCGCGTTACGAGGACGGCGTGTTCGTCGTCAAACCCTCTGGCCTGGGTGGCCACAACTGGCACTCGATGGCCTTCGATCCGACCTCGAACCTGGTCTTCCTGCCATCGCAGGATTTCTTCGGTGCCTACTCCGATGAACCCGATTTCGAGTTTACCGAGGGCTTCTGGAACACCGGCATTGAATTCGAGGCACTGGAAACACCGGCAGACCCGGCCGTCGTTGCCGAACTGGCCGCTTCGATGACGGGTCAGCTCGTTGCCTGGGACCCGGTCGCGCAGGAAGAGGTCTGGCGTTACCAGCATGCCGGGCCATGGAACGGCGGCGCGCTCGCGACGGCGGGTCAACTGGTGTTCCAGGGCAGCCTGATCGGCGAGTTCGCCGCATACGATTCGAGCAACGGCGAACGCCTGTGGCAGTTTCCCGCGCAGACCGGCATCGCCGCGGCGCCCGTCAGTTTCAGCGTGGACGATCAGCAGCACATCGCGGTGGCCGCCGGATGGGGAAGCATATTCGGACTGCTCGGCAGCGACATCACGGCGTCGCTGGGCCTTAAGAACCGCAGCCGCATCCTGGCATTCAAGCGTGGCGGATCAGCCGCATTACCGACCATCGCGGAAGCAGCAACAATGCCGATCCCCGAACCACCGGCCAGCGAAGCGAGCCCTGAGCAACTCGCGCACGGCAAAGACCTGTTCTACGAACGCTGTGTACCTTGTCATGGCATCGATGTCGCCGGTGGTGGCGTGTTGCCTGACTTGCGGTTTGCGAGCGCTGAGACTCACAACACCTGGGACGCCATCGTGCTGGGCGGTGCGCGAAGCAACAAGGGCATGCCGGCATTCGGCATAATCTTCGACAAAGAAGACAGCGACGCCGTGCACGCGTTTGTGATCGATGCGTCGAGGCGCGCCTACGAGCGACAGAACTAGTCGGCCACCCGTAGCTGTTCGTAGACCGCTTCGCGGAAGACTTCGTCGCGATTCCAACCGCTTTCGGGCGTCCAGAACATCTGCGTCATGACGACGGCGACGAACTCGCGCTTCGGGTCGATCCAGAAATGTGTGCCCTCGTAGCCACCACCGATCCACAGGCCGCCCTCGCCCTGGCCGCCGTCGGGCCGCTTGCCGTTGTTCACCCAAAGGTTGTAGCCGTTGTAGCCGTAGGGGCTGTCGAGCTGCGTGTGCGGTGAGGTGATGTCTTCGACGGTCGCCACTTCCAGGAAACGCCGGCCATTCAGCTCGCCCCGGCTCAACAGCATGCGTAAGAAGTCGGCGTAGCCGTCGGCCGTTCCGAGCATGCCTTCGCCGCCCAGGTACAACTCGCGGCCCGGATCGTAGCCCGGCACATCGGGGCCGAAAATATCCAGCTCGCCGCGATGAGCCACCCTGAGCTCGCCGTCTTTTCCGGAAATGCGGGACAGGAGGCTCGCACCCTCGGGCAAGCCGTATTGCAATCCTTCGATTCGCAACGGCCCCGTCACGCGCTCTTCGACCAAAGCTTTGAGGCTCTTGCCGCTCGCCCTCTCGGCAACGATGCCCAGCACAGTCGTGTTCGTGCCGTAAAAGTCGTTCTTTCCCGGTTGCTGGATCAGCGGCAGTTCGGCCATGAGATCGACGAGTGCCTGGCTGTTCTCGGCCATCGGCAGGTTGCTGGAAGCCAGTAGCGAATCGAGACACTCGATACCGGTCGTCGCGTAATAGAACCCGGCCTGGTGGTTGATCAGGTCGAGCACCGTCATCGTCGAGGTCATGGGCACGAGTTGCAGAGGACAGGCGGCGTCTTTGTCTTCGATGACGCTCAGGTCGGCACCCTCGGGCGACACCGCCACCTGCAGATTCTCGAACTCCGGGATGAACTTCGTGACCGGGTCGTCGAGGCTCAAAAGACCCTCCTCGACGAGATCCAGCAGGGTCGAAATCGTGACGATCTTGCTCATCGACCAGATTCGAATCCAGGTATCGCCGTCGACGCGGATTCCGGGCAGGACAGCGTCGTTAACGACGCCGTGTTCGTAGACGAGGCGCCCCTCTTTGTCCTCGATTCGGGCATAGAGAAACGGAAAGTCGCCGGCCGCGACGTAGTCATCGAGCACCCTGTCGAGCGCCGCAGGATCGGCGATCGAGATGGGTGAATCGGTCCCGCTGCCCTGGCACGCAGCCAGGCTGGCCACACCAAGCAGGCTCATCAGTATCCTGGCTATCCACGGCACTGTTTTCATTGTTGTATTGCTCCGGGGCTGTCGAATAACTTTACATAATGCGGCTCATGTGCAGCCTAACTCGTTGATTTCATATTCTGGAACGTATTTTGCATCGCACCCGTTACGCGCAATGAGAACAAGCACGAGGAAGTTCATAGTGCAATGACGAGTACGCGTCTCAAGGTACCACCTGTCTCTTCGCCAGTCATTGACCGGCGAACAGCGGTCGATGCTGACCACGATTTCCTGTTTGAGGTCTTCTGCAGCGCTCTTGTGCCCGAGGATGCCCTCCTGGCGTCGCCCGAATCGGAGCGCGAGCCGTTGCTGCGAGCCCGGTTCGAGGCGCGCGAAAAGCAATATCGTGAGAGCTACGTGCTCGCCGACTTTGATGTGCTGACCGTTGACGGAAAGCCTGCCGGTAATCTCTACGTCGATCGTGGCGACGACGAGTTTGTACTCATCAACATTTCCATACTGCCGCGCTACCGCAACCAGGGCATCGGCACTGCAGTCGTCGGACGCCTCGTGGAAGATGCAGGCAGGCTTGTGCTGCCCATCCGCGCCCGGGTGCCGCATCAAAGTCGAGCCGTGCATCTGTTGCAACGTCTCGGCTTCGAGCAAGTCGGCGACGATGGCGTACATTACGAGATCGCCGTCCCAGCGATTCGACGGGACTGACCAGGCACACGTCTGGAACGTCAACCTCCCACCCAATATAGTCGAAGCTTGGTATTCCGGGAGATGAAATGAAAATCGCAATTATTGGCGCCGGCGCGGTTGGCGGTTCGCTGGGCACGGCGTGGTCACGATCGGACCATGAGATTGTTTTCGGCGTGCGGGACGTCGGCAAGCCGGAGCTTCGGGAGCTCTGCGAGAGCATCGGCGCATTGGCGCTGCCAGCCCCGGAAGCCGCGGCCGCAGCTGACGTCGTGGTGCTGGCGCTGCCGTGGGACGGAGCCGAAGACGGGATCCAGGCGCTGGGCGACCTGGCCGGGAAGACCGTTATCGACTGCACCAACCCCTTACGCTTCGAAGATGACTCGCTGAGCCTCGATCGCGGGTTCACCACGTCCGGCGGCGAAACCGTGGCCGCGTGGCTGCCTGGCGCCAACGTGGTCAAGGGCCTGAACCAGGTGCCCGCAGAAATGATGTCGAGTAATGACGCACTTTCCGGTCGCCCGGTCCAGTTCATTGCCGGCGACGACGAGTCGGCCAAAGCGACGGTTCAGTCGCTGATCGAGGATTTGGGATTCGAGGTACTCGACGCGGGCGCACTCGTGCAGTCGAGAATCCTCGAGCCGTTCGGCATGGTGTTCATCAACCAGGCGATCATGCGGGGAATGGGGCGCGACTGGGCCTTCGGCATCCTGCGTAACCGGGAATAAGCTCAGTCGACCTCGTGCAGCGTCAGGAACATCGCCTTGTCGAGCGTTGTAAAGAAATCCTGGTACGCTGCGGGATCGGTAATCGGCTCCTCGTTGAACCGCGCGCTGGCACGCACAGCCAGCCTGTTGCCCTCGCGCTCACGCACGGTGACGGTCATCCTTATCTCGTAGTCCTGTAGCTTGGTCGCGGAAATCGTGGCCAGTTCGAAGTCTGCCTTATCGATGACGAAACCCAGGTCCTGCAGCGTTGCGACGACCGCGCGCAGCGCGCCGCGCTTGTCGAGCGTGTCGTATTCCCGTGTCTGCATCTGTCGCAGCTCGACCTGGCTGCCGCTCGCGGTGATGACGGCGGTAGGCGCTGCGCAACCAGCGACTACGAGTAACATTGCAACGATCAGTACTCTCGCGATCATACGCCTTCCTTCTCCAGAAACACCGACTTGGACAATTTGTCGAAGAACGCCTGGTAGACGGCCGCGTCGTTAATGGTTTCCTGCTCATACAGGTCGCCGCTCTTCATCCAGACGAGGCGCTGCATCGTCAGGCGCACTCGATAGGTGCGTTCCTCACTGAGATCCGGTAAGACGACCAGCGTCATCCGGATGTCCTGAACGTCCTTCGAGGACTGGTACGCATCATCTTCACAACCGATCATGAAAGTCACAAGGCAGTCCAGGACGTCCAGCGCTATCTTGCTTGCGATCTCGACGTCGTCCTTCGCACTCGCACGTTTCGACGCGGACAGCACACCGAGCTCCTTTTCGACCTCATCGATGGTGTAGCCGAGGTCCTGCAGCACGCCCGATGACGCCGACAGGATCTCGATGTCGGTGACGCCTTCGTAGGTTCTCGACTGGATCTCACGCAGCTCGAGCGCACTCTCACTCAGCCGAAACGCGTCTTCCGGGAGCGTCTCACAGCCGACCAGTAACGCTGCGAACAGCGCGACTGCGAGAATGCGGCCCTTGTTCATTGTGACCTTCTATCAGAACCGCGAGGTGTGGTAAGCGAAGTCACGCACCATCTTGTTGTCGTCGAACTTGATCACGATCGTCAGCGTTCTCTGACTCGTTGCACCGGAGGACTGACTGCCCGATGCCCCGGCGCCACCGACGACATCGGAGCCACCACCGATCGCGAGGATGCCTGCCTTCGCGTCGGCGCGTACGTATTGCGTCGAGATCTTGTCGTAGATCCACACCTCGTTGCGATTCTCGTCGGTCGACACGATATTGGGTGAGCCGAGCACCTGGGCCACCTCGCCGCCCGACATGCCGATGCGAATCTCCGCCTGGACCTTGCCGACGGTCAGTTCCTCGTCGGCCTGAGGGTTGTAGTGCTGGCTGCCCGTGCAACCGGCCAGCACGAGAATTGCGGCTATCAGAAACGTTCGAAACATGAGCAGGACCCCCTGTAAAAGCCCGTTTACCGGAATTCCTTAATGTTGCGCCAGTCTAGCTGAAGCCACGCTGAATGAACGTAAGGACAATACGCAGCAGCAACCGTGGCAGGTCGACACCGCCAATCTTTTTGTAAAGATTACTTGACTTTTTGGAAACTAAGCATTACTTTTACGTCAAGTTTACTTTACATTAAGACAAAGGAGCACGACAAATGAACAAGCCAAAGAGGGCTTCCGGTGACTGGGAAGCCAATACAAGAAGGAACACAGTACGCCTGGGCTACTGGACCGCCGCGTGGGTGGTCACGATGGCAATCGCGGTCTTCGGTTCGCAACTGGTCTGGCAGGACATCGGCTGGCTGAAGCTGGCCTCGATCCTCATCAACCTGGGTGTTGGCATCGGCATGATCATAGCCAACAGCCGTCATCTCAAGGGCCTCGACGAGATGCAGCGAAAGATCCAGCTCGAGGCCATGGCGTTGTCGCTGGGCGTCGGACTGATTGGCGGCCTTGCCTATTCGAATCTCGACGTCACCAACCTCATTACGTTCGACGCTGAGATCTCGCACCTCGTCATCCTGATGGCTCTGGCTTACATGGCGGGGATCGGCGCGGGCATAAGGAGATACCGGTGAAGAATCGCCTGAAGGTACTGCGCGCTGAACGAGACTGGACCCAGGCTCAACTGGCCACCGAGCTCGAGGTATCACGCCAGACGATCAACGCGATTGAGAAAGGCAAGTTCGATCCAAGCCTGCCGCTGGCGTTCAAGGCGGCCCGCCTCTTCGACCTCACGATAGAAGATATATTTGAGGATGAGGCGGGGGCCTGATACCAGCCCCGCCCTCCTTCATCCGGCGATCAGAACGGACCGTTGACGATCGTCGGCGTATCCCAGAACGCGCTCCACACGTCCTCGTCGCGTACGTAATACACAGTGTCGTCGTGGATAAAGGAGCGATTTCGGACCGAATAGTATGGCCGTATCTCCCCGTCAACCGGCGGCCTGATCGAGCCCACACTATTGAGTGAGGCAATCGGCGGAGAATTCTTGTCTCGAATCTCGAACAGGTACAGCCCGGATTCAAAGAAATTGAAGTTGCCGTCCAGACTTTGAAGGTTAGCCGGAATTGCGAGTCGGTCCATACCGTCTACGTCGGACTGGTAGGTGAATGCATGACGATCATAGATCGCTTCGCTCCACGATCCCGGACCACCCAAAGTCGCGCTGCCGCGCGACAAGGGTTGCGAAATGTCTGATACGTCAAAAAGCTCCAGCTTGACGCCCCCGTTGCCTCCCCGGCCAAGTCCGAGCAGCAAGTCGTTGCTGACCGGATGCAGGAAGTCCGAGAAACCCGTTATCTCGAGTTCGCCTGCAATGAACGGGTCCTCCGGATCGGCCAGATCGAGTACGTACAACGGGTCTATTTGCAGGAACGTCACGGCGTACGCCCGATCGGCGAGGAAACGCACACCGTAGAGCGCTTCATTGGGTTTGCCGATTTCCTCCGGGCGACTATCGTTCGGTAACGTCGACACGATATCGAGCTCCAGCCGCTCGCTGGTTGCGGCCTCGCGCAATACGTACAGCTTGTGGTCCACGAAGTCCTCACTGTTCCCGTCGAACTGCGACGCGAGTACGCGCAGGTCACCCTCGTGCTCGCTCATGCGGAAATCGGCCTGGCCGCCCCGCCAGACGTTACCGTCGATGTCGGCCGAGCCACGGTAGCTGACCTCTGTACCTGACAGAGCGAACTTATGTATGCGCGTGACGTTCCTCGCCAGGGCAACTTCGGGGCGCAGCTCTGACAGGTATAACGCCTCTTCGGACACGTACACGCCGTAGGCGTTCTCGTTGTAACAGGTCGTGGAATAGGCAGACGGGTTATTGACTGGTACGGCCGTGATGGTTGTGATGACGGGATAACCGGGTGAGTCATCGTCGGTCGTGACGAAACAGCGATCCGGTCTGACAAGCGCTTCGGTCACACCGTCTATAGTAATTCTCGGCAACAACTCATCGAGCTGCACGCTGGCGAGAATCTGCTCGTTCCGTGCCTGCTCGGTCGCGTTCGTCACGTAATAATGTATCTGGTCGATGAAGGGTGTGTAGCGGCTGACGATGTAGACCGTATCATCGATACGCCGACTCTCCACGAATATGCCGTCGATCTTTGCATCCAGCTCGAGTGCCGGCTGGCTGACGTCGCTGACATCATAAACCTGAAAACCGAATCGCTCCGGCGCCCAGATCGCAATATCCGCCCAGAGATCACCATAGCTGCCGTAAACTGACTCTGCGGTAAGGGCAAGCATGCGATTGTCCGCAAGGTACATGCCCTGTACCGAAACGTTGCTGTCGAGGTCGATCGTTCCTGCTACTTGCGCCGATCCGTTAGCAGGGTCCGTCGAGAGTATGCGGATCGAACTTTGCGGAGGATTGCCAGTGTTCACGGCGCCGTCGAGCGACGCTTCGGCGAGCAGGAAGCAGCAGTGAAAGAAGCGCCTCGGCGCAACATACAGATGCGTGCCGTCGTAACGGACCGCATCGAACTCGTCGACGTTCACCTCTTGTGTGTAGGTACCGGTGAAGTTGCTATCGGCCGTAGCATTCTCCAGTGAAAGTTGCTCACTGGAACTCATCGCCGTCAGTCCCGCCTTCAGCGATGCCTCGAATGCGGTGGCATCCGTGACCGGGCTCAGGAGACCGGCGGCCGGAGGATCGACAGGTGTCGTGGAACCACCACCCGACGAACCGCCGCAAGCTGCGAGCAGCAGAAATACAGATGTGAAACAGGTGCTTAGCAGACGGTTCATTTGATTCCCTCCCGCATTTCCCACACTTTCATGGTAAACGTTCCGAGGCGCACTTTTTGACACTATTTACTTAAGTTGGCAATCCGTGAAATTGCCTAACTCACCACCCGGTAACGAGAGCACCAGTAGACTTTGCCGCGCCAAGTTGCAACACTGTCGCTCGCAGATTCACAGACCCGGGAGACCCCAGATGCGTGCGCTTGTAGCTGTCTTTCTCACTCTAATACTGACAAGTGCCAACGCCGGCACGCTGGAGCGAGTCGCCGAGACGGGCGAGTTCCGCATCGGGTTTGTGCCTGACGCGCCGCCGCTGTCGTTCATCGACAGTAGCGGCGATGCGGCAGGCTACTCGATCGATCTGTGCCGGCACATCGCGACAAATGTCCGCGAGCAACTGGGCCTCGAGCACATGGACATCACCTACACGCCGCTCGTCTCGATGGAAGAGCGTTTGAGCGCGATTGAGAACGGCAAGGTGGACATCGAGTGCGGCGCGACGACTGTGACGCTCTCGCGCAGGGAACGCGTCGATTTCACGCTCATGACGTTCATCACGGGCAGTGCCGTGTTGTCGAAGAAGGCCCGCCCGATACCCAATATCAATGAACTCGATGGCACAAAGATCGCGGTGCTCCGCGGTACCACGACGGAAGGCGTCATGCGCCGGCTCGGCGAAGTTAACGACGTCAAATTGGACCTCAAGCTGATCGCTTCGCATGATGAAGGTATGCAACTCCTGAATTCCGGCAAGGTCAGCGGCTACGCGTCCGATCGCGCCATGTTGATCGGGCAGGTGTTCAGGAGCGAGAACGCGCAGAACCAGTATGAGATGACCAAATACACGTTGTCGTTCGAGCCGTACGGGCTCATGGTCCCTCGGGGCGATACCGAGTTCCGTCTACTCGCGGACCGCGCCCTCGCCTCCATCTACCGCAGCGCCCGAATTCGACGCATCTACCACACCTGGTTCGGACGATACGGAGAGGAGCTCTCGCCGATTATCGAGGCCATGTACCAGTTCCAGGCGGTCGGCGAGTAACTCTTTATTCTTCGAGGATTTCGAGCAGCGGCGCAAGCAACTTCTCGTAGGGCTTCCATGCGCCGACCGATCCACGATAGATTGGCTGCCTGACCTGCGCTGCACTGAGCGTCGCCACGAGCCGTTCCAGCTTGTGAAACTCGAGGCAGGCCGGGTCCCATTCGAGACCGCAGGTTTCCAGCAACTCGCGCGTGGTCTGCTCCTGGTTTTCGATCATCGATTCATAATGGACCGTGTGCAGGTGGCCCGGCATCACCTGCTCCCAGTGCTTCATGAGCTTCGAGTAGCCGTTGTAGTAGTGCGCGAGTTCCTCGAGGTCGTAGGCATACGTGTGCGAATCGGAGCCGAACAGGTGTTTGAATATCGAGAAGCAGGTGTCCCTGGCGTCGCGACGACAGTGCACGATAGTCGCATTGGGGAACAGGATGCGAATCATGCCGACGTTGAGGAAATTGTGCGGCAGCTTATCGATAACGCGTTTGGCCGTCTTGCCGGGCAGGCCGTCGAGGTAACGTCTCGCAGCCGCGCGGAACTCGTCCTGCGTAGCGTTGCTCAACGAACTCGTGTAGTCGACGCCATTGCGGATCGGAAATGTGGCCACAATCGACTCTACCAGCAACGGCAACTCGCCCGCGGCGAAAACGTCGGGGTGACTCGCGAGAATCTGCTCGACGAGCGTTGTACCCGATCGCGGCATGCCCACGATGAAAATCGGCGTCCGGTCGGGCAGACCGGAATCGCTCCATGCATCGAGAAACGATTGATCAAACCAATCCTGCAGGTTTCTCATGGCGAGAAGGTCGTTGTCGACATCGTATTTCGCGCCACTCCGCCGCAGCGAATTTGCCTCCAGGAGTTGCGCCGCGGCACCTTCGTAATTGCCGGCTTTCTCGAAGTGCCCGCCCAGCGCGAACGCGAGGCGCATGCGGTCGTCTTCCGACGTGCCATCCTGCCCCTGCAGCGCCAGCATTGTGCCGACGTCTTCCTCTGTCAGAGACGCTCCCGCGACCGAGGCAACGCCGTGCCACGCGCGGGCAAAGTTGCTGTCCAGTTCGACGGCCTTGCGAAACGATTTGTGTGCCTTGTCTTTTTCGCCCAGGTCCCGGAACAGGACGCCGAGCCTGTAATGCCCCTGTACGAAGCGGGGCTGCAATACCAGTACCTGTTCGAAGCATTCGACCGCCTCGTCGAATTGCCCCGCGGCAATCAGGATATCGCCCAGCGAGACCCGCATGGGAACCGTGGGCTCGCCAGTCGCAAGTGCCTTGCGGATTTCCCGAAGCGCCTCGTCCGTGCGGCCCAGTCTGAGCAGCACGTCGGCAAGACTGCGGCGTGTCTCTGCAAGCTCGGGCTGTAATTTCAAGGCCTCCTCGAAGCGAGCAACGGCCTGCGCATAGCGACCGAGATGCGCCAGCGCGCCGCCCAGGTTCGCCAGCACCGGGGCCGTGACGAGGCCGGCGTTCAAGACGCTTTCGAACTGCGTGACTGCTTCCTCGAAACGCCCCATGGCATTCAGACCGAAACCCAGGTTCACCATGGCATCGAGGTACCCGGGACGCGCATCGATCGCACTTCGTATCAGGTTGACCGCTTCCTCGATACGGCCGGTCTGCAGGTGAATCACACCGAGGTAATGCAACGCGTCGGCCTGCCCGGGATCCTCGTCGAGCAATTGCCGATAGAGTCTCTCAGCGTCCCCCAGGTTGCCGCTGCCGTGGATGTGGAGCGCCCGGTCGAGCGCCTGTTGCTGTTCGGCGGATAGATTCATGCGCTGATACTACAGAAGGGTCTTCGCCAAAGCTGTAGCCCTGCGACTAGGTAATGATCCCCGACGGCCGCTCGAATACGGTTTTGAACTGCCGCCACGCAACCGGAAACTCGCGGAGACAGGATTCCATCCGGTCGCTTTCCGTGCTGATCAGGCGGTCGATGGATAACCTGAGTTCGCAGTCCGCGCCCGCCGTCGGCAGGGAGTCATGATAGGCCTCGAGCCTTTCCCGAGCGATGATCGCGTCCTGGTGCCAGCCAAGCAGGTCCTGCAGTTTTTCCAACTCCGCGATAGTTTGTTTCCATCGTACGGGCTGCGCCATGCTGAAGAAATCCAGCAAGTAGCGCAGGTGCTTGGCCTCGATACGCAACTTGTGCAGCTTCTCGATGAGTGATTCGGCAATGATGCGATCGCCGCGCTTGATCATGCGGCCCGCGAACTTGTGGATATCCCTGTCGGCCACTTCTGCAATAGTGAGGCCGTCGACTCTCTTCTTCATTGCCTTACGCGGTCCAGCGTCGATGAATGCTTCCACCATCCTCATCAGTTTCCGGTAACGCTTGCTGACAAACACCGCCGTGAGATTCGTGTATGCGTCGACGGTTCGCTGGCTCACGTGAGCCCCGTAGGGCGCAGCCGCGCGGGCAGAATCCGCAGGCAGGGACGCAATGAAATCACTAACCGCCATCTCACCGACATCGGCGTCGCGCGCCTCACCCAGTTGTTTGAACAGCCAGCGCAATTCTTCATTGATGGGCTTGACCCGCTTCTTGCCGAGAACCTTGCGGTAGGTCTTCAGGATCGTGCGAAACCGTCGAATGGCGACACGCATCTTGTGAACGCCCTCGGGGTCCAGGCCTTCCCAGGCGATCGGCTGAAACTTCTTCATGCGATGGAACTGGTGGCCGAAGTAAAGGTAGACCAGATCCAGGAACGGGTCCGCTTCCGCAATTGCCGGTTTCCTGTATTTCCTGTCCAGGTGCTTTACGGACAGGCCGGCTGCCAGAACGCCGCGATCGAACTTGCTGAACTGTGACGGCGTAAGTCCCACTTTCTTTGCCAGCAGCTTCGCGAGTTTGCCGATGGCTTCGGCATCACCGGATTCGAGTTCCAGTTCGAGCTCCATGAAATCGAAACGTCCGGGTGCCTTATCGTTTGCTTTCTCGGCTGTGATCTTCGTACGATCGAGATCGAGCTCGATATGGGAGGGTTCGTTTCCGGGGGATGTCACGGCGAACACGCGGCGCTGGCTCACGACCTGGAACAGCCTCCGGTTCTTCCGAGCGTCCGCAATGCTGTAGAGATACTTCCTGACCGGGCCAGGCGGCAAGTCGCGCGTCGCGGACCGGCAATCGTCGGGCAACGCCTGCTCGATTTCCTCCCGCACGAAGACCCGGCCGTCGTGAGTACCGCAGGCCTTCAGGTTGAGCGTGCTACGCCGACCACGTTGACGACAGCGGTAGGTCCAGCCAGCTCGCAGGATGTCGAAATCTGGCGTGTCGAAGTAGGTATCAACATGTATCCCGGTCTCTGCTTCGGCCTTCAGGTAGCCGAGTTCGTCGAGGGTCGCCAGTACCTGGTCGACCTGGTCGTTCGAACGGATCAGAAATTTGGCTTCTACTTCCGCCATTTACTCTTCCTGCGGGCGATCACCAGTCATTCACTGGTTCAATATCGCACCGCGGAATCGGCCGTGGGTAGTCGTAATTTCCGTCATAGGGTCCCTTGGTGCCGCGCGGTATACCTGAGGCAAGCCCTTAATGCCCCAAGCGCGAGGACATTGAGATGTATCGCAGTGCCGAAGTTCGCTGGTTCCTCCAGGATGACTTACCTGGCGCTGTGATTGAATGGTTCGAGACCGGTGGGCGCGTCAGGAACGAACCGGAGCGAACGGACGAGTATCTCGTGCTGCCGGGCTGCGCAACGGCGAGTGTCAAGTTTCGCGGTGGGCGATTCGAGGTCAAGGCACAGACAGAGCCGCCCGTCCCGGTCCATTTTCCGAATGCGTGCAGTGGTTTGCGCGATGCCTGGGTCAAGTGGTCCAGCGACAGGATCGACGTCGACAACCTGCGCGACCAGGTTGCACGACCGGAGGACGAGTGGATCTCGGTGAGTAAGAGTCGTCGCCTGCGCCTGATCTCGCTGGAGGCCGGCGAACCGGTCGAAGTTGCGCCGGATCATGGCTGGTTGTCAGGAGGCTGCCAGGTAGAGTTGACCGTGGTCAGGGCCTGGATGCGACCGGATGAGCAATCCCGGGCGCTGCCCTGGTGGAGCCTGTCTTTCGAGGCATTCGGAAACGAAGAGGCCATGCGCGACGGGCTCGACCAGGTCGTGCGCGAGTTCGTCGAGGACGCGCCCGTGACCCTCGCCCGGGAAGCCTCTTTCTCCTACCCGGCCTGGCTGCAGCGGTTCAATAAAGAACGGGGCTGACCCGTCGAGCCAGCCCCGCTATTGCCGAATTTTCCGGTCCCTATTGAACGCTGATAATGATCTTGCCGCGGGCGCGTCCCGATTCCGAGTAGTCGATGGCAGCAGGGACCTCGCTGAGTGGATAGCTTCGATCGAGCACCGGAGTCACTTCTCCATCCCGCATGAGCTCGGCCAGGAAGGCCAGGTCTTCCTGGCTGAGACTTGCAAACAGGGTGATCATCTCCTGGTCGACGAATGGCCCCTGCAGCATCGCGCCCAGCGGGCGCTTCAACGGACCGATCCAGTCGCCCTTGGCCCCGCCAACGAGCACCAGCCTGCCGTCCTCGGCGAGCATTCGCCGGTTAGCGGACAGGTTGTGATTGCCGACCATGTCGACGATCAGGTCGTACTCGTTGTCGGTCTCGGTGTAGTTCTCTTTCTTGTAGTCGAAGACGTGGTCGGCGCCGATAGAACGAACCATCTCGACGTTACGTGTACTGCACACTCCCGTCACTTCGGCGCCCAGCGCCTTGGCAATCTGTACGGCAAACGTGCCCACGCCGCCCGAGGCGCCGTTAATAAGGACTTTCTGACCCGGCTCGAGCTTGCCCTTGTCGCGCAGAGCCTGCAGCGCGGTGACCGCGGCGATCGGCACCGCGGCCGCATCCTCAAAAGACACGTTCGCGGGCTTCCTGGCCAGCGCCCTGTCTTCAGGGATCACGACGTACTCGGCGAAGGCCCCGCTCCGGCCGCCGAATACCTCGTCCCCGACAGTGAAGCGAGTGACATCCGCGCCGACAGCTTCGACGGTACCGGCAAAATCGACGCCCATGCGCGTGTCTTGCGGTGCGCCGATTCCCGACCCGAGGCGCATGAGATAGGGCGACCCACGCATGTAATGCCAGTCCAGGGGATTGACTCCCGCAGCGTGTACCCTGACGAGAACCTCGTTCGCGAGAGGGACCGGCTTTTCGACATCGCCATACTCGAGAACGTCGGGCGAGCCATAGCAACGGTAGACGATCGCCTTCATCGTATCTGCATCGGCGGCCAGCGAGGGAGCAGGAACGCATTCCGAGTTGTGACTGAGCACGATTGCTAGCGCCGCCGCCGCGACAAAAATGAAAGCAAAAATGCCACCAAAGATCCTGGTTCTTAGTTTCATAGGCCGTCAGCCTACTACGGACCCTTGCTTATATCGAACGCGTTCATGCGGTAGGTCAGCGTTGACGGTTTGATCCCCAGCAATGCGGCCGCGCCATCAGGTCCCCAGACCCGCCAGTTGGCCGCACGTAACGCGGCGACGAGGTTCTGCTTTTCGGCCTCGCGAAATTCGTCTTCGGTCAGGAATTCTGCATCCGCCGATTCCTTCGCCTGCGGCACCCTTGAGGATTTCGACGTACCGCCCATCGCGAGGTCGAGCCTGAGCCTCGCGCCCTTGGTCAGGATGACTGCTCGTTCGATGACGTTGCGCAATTCGCGCACGTTGCCGGGCCATAGGTGCTCTTGCAGCATCACGGTGTGCTGTCGCGTTAGCTGCAGGCGTTCACGGCCCAGTTCCGTGCAGGTGGAATCGAGGAAATGTTGGGCAAGCGGCACGATGTCGTCGAGACGCTCGCGCAATGGCGGCAGCTCCATCGGGAAGACGCTCAGGCGATAGAACAGGTCCTCGCGAAATCGACCTGCGGCAACTTCCTGTTCGAGGTCCCGATTCGTTGCGGCAATTACCCGCACATCGACACGTGTCGTCTCGTCGTCGCCGACCCGCTCGAACTCCCGCTCCTGCAGTGCGCGCAATAGTTTGCCCTGCAGTGACACCGGAATCTCGCCAACCTCATCCAGGAACAGCGTACCTCCGTCTGCCAGTTGCAGCCGACCGATGCGGTCCTTGTGCGCACCCGTAAACGCGCCACGTACGTGGCCAAAGAATTCGCTCTCGAACAGGTCTTTCGGGATTGATGCGCAGTTGACCTTGATTAACGGCTTCTCACTGCGGTCGCTCTCACAATGTATGGCCCTTGCGATCATCTCCTTGCCGACGCCGGACTCACCCAATATCAGAACATTCGCGGGCGTCGCGGCCACAGCCTCCACCTTGGCCAGCGTGCGCTTCAAAGCCATGCTGCTGCCAATAATCTCGCCGAAGTTGACAGTCACGTCGACTTCGTCGCGCAGGTAGTCGCGCTCCTGTTCGAGCTGTTCCTTGAGCCGCTGGATCTCGGCGTAGGCCTCCTCTCGCTGCCGCTCCATCTTGCGGCGCTCGGAGATATCGCGGAATACGACGACGGCACCGTCGGGTTTCCCGTCCCTGATAATGGGCGTGCTCGTGTACTCGACGGGCACGGCCGAACCGTCGACATGCCAGAAGACCTCCTCGTCCACACGATGCACCTGCCCATCTGTCAGGGCTGCATAGATCGGGCACTCATCGCGAGGATAGGTCGAACCGTCCGCATGCGAATGGTGATGTACATCATGGGCAGGCTTGCCAGCCACGTCCTCGAGTTGCCAGCCGAGTATCTCGATAGCTGCCGCGTTGCTGAACGTGATACTTCCCTCACGATCGAGACCGTAAATGCCCTCTCCGGCCGCATCGAGAATTCGCTGGTGATAGGTCTGCAGTTTCGACAACTGGTCGTTACTGGCCATCGCAATCTACCTCAGTTTTTTGAGGATTAGACCACAGTTTCCTGAGGACCTCAATTATCTGTGGTCAACGGCATTGCATAACTTGTTGTTCCTGAAAGATTTCCGATGTTGGCACGGTTGCTGCAATACATACGACAAACAGCAACCACCGCACCATCGAAAGGAGAAGACCGTGAAGAGATCATTCGTCACCGTACTCGCCACCATGCTCGCAGCTATCGACATGGGCGGCATCGCCAACGCCGCCACCTTGCCGGATCCCGGAGTCACGATCGAGCCCGGCCGCACAGCGTTGCTCATCACCGATCCGCAGAACGATTTCCTGAGCCCAAAGGGCGTCACGTGGGGCGTCGTCGGGAAGAGCGTTACCGAGAACAACACGGTCGAGAATATCGACTCTCTTTTCGAAGCCGCGAAGGCTGCTGAAATGCCCGTGTTCATCTCGCCACACTATTACTACCCGACCGACCACGGCTGGCAGTTCGAAGGCGCGCTCGAAGCGTTGATGCATTCGATCGGCATGTTCGATCGCAAAGGCGCCCTGACGACCGAAGGTTTCGAAGGCTCGGGGGCCGACTGGCTCGAGCAGTACAAGAAGTACATCAACGACGGTGAAACCATCGTCTCGAACCCGCACAAGGTCTATGGCCCGGAGACCAATGATCTTGTCCTGCAACTGCGCAAGCGCGGTATTGACAAGGTGATCCTCGGCGGCATGTCGGCAAACCTCTGCACCGAGTCGCATATGCGCGAACTCATCGAGCAGGGCTTCGAGGTTGCCGTCGTAAGCGACGCGACAGCGGCAGCCATTGTCGAGGAAGGCAACGGCTACGAATCCGCGCTCATCAACTTCCGTTTCATCGCGAACACCGTCTGGAGCACGGCGGAAGCCGTCGAGAAGATCAATGCTTCCAGGTAATCAAGACAAATCCACAAGGAGACATCCAATGTACCAACACAAAATACACCTGGGCATTTCCCTGGTGATGATCGTCCTGCTAAGCCTGGCGGTCGTCGATTCGAACGCGCGCGCAGACAACGCGCCCGGCGTTGCCTACCGTACCGTCACTATTGATGACGTGGACATCTTCTACCGAGAGGCCGGCGACCCGCAGAAGCCCACACTGCTATTGCTGCACGGCTTCCCGACGTCGTCGCACATGTTTCGTGACCTGATCGCGGAACTGGCCGACGAGTACCACCTGGTCGCCCCGGACTACCCGGGTTACGGCTTCAGCTCGATGCCCGCGGTCGATGACTTCGACTATTCGTTCGACAACATGGCTCGCATCATCGCGAAGTTCGTGGACGTCGTGGGACTCGATCGATACAGCCTGTACCTGATGGACTATGGCGCTCCCGTCGGGTTCCGGCTCGCGACCAGCCAGCCGGACCGCATCGATACATTGATCGTGCAAAACGGGAACGCCTATGTCGAGGGTATCGATAATGACTTCTGGGAGCCGATCCGCGAGTACTGGAAAGACCGTGGCGCCGTCAACAAAGGTCTCGACAATCCCTGGTGGGCGAACGTCAAGAACGCCTTCCAGCAACCCGAGATGGTCAATGAAGACGCGCTGCGATTCCTGCTGACGCTCGGGGCGACCAAGTGGCAGTACACGAACGGCGTTCCCGACGTCGAGGCCGTCAGCCCCGATACCTGGGGCCACGTGCAGCCACTGCTCGATCGCGAGGGCAACCAGGAAATCCAACTGCAGATGTTCTACAGCTATGGAAGCAACCCGCCCCTGTATCCCGCGTGGCAGGAATACCTGCGAACGCATCAGCCCCCTACGCTGATCGTCTGGGGCGAACATGACGAGATCTTTCCGGCGGCTGGCGCGTCTCCCTACAAGCGCGACCTCGAGAACCTCGAGTACCACTTGCTGGATACGGGTCACTTCGCCCTGGAAACGCATGGCCAGGAAATCGCGGACCTGATGCGCGAGTTCCTGCGGCGGCAAGTAGATTCCCCCTCCCTGGCGGCCAGGTGACCGGAGCATAACGATATGGCACACCAGTTC
>Ga0209567_10000647_pt1 | contig 18876 bp, 15 predicted proteins | sample COG_12_FD_184756 | JGI IMG/M metagenome (GOLD analysis project Ga0209567, IMG submission 184756) | Pelagic marine sediment microbial communities from the LTER site Helgoland, North Sea, for post-phytoplankton bloom and carbon turnover... | ecosystem: Environmental > Aquatic > Marine > Neritic...
GATTCAGGAAATCGCGGACGCGCTGGGCGTCCAGCATGTTGTCGAGGGTTCGGTGCGCCGCTCCGGCGACCGGCTGCGTGTGACGGCGCAGCTCATTCGTGCCAACGACGGTTTTCATCTCTGGTCGGAGACATTCGACAGCACCTCCAAAGACATGATCGAGGTGCAGGAGAACATCGCCGAAGAGATTGCTGTCGCGCTGGAAGTCGTACTCGACGAAAACAAGCGTGATGCCATGCGGCTGGCCGGGCTTCGGGACGTCGAAGCATTTACTTATTATCAGAAAGGCAGGGACCTGTTCGAACGAGCTCACGGCGAGATTCCCCAGATTGAGGGCCTGCGCCAGGCGAATGTCTATTTCGAACAGGTTATAGAACGCGTGCCGGATTACTGGCAGGTCTATGCAGACCATTCGGACCTGTACACGCATTTGCTCAACAACAATGTTGCCGGGATTCGGGAAGAAGGAATTACGGAAGCGATACTCGCCGACGCGTACGCGACAGCGATTGCTGACCTTGAAGCAGCGGCTCAGAATGCGCCAACAAACCAGATACGTTATCTCGCCGAACTCGATCTCGCGTTTCTCAGTGGAAACTGGCGAGGACTTTCAGGGCGCGTGGAAAGAGCGCTGGCGGAGCCGGGATGCCAGGAAGGAAACTGGACCCCGACTGTAGTGAACATTGTCGGCGCTGCCGGCGACTATATCGAACTCACCACGACGATCCTCGCCTGCGACCCATTGCGTTCCCTGTCCTGGTTCAATCTTTCGAGAGCAAAGCTGTGGGCAGGCGAGTCGGCTGAGGCGCTCGAGATTGCTCGCGAAGGAATGGACGTAGCGCCGGGCTTGTGGCTGACCATGACGTTCATCCAGGCCCTGGTCGATAACGGCCTGCACGATGAAGCGTTGCGGGTAATCGAAAACGATGTTCCGCACGATGACCTCGCGACCGTGTTCCAGTTACTGGTTGCTGCGCACCGGGGTGACGAGGAGAGAACCACTCAACTCCTCGCCATGTACGACGGTTACGGTATCCGCGACTTTTTCGACGTCATCGTTAATGCCTGGGGCGGCAGACGAGAAGAGGCCAACCGCCAAGCGGCAGAGATTGACGAGCATTTCTTCGGCCCGATGGTTCTCTGGCAGATTGCGAACTGGTGCCAGTGCGGTTCGCCCTGGGATCCTGAAGCAACGCCGAACTTCACGGCGATGATCGAGGCCGCGAACATCGCCTGGCCACCGAAGACACCGCTGACTTATCCCCTGAAGGACTGGTAACGAAACCCGACAACGGAGGCGAAATCGTCGACGGATCTAGGTCGTGCCGTACATCTGATCCGGCGCCAGCACATCCGGGAAACGCCGCCTCAAAGCACACCGGGATTCGTAACACAGGTGGCAGTGATCGGCGTAACCCTCCTGGTGGGGAAGGTCGTAACGACGAACGATTTCTGCGGGGCCGCCGGCAAGCAGGGGACCGACGATCGGGTGCTCGTCCGGAGCGTAGTCGGCCATGATTTCTGTCAACGGATGCTCGAGCATGTTGCCGATGGAAATGCCCTGGCAGATGTGCAGGTAGCCGAATGGGTCCACGTGCACCCGGTCGGGGTGCCGCAGGTTCTCCCACGGGCATTCCGAGAACTGCTCCCAGTGCTTTGCCTGGACACGTGGCGCCAGTCGCTCTGCGGCGCGACCTCGGTAGAGCACTGTCGACTCGTCAACGCTAATGAAATTGACGGGGATTCCGAGCCCCCGTGCAGCGCGGCGCGCAATCTCCGGACGATTCGAACCGGTATCGCTGCCGTGATACGCATCGTGGCTTAAGGACAGGTCATCGATCGAACCAGCGAGAGGCTTCAGCCATTCCATCGCATCGGTGTCGGCGGTCGCCCAATAGGCATTGGTGACGATTCCTACATTGAAGCCACGCTCTTTGGCTTTGAGAACGCCGCTTCGTAAAACCTGGTAGTAGAGAAAAGCCTCGCCGCCTTCGAAATAGATCCACTTGATGGTCCCGAGTGCCTCGGCCTCGGCGAGGATGTGCTCGATGGTTTCGATTGTCATGGTGCCGCTTTGCGACGGCGAACCCCACACGAAACAGTGGTCGCACTCATAGTTGCACGCGTAGGTGAGCAACAGGTGCAGGCCGGACAGCGGCTCCGGAGGATTCTCGGAATGAGCATCGGCGATCATGTAAAAGACTATAGCTCAAGTGTGAGATTATTGAGCGAGATGAAACCCTATCTCTCCAAATCCCGCCTGATCTCCGCCTGGCAGTGCGCCAAAAAGTTACACCTTGAGAAACACCATCCGGAGCTCGGCGAAGTTTCGGAGCAGACCGAATCCCTGTTCGCGACCGGCCACCAGGTCGGTGCCATCGCACAGCAACTGTACGGCACCGCCGACTCGGTCGAAGTCGAGTTCAACTTCAAGACGATGGAGGCCGAGACTCGCCGGCTGATTCAAGGCGGCGCGGACTTTCCGATCTTCGAAGCCACGTTTCGTCACGAGAACGTCATGGTGCGCGTCGATGTGATGATCCCCGACGGTGACGGCTGGCGGATAGTGGAGGTGAAAGCTTCGACGTCGGTGAAAGACACCCACGCACTCGACTGCGCTATCCAGGACTGGGTGCTGCGTAACAACGGGATCAAGGTCACGTCCATTGCGCTCGCGCACATCAACAACCAGTTCGTGTACGAGGGTGATGGCAATTACGATGGGCTGCTAATCGAGAACGACCTGACGGACGAGGTGCACCTGCTCGAGCCGACTGTACTGGAACTCGTCGCCAAGGCCCGCGAAGCGGTAACTGGTCCGCTGCCGAACGTGCCGGTTGGCGCACACTGCAACAACCCGTACGAATGCCAGTTCATCAATCATTGCTGGCCGACGGATGCCGAGTACCCGGTCACCGGGCTGGCGGGCAGCAAGGCGAAACTGGCCGAGTACGTGGTGCGGGGTTGCGAGGATATTCGCGACGTCGCGGCCGAAGACATTTCCGCGGAAACACAATTGCGCATTCACCGCGTAACCTGTTCGGGTGAGGCCGAGATCCTGCCTGGCGCCGCGAGGGAACTTGGCGATCTACCGTATCCGCGCTACTACCTCGACTTCGAAACCATCGGCCCGGCCGTGCCGATCTGGAAAGGCATGCGCCCGTATGCGCCGGTTCCTATTCAGTGGTCCTGCCACATCGACGACGGTTCGGGTGACGGCAGTCCCGACAGCATGCGTCACGAGGAATTCCTGGACATCACGGGTGAGCCGCCCATGCGCTCGCTCGCCGAGAAGATGATCGACCGCCTCGGCGACTCGGGTCCGGTGCTCATGTACACGACCTACGAGCGAACGGTTATCAACGGCCTTATCGACATGTTCCCGGATCTTGCGAGGCCACTGCAGAACATCGTCGATCGCCTGTACGACCTGCATCCCGTCGTTAAAGCCTACTACTACCACCCGGACATGCTCGGTTCGTGGTCGATCAAGGCCGTGATGCCCACGATCAACCCCGACATGGACTACGCCCGACTGGAAGGCATCAAGGAAGGGACAGCTGCCTCAGACGGATTCCTCGAGGCGATTGATCCCGAGACGGACATGGTCCGCAAGCTGGAGCTCGAAGAGCAGCTATTGCGTTACTGCAAGTTCGATACCGAGGCGATGGTGGAGATCGTGAGGTTTCTTGCGCGATGACGCGTTTCAGCTGCTACGCGATTTTCTTCGCGCCACCTTCTGACGTCGTGACTTAAGCGAAATTGGTGTGGGTTGCGTCTTCGGCGCCTTCGTCGGCCGACCGACAAAATATCCCTGCGCCATGTCCACGCCAAGCTCGGCCAGGAGCTCGAGCGACTCGACATTGCGCACGTACTCGGCGATGGTCTGCATTCCCGCTTCCTTGCCGACCTCGGCAATCAGTTTGATCATCTTTTGGTCAACCGGGTTATTCGGCAGATCCTGTACAAAAGTGCCGTCGATCTTGATGTAGTCGAATTGCAACTTTTGCAGGTAGCTGAATGAGCTGTAGCCCGTGCCAAAATCGTCAAGCGCGAACTGACAGCCAAGATCGCGCAACGTCGCAATTTGCCGATCGACCTGTAATGGCCGGCGGACGGCGAGACTCTCCGTTATCTCAAAAACAATATCGCTTGGTTGAACTTCGTAGCGCTTGAAGGTCTCTTCGACGTACGCCGTCAGATCATCATTCTCAAACGCATTGGCGGACAGGTTGATCGCAAACCTGATGGGGTTCTCGGGACTGGAGTATTTGGCATACGCGATGGCCGCATTCTTGATCATCCAGAAATCGATCTCATTCATCAATCCGAAACGCACGGCCGACGGCAGGAACGCGTCCGGCGAAACGTATTTTCCATCCTCCGCCTTCAATCGTATGAGGAGCTCATGATGCGTCGTTTCGCCCGTCAATATACTGTTGATCGGCTGGAAACGAATCTCGAACTTATCTTCGTCGAGCGCCTCCCGCAGACCGTTCATCCAGCTAACGTCAGTGAGCTCGCGGTCATCCTCTTCTTCGGGTCGAGAGTAGATTCGCATCCGGTTACGGCCGGCAGACTTGGCTTCCCGGCAGGCGATGTCGGCCTGGTTGATCAGATCATCGTGATGAAAGTTGTTGTCTGCCATCATCGTAACGCCGATGCTGCAGTGAACATGGAAGACCTGTTCGCCCTCAATGTGGGCCAGGCGACGCATATTGGTCAGAATGGTTTCCGCTGAGGCTGTTGCGCCGACGATGTCCACGTGTCGAAGGAGTACGACGAATTCGTCACCACCAAACCGGGCCAGCACATCATCTCTGCGGATACTTCGCTGTAGCTCATCGGCAACCTTGCAGATGAGGCGGTCGCCGGCCGGATGCCCACAGGCATCATTGATGTATTTGAACTGGTCAAGATCGATGAAGAAGAGCGCACTCGAGTGGCTCTTGTGGATCAGCGACATGACCTCCTTTCGCAACTCCTCGTTGAAGCGGCGACGGTTGTACAAGCCGGTCAGGCTGTCATGATTAGCAAGATTCATGAGCTGTGCGTCGCGTTCGCTAAGCGCTGCGGCCGTGGTCTCAAGAGCCTCGACAATGTCAGAAATCTCACGATGTTCTGCCGGCTCGAACTTTACGTCCAGGTTGCCCTTGGCCAGTTCCTGAATCGGTACTTGCAGCTCCGAGATAGATGCCAGCGCTTTGCGCAAGGCATGTCGCCCATACAGCGCGAACATGATCAGAAGCGCGGCCAGTACGGCGATGGCAAAGCGAATATTGGCCAGCAGGCGATCATGAAACATTATGAAATCGAGCTTGATTTTCAGGAAGCCAAGCAACTCGATCTTGCCAGGCTCATCTGAAGTGGCGTCGAAACCGAACAGTCCATCGTCGGGAATGGATTCGATCCATACAGGCGCCAGGATGTCGAACTGCTTGGGATCGAGAAAACCACCCGTCATCACGTAGGGCGTCGTCTGACCAATCGCGCCAATCGCGTCTTCCAGCTGCGTCGCAGACAATTCGTTGACGGGATCAATGTCCTCGGAACTGTCGACAGAGTGCAGGACGCTGCCGTCCTTGGCGTAGTAAACAACCTGATCGATTTCCGGATAGCGATCGACGAAGCTGTTCAGATTGATGCGTGACTCGCCTTCGTCGGCCAGATACAAAGGTGAGCCGAGCTCGTTGAGTTGCTCTGTCCACTGCAGCGCCCAGCGACTGTAATTGTCCTGCAGTATCCACTGGCCGCCCCAATAGAGACTGATAACCGCCAGCCCCCCGACGACCGCGGCGCTCAGAACCTGCATGGAAAGTATCTCGTGTACAAGCACCCGTTTGCCGCCTTGCGGCCGCTGGTGGCGACGCTTGAGAAGATTCGCGACGCGTTCGCGTACTGCGGTAAGTTGAGTATTCACCTGTTCGCGACCTTGGCGTCGTCACGCGTAACAACATTGATCGCCGACAGCGGGCTGATAGCCGGCACAGACTGCAGGCCGTCGGTGCGAATTTTTCGGATGACTTTCGCGATAGTCGCCGCAATATCCTCCGCTTGTGTCGCCATGCTGATAGTCGCGCCCATCTCCAACATTGATTCATTGGGCACCGCAACAGCGACTTGTCCTTGCCTCGAGCTCTCCAGTATTTGCTGCAATGACCGTGAGCTGAGAATGCGATTGTCCGGGAAAAGCCAGAAGCCATCGATGTCCTGCTCCATGCGCCGGAAGAGATAGAGCGTTTCCTGATCCGAATGGGAAATCCGGATTCGTAATTCAACATTGTGCTTTTGTGCCGCCAGCTGCGCCTCGGTAATCAGGTCGTCGTGGCCCTCGCCGACGATTATGCCGATGAGTGACAGTGTCGGGTCGATCTCGGTCCAGGCGGCAAGCTGGGCGTCCAGTGGCGGCAGCGGCGCGATGCCACGACTGTTTGCCGTTAACAGTTCGTAATCCTGATGATTGAAGACCTGGCTGAACACAACCGGCGAGTCGGCCATCGCAACCGATGATCTGGCGGCACGCAGACCAATGGCGACAACCGTGCCAGTGTCCGAATCGTTGATGCCGCGAAGAATGGATACGGGCGGTTGGCTGTCGTCGCTAAGGTCGTAAACCTGGAAGTCATCGAGGTGCTTTTCAAGCGCGTTCGCGACATCCAGAAATGCCGGCCGGCTGCTCGTCAGGACGATCGCCACGGGTGGTAGCGGTGGCGGCTCTACAACTTTTGGTGGCTCGACCTTTTTGGGCTCAACCTTCGTCGGTACGACGACCACGACAGGCTCTTCGACGGGCTCGATCTGTGGCGACGTGGTCGAACATCCGCTGAGCGCCAGGACGGCTATCAGCGCCGCAAAGCGGCTCAATGTTCGAGTATTGGCGCCATTCCTTGGCATCGAAAAATTCCCATATATGGCATGCAAAGCGTGCAAACCAGAAAAAGACCGGTATTCCGGTACTTTTTAGCGGATTTTCGCTTTGTTTTCTGTGCGTTATCTCCCTAAAAGGACTGATTTCTGGCGGTTAATTGGAGGACTGCAGCACGCCAAGATACGTCTCGGGATCCGGCCGGACCCGGTAGTTATCGGTCTCGTCGAGCCAGAGTATGCGACCGCCCTTGTCGGTGATGATGACGGTCGGCATGACTGTCTCACTGTCATACCCGAGTGCCTGCACGCCCATGGGCACGCCGAAGCTATGTGCGATGCCGAGTTGCCGCGCCGCCTGGTTATCCTCGTCGATCAGGAAGTCGAAGTTAACGTCGAACCGCTTTGCCAGGCTTTTCGTGTTCTTGTGCGGCTGCGGTGAGACCAGCGCGACGCGCACGCCGAGTTTCTCGATTTCGTTGTACTGGGCGGCGATTTCCTTGACCTGTGCCATACACAACGGGCACCAGTTGCCACGATAGAAAATCCACACGCAGGGTTTGTCAGTAAACACGGCAGAAGAGATGGTCTCGCCTGCCGTGTTCTTTAGTTCGAAGTCCGGTAACGATTGCCCGGCGGCAAGTGTGTCGTTGCTGCGGTCGCCGAAGCTCGAGTACCAGTAGTCATAAATGAGAAACGCGACGAGACCGCCGCCGGCCAGCAGTGCGGCGGCGAGGCTACCGCCATTCACGTAACCCCAGGTCGACGCGAGCACGCCGACGACTGCCAGGACAATCAAAGTCGGGAAGCGGGCGCTTGTTCGCGGGGTGCTTTGAAGCACCGTGACCCAGGCAAGGACCGCAAGGAATGGAACGTAGGCCAGCAACACGCCACCCCAGCTCAACACGTTGCGAGTCGCGATGAGCTGGTCAACGGCACTTACAGCAACTGTAACGGACAGTACTATATAGGCAATTATGTAGATCGACTTCAGCATGATGATTACGCGCAGTTGAGCATTGCGAGGTATTTCCAGTCCGCCGTTACTCCACCGAGTCGGGAGACAGGATCCGGGAGCCCTCGGCGATATCACGCACGAACTTGAGAATCTGCTTCGACGAGTAATGCCGCGCCGGTTCGAGCTGGCCCTCGTTCGTGGTCCCGATCACATCACCCTGGGGATCGAAGAAGATAGCGACGGGAATGCCCCGGGTCATTGAGACTCCGAGCGCTTCGGCAACATCACGGTTCTGGTTGAATTTGCCGATGTCGACATTCACGAACTCGAACAGGTCGGCTGTGTAACTCGCGACCGGCTCGCTGTTGAGGTGGTGATGCAGGGTGCGGCAATCCAGGCACCAGTTAGCGCCAAAGGTCACCATCAGGAACTTGCCTTGCTCCCGCGCCGCCGCGCGGGCACTTTCAACCGCCAGGGCAGAGTCAGTCCGGCCATCGTAGGGCAATTCGTCGCTGCTGAAGTCGATGCTACCCCAGGGGCGTGGAGTGAAAAGCTCCTCAGTGAGCTCGAGGTTTTCTTCCCGGAGCTGCTCCAGTTCCGCCTGCTGTCCGTTGAACAGCTCGCGGTCGACGGGCGTTTGCCCGGTGATGATCATCATGCTGTGATAGACGATCAGGCCCCCAATCAGGCCTGCCAGGAATACGAGTCCAGTCGTCTGCACCTGCTTCATAGCAACTCTTTTATCGTAAAATCAATAACTTACAGCGATCAACAATTGACCAACTATATGCCGTGTGCCAAGTACCATAGATAACACACCAATAAAAGGTGTGCGAGGAGTCCTCGCTATGCGAACGTCAATCGAAATCCTGGTCGCGTTGACCGCCGTTTTGTTCTCTCTGGATGCTATCGCCTGCGGTGACAGCCTCTACCGCGTCGGCAAGGGGGTTTCTTATCGCGTCTACACCGCGCCATAAATGGCAGCAAACTGCAGGACTTTGCGCTTGCGCAGTTCAGCAAAAAACGAGCCGTTAGCCATAGTCATGCAGTAGATCACAGTCGACGCAACTTCGGCGGGTGCTTGACATACCCAAATTGGGTATTACAATACCCGTTTTGGGTAGGTAGTTGATTTATAATGCCTGTCACCGCATCAAACTCACCAGGGCCCTCGCTGGCCGATGCCCTTTTGACCTCTACGCAGCAGCGCGTACTGGGTGCATTGTTCGGTCAGCCCGACAGAAGTTTCTTTGTTACCCAAATAATGGAGCTGGCGGGCTCCGGTCGCGGCGCAGTACAACGAGAACTCGAGCGACTTCTTAAGGGTGGGCTGGTCACGGTTCGGATGATGGGAACGCAGAAGCATTACCAGGCCAATCCCGACTCTCCGGTGTTTGGAGAATTGCGAGGCATTATCCAGAAGACGGTTGGCCTCGCAGGTCCAATACGTGAAGCACTGGAATCCATGACCGGCTCTATCGATCTCGCCCTGATTTTTGGCTCGGTCGCGAAACGAACGGATACGTCATCCAGCGATATTGACCTTCTCATTGTTGCTGAGGACCTGCGGCTCGAAGACGTCTATAAAGCGCTGCTGCCCGTTGAGGAAGTACTTGCACGCAGGATAAGTACCAAGCTCTATACGCCAGCAGAATTCAGGGAGCGGCTCGACAAAGGGAATGCTTTTGTCGAGCGTGTTTTGGCCGGCCCTGTTATCGAACTAATCGGGTCGGTTAATGGGCCATGAGAAGCTCGACAACCTGGTCAAGGCGCGACAACTAAGTTCAGGGGTCGCAACTAGCGGAGAAGTCGACTCTCTGATTCAACGAGGCCTCAAGAAACTACACGACAGCAAGAATGGCGACCTCGACCCGGAATCCCGGTTCGACCTCGCTTACAACGCCGCGCATGCACTTGCTCTTGCTGCACTTCGACATGCAGGCTATCGGTCAGAGCACCGCTACACGGTTTTTCAATGTACTCAGCACACGATTGATCTGGAACCCGAGTATTGGCGCGTGCTCGATGACGCGCACCGGGATCGGAATATTGCCGAGTATGAAGGTGACATCATCATGGATGAGCAGCTTGTCGCGGCAATGATCCGCGTAACGGACATCGTGGCCGAGCGAGTTCAGGCACTCACGCCGTGAGGCAATTCCTGGCCGCCTGACGGTAGGTCACGGTTTGCTGCCGGTCCTCGTCCCAGAGGCAGCAGCGGAAAGAGGCGAGAATATCGCGGGGCTTCAGTGTTGTTATCACCGGTGACTGCAACTCCGGGATGGCGTTCATCACTTCGGGCAAACGGTAGAACGGTATGCGCACATTGAGGTGATGGATATGGTGAAAACCGATATTACCCGTGAACCAGTGCATGACCGGGTTCAGCTTCATGAAGCTCGACGATTCCAGGGCTGCCTCATGGTAGGTCCAGTTTTCGTCCGGCAGTATTTTCATGCCTTTGTAACTGTGTTGGGCAAAGAACAGGTAACTGCCCAGCGTCGATGCAACGGCTATCGGCAGCAGCATGACGAAGAACGCGGTAGCGAAGCCACCGAACACCCACAGGACGGCGAGCAGGGCCGCGTGGCCGAGCAGTGACAACAATCCATCCCAGTGCCGAGCCGGGTCCTTCAGGAACGGTAGCAGCGTAAGGCTGAAGAAGAAGATGGTTACGTAGCCGGCCAGCACGGTAAGCGGGTGCCGCGTGATTCGGTAGTTGATCTTCGTGGCCCACGACGCTTCAGCCCAGTCCTTCGTTGTCATGACGGGGAAGGTGCCGATGCCCGAGTCATCCAGTTGACCGACGTGCCCGTGATGATAGTTGTGGGTTTCCTTCCAGGAGCGCGGCGGCGTCAGCGACAGGGCCGAGTAGATCCTGAACAGCAACCACGCGATCTTCGATCGCACGAGGATCGCCCGATGCATGTAGTCGTGGTAGAAGATGAAACTGCGGACCATCAACAGGGCCGAAAGCAGCGAGAACGCCAACCGGAGCGGCCACCAGGGCGCGAGTCCGGCACCGGCGAGCGCCGCAACCAGCATTGCGAACGTCGAGCCGACATGCCACCAACTGGCTTTTGCGGACTCCCTGGCGAACGGCACAGTTGCGTTGATCAGGTCCTTCCCTTTACGTGGTACTGCGCTTGCGCGGGACGGATCTACGCCTGGTTGAGAATTGAAATCGGTCATTTGTGCGAATTCTAGCGCCGTATTCATGCTCAACGATTGTCAATTCGTGCCAGTTTTTGGTTCCGGCTGGACTCGGCCCAGCGCCTCAGTGACTTAGGTTTCCTTGCCCGTCACTGGTAACCCTTCGCCTGCAACCTGAACAAACTGGCGTACTGCCCATTCTCGGCAAGCAGGCTCTCGTGATTGCCCTGCTCCAGTATTTCGCCATCGTGGATGACGATGATTCGATCTGCTGCACGTACTGTTGAGAACCGATGCGAAATCAGAATCGTCATCTTGGTGCCGCTTTGAGATTGAAAGTGATCGAATATCGCCGCCTCGGACGCCGCATCCATCGCTGCGGTTGGCTCATCGAGTACCAATATGTCGGCGTCGCTGCGCATGAACGCCCGCGACAGCGCAATTTTCTGCCATTGGCCGCCTGATAACTCCCGACCCCCCTTAAACCAACGACCGAGTTGCGTGTCGTAACCCTCGGGCATGTCCTTAATAAACGGGGCAGCCATGCCGGTCTCGGCGGCTGCCGCCCAACGATCGGCGTCATCTATGTGGCGGACATCGCCGGCACCGATGTTTTCACCGACCGAGAACTGGTACCGACCGAAGTCCTGAAAAATAACTCCAGTGCGCTGGCGCAAGGCCTCGAGATCCCAGTCCGAAAGACTCAGTCCGTCGAGCAGGATGCTGCCTTCGGTGGGTTCATACAGGCGAGTAAGCAGCTTGATCAATGTCGTCTTGCCCGAGCCGTTCTCGCCAACCAGGGCAAGACTCTGGCCCGGAGCGATCTGAAAACTCACATTGTTGAGTGCCTTGGTCGTCGTGCCGGGATACGCGAATGAGACGTTCCGGAATTCGAGGCCGCGCTCAGGCTCCGGACCATGCGTCGCGTCACCATGGCGCGTCGGCACGGGTTGTCCCAGGTAGTCGTATAAATTGGAAAGATACAGGTTGTCCTCGTACATGCCGCTGATAGCCGACAGGCTCGCACCAACCGCCGCTTGCCCCTGGCGAAATAGCACCAGGTACATAGTCATCGCACCCAGCGTAATGCCGCCATGGATCGTCGTGATGACGATCCATGCGTAAGCACCGTAAAACGCGCCCGTTGATAACAGTCCAAGGACGAATCCCCAGCTATCACGACGCAGGGTGAGCCGACGGTCCTCTGTGAACAGTTTCTTGAAGATGTCGCGATAGCGTTGCAGGAGTTGCGGGCCGAGTCCGAACAGCTTGACCTCTTTAACGCCGTCCTCGCGAGCAATGACAGTTTCGAGATACATCTGCATGCGCGTATCCGGGGAGCGCCAACGAAACAATCGGAACGCATCGCCGGAGAACTTTGCCTCGGCAAAGAACGAGGGCAGCCCGGCGCCGATCAGGATAAGGACTGCCCACGGAGAAAACGCGTACAACAACACGGCGTAACTGGTGAGGGAAACCGCGTTTTGCACCAAGCCAAACGTTCGGTTCACAAGGCTGAGCGGACGGCTTGAGGCTTCGCGCCGTGCCTGCGTCAACTTGTCGTAAAACTCCGAGTCCTCGAAGTTCGCGAGCTGCAGGGTCAGCGCCTTTTCCAGGATCATCACGTTGACGCGCTGGCCGAGCAGGGCACGCAACAGGGATTGGCTCACCGATAGCCCGCGTTGGCTGGCGGCAACTGCTATTACGACCAGGGCTTCGAGAACAATCAGCCACAGCACGTGGGATGTATCGGGGTCGGTCGCCGCCATCGCCGCGACGACGCCATCGACGATTAGCTGCCCAATATAGGCAATCACGGCCGGCAGCACGCCAGCGACCAGTGTTAGAACGGCGAGGCTTATCGTGAGGCCACGACTCGTCGTCCACACCAGCTCCAGCGCGCGACGACTGTAGACGAAAACGCCGAGAAAGCGGGTGAAGAAGCTGGCGTTGGGATCTTGTTCAGCGGCCATCGTCCTTCTCTAGCGCTTGGGTGGCGTGCGCTTCTTCGCCTTCGGCTTCCTTGAGCGGGATTTTTCGGGCTGGCCGAGCCTCGTGATCTTCATCGGTCGGCCGCAAACCCGGACTTTCTTCAGGTCCATGAAAATATCCCTTGGCATGCCCTGCGGTAGATCGACGAGGCTGAACTGCTGGTCGATTTCGATATGACCAATGTGCTCACCGTCCAGTCCCGCTTCGTTGGCGATGGCACCGACGATATTTCCGGGTTTCACGCCGTGCTCGTGCCCAACCTCGATGCGGTAACGTTCCTTGTCAGAGTCGGGCTCTGGCAGTGACTTGTCACGACCACGTTTGCCGCGTGGCTTCTCGTCTTTTCCGCGAGCGGATTTCTCTTCGAAGCGTCGGGCTTTCCGGCCCTTGTCCGGCGCCAACAATAATGGCTTGTCACCGATTGACAGTTTCGCCAGTGCCGCTGCGATATCGAGCGCGGGTACATCGTGCTCGTTGCGGTATTGCTCGACCAGGTTCTGCATGAACGCCAATTCACCGAGCGCGAGTGTGTCGGTGATCTTCTGTTTGAAATCAGCGATACGCTTGTTATTAACAGTCTCGGTGGTGGGGAGTTCCAGTCGCTCGATTTTCTGGCGTGTGGCACGCTCAATCGCACTCAGCATCCGGCGTTCGCGAGGGGCAACGAAGAGTATCGCCTCGCCCTTGCGTCCGGCACGGCCTGTTCGGCCGATGCGATGAATATAGGCTTCAGTGTCGTAGGGTATGTCGTAGTTAACGACGTGACTGATGCGATCCACGTCGAGACCACGAGCCGCAACGTCGGTCGCGACCAGGATATCCAGCGAGCCGCGCTTCAATCGTTCCACGGTTTGTTCGCGATGCGCCTGCGCCATATCGCCGTTCATGGCCGCGGCCCGGTAGCCGCGCGCCTCCAGTTTCTCCGCGAGCTCACTGGTCGCGGTCTTGGTGCGCACGAACATCAGGATCGCATCAAAAGACTCGACTTCAAGAATACGGGTGAGTGCGTCCAGCTTGTGGAAGCCGCTCACTTGCCAATAGCGCTGCCGGATGGTCTCGGCGGTCGCTGTTCTAGCCTTGATCGAAATCTCCCGCGGCTTGTTGAGATGCTTCCGCGCAATGCGTTCAACTTCCCTCGGCATAGTTGCCGAGAACAGCGCCATCTGGCGCTCGGCCGGTGTCTGCTCGAGAATCCACGAGACTTCGTCGATAAATCCCATGCGCAGCATTTCGTCCGCCTCGTCGAGCACGAGTGCCTGGAGTCCGTCGAGTTTCAAGGTGCCTTTGCGCATGTGATCCATGACTCGCCCCGGCGTACCGACCACGACCTGCACGCCACGGCGCAGTTGCCGAATCTGCCCTGAGTATTCCTGGCCACCGTAGATCGGCAGGACGTGAAATCCTTTCATGTGTTTCGCATAGCGCTGAAATGCCTCTGCCACCTGGATAGCGAGTTCGCGCGTCGGGGTCAGCGTCATGATCTGGACGCTGTTGTTCTTCATATCGAGCCGCGACAGCAGTGGCAGGGCAAACGCGGCGGTCTTGCCGGTACCGGTTGGTGCGTGGCCCAGCAGGTCGTGCCCTTGCAGCAAATGCGGTACCGCCTGCGCCTGGATGGGCGAGGGCGTCTCATAGCCAATCTCATCGAGCGCCTTTATGAGCGGCTCAGCGATATTCAGCTCGCGAAACGACGGGGTTTCGGACTTGGATTTGCTCATGGGAATGGCCAGCGGCGCGACGGGGCGCGAACTGTATCACTTACTCGGACATTTCCCAGATTTTTGTCGAGCGAACGCCGGATGCGGAGAAGATGAGGAGGGGTCTTTCAAGTTCGCCACAAACTCTCGCGAACTCCTCGGCGGCCTGTTTGGAGATTGACCTGGACTCGACCGGGTAGTGCACAAATGTCATGCCAAGCTCCTCGGCTGCCTTTGCCAGATCGGCCGACGTCGGCTGGCCTGGCATCTCGCCATCAGGGCGGTTGTTCACGATGCTGCGAACGTTCTGCTTGGCGATAAGCTTCAAGTCGGTCTCGAACACCTGCCCGCATACATAAACCTGGGGCGCGAGTTCGAGCACCCGCATCTGTAAATAATCTTGCTGCAAACTCATAGTCCGATACCGGGTTACCGCGACCGCGCCAGTATATAGGTGCATTCGACAGCTTACATCGACCGTTCGCCTGTCACCCGGACAGGGCGTGCCCTATAATCGCGCCGGTCATGCTCGCCCTCACCAACATCTCCCTGCGCCGCGGCCGCAAGGTTCTGATCGAAAACGCCAGTTTTCAGATTCATGCCGGACAACGTATGGGCGTGATCGGCGCCAACGGCAGCGGCAAGTCGTCACTGTTCGCCATGCTGCTGGGTGAGCTGGAGCCGGACGACGGTGAGCTGACTATCGATCCCAAGAACGTCATCGCACACGTCGCGCAGGAAAGTCCCCACAGTAGCGGCGCGGCCGTCGACTACGTCATGGACGGCGACAGTGAGTTGCGTGAGGTGCAAGCGGCTGTCGCGGAGGGGGAGGCTGACCCGGATGAGCCCGACCTGCACCTTCTTTACGAGCGCCTGGAGTCTATCGACGGTTTTACCGCCGAGTCGCGGGCGTCGCGACTGCTGCACGGGCTCGGGTTTGCCGCCGACGAGTACTCGAAGCCCGTTAAGGAGTTCTCGGGTGGCTGGCGCATGCGACTCAACCTGGCTCGCGCGCTCATGTGTCGCTCGGACATCTTGTTGCTCGATGAGCCAACCAACCATCTCGACCTGCCGGCCATCCTGTGGCTCGAGCGCTGGCTCAGACAGTACGAAGGCATCTTGCTGGTGGTCTCACACGACCGCGACTTCCTCGACCAGGTGTGCACGCGTGTCGCACACATCGAGAACCAGTCGATCAGTCTGTTTACGGGTAACTACAGCCAGTTCGAGAAATTACGTGCAGAACAGCTCGCGCAGCAACAGGCGATGTACGTCCGGCAACAAAAAGAGATCAAGCATATTCAAAGCTATGTCGATCGGTTTCGATACAAGGCAACGAAAGCACGCCAGGCGCAGAGTCGTATCAAGATGCTCGAGCGTATGGAACAGATAGCCCCGGCGCATGTCGACTCGCCGTTCCGCTTTCATTTCATCGAGCCACAGAAACAGCCGCAGCACCTGCTTGGGCTCATGGACGCGACTGTCGGCTACGGCGACGACGTCGTCCTCGACAACATCGAGCTGAATCTCTCAGCCGGCGATCGTATCGGGCTGCTTGGCGTTAATGGCGCCGGTAAGTCGACGCTGGTTAAAGCACTTTCCACCGGCAGCACGCTCTTGAAGGGCGAGCGGATTCTGAGCAAGGACACAAAGATCGGTTACTTCGCGCAGCACCAGCTCGAGCTGCTGCGACCAGCGGATAGCCCGATCGATCATCTGCGGGAGTACGCGCCCAAAGACCGCGAACAGGATCATCGCAATTACCTGGGCCGCTTCGGTTTCAGCGGCGATCGAATCTTCGAGCCGGTCGCGCCGTTCTCGGGCGGCGAGAAAGCGCGCTTGGTGCTCGCGCTGATGATTCGCCAGGGACCGAACCTGTTGTTGCTCGATGAGCCGACGAACCACCTCGATCTTGAAATGCGCCAGGCCCTGAGTGTGGCGCTCATCGAGTACACGGGTGCACTCGTCGTGATCTCGCACGATCGCCACCTGCTAAGAAGTGTGTGCGACGAGTTGCTTATCGTTCACGATGGCATCGTCGATCGATTCAATCGCAGTCTTGACGACTACCCGGCGTGGCTGAAGGAACAGGAAGAGAAAGTGGAGCAGGCCACCGCCAAGTGGCAGGATGCGCCGGCGAAGAGCGTTAACAAGAAGCAGCAGCGGCAGGAACAGGCCCAGCTGCGGCAGCGGCTCAAACCACTCCATGACAAGGTTAAGAAGGTGGAAAAGGAGCTTGCCTCAAACCGTTCCAGGTTGGCCGAGCTCGAGGCAAATCTTGCCGATGAATCAATCTACGCCGACCAGGATCGGAAGGATGAAGTCGCCCAACTGGTCCGCGACCAGGCGGCTACCAAAACAGCCATCGAGACTCTCGAATGGGAATGGCTGGAGGCAAGTGAGGCGCTGGAGAAGGCGAGCGGCTAGATGTCAGACCGCGCACTCTTGATCATGTCGTAGGCGGCATTGAGTTCCCGGGAACGCTCTTCGGCAACCGGCCGCATGCTTTCGGGTAAGCCGCGCGCCGCCAGCTTGTCGGGATGGTTCTGGCTGATGAGCTTGCGATAAGCGCGCTTGATCTCAGACGGGCTTGCGTCGGCCGTGATACCAAGGGCGGCGTAGGCATCTGCGAGTTTGTCGGCTTGAGGCGGAGCGCCTGGTGCCGAAGCACCACCCATAGTCGCACGCAGCAGCGCCTCGAGCTGCGCGACGTCTCTCTCCGTCAGCCCCAGTCGCTGGGCGATACGGACAAGCATTGCGTGTTCTGCCGGATCGATTCGCCCGTCCGCGGCGACTGCCATGCATTGCAGTTGCAGGAAGAGCTGCAGCAGCGGTCCACGACCGCGGCTGATCTGCGCGAACTGGTCTATCGCAGCATCAAGCGCAAAGTCCTCCTGCTTGCCTCGGTTGAAGGCCGCTTTTGCGAGCTCGCGCGACTCGCCCCGCAGCTTCAACATCGAAAAGATTTGCTCGACGGCGTTGATCTCGTCACGGGTTACGACGCGGTCTGCCTTGCACAGTGCGCCCATAATCGAGAATGTCGATTCGAGCATTGCGGATTGTGCGACCTGCAGGCTACCGACGATAAATTGCCGCACCGCGAAACCCGCGAAATAGCCAAGCAGTCCCCCGATAAGGAACCCGGAAAAGCCATAGAAGATCGCGCCGAGCAGGGCGCCAATGAACATGAACATGCGCGTAGTCTAGCAACGAATAGTACCGGGCTATCAAAGAAGGAGCGCCGTTGTGCCATTTACAGGTAAAGTAGATGCCGTATTGTTTGCAGGGCGCGCCGACCGCGCACCGTGGCGCATCGCTGGAAAGGAACAAGAACAATGACAAGCTCCCTGGCAATCGCCGCCTGGAATGAACTCGAGGACCGGAAACCCGCCTACGCCCTGGTCGCCGATGTCGATCTCGTGATCGTGCGATTCGACGACGAGGTCAGTGTCCTCTATGGCCGCTGCGCCCACCGCGGCGCGCTGATGTCCGACGGCCACGTGTCCGGCGACAACCTGATCTGTGGCGTGCACGGCTGGGATTACCGCCTCGATACCGGTGTCAGCGAGTACAACAACCGCGAGACGCTGCCCAGGTTCAAAGCCTGGGTCGAAGACGGCCAGGTGCTTGTCGACGAGGATGAGATCAAAGCCTGGGCGGAGAGTCATCCGCAACCTTACGACCGCGATAGCTACCAGGGTCTGTACCAGGATCCTGTTGGCACGCGGGACGAGCCGCACGTCAAGTTCATCCGCAAGCTCGCGAACGAAGGGCTCAGCAAAGTCGGTCATCATGGCCCGGCGGCTGCCATGGGCGTGCCGCGGGGCAGCCTGCCCCTGTGGGACGACTTGCAGTTCGTCGTCGGCCAGTTGCACAAGTTGCCCTTACTCGACGACGAGCCCGTCGGCACCGACCTGGTTATTGGTCCAAATGCGAAGAAGCCCCTGCATCTCGACATTCCCCTGTTCGTGTCCGACATGAGCTTTGGTGCACTGTCCGAGGAGGCCAAGGTCGCACTCTCAAAAGGCGCCGAGCTCGCCGGAACCGGTATCTGCTCGGGCGAGGGCGGCATGTTGCCCGACGAACAGGAAGCCAACTCCCGCTACTTCTACGAGCTGGCGTCGGCGCGCTTCGGTTTCTCCTGGGACAAGGTTCAGAAGACACAGGCGTTTCACTTCAAAGGCGGGCAGGGCGCCAAGACCGGGACGGGCG
>Ga0209567_10000648_pt1 | contig 18872 bp, 19 predicted proteins | sample COG_12_FD_184756 | JGI IMG/M metagenome (GOLD analysis project Ga0209567, IMG submission 184756) | Pelagic marine sediment microbial communities from the LTER site Helgoland, North Sea, for post-phytoplankton bloom and carbon turnover... | ecosystem: Environmental > Aquatic > Marine > Neritic...
TGCAGTGGATTCCATCATGCGCTTTCGGGCGGTCAGATCAACAAAGTGGAGCAATTGCGATTGTCATTTCGCGAGGGCTTTCGTGCCGGGAAACTCTACATGAAGGAATTACGTCGCAGGAAAGGGATCATTGCGTTTCCGGTAATGGGTAAAATCCGGATGCGGGCGCGTCCATAATGAACTGATTGTCGTTCGAAAATAACCGGGGGCCTTGAATAAAGGGGGTGGTGATAAAGCTGTCACCGCCCCTTTTGATTACACGAGCTGAACGTTGAAGTGCTGCCGCTTTATACGGCTCAGGATTGCGCCTGAGTTTGTCCGCTTCGGGTCGAAGTCGACAATCATCAGTTGCCTCTGCGTTTCATTAAAGTGCGCATCTTTTACGCCCTCCAACCGTTCCACGAACAACGCGATGTTCTGCCGAAGTTGCTCGTCCAGAGTTTCTTCGAAGTAAACGATTACATTGGTATTACGACATCTGCGTCTTAGCTGTATTGGCATCATCAACACTGCTCCGCTTATTATTTATAACAGGGTAAACCGAAGTTGGTTAATCCGTCTGCCACAGTAGGCTCCGTTTCAAAACGCAGCAACGGGCTTTGTGTTAACTTTTGTTAATTCTGGAAAATGGATAGCGGAATAGCAGAACAGGGGTCAGAGAGCAATATTCGCTAATATGGCCGATATCGCTCTCTGAATCCTATTGGGCCGGTAGTCCCCACATTAAGAGAAAATCGGGCAGTACCCTTAACCTGATAACAGGGAAATATCTTATTGAGTAGTCAGGCAATAGGGATGCAAAACGTATTTTGCATAGTAGCCATATTTATCCTGGGCATCCGTGCAATGCCCGGCAATCAGAGGACAGACAAAATCAGGGGCAACACGCTTTATCCGTGCTTTGACTTTCTCTTCAATCATCGGGTCTGCGTAACTGTTACAGTTATTGCTTTCATCCCAGGCTCCGTCCATGTAATTGGCCAGATCAAACCGGGTGTTGTATTCCCAGGCCCTGATTATTTTTCTATGCCTGATTGAATCGATAATCTGAATGTCACAGCTTACGTACGGACGATCAAAGAAATTCGCGATAACGCCCTTCAAAGGGTCATCCTGTTCAAGCAATACCTTGTTCCAGAAACGCCAGCCATTCAGGTTGGCAACAAGATCTGCAAAGGAAAAAATGCCCGTCGTGGTATAACCGTACAGCCCGGCCTCCTTTTCCTGTCCCCACGCAACAGCCTTATCAAGTGTCTCCTTACCCTGGTCGGTCAACTCAAAATACTGCCAGCCTTGTGCGAAAAAATGGCCTATTTTGTCCAGCCCGACAAGATACCCGTTGATATTGACCACATCACTCAACTCCTTGAGGTTCATAGATAAGCCTTCGATATAATCGATGTCGCGATAAATGGAGTCATTCAATGAGAGTGAGTAACTTTGCCTGACGAGCAGATCGCGTAACTGCTTGTCCAGGTCGTATCCCTTTAGTCCCCAGGATGCAGTAAAGGATTGGAAAATGGCTTTTCTGAGTTCTGTATAGAGCGCTTTCTCATCACAAAATGTGTCTTTGTTAATATCCGCGATATCTTCACTATCTTCATCGTATTCCTGTTGTGCATTGGCTTTTCGGATTCCCTCTTCAATGCGTTGATTCACTATTTCGTTAATCGTATCGATACTGTTGTCAAGCACCAGATTTCTAGGGGTAACGCTATCGATTTCCGCCGCGAAACCATTCCGGATCGCGAAAACACTGATTAAAATGATCAGGATTGTTTTCTTTTGCATGTAAGTAAGCAAAACATCGCATTCAATGATTGGCAGACCCGTTGATCGCTAACGCAACGCGGCATGCGGACGCACGCGCTTCTCAATATCCCGGCCCACCGATTGTGCCGCTACCCGCAGATCATACTCCACCTGCAGCCCCATCTTAAGTAAAAGGCAGTAAAAGGGGTCGGTGACAAAACGGAATCACTCTCATTTGTCACCGACCCCTTTCAATGGAAGAGGGCGGATGAGATGAGAATCTGATTGCATTCAGTCGAGATAGCCGCCCACCGCCTGCAACGGTTTGAGACTGTGGGGATGAGTTACCCACACGACCAGGGCGCGCGGTTCGGTGTCCGGGTAATGCAGTTCAGGGAGGCGGGTCTGCCAGTGACCAGCCTGTGCCTGCAGGGACTTAAGGCCAATCACCACAAATTCGTGCTGTGAGCTTCGCCCTTTGTTCTCACCGGCAGTGATGCTGGATACCAGGTCCATCCCTAAAAGCGCGATGTGTAAATTGAGTGCGGAGGCAGCACCCGCTTTTGGTTTGTAATCGGCGGTCAGTGAATCTTGCCTGACCCTGACGTCCAGTTTTCCTGAGGGGCGCCTATCCGGGGTTGGCAGCTCATTGAAAAGGCCAGGACGCCAGCCAGTGCCATTAACGAGCAATGCCGGTGTATAGACCGATCGGACATTGCCTTCGCGCGCATGTTCGCGCTGCCGTTTGGCAAATTCGGGTGAGGCAAATCGATCCTCCCAGCCGATGTAATTCCAGTAGTCCACATGGAAGGCCAGCGGAATATAGGTTTCCCATAGCGCCTCACGTGACTTGAAGCCATTGATGTAACGCTCCATGGGCGGGCAGCTGCTGCACCCCTCTGAGGTATAAAGTTCCATCAGCACCTTCTGTTCGCTACCGGAAGAAAGCAACTGTTCACCGGCAAACAGCGAAGAACTGAAGAACAGCAGAACCAGAATACGCAGCAATCCAGGCATCATCACCCTACCTTTGTGGGGAATGGGACAGGGATTGACCAGGAAAGTTCAGGTAGAAACAGTCGAGTGACAGCTTAATCCCGCCGTCCCCTGTTTTTATCGCCTCTCATGCAGCTTTGCGCATCACATAAAAATTATTCTGAAAATCATGTTCGAGCCGGTGACCATGGCACCCAGCCATTCCCTCACATAGCGTGCATCAAGACCGGCATGCGCGGCGAGTTGCTCCCAACCCGGGCTGGCTAATTCAGCCAGGCTGTCAAACAAGCCGGTACGATGCCCGATCGACACCATCAAAGACAGCGCCCCCTGGTTGAGCATATCCAGCAACCGGTCGGCAAATTCGTCCGTTGTATTGGCTTCGTCGCTGATTGGCATACATACGTTACACATGATGTTCCCTCGCTGTGGCCGACCATCTGCTCACGACTTTCGAGGGGGCGTTTATATTGTCAAAGGTCATGAATGAGCCCGGACTGGCTTCGCAGCAGTTGATACAGTGTCGGAATTATATTGAGTTGCTTTTTGCTCCGGTGCCGTGATTCCGGCATAGGAATATTTGTCTAGGGTAAGGAAGGGGGAGGGCAAGGTGAGAATCGGAAGCATTTTTCACCGGCCCCTTAATTTACAGTCCCCGTGCTGACGATACAGGTTTCTACTTAACTACGCTAAAATGCTGCCCATGAGTGAAAATAATCCCTGTCCCTGTGGTTCTGGTTCGTCCCTGAATGCATGCTGCAAATCTGTGATCGATGGGACAGCAATGGCAGCAACCGCGGAGGCGCTGATGCGCTCCCGCTACACCGCCTATACTTTGCAGGACATTAACTACCTTGAGGCCACCCTGGACTGCAATCAGTTGCGAGACTTTGACAAAGACAGTACTGCAATGTGGGCTCGGGACTCCACCTGGATGGGGCTTGAGATTGTAGAAACTTCCGCGGGTTCTTCGGACGATAAGGACGGCACCGTGGAATTCAAGGCCCGCTATGAGCGAGATGGCGTGATACAGGAACACCACGAGGTATCCCGGTTTCGAAAAATCGATGGCAGATGGCGGTACAGCGGTGGCAAGGATGTTGGCCCCGTGCAGTTTCAGCGCGATGCGCCTAAGACGGGCCGAAATGAGCCCTGCCCCTGTGGAAGCGGCAAGAAGTATAAAAAATGCTGCGGCAGATAAGCTGAGAACCGGTAACACAGGCAATCGCCGCCACGCTTCGAGAATAGGGGACACGGAACATATTGCCGAAATCCGCGCCGCAACCAACGGCAACTATGTATATGTATTTGGCAATAATCGCTTCAAGGAAGAGATCAGCCGCATGCTCAAGTCCCTTTAGTAAGTGTCATTCGGGTTTGTCCCCTGTTGTTGGGAGGCGGGTCCGCGGGGGAATATTTCAGGGCTATACTTGTATCTCTGTTCAACGAACAGCTAGCCGGCTAAACAAGGAGGGCGATTCTCATGATCAAACTGACACAAAAGGGCATCGTTGGTATGGTATTTGCGCTGGGGCTTTTGCTCGGCGTCAATACTGTGAAGGCCGATAAGAAGCTTGCTATCGACCAGGTCAAAGGCGATCTATCGGTAATGGTGCTTGGTTCGGGCGGTCCAGTTGCAACGCCGGCCGGACGGGCAAGCGCGGGCTACCTGGTCTTTGTCGAAGGGCAGCCGAAGATCTTAATGGATGTTGGGGGTGGCGTTTTTCAGCGTCTCGCGGTAAGCGGCGCAATCATTGCGGATCTCGATATTATACTGCTCAGTCATTTGCATATTGACCATATGGGTGATCTCTCGCCCATCATCAAGACCACTTATTTCCATGCGCGCGGCAAGAACCTCGATCCCGACAGCGGACAATAGTTCCCACCCGGGCGCACCGCCCCCATTCGCATCTTCGGTCCGAACGAGAATGGCATCGGGTTTCCGCCAGCGGTATTTCCAGACGCAAACAAGCCGCAGTATCCGCCGACTACGGATTTCGTACACGACCACTACGATCTGAACGAGGGCACTGACCGTTACCTGAACATATTCAGTCGCGCCATCCGCGGTGGTATCTTCGGTGTCGAAGCGTTTGACTACTCACCTGACCTTAGCGATCCGATGCAGACGATTCTGGACGAGGACGGGTTGGTAGTGAAAACCATCGCGGTCAATCACGGACCGGGGGCGTTAGTGCCGGCACTCGCCTTTCGCATCGAGTATAAAGGCAAGAGTATTGTTTACTCTGGCGATACCAATTCCGTTACCGACAATATGATCCTGTTGGCACAGGACGCGGACGTACTCATCTATGACACGGCAATCATGGATGACGCGCCAAGTGCGGAGGACGACCCGGTATTCTTTGCACTACATACAACGCCCACGCGTTTGGGTCAGGTGGCAGTTGCTTCGGGCGCCAAGCGGCTTATTCTTTCACATATCACTCCCGTCACTGAGGGACGCCTCGGAGAGGTGAAAAAGATCGTGCGCGGACAGGGTTATCGCGGTAAGGTCAAGGCGGCGCGTGATCTGATGGTAATAAACGTTGGTGAAATAGGGGATAGACCACGTTTTAGGAAGATGATCGAAAGATAATTAGGTAATTGTGAGAAACCGTGGTCTGTCCCCTACCATTGTCAGCACGCCTGGTACAGGTCTGCCTGGCCCTTGTACTGGCGCTGAGTACTGCCTACGGACAGGAACCGCAGGTCCGGTCGGACGTCAATAGAAAATTTGTCGATCCCGATTTCCAGGCGTGGGTTGTCCGTTTCGAGAGCCCCGGCCGCGAGGTTTACGACCGGCGCCACCGGATTGTTGAGGCCACCGGCGTCAAGACAGGTATGACCGTGGCGGACATCGGGGCCGGTACCGGCCTGTTCACACGTCTGTTTTCAGAACAGGTCGGCACGTCGGGCAAGGTGTACGCTGTCGATATTTCGAAGGTATTCATAGACAACATTCTGAATCTCAGCAGGCAGCGGGGGCAACGCAACGTCGAAGGTGTTGTCAATGCGTCAACGGATGTCCAGCTGCCCCCGCGGTCCATCGGTATCGCCTTTATCTGCGATACTTACCATCACTTCGAGAAGCCTCTGGCGATGATGCAGTCGATCCGTCGAGCCCTGAAACCCGGAGGCCAGGTGATTGTGGTGGATTTCAGGAAAATACCCGGTGTCAGCACGCCGTGGGTGATGGGCCACGTGCGTGCCGGTAAATCCCAGGTTGTACAGGAGATCGAATCCGTCGGGTTCCGGCTGGTCGAGGACAGCGATCTGCTCAAAACCAATTATTTGCTGCGTTTTGAAAGCGAAGGGAGGCGTTGAGGAGGGCAGCATTTTTACGCACACACCAATTACTCTAATTACAACTTTTTTGCCACCAGAAAACAGTTGACTGATTTCGGATCAGTTTTCTCCACGCTGAATGGGTGCTCATGAACCTGCCGGGGAAGTGGGGCTGTTCCGAACACTCCCCGGCGCCACGCCAAACTCCCGCTTGAATGCCCTCGAAAACGCCGCTTCAGATTGGTAGCCGTAGCGATCGGCGAGAGCCGCGAGTGAATCCGACGATTCCTGAAGCTGGATGCGTGCGAGCTGCATCCGCCACTGGGTGAGATAGCGTTTGGCGGATTCACCCACCAGGTTGGTGAATCGGGCCGAAAAACCCGAGCGCGACATACCGACCGCTTTCGCCAGGGAGGCTACGGTCCAGTCTTTTTCGGGTTCGCGGTGTATCGCCGCGAGCGCCGTGCCGACCTGTTTATCGCGCAAGGCCGCCAGCCAGCCCCGTTCCGTTTCGGGCACCGAGTCAATCCAGGCGCGGATGGCCTGAATGATGAGGATATCCGCCAAATGCGTGATGACGGTTTCTCCACCCGGCCGCAGTTCCCTGGCTTCACGGGCGATAAAGCGCAGCGTACTTTGCAGCCAGCTTCCCTCGTCGTCGTTCCAGGTGTCGATCTGCAACACCCGGGGGAGCAGGGCGATGAGTTGCCGGCCGGCCACATGGTCGAAGCGGACCACACCGCAGGTCAACTGGGTGAGTTCACCCGCGCCGCCGTAACGCATGATCTCGTAGCGGTCGCTGACTTGCTCGACCGGTATATCGAACAGCGGTACCAGCTCGCCTGTCGGGCTGCTGCGGATACAGTGTCCGTTACCCTGGGGAACGAGTGCCAGGCTGCCCTGTTGCAGCAGGCGCGGTTCTTCGCCTTCAACCTCGAGCCAGCAGTGACCGCCGGTGACGACATGAAACATCATGTGTCCCTCAAACGCCGGCATATCGATACCCCAGGGCGCGGTCAGCTCGGATCGGCAATACAGCGTTCCGGTCAGTCTCAGCAAGTGCAGCGTTTCGCCGAGCGGGTCGGTGAAACCGGGGATCGCGGTGTCAGAACGACGCTTCATGGTTTGCACCTTGCCATAAATCCAGATTGATAATCCAGATAAAATGGACGAAAAGTCAATATAAATCGACAATAAGTGATTAAACATCCTGTTTGTGGCCTGCATACTCTACATGTACGACGAACCCACACAGGAGGTAGAGGTCATGAAACAGCCACCCATTCTCATCATTGGTAAAAACGGTAAGACAGGCAGCCGGGTCAACCAGCGCCTGCAAGCCCTTGGCTATGCAACACGCCCCGTATCCCGATCAACCCGTCCATCGTTCGACTGGGAGAACCCCGCGACCTGGCGATCGGCCATCGCGGGTAGCGACACTGCCTATGTCACCTACCAGCCGGATCTGGCCGTACCCGGTGCGGAAGCGACCATCAAGGCGTTTGTACGCGTCGCCGCGGAAGCCGGATTGAAACACATCGTACTGCTCTCGGGCCGCGGCGAAAAAGGCGCAGAGCGTGCCGAGGAGATACTCAAGGCCAGCGGACTTTCCTGGAACATCGTCAGAGCGAGCTGGTTCTGCCAGAACTTCAGTGAAAGCTTTATGCTCGAAGGCATCCTGGCGGGCGAACTGGTATTACCTGCAGGCGACACCGTCGAACCCTTTATCGACGCTGACGATATCGCTGACGTTGCGGTTACCGCGTTAACCGAACCCCGTCATCGTAACAAACTGTTCGAAGTCACCGGCCCGCGCGCGTTGACCTTCGCGCAATGTATCCAGGAAATTTCCGAAGCGCTTGGCCGGCCGCTGAAATTTACCACTATTCCAATCGATGCCTACATCAACGCGCTGCAGGAACAGGGTATACCGGAAGACCTGCAGTGGTTGTTACGCGAGTTGTTCACCGTCGTGTTTGACGGCAGAAACAGCAAAGTCATGCCGGGTGTTGAAGAGGCGCTTGGCCGACCGGCGACAGACTTCAGGGACTATGTGCGGAAGACGGTTGCATCCGGGGTCTGGGATACCGTCATGCAAAAAGCATCGGCGTGACGGCCTGCGAAACAGTTATCTCCACTCGCGCCATCTCGGCCATCCAGGCTCGTCGGGCTGAATCAGCCCGACGTTCCGATTAAGCTAAAAGGGGGCGGGTCTCTCCCCTATTTACGACTCCCTTTAATCGGGTTCTGCTTGAAAAACTGACTGAGTACTTCGTACACCTTCGGGTAGACGTCATTGAGTAACGCGGGGTTTTCGAAAAAGACTTCACTCAGTACGGCAAGAAACTCGGCCGGCGCGGTCGCGCCATAGCGGCTCAATCCCGGTTTTGGATTCTCCTGAAAATCCGCATACGCCGCGGTAAATATCTCGGACCAGGCCTCGACGTGCGAGCGCTTATGCTGGGGAGGGAAACCGTCTGCTGTGCCGTTCAGCATATCCAGCTTGTGGATGAACTCGTGGATGACCACGTTATGTCCATCCAGTGTACCGGCGGATTCGATATCCTCCCATGACAGGATGACCGGACCGCGTTGCCATGCTTCACCAATCAGTTCGCTTTTGACGGTGTGCACCAGGCCGAACTCGTCAACCACTTCCCGTTCCGGTGCAAAGCCGGCTGGATAAACAATGATAGTTTTCCATCCCGAATACCAGTCAATCCCGAGATGCAGGATGGGTAAGCAGGCCTGCAGCGCAATAAGCAGCCGCATTTCCTCGCTGACCTCGAGATCATGCGCGCCGACGAATGACTTTTCGTGCAGAAACAAAATCGCGAGACGGCGCAGTCGATCCCGTTCCTCTGCAGACAAATGGCCGAGCAGCGGCAACTGCCGGAAGGCATTATCCCAGCTACCAGAGGATACGGTGCTACGCTCGATAATTCGCCGCCACCGCCATTTCCTGAAGAGTCTGAACATTTAACAGCCAGGAATCCCGATTGGCCCCGGGGCGTCAGGCAGGGCGCAACAACCTGCAATGGTGCACAAAACGGCGACAATGACAATTATTCGGGCAAGGCAGCTCATATGAGAAATACAGGGTAGCAGTACCAGCCAGGTTTCGACAAATGATTGGTCGAAAAATGGTAGCTTACTTGCCAGGAGCAGGGAACTTCACCCGGGCTTCACATCGGAAAAATAATTCCGCCCCATCCACTTTCGAATAGCATGTTTCAAGCCGGAATCCCCGCTAAGCTGTATACGTTTTTCACGTAATGCTTGAGTCATGCTGATCTCTCCCATCCAGTAAGCCGTCAGTGTTTTAACATCGGATACGATTTCAAGATCCACCTTGTACCCAGGATCTTTTAAACATATATCCACTTCCTTGTCTTTAACCACCATCCACCAGCGCCGCAACTTCGAAGTATAATCGGTGAATTCAAACATCAGAGTGGTTCGATCTTTGTGGAAATAGCCAGCATCAACCGACCGGTGTATATCCCACATCAACAGGGACGGGTCCAGGTCACCATGGGACAAATCACTGCGTGCCCAACGCTGCCCCCAGATACCCAGCTGTAGAACCACCTGCTGTAATTCTATACCTGATTCAGTCAAGCGGTAGCGTACACCCACCGACTCTTCAAGGCGTTCAACAATTCCCGATTGTACAAGTGACTTCAGTCTGGTTGACAATAAAGAAGGCGACATTAGTGGCAGGCCTTTTCGTAAATCATTAAAGGTGTTACTGCCTGCGCCCAATTCGCGTATCACAAGATTGGTCCAGCGTTCACCCGTGATTTCCGATGCTTTAGCGATGGGGCAGAATTGCCCGTATCCTCGATTCGCCATGGAAGTTCTCCCTGTCACGCAATCAAGTACAGATATTGTACTTGTTGGAATATGGAAGCTCTACCAGAATCTGCTCACCAACAGATGGTTGGCAATCACACAGGAGATCCGCCATGTTACCTGAAACGATGCGTTTCGAATTATTTGATCGTCTTTCGATCAAGACCATGCGATATGTGAATGCGGTTCCGAGGCACAAAGCGAAAGGATTGGTAAAGCGTGTCTATGACATGATTGCCGAAGACTTTTTTGTTAATGGCTCACTCAGCAGTCACTCAAAGGTGCCCGAACTTATGGCAGGCGTATGGGTTGGAGGCCGAGAGACCATCCTTGTACCGGACTATCTCGATCAAACCACCAAGGAGGCGATGACGGCAACGCTGTCCAGTATAAATGATTGTCCCTACTGCGGGGATATGCTGGTAAGCCTGGTTCACAGTGGTGGTGATCATCAGGCCGCTTCGCAGATTCTTTCGGCAACCGAAGAGCATATAGCCGATAGCACACTGCGCGACAGGCTGGAATGGGTAAAGGCAGTCGCCACGCCCGGCTATAACGGTAAAATACCTCAGGTATTCACCAGGGAAGAACTGCCCGAAGCCATTGGCAGCATCATGGCCATGAGCCATATCAACCGGTTCAGTCATGTCGTCATGGACGGCTCGCCTGTGAACGCACCCTTTGGATTGGATCGAATCAAACAGGCCGCCTTACGACTATTCGGGCATGAGCTAAAATCAACGAAACAGCAAACCGTCATACCGGGGCGCAGTCTTGGTTTATTGCCGCCCGCTGAATTGCCGGACGACCTTGCATGGGCCAGGTCCAATCCACGCATTGCAGAGGCGTTATCGCGATGGGCGAGTACGGTAGAAAAACAAGCCGAAGAGCTCATATCCAAAGAGGTTGAGGATTGTGTGTATAAGAATCTACACAACTGGCACGGTGAGCAAATGCCAATGAGCCGCAGCTGGGTGGAGAAGGAAGTCGGGAAACTGACAGGGAAAAATCGCGCCATCGCAAAACTGGCCCTGGTGCTGGCCAAGGCGCCGTACCAGATTGATGAATCCCTGGTTGAAGCAGTTATCGAGGATCAAAAGGATGAAACCGATTTCATCCGGGTTCTGGCATGGTCAGCGTTTACTGCCGCGCGCAACATCGCATTCCGCATTGCCCGGGAAAGCGAACAGACTGAATTGCGCGTCGAGAGAGCTGCATGACATAGCCAACCCGGATCGGGCTCCGGTGTCATTCACGTTTTCACCGAGGCCTGGTCCGGCTTTTCAAAGGTGCATATAGGCCATGAGCACGATACGAAACACGGCAACGGGGTAGGGTGTGTTCCAGACATCGGCGGCGATAACACCGCGTGGCGTTTATCGTGTACTATTCTTAATTAAGGCGACCTGTCAATGCAGGTGATTCTGGAGTGAGGGCCTTGGAATGGTCGAATCCAACGATAATGAGACACCAATCCCCATCGATTTGCTGCTTGATAGAAAAGACTACAATCGGAGCCTGTTTGCACAGTTACCAATCGGTCTGGCGCTGACGCGTATGAACGGCGAGCTGATCGACATCAATCCCGCCTTTGCCCGTATCATCGGCTGCAGCGTGGAAGAAGCGCTGCGGCTCAGCTATTGGGATATCACCCCGAAAAAATATGCCGTGCAGGAACGGGAGCAACTGGAAAGCCTCAAAAAAACCGGCAGCTACGGACCCTACGAAAAGGAATATATCCACAAGGAGGGGCACCTGGTTCCCGTGCGCCTCAATGGTCTGCTGCTGAAACAGGGTGACGAGACCTTTATCTGGTCCAGTGTCGAAGATATCAGTGAACGCGTACAGGCCGAACGGGCCTGGCGCGACAGCGAACATCGGTTCGCGGACCTGGTCGATAGTCTGCCCGGCATGTTCTATCAATGTGTGTATAACAATGGCTGGAAAACCATCTACACAAGCCCTGGCTCAAAAGAGATTACCGGTTATGACGCCGCATACTTCACTCAACAATGCCACTGTTATCTGGACCTTGTACATCCCGAGGATCGGGCGATCGTTACCGATGCGTTGGAAAAAGTCTGTCGCGAGGGAGGCGTTTTTCAGGTCGAATACCGCATCACATCTGCCGATGGGCAGGAAAAATGGCTGTTGGAGCAGGGCCAGTCCATGCTCTCTAACGATGATCACCAATCCGGTGTCGAGGGCTACATCACCGATATCACTCAACGCAAGCGTGACGAACAAACCATAAGGAATCTTGCGCTGCATGATGCACTGACCGGTTTGGTCAACCGTTACGAGTTCGACCGGCGCATCGGCCATGCGCTGGATAGCAGCAAGGGAAGCGGAAGTCATCATGCACTGCTTTACCTGGATCTGGATCGCTTCAAGGTGGTGAATGACTCCTGCGGACATGAAGCAGGGGACAAGTTACTCAAAGAAATTACCAGGGTGTTACATAAAGGGTTGAGAGAGCGGGATACGCTCGCCCGTCTCGGTGGTGATGAGTTCGGCGTATTGTTGGAGAACTGCACCGTTGAGAACGCCTATGGTATCGCAGTGAACATGGTGGAGGCGGTGGCGGCGTACCGGTTTGCATGGAAAGGCAAGTCCTTCAATATCGGCGTGAGTATCGGCATAGCACCGATCACACTGGAAACCACTGACAGCTCCGCTGTGATGCGTGAAGCAGATTCAGCCTGTTACAGCGCCAAGGATCTAGGCCGCAATCGCGTCTGTTCTTACGATCGAGAAGATTCCTCTCAACGTGGCGGAGATGCAAGGTGGGTAACGCGGATCAACGATGCATTGAGCAACAACAGTTTCATCCTGTACGCACAACCGATAATCCCAATGCAAACAGGAAGCGGGGGATCGCCATTTTGTGAGCTTCTGGTGCGTATAACATCCACCGACGGCAACCTGATACCCCCGGCACACTTTATTCCTGCCGCTGAACGCTACAACGTCATGCCGGCCATCGATCGCTGGGTAGTCAACGCCGGGGTTGCCGGACTCGCGCAGTACCTGGCTGATCACCAGGGGATGGACTGCGGCAATCCGCTGTTATCGATCAATCTGTCCGGACTGTCGCTACGCTCTCCCGGATTCATCCGCCATGTGCGGGATTGCCTGGACAAGCACCACCTCAATCCGAGCTGCGTCTGTTTCGAGATAACAGAAACGGTCGCGGTAGACGATATCGCGCAAGCCTCACGTTTTATCGAAGAGCTCAAGAAATCGGGTTGCCAGTTTGCCCTGGACGATTTCGGCACCGGGTTCAGTTCGTTTGCATACCTCAGCGAACTGTTGGTTGACTTCATAAAAATAGACGGGAGTTTTGTGCGTAAACTGAGTGACGGGAAGGTCAATTCGGCGATAGTCAGATCAATTGTGGATATCGGCAAGGCTGCCGGCATTCGCACCATTGCCGAGCATGTTGAAAACCAGAGCCAGATGGGGAAGCTCGCAGAGTTGGGGGTCGATTACGCGCAGGGTTATTTGATCGACCACCCCGCGGTGTGGATGCCATGCACTGCCTGCCATGACAGGGCAAGGGGGTAGGGTGGATTTCAATTACCGGACAGCATGAGCCGCCAAATGCCCGTGTACCAGAGCACCGTGGTTACTATAGCAATATAAGAAATGGCGGCCATCGTCGCGGGCTCTTGATGCCGGAATTGATAGCGCATCATGGCGAACGTGCCAATCCTGGTGGCACGGGATAACAGGGGTGCGATATGTGTTTCTATTTCACCCTCGACATACAGGGGCTTACGGTTACCGGTCTGGATCGGGAACAGGTGTTTTTCGTAAGCCAGAACCCGACCCGTGTAGACCAGCCTTGCGGGATCCAGCGTCAGGTAGCGACCGTCGTGCAATCGTATGTGCAGGTAATGCCCGTCACTGCCAAGCCTGTTGCGCAGGTGCCGTAACCCGAGATAGCCTAGCACTGGAGCGCCGAGGGCGAGCACGCCAAGCACTGCAAGCATCTCGCTGATGCCAGTGACACAGGTGGCCGCTTGCTGGGCCGCCTTCTCATCCAGCAAACTGTTCAAGAGGTACCAGGTGTAACCCATTACTCCCAGCATGCCGGCGGTCGTAAGCAGCAGCATCCGCTGCGCAATGCGCACGAATTTCACGGTTTTTACGTCGCGCACCAGCCAGTGCAGGCTCCCGCTCCGTGACTCCATACCCTCTCGTGCCTCCAGCGTCGGCGCCTTTGGCTGCTGCGTAAATCGCCGGCCTTTCGGTGTCGCCCAGAACGCCATCGCGATCATCAGCAAGCCGAACAGCACCATACCCACAAGGGCGTAATCCATCATGCGGTCGGCATCTGCTCTCTCTCTTGCTGCCGCGTCGAGTATATCCTGCACTTGATGATCGCCAAATGGCGCCATGGATTGGGAATTAATGTCGATGCGCATAATCTGGAAGGCATCCATGTCGGTAACCAACATACCCTTACCTGAGCGGACCACATCTGTCGGGTACACATGTTCGGGTAAGTCGATACGCGCCTTTACACCGATTTGCACGTCATAGAGCAACAGGTCGGCTCGTGTTCCCGTCTCATCCGGTTGCACCACCCACGCGTTTCCATCCGGTGACAGAGCGATCATCATCGGCCAGTCAAGGCCGGGCCGAGCCTGGCCGGATTTGGCGCTCAGCTCACCGCTCATACCCCAGTCACCGTTGACATCCGCCTGCAGTATGACAATACGGCGGTTACCGGAGTCTGCCACCCACAAACGCCGCTGGTCATCGAGAGCGATGTCATTGACCTGCTTGAACCGCACGGCTGTAGTGAGTACACGCGTGCTCCGGCCGTCCGCGGACAACCAGTGCAAGTGCCCGCCAGCCGTATCGCTGATGAACAGCCCTCCGCCAGCCGGATCCGGCAGCACTTTGATCTGGCGGCGTAGTTGTTCGAACAGCGGACTTTCGACAATCCGGCATTGCCAGCCCGGGTAATTGCACACATACAGCCCGGCGGGTCTTTGCGTGGCGACCAGCAGGGTACCGTCATCCCGCAGGCGCAAGTCTACGGGGTAGGAAGCGATGCCAAGCGCCTCCAGCGAATAGCGTTCCTGCAATGCACCGTTGGTATCGAGCACCAGGATTTCTTCATTGAGCGTAACCAGAACATGCGCTGCGTTGGCGGTGATATGAACAGGCCCGTTAACAGTTGCGCCCTTGTTCGAGGCCCAGGCAAGGAGTGACAGGCAGGCAAGAAACAGCAGCATGCACAGGATGGCCACCATGGCCTTGGCAGGATGATACCGTTTGAATGTGTCCGACATTGTCAATTGTATTCGGTTGTGTTCCTGGCCCTGAGTATCGCTACAGAAATCCGCCCCCGGGTCAGTCGCAATCCAGACCTTAGTGCCTGAATCAGGCAGGGTTATTGCACTTTAATCGGCGCAAGCCCTGGTTTTCTGAATGTTCACCGTCATCCGATCCAGCGCGCCTTTGTTGCGGGTCGTCCAGCCCGGCGGTCAGTCCCGACGCTATCTGCGACCAGCCGCTGATCTAATGAAGCCGGCGTTAAACGCACACAAGGCAAACGTGAAACAGGTCACATATCACCCGGCACAGCGCTGCAGCTTCTCAATACCCGCCGTGTCGATGCCGACACTGTTTTAATACGCGGCGTCCCGGCCCGGCAGCTGAGTGCGCGTTAAAACCGGCCGGCTAGCCTTTTAACGCCACTGCACGCCAGCGCAGGGCGCGGGCGTGCTGTTGACGGGCGGTTAATCGTGGTCTGAACCCAATTACGCCATTACAGCTTTTTCGCCACTAAAAAACAGTTAACTGACTTCGGATCAGTTTTCTCCACGCTGATTAATTCAAAATTCGCATTTTGTACGGTTGTTTCGAGCTCAGCGACGGTCGGCATTTTCAGGTTGGGGACAATGCCGAGTTTTGCAAGAGAGAGTTCAACAATACCCATTAAGGAGAGCCTTCGCTTCAGACAGGGTGTCGAACTGATGAGAAATCCTCCCGGTTTAAGCAACTGACTGATTCTTTGAATCACTTCCTGCATATTTTCAGATAAATGAAGGATATTGAACGCCAACACTGCATCGAAGCGGGCGTTATCAAGCGTGTCGTCAAACAAAGTGATTTTCGAATGCTGTATGTTATCTATCTTTAGTGCAGCGGCTTTCTCTTTTGCGAACGCGATCATCTTTGACGAAATATCGATCGCGTGCATTTCCCTAACGCTTTCGGCAATCAGGTTTGATACCGTCCCGGTCCCGCAGGCATAATCCAGAACACTATCTGCTTCAGACAGATAGCTTTTGACTTTCTGAATCGTATTCAGAAAAGCCTGCTCATCTTTAATGGGTTGCTTCTCAAAATTGCGGGCCCGCTTGTCCCAGAATACTTCTGCCCTATTCATCATTGGTGCTCTTGACCCTGACACTCCGCGGCTCTCCGGCTTATCTAGCTTTGATCTCCATTACCGAACAGTCGTTTCTTTTATGCCTTATTTATCATATTCTCCGAATAAAGCACAATCCGCCTCGTTGAACAAAAGGAACTCAGGGGGCATGTAATGGCTTTAACGCCGCGCACTGATTCACTCGACCCCAAGTGGGGACAACCAGAAGCCACCCACGACCCCTGGGTACTGGCTCATTTCCAGGCGCTCGAATCCGATGTGCTGATCACGACCGCGCCCAAGGCCGGCACCACCTGGATGCAACAGATTCTTTATCAGATGCGCAGCGGCGGTGATCCTGACTTCGACAACATTGATGCCGTAGTACCCTGGCTGGAATGCCCACGGAGTGGCAAGAACTCGCAGCAGGTGCTGGACTATTACGACACCCTGTCCCGGCCACGCCTATTCAAGACCCACTGCACCGCGGAGCAGACGCCGGGTATTGGCACGGCCAACATTATTCTTACGGTACGCGATCCGCGCGACTGCTGTGTAAGTTTTTACCACCATATCCTGAATATGACGGATTCAGCGCGTGACATGGCCGGGCTCGTGCGACCACCATCATTTGCCGCACATGTTGAAACCTGGCTCAAATTTGCAGCCTGGTACCGCAATGTAAAAAGCTGGTGGCCTTATCGCAATCATGAGAAAGTATTGTTGCTTCGCTTTGGTGACCTGAAACGCGATCTTGCCCAGGGTACTGATCAAATCGCTGCATTTTTAGGCTGGCGACTCACCACTGAGCGGAAAGCAGCGGTACTGAAATTCAGTTCATTCGACTGGATGAAAGCGCACGATGAAAAATTCTCTCAGCAAAGTGGATCAAACAAACCGACATTCAAGGCCGGCCAGTTTATACGCCAGGGCAAGGTCGGAAGTTACAAGGAATTGATCACGCCCGAGCTGGAAAGAAAAATACTCGACCGGGCACATGAAGAACTTGAACCCGAGTGCCTGCGTTTTCTGAACATCGAATAGGAATAGGGCAAAGGAATAGGGGACAGACCACGGTTTTCTGGGTACAGTCTAGTATTGGTTGAAAACGGGGTCTGACCCCTCTATTTGTGTTCTGGAACGCTTCTATGCAGACACGCACAATGCTGGCACTGGTATTGGTACTCGTCTCCGCTAAGACATGGGCAGAGTGCCAACAGGCCCCCGGCGTTGGGCTGTTTTTCGCCCGGCTCAGCGGCGACTGGCAGGGCGAGGCAGTTACCACCCCGATCGGACCACGCCCCTACGACATCAGCTTCGAGCGCCGTGAACCTTTCTGGATTTACGGCCAGGCCGATCCCGGCGCGGCGATTCATCATTGGGGTTTTTACTGCGAAGATGCTGAACTCCGGCTGCGTTTCCTGACCACATTTCGTGGAAACCGTGATCCCGTGCTACTGGAGGCGATCAGGATTAGGGATGCCGAAATTCACTTCAAGGCGCGAAACCCCGCCTTTCTGGAAGTGAAAGTCCGCCCGGGGTATACACACAGTGTGTTCGAGGTCCTGCACCATGGCGAGCGCCATGTCCTGATAGAACTGGAACGTTAGATTGATTATCGCGCTTCTGCATTCTTCCGGTTCCAGGAAAATATCAATATTCCGGACACCAGCATTAGCAGCCCTGTGATGGTCAATGCCCAGCTGTGACGCGTCACATTGCGCTTAAGCGTTAGATGACCGCCCTTGTAACGCAGGTTTGCTTCTTCGATCGTATATTTAAACTGAACCTCCGTTGGGGCGTCGATATCGAAGGTCTGCAAAGAGGAATAATGCGTCTGGTTGCTGATGACTTTTGAATCGCTGCTTACGGAGGCCCTGCCATCTTCCGACCACAGGGCTCTACCGTCACTGTTGAGAGCCGAGACTACATATTTTATATGGCGCTGAACGGTGCTGAAGGCTTTCGAGCCATAGTCCATGGTGATAAGCAGTCGCAACGGATTCATGTCCGGCTCCAGCCTGATTACCGCGGTTTTGTCTTCACGGCCTTTAAGCGGTAATTCGGTCACACGGCTACCTGAGAAGAAGATGGCCTGTAATGTCATACCCAAAGGCAACAGGCTGATGAGTATCAGAGTAATTGCAACTTTATTGGACGGCACCGCTGTTCTCCCTATGTAACAAGCCCTTGCAAGTCAAAAAGTTCAGATCCTTGAATACCATGATCGACGTCATAGGACTGAGGCTTTAGCGGAAATCGGCTCTGACACCAATAATTCTCACCAGGGAATGATGCTGCCATCGATATCAAAGAACGTGCCGGAGTTCCCGGGCGTCATCGTGTCAAGAATTTCCCTCATCCGGCCGACGCTCTCCGCAACGGTAATCTCCGCATTGGGGCCGCCCATGTCGGTCTGCACCCACCCGGGATGGAGGATTGCCACTTTCACCCCCTTGGGTTCAAGATCGATGGCGGCACTCTTCATAACGGCATTGAGCGCCGCCTTCGATGAACGATAGATGTAACTTCCCCCGGAACCGTTATCCGCCATGCTGCCCATTTTACTGCTCATGGCAGCGATCAG
>Ga0209567_10000650_pt1 | contig 18835 bp, 17 predicted proteins | sample COG_12_FD_184756 | JGI IMG/M metagenome (GOLD analysis project Ga0209567, IMG submission 184756) | Pelagic marine sediment microbial communities from the LTER site Helgoland, North Sea, for post-phytoplankton bloom and carbon turnover... | ecosystem: Environmental > Aquatic > Marine > Neritic...
GTGCCGGGGTGGCGGAACTGGTAGACGCGCCGGATTCAAAATCCGGTTCTGGCAACAGAGTGTGGGTTCGATTCCCACCCTCGGCACCATCATTCCCGGCCCGCAATCAGGCAGTTGCCGAGAGTCAATATCCTTTAAACCTGAAATTTCACTAACGGATTGCGGATGTTTCGCGGCGTCATTTTCGTATTTCTGCTGGGTTGGGCCACCTGGTTCTGGCTGGACAAGTCCCCGGCGTTGATGGATTCGTTACCACGTCAACAGGACGATTTAATCAGCAACTTTCAAATCGCCTTTAATATTCTCAAACAGGGCCACTTTCATCCGGCGTTCATCTTTATCTGGCGCAGCCACTATATACTGCTGTCCCTGTTGGGGGGACTGCTGGTATCGATGGGGTGGCAAAGCATCTCGTCAGTGCTGTCGCGCAGGCGCTTGAGAAAACTGTACGTGCCAAAACGCAGATCCGGAGCCGATGACGGCGAAGGTACTGAATAGGCAGTGACAAAAACCGGCCAGGCCCGGTTTTCTGGTTGATTTTGGCCATGTCATTCTAAATACTAACAGATAGATACAAGTTTAATTGTGCTTGAGGAGGATTGTTTGTGGAACACCGATACGATCGGCGTGTTGCGTGCGAATTGAGCGTTGAACTTTTTCGCGCCGGAGTCAGTATTGGTAAGGCGACCGCGCTGGATATCAGCAACGAGGGTGCTCATATCCGCACCGATATTCACCTGAAACGCAATGAAATGGTCAATGTCGTATTTCTGGACGACGCCACGCTTCCGGGCTGGCCGGTGCGCGAGCGCGCTATAGTCACGCATGTCGCAGACGGCCACGCCGGCCTTTGGTTCGGCAGAATCGAAAAACGCTAGTTCGGCACGATATGTGCGCCGGTCGACAAGCCAACTGATTGATCTATAATCCCTAACCTTACTCGCTAGGGCCTCCGCGGTGGCGGCTGATGGAAGCCGGACACAGCTATGGATGCCCGGCGAAACGCATCTGATGGGAGACAGCATGTCCGGAACCCGATTTACCCTGGAAGTACAACCCCGAATTCCGGAAAATCTGCAACGTTTGGTCGAAGTGTCCAATGACCTGCTGTACAGCTGGGACCGTGCGGTGCGTTCGCTGTTCTTTCGCCTCGACCCGCCACTGTGGGAAAGCAGCGGTCACAACCCCAAACTGTTCCTGCGCCGCGTATCCCAGCAGCGCCTGGACGAAGCCGCCGAAGACCGCCTCTATGTCGAGGCCTACAAACGGGCTCTTTCAGCCTACGACTCCTATCTGCAGGAGGGACAGCGCAAGAATGTCGCCCGGCACCTCAGCTCTGAAAAGGATCTGGTCGCCTATTTCTGCCTTGAATTCGGCTTGCACGAAAGCCTGCCTATTTACTCCGGCGGCCTGGGCATTCTGGCGGGTGACCACTGTAAGGCGGCCAGCGACCTCGGCATCCAGTTTGTTGCGGTTGGCATGCTCTACCGTCAGGGCTATTTCACCCAGACCATTGACGAACACGGCAACCAGGTCGCCCACTACACCACCACGGATTTTGATAAATTACCACTGCAACTGGTGTGCGACGAAGATGGTGAGGCGTTGCGCGTGCAGGTTGATTTTCCCGGGCGCCCTGTCCAGCTGAAGATCTGGAAGGCGCGTGCCGGTCATATCAGTCTGTACCTGCTCGACAGTGATCTTCCGAACAATGAGGAAGCCGATCGAGGCATCACCTATCAATTATATGGCGGTGACATCAATACGCGCATTCAGCAGGAAATCGTTTTAGGTATCGGTGGTGTACGCGCGCTGCGCCGGCTGGGTCTGGTACCCACCGCATGGCATATCAACGAAGGTCACGCCGCGTTCCAGATTCTCGAGCGTTGTCGAGAACTGGTGGCAACCGGACTGGACTTTGCCAGCGCCCTTGAACAAGTCGCAGGGGCTACCGTGTTTACCACCCATACGCCGGTTCCGGCCGGACACGATATCTTTGACCACAGCCTGGTTGCCAGTTACTTCAATGACTACGCGGAACAGCTGGGTATTTCGATGCAGGACTTTCTGGGCCTGGGCACCGGCCCGACAAATCAGCAAGGCTTCAACCAGACGGTGCTGGCCCTGCGTGGCTCCCGTTTCCATAATGGCGTCAGCAGAATCCACGGCGAGGTCGCCTCACGCATGGAAGGCTATATCTGGCCACAGATCCCCAACCATGAAAACCCCATGCGATCGGTGACTAACGGAATACATGTAGAAAGCTTTCTGGCCTATGAATGGAAAAATCTCTATGACATGCGTTTTGGCATGGAGTGGCGCAATGAATTACTTAACGACGAGTACTGGGAACGTATTGATGAAATTCCCGATCACAGCTTCTGGAGTCTGCGTCAGTCTCTCAAATCAGAGCTATTGAGTCAGGTACGGCACCGCGTGGTCCTGCAGTGCCGCCGTAACCGCTGTGGTGAGGCACACATCGACCGTGTCACCCGCAAGCTCAGCCCGCACGAAACCGATATTCTGACCATCGGCTTTGCCCGCCGCTTTGCAACCTACAAGCGCGCCACGCTGCTGTTCTCTGACCCGGAACGTCTGGCGCGCCTGCTGAACGATCCGCAACGGCCGGTGTTGCTGTTCTTCGCGGGCAAGGCTCACCCCAGCGATCTGCCGGGGCAACAGTTGATCCAGGTGATTCACGAATTCTCACGTCGACCGGAATTTATCGGCAAAATCCTGTTGCTGGAAGGCTATGATCTATCACTGGCCCGCCATCTGCTGTCCGGTGTCGATGTCTGGTTGAACAACCCGGAATACCCGCTGGAAGCCAGCGGCACCTCCGGACAGAAAGCCGGCATTAATGGCGTTATCAACCTCAGTGTGCTCGATGGCTGGTGGGGTGAAGGTTATAACGGTGAAAACGGCTGGGCGATCACCCCACACGACCAGCACTATGATGCGGGCTTTCGTAACCAGGAAGAAGCCAACGAGTTGCTGGATATCCTGGAGCACCAGGTGATCCCGCTCTACTACGACCGCAATGGTCACGGCTTCTCCGAAGGCTGGGTACATATGTCCAAGGCCTCGATGAAATCGACGCTACCGCAATTCAACTCACAGCGCATGGTGATGGACTACATCAGGGATTTTTACGGACCGGCAGCAGAACAGGGCCGGGCTCTGACGAAAAACGGTTCCGGAGGGGCAAAGGAACTGGCCACCTGGAAGCAGAAAATCCACGAGCTATGGCCATCTGTAGCACTCCGGCGCATCGAAGACGTTCCACACGCCGTGACCGCCGGTGACAAGGTCCGTATTCAGGTTGCCGCCCAGTTGGGGGAATTGTCCCCCAATGATGTGAGACTGGAATGTGTCATCGGTATCGAAGATGAACACCATGACTTCCAGGCCAGCGAATACTTTGGTTTTACCGCTAACGAAAAGCTGGATAATGGCGAGACCCTGTTTATCCTCGACCTGGACCCGCCGCTGCCTGGCTTACAGCTCTACCAGATTCGCATGTATCCCTGTCATGAGCTGTTGAGTCATCGCTTTGAAACCGGCAGCATGATCTGGCTATAACAGTCGCATTGGGTAAACCCCCACTACAAAAGTGAATTAACCGCGAAGGACGCGAAGGGCGCGAAGGAAACAACGATTAAGGCATTGAGGATCTTCGTTCAAGCCAGCGTGTCATGCACCATTATCATCTGCATGAAAAAACAAGTCGTTTACTTCGCGCCCTTAGCGTCCTTTGCGGTTAGGCTATAGAAGGCCGAAATAACCCACTCGATCGTGCACAGAAACCGGTTTCCTTCGTTGTGGTTTAGTAAATTTTCCGGCCATACAGTTGTATCCAGTCCCGCAGGCGCTGGGTATGTTCCTCCTGTACCTGATCCCAGTTAAATCGCCAGTGCCAGTTGCCTTCCGTCACCCCGGGAACATTCATACGATGCGCGCCATCCAGGCCTAGCACATCCTGCAAGGGAATCACCGCCAGCCGTGCCACAGACGCCAGCGCTGCGCGCACCAGCAAGCCGGGCATGGCTTCGCTGGAATCTCCCAGGTAATGCCGGACCAGGTAATGTTGTTCATCGGACAGTTCCTGATACCAGCCCAGCGTCGTATTGTTATCGTGTGTACCGGTATACACGACACTCAGTTCTTCATGGTTATGCGGAAGGTAGGGATTGTCGGCTGAACCGTCGAAGGCAAACTGCAGGATTTTCATCCCCGGAAGATCGAACTGCTTGCGCAGGGCCGTTACTTCCGGCGTAATTACACCGAGGTCTTCCGCAACCAGTGGCAACTCCTCAAACACCTGTCTCAAGACCTTGAAAAATCTCTGCCCCGGCCCCTTTACCCAATGCCCGTCCACCGCCGTATCGGCCTGCGCATCAATTTCCCAGTAGGCCTCAAAACCACGGAAATGATCAATACGCACCAGATCAAACATCTCCATCTGCGAGCGAATACGTTCCAGCCACCAGCCGAATCCGTCTTTCTTCAGAGCGTCCCAGCGGTAGTGAGGATTCCCCCAGCGCTGCCCGGTTGCGGAGAAATAATCCGGCGGAACACCGGCGACGACCTGTAACTGGCCGCTTTCATCGATGGAAAACCACTCCTGGTGAGCCCAGACATCGGCGCTGTCGTGCGCCACGAAAATCGGTATATCACCGAAAAGCAGCACACCACGATCGTTCGCATAACGCCGTAGCTGGCCCCATTGCCTGTAGAAAAGGAACTGCTCAAAGCGAACCTGCTCTATCCGCTTCGCCAGACGCTTGCGCGCTGTTTCCAGGGCTTTAGGGGCCCGGTCACGTATCGGCTGTGGCCAGTGGTACCAGGCCCTGCCACCATGTTCGGTGCGCAACGCCTCATAGAACGCATAGTCATCCAGCCATCGGCCGTGCTCCTGAACAAAATGAGCCAAGGCTCCGCGATCATCTTCACCGGCCTTGCGCTGGAAGCCTTCGTGGGCCGCCAGCAAGTGCACTTTACGCTGCGTGTCCAGATCCAGTGCTTCATCGAGCCGGACCTCATCCAGCCATCCCAGTTCTGCCAGAGACTGTAAGCTGATGAGGCGGAAGTTACCGGCATGCACGGAAAGGCACTGGTAGGGGGACAGATCTTCGTGGGTTGGACCCAGTGGCAGGGTCTGCCAGAGACTGACGTCGCAACTGCAAAGGAAATCCACGAAACGATAGGCTTCCGGTCCCAGGTCGCCATTGCCCGCGCCGCCCGGCAATGATGTCGGGTGCAGCAGTATTCCGGCACGCCGTTGCGCAAATACATCCATGCTGTGTTCTTTCCTTTTTAGCCTCTAGCTCCCAAACCTAACCACGAAGGGCTCAAAGGTCACAAAGGAATTTAAGCTAAAATCGTTGCCAAATTTACCCCACGGCACGGAATGACATACTGTGTCTGATAAAATTTTCATAAATAAATTTTAACCGGTTGTTCCTTTGTGACCTTCGTGCCCTTTGTGGTTCAGCCTGTGAGCAATACGCACTAGTCATTCGCCTGGCCATGCCTCATGACCCCGCCCATTGCCGGCGCACCCGAGCCGCGCGCAAAAGTATGCGCCAGATATTCCGGTGGCTCCACTCCGAGCAGGTTATAGAGATTGGAGACATGCATTCGGAACAGGCTCTCAAAGTCGCTGACAGAATGGGCCGGATTGTAATCACCAAACCACCAGAACCAGTCGGAACCTTCACAGACCGCCAGTTGCAGCTGTGCAATGCGCAGCTGCTTGCTGTCCAGTCCACCTGCCGCACAGGTTTTGTCAAAAGCCCGTTTTGCATCGCCCAGCATATCCCAGCCACGATTCTTGTCACGGTCTCCGATCCAGGTCGAGAAGTTTCCGTATACCCAGGAACCACTCACCATGGCGGACAGGGAGCCAATCTCGACACCCTCCTCCAGGCATTCTGAAAAAGTGGACAGCGCCAGTGTCGGGTGATCGGCAAGTTTTTCGTACAGGGTTTTCAGAAAATAGTAGCCGTTCTCCGGATAATGTTCCCAGGCATTCTCACCATCAAGAATAATCGGCAGCGCCAGATTTCGCCCCTTATGCGCCTTGGCAATCTGCTCCAGATGATGAATGAAATTAGCCACCGCATCGTCGGCGTGCCAGGTGGAATAGTTAAAACCAATGTCATCAGACAGCTTGTCGTCGCGGAAAAAACACACGGTCTTTCCTTTTCCGACACGGTAGCCCTTTAATACCGCGTCAGACGCCGCCGCTGCCTCCTCGCCCAGCGAGCCAAACAAACTGTTACGCAGTACGCTTTCACCGCTCGCCGCCCAGCTGAAACCGCATTCCTCCAGAACATCGAGTGTTGAGCTGCTGACGCTGCCTTCCGACGGCCAGCAACCGGCGGGTTTTCGGCCGAAATACTGCTCGAAAACCTTGATACCTTCATCGAGGTGCCAGCGCACACGCGCTTCACCGCCCTGGTAGAACTCCAGTTCGGGCAACTCGGTATCCGGCATGGCTTCCCTGGCGCTCTGAATCTCCATCATCAGCGGCATAATGGGGTGTGCATACGGAGTGACCGATAGCTCGACCTGACCACGGTCTGCCAGTTCCGCGTAGCGATCAATAACACCGGACAACAGTTCACCGATCAGACCCAGCAGTTCGCGACGGTCGTGCAGGGAAAAATTATTACCCTGCTCCTGCCAGCGCTGCACACGCAAATCGCTGCGACGCACCGTTTCCCCCATCCACCCGAGGTGATACCAGAACAGCAGATCCGACAGCAGCTGATCACTGACGTATAACAGATCCGTACAATTGCTCAGGAATGGCTCCGCCAGTTCAGTTAATCGCTGGTAAGCCGGGAAACGCGCAACCACACGTTCGCGATTGATACGCAGACAATTATTGATCAGATCCAGGCGCTGTTCCGGATGCGCCGGTAGCACCGGATCCACCAGCGCCGCCAGCAGCGGGTCACGTATCGCTTTGTGGTCGCGCAGAAAACCACTGACCTGGTCTGAATAATCGTTCAGCTGCTCCAGCAGCACCGGTGCAAAATTAACCACCGCTTTGGCGGCCGGCACCGCTTCCAGATGTGCCGCCATGTCGACGTAATCCTTGATGGCGTGCAGGTAGCTCCAGGGCAGTTTGTACTCACCACTGATCCGGTCACAGTACTGCGGCTGGTGCATGTGCCAACACAACACCACACGCAAGCCGGCTTCACCGGACATAGTGCAACTCCTGACCCAGCATCTCCGGGGTTACCAGCACCACACCGCCCGGGGTCACATGGAATCGCTCGGCGTCCTTTTCCGGATCCTCACCGATAACGGTTTCAGCCGGAATCCGGCAGCCTTTATCGATCACCGCGTTATGAATACGGCAATGGCGTGCGATTTCCACATCGGGCAGAACCACCGCATGTTGCAATACCGAATAGGAATTCAGTTTGACATTGGAAAACAGCAGGGAATGACGGACCTTTGAGCCGGATATCAGGCAACCGCCGGACACCATTGAATCCACCGCCATACCACGCCGTTTCTCGTCATCGAATATGAACTTGGCGGGTGGCATCTGCTCCTGGTAGGTCCATATCGGCCATTGTTCGTCATACAGGTTCAGCTCCGGTGTCACACCGATCAGCTCCAGATTAGTCGCCCAGAAAGCGTCCACTGTGCCGACGTCCCGCCAGTAGGCCTGCTGGTCATTGTGTTCGTCGCGAAACGGGTAGGTAAACACCCGGTAGTTGGAAATGATGGCCGGGATGATGTCGTGTCCGAAATCATGGCTGGACCGGGCGTTGTCCGCATCTTTGATCAGCTGCTCGAATAAAAATCGCGTATTGAACACGTAGATACCCATCGATGCCAGCGCCGTGTCGTCACTTCCAGGCATCGGTGAGGGAGATTCCGGTTTTTCGTGAAATTCCAGAACACGCCCGTCTTCGGCCGTCGTCATAACGCCAAAAGCCTTCGCCTCCTGCAGATCAACCTCCAGACAGCCAACCGTCATATCGGCTCCGTTTTCCACATGCTGGGCGATCATGGGACCATAATCCATCTTGTAGATATGATCGCCGGCCAGGATAAGCACGTATTCAGGGTTGTGAATACGAATAATGTCCAGGTTCTGGTAGATCGCATCGGCTGTGCCGGCATACCAGGAGGATTGAATCCGCTGCTGGGCAGGCAGCAGCTCGACAAATTCACCGAATTCACCGCGCAGAAAACCCCAGCCGCGCTGTATATGCTGCAGCAGGGAATGCGCCTTGTACTGCGTCAAAACTCCGACACGGCGGATACCGGAGTTCATACAATTGGACAGCGGGAAATCAATGATACGGAACTTGCCGCCAAACGGCACAGCCGGCTTGGCGCGCCACGCCGTCAACTGTTTGAGGCGCGATCCGCGTCCACCGGCCAGTATCAACGCCAGAGTATCTCTGGTCAGACGACTCACAAATCGCGGCGTGGACACGGAATTCATTCTTTTTCCCCTGTGTAGTTGCTCAGCACTGCGTAAAAGGCTGGCCTGGCAGTCATAATCTGATTGTTCAGCCGCGTATGGTACCATCTGTACCGCTTCAGGAAAGTTTACTTTTTCAAAAACAGAGACAGTGCTTGCATGGCTCCACAGAATTCCAGCGCAATGGAGACAACGGCCTCGTTGCCCAAACCACTGATTCGCATTCTCGAAGCCCGTCATCACGACCCCTTTGAAGTCCTGGGCAAACACCCTGACGGCCAGGGCGAAATTGTCCGGGCGTTTCTGCCACATTGCAGCGGCGCGCGCATTGTCGAAACCGGTGATCCGTTAACACGCGTCGGAAACACCGACCTGTTCGAATGGCGTGGTGCCGGCGGCGGCGTGCCGGCTCGCTACCAGCTGGCCTGGACTGACCGTGACGGTATCGAATGCTCGGCCTACGACCCGTATTGTTTCCCGCCACAGATCGGTGACCTGGATCTGCACCTGTTCGGCGAAGGTCGTCACCTGCACGCCTACCGGTTTCTGGGTGCGCAGCTGTGCGAAGTGGATAGCGTCAAGGGCACGCGTTTTGCGGTTTGGGCGCCCGGCGCCGAACGTATCAGCGTGGTCGGTGACTGGAATCACTGGGACGGCCGCTTCCACCCGATGCGCGCGCGCGGCGGCAGCGGCGTGTGGGAATTGTTCATTCCCGGTGTCAGTGCGCACGCCAATTACAAATATGAAATCCGCAATCGCGAATACGGCGGCATCCACCTGAAAACAGATCCCTATGGCCAGGCGTTCGAGTTGCGGCCGGGTACCGCTTCCATCACCCATCGCCCTGACGCATACACCTGGAATGACCAGCAGTGGATGACGACACGCGCAAGCAGGAGCTGGTTACACGCCCCCATGTCGGTCTACGAAGTTCATCTTGGCTCCTGGCAGCGTGACGGGCAGGGGCAGTTCCTGAACTATCGCGAGCTGGCCGAATGGCTGGTGAACTATGTCAAGGAAACAGGTTTCACACATATTGAACTGTTGCCGCTCACCGAACACCCGTTTGACGGTTCCTGGGGTTACCAGACGACCGGTTATTTTGCACCTACCAGCCGTTTCGGGACTCCGGATGACTTCCGCTTTTTTGTCGATTACTGCCATCAAAACGACATCGGTGTCATTCTCGACTGGGCGCCCGGCCACTTCCCCAAAGATGATTGGGCCCTGGCCCGCTTCGATGGCACCACGCTCTATGAACACGAAGACCCGCGACGTGGCGAACACCGTGACTGGGGCACACTGATTTTCAACTACGGTCGTAATGAAGTTCGTAATTTTCTCTTGTCGAGCGCGATCTACTGGCTTGAAGAGATGCATATCGACGGTCTGCGGGTGGACGCAGTAGCATCGATGCTTTACCTGGACTACTCACGCGATCCCGGTGACTGGATCCCCAACGAATATGGCGGGCGTGAAAACCTGGACGCCATGCACTTCCTGCGTCACCTGAATGAAGCCACCCATGCCGAACAGCCCGGCAGTATGATTATTGCCGAGGAGTCCACCTCCTGGCCGCAGGTTACCCGTCCAGTCGATACCGGCGGGCTGGGTTTCAGCATGAAATGGAACATGGGCTGGATGCACGACACACTACAGTACATGAGCAAGGAGCCGGTACACCGCAAGTTTCATCACAATCAGCTCACCTTTGGCGTGCTGTACGCCTTTAACGAGAACTTTGTCCTGCCCTTCTCACACGATGAAGTCGTGCACGGCAAAGGCTCCATGCTCGACAAAATGAGCGGCGACAGCTGGCAACGCTTCGCCAACCTGCGCCTGCTCTACACGTTCATGTTCAGCTACCCGGGCAAAAAACTGTTATTCATGGGTAGTGAGTTCGGTCAATACGCGGAGTGGGATTTCGATAGTGAACTGGACTGGCACCTCATGCAGAATCCGCGTCATGCCGGCATGAAACAACTGGTACATGACCTGAATCAGCTGTATCGCCATGAAGCCGCCTTGCATCAACACGACTTTGACAGCGGCGGTTTCCAGTGGATCGATTGCCACGACGCCGAACACTCCATGCTGAGCTACTGCCGCTACAGCTCTGACCAGACCGCCGTTGTGGTATTGAACTTTACACCCGAACCACGGCAAGGCTACCGGCTGGGCGTGCCCGCACACGGCGAGTACCAGCTGCGGCTGAATTCCGATGCCGACTACTACAGCGGCAGCGGGTTGCCGGTTCAGGGCAGTCACTGGAGCCAGGCCGTTGCCTGCATGGATCAGTCACACTCCATCGTGCTGGATGTGCCCCCACTGGCTGGGCTCATCCTTGTTAAATCCTGATCAGGGTGGCCAACTCCTTACGTCCGGCAACGACAGGCGCTGGCCGATGCCAAGCGGGAACGGGAACAGCGTGTCCAGGAACGCGCCAGCCCAGCACTTGCATTTTGCAGCCGCTGGCCTATCTATACTATTAAGAGAGACAAGACAACAGCATTGCCAGGGAGGTAGCCGTCATGTCACAGACTCGTGATCCCGCTGTGGCCGGGTTGTTCTACCCGGATGATCCCACCGTGCTCCAGCAGCAGCTCGAGGATTTCCTGTCCCGGAAACCACGCGTTGAGACCAAGCCGAAGGCACTGATCGTTCCGCATGCCGGTTACATCTATTCCGGCCCTGTGGCCGCCATCGCCTATACGCAGCTAATACCGATTCGTGATCAGATACAGCGGGTTGTACTACTTGGCCCGGCACATCGGGTGGGTTTTCGGGGTCTGGCGGCAAGCAGCGCAGAGTACTTTTCCACGCCCCTGGGCCTGATTCGTATTGACCAGCAGGCAATGAGCGACATTTTAGTACTACCCCAGGTACGTGTATTCGATGACGCCCACCTGGAAGAACACAGCCTCGAGGTCCAGTTGCCGTTTTTGCAGGCGGTGCTGAAAAAAGACTTTGCGCTTATCCCGCTGGTGGTCGGAGAGGCAGGGGCAGACGAGGTTGCTGAGGTCATCGAGAAACTGTGGGGCGGGCCCGAAACCCTGTTGGTGATCAGCTCCGATCTCAGTCACTATCAGGACTACGACACCGCACGCCACCTGGACAGCGCCACCTCAGCAGCCATCGAACAGCTCAGTGCAGAGGGACTGGATTACCAGCAGGCCTGTGGCCGCAATCCGGTCGGCGGTCTGCTGGTGGCTGCCCGCCATCACCACCTGCAGGCTAAAACCCTGGATCTGCGTAACTCCGGGGATACCGCCGGAGGCCGGGACCGGGTGGTAGGTTACGGTGCTTATGCCTTTTTCTGAATCACTCCGCACTGTTCTTCTGGATACGGCCCGGCAATCGATCAGACATGGCCTGAGAAAAGGCAATCCTCTGAAGGTAGACCCGGATCAGCTTGAGACCCCACTGAGCGAACCAGGCGCGAGTTTTGTGACATTACATATCGGCGAGGAGCTTCGCGGCTGCATCGGAAGTCTGCAGGCCCATAGATCCTTGATTTGTGATGTCGCGGAGAATGCATTTTCCGCCGCCTTCCGCGATCCACGCTTTCCGCCATTGAAGGATGTCGAACTGAAAGGTATCAGCCTTGATATCTCTGTTCTAAGTCAGGCCGAACCCATGGTGTTCGATTCAGAGCAGGACCTGTTAAAACAGATTCGACCCAGGGTGGACGGCCTGATTCTCAAGGACGGCAACTATCGTGGCACCTTTCTCCCCAGTGTCTGGAAGTCTCTGCCGGACGCCGAACTCTTTCTGCAACACTTGAAGCTGAAAGCCGGCCTGCCGGCCGATCACTGGTCTGACAGCCTGGAAGTCTGGCGTTACACCACCGAGAGCTTTGGAGACAAGGACGGTTACTAAGGAGTACAGACCGGCAATGTCACCAGAGTTGAACGGATCGGCGAAGTGCTCAAGGCAGGTACCAACTGCGGTTCCTGTGTGCCGGAGTTAAAATCGTTGCTGGTCGGGTGCGTGTAGGAACTATTCAGCCCCCAAAACACCAGCCAACGGACTGACCACGTCATTCCCGCCTTTGCCACTGCGCACAGTGATCGGGAAGCCTTTTTTATATAGTAGGGCATGTGAGAAAATGCTTTACACAGTAAACCCAAGTGACGTGGAGGAGTAATGGATCCTGAGAGAATAATGAATGGCATTTCGAAAGAAATTGAGGCCACATTGAAAGCGATGGAAAAAGCTAAGACACCAGAGGAGAAGCTGACGCACAGTGAAACCGTAAAAAACTTATGCGAGTCACTCGGAGTTTTTCTTAACTTAATGAGTGATATGGCACAATATGATGACGATGGCGAGCCATTCCCGTTTTAGATACAAAGCACACACGTTTGAGTTAGCCGGCGCGTGTCAACGCGTCCGAGCTGAACGATTTGTTGGACGGAGCCGCTACGCGGTTGGGATGCGGCAAACAGCGCCGCCCTCCGGCCCGATATCGCGGCCAAATGTTTATTTGGTTTTATAACGCTTGCACACGCCGATTGAACCCGGAACACAAGGCTTTTGATCGATCCAGATGGTATTATCAAGAATCGCCCCGCTGAAATCGGCACCCTCGATATTTGCATCGCTGAGATTGGCGTATGACAAGTCAGCCATGATCAGCTTGCTATCACGCAAGTCCGATCCGCGCAGGGTCACGCCGACCAGTCTGGCATGACTCAAATCCGCCTGCTGGAGATTGCTCAGATTCAGACTGGTATATTCCAGATTGACACCGTCCAGGTTTGCACCGGACAACTGTGCATTATCCATTCGCGCATTACTGATATCTGCGCCAAGCAGATTTACCCGGTTGGCCACCAGTCCAATCAGGTTACAGTTATCCCATTTCACACCGGGCCGCGGCGTGGCAGCACAATCCGTATAAACCGACTCCGCCTCGGACTGCTGCAGGAGGTAGCTGACCAGAAACCCCAGCATCACCAGCACACTCGCCACCAGCGGATAACGGTACAGCTTGCCGTCATCCTGCGCCGCGTGGGTAAGCTGATACCTCAGCTTACGATGACGAAGTACCTCTGCGGACTCCGGCTGCCGGCGTTCCCGCCCACTGCGCTGTTCGCGGATTTCCTGCGGCAGATTGGGTTCACGCTCGCGGCGATCACCGGCTTGACGCTCGTCTTCGCGCAATCGTGCCATCAGCAGCTTCTGCTTATGCTCTGCGCCGGCTGGCAGTCGCATCACATCCGGGATCAATTCGGGGCAGGCAGAAAGTTCCTGCCATTTACCACCAGCCGGCCTGACTTCGTCAGTCGTGCAGATGCGGCCCAGCAACACGTAACGACTGATCTGATTCCCGGGGTACGGCCCGCGCACCACGCCTTCCCTGCGCGTATACCAGAGAGTTCTATGGGATTTTTCTGCACTCATCGCTGCCATTATCGCGTAATTTTGTCGTTTCTTTCCGCACCTGAATACTGCACACTGGATACCGGATTTCGATTGATGCTCGGTGTTGCATGGAAACATCCGGACCCACTTCCGGGATATCACGGTCACTCGGCACTGCCACTCGAACCCTGGCAGGACAGTGGCAGGTCGGACAGTTGCTGCAAGCGACTGTTACCGAGAGCCGTGCTGGAAAAGTGCTGCTTGCTATTGGTAATCGGCAGATCAGTGCCGAGACTTCACTAGCATTGGAAAAAGGCCAGCATCTGACACTGCAGGTACGTAGCCTGGGGGAACAGCCGGTTCTGAAAATAACCGCCTCACGGGGCGAATCGCCGATAAACCCGGCGATTCGCCTGCTGTTGCCCAAACAAGGCCCCATGCCCCCCTTACTGGCCACGATGGGCGAGCTGATACGAAGCTCTAATCCATCCGTACCACCACAAATCAACGAGTTAATACGATCTATCGTCAAACAGATGCCCGATATTCAAACCGCGGTAACACCGCAGGGGCTGAAAAAAGCTGTCAGTGAATCGGGGGTTTTTCTGGAGCGGCAGCTTTTGCAGCAGCCGAACCAAGCCTTCAGCCCGCTGTCCATCAACTCGGATTTAAAGGCCAATCTGTTACGTCTGGTGCAGCTGGTTCGTCGATGGCCAGGCAGCAGTGGCCAGACCACGGCAAATGCGCCCCACGCTTCGAGCACTGCGTCTGCAACAGGCACGCAACCAGCACCTGCCGGATCGGCGCAACAGGCGGCAGCTGCACAGACCACAGCGCCGGCGTCGCCGGACCAGATCCAGCGCACCGTCCAGGCCAGCGTGAGCGGTAAACCAGCCGCGACCACCGCGCCACCGCCAGCGTCAAGCGCCACCCTACAGGCAACAGCAGGGGCTGCAGCGGGTACTGGCGGCACAACACCATCAAATTTGCCGGCGGGAGCACTTGCACCGCCTTTGCGCGGCGCGATGCCGGTTCCGCAGTCCGCCCTTCAGAGCGGTCTGGAGCTGTTAAACCGTGCAGCTGATTTTCGTATCGACCTTCTGCAACAAACCGAAGCCGCACTGGCCCGCATACAACTACATCAGCTGGCAGCGTTGCCCAGGGAAGGTGAACGCGGTCTGCTGGAATGGCTGCTTGAAGTACCCATACGACGCGGTGAAGATATTGATCTATGGTCAATGCGCGTATTTGCCGAGCATCGGCAACAGCAGCATGAAACCCGCCAGCAGGCCCCGAACTGGTCGGTACAGCTGGCCTTCGACCTGCCGGGACTGGGCCCCATGCAAGCACAGGTTCAGTTGGCGGGCGAACTGGTCTCGACACGTTTCTGGGCTGAACACCAGGATACGCTGCCGCTGTTACGCGGGCACATGCACGAGTTACGTCAGGCACTCAGCGAAGCCGGGCTGGATGTCGGTGAGCTGGAATGTCAACCAGGACCGAGACCTGCTGTCAAATCGACCGGCAGTCAGGCTTTGATCAGAGAAAAAGCATGAGCGATAAGAAACAGACGACAGCGCTGGCGGTTGCACTTCAATACGACGGCGAACGTGCACCGCGTGTGACTGCAAAAGGGCGTGATACCGTCGCAGAGCAGATCATCAGACTTGCGCAGCAACACGGTGTTCCCATGCAGGAAAACGAAGCACTGGCTTCAGTGTTGGCTGGTGTGGAGCTCGGCGATGAAATACCGGAGGCGCTGTATCTTGCTGTCGCACAGGTTATTGCCTTTGCCTATCACCTGTCCGGAAAAGTACCACACCAGAAAGACAAGCAGATTTAGCCAATACTTCGCGGTTACCAGAGCGTTGGGAAGTTAGTTTATTGGGTCTTCACTGGATCAAGTGGGTAAATGCCCACTACACAAGAGCATCAACCGCGTGCCCCAGGGCACCCTCTCTTGCTCCGCAATTCACCTTGAAGGACGCTAAGGACGCGAAGGAAACAACGATTGAAGCATTGAGGATTTTTACTCAAAACTGCGTGTTAAGCCGCATTACCCTCTATATCAAAAAACAAGTTTTTACTTCGCGCCCTTAGCGTCCTTCGCGGTTAGGCTCTACAAGGCCTGAATGATCCACTAGATCAGGGGAAGAGCCAGTTTATTCGGGTTCAGGCCGTGCCGGCTGTACCGCGCTGCATCATCACCAGCAGCTCGGCCTCACCCCTGGTAAGGCCGCAGCTATCCACCAGCTCTTTGATATCCGCGCCCCTGTGGACCAGTTGGCTGGCCTGGCTATAGGGACGATCGCTGCTGGCCCGCAGCTCGAGAAGATTCTGACGCTCAATGATGCGTTTAACCTTTTGCTCCAGTTTAACCACATGCTCACCCGCACCCACTGCAGCACTGCACAGTGCACCCAGTTCCTGTTCCATTTGCTTAACACGTTGCTGTGCGCCCTGGAGAATTTCAGCCACTTCCTTGTGACTGCGATTTACTCGCAATAGTGCAATGCTCTGGATGGAGACGCCAAGCAATGCCACGCTCGTTAACAGCATCAGGATTTCGGTGATCATATAACTACCTCAAGCGTACTCGTCAATATGGGATGCATCGTCATCTTTTTTTCTTTGACGCTGCTGTTCATGCTGCCGATCATCATCCCTGGGTTTGCGTTGCGCCCCGCCCTTGCCCCTACCGCTGCCCGCCGCCGGACGGCCTGGCGGTACGCGGTAGGCCGGGGGCAGCTGTTCGATTTCCACCATGTCTGCAGTTCCCCTGACCGGTCAGGAAACCGCCAATCAGAGATTGGCCATGTCCAAACCTTACCTAATATAGCCTTGAAAACAATTCCAATGTCAAAAATCGGACACTTGTTCAGGTAGCCTTAAATTTGCATCAATCATGCCAGTCTCATACTCTGGAGCAGTTGACCGGTCCACTCCAGCTCGATCAGTTCACTGTTTCGGGATTGCCCGGATATTCACGACGCCGAACCTGCTGCACCTGCTGTGGCGGGCCTGTTATCAGGTGCAGGTTTTACCGGCTCGGGCCGACCTTCGCGCAGTGTCTGCAGGTGATCCAGTCGTTGACTGACACGGGCATCGGAGCCTGACATAATAACCAGCACCACGCGGCGATTCTTGGCCCTGCCACCCACCGTATCATTACTCGCAACCGGCCGAAATTCACCGTAGCCAATCGCTGCCAGTCGTTTTGGCTGTATACCCAGGCGAGTGAACAAATGTACAACGCTGGAGGCGCGTGCAGCTGATAGTTCCCAGTTGGACAAATATTCGAAGTTATTGATCGGCACATTGTCGGTAAAGCCTTCAACGTGGATCACGTTATCCAGCGCTTTGAATTTATCAGCCAGCTTCCGCAATACTGGGGCCGATGACGCGGACAGTCCCGCACTCCCGGAATCAAACAGAATACTGGACTTTATCTCGACTTCGATCCAGCGTTTGTCTCTGCGCACCTGAATCAGGCCGTCATCAACCAGGTCTGCCATGCTGGCTTCAATCGAATCGGCCAGTTCCTGCACAGATTCGTCAACAGCTTCGGGTTCATGCTGTTCAGCAGGCTGGGCAGGCTGCGGCATTTCAAAAACTTCAATGACCGGTTTGTTGCGGTCAGGCATTTCTTCTGACTGCTCGGACGAGCGTATCAGATCACCGACCTGAACAGGCTCCAGACTGCGTGCCGGATCACGAAACGCCGCGACCATGGAATCGGACAGGACCCGGTACTTGCCTTCGTTGACCGAAGAAATGGAATACATAACAACAAAAAAAGCGAACAGCAAAGTAATGAAATCCGCATAGGACACCAGCCAGCGCTCATGGTTCTCGTGCTCTTCAATGCGCTTCTTTCTGGCCATGCGTTTTTGCTCGTAGTAGTTGTACCGGGATTGGAGCTGTATCCCGCTGCACTACTGATAATAGCCCTGCAGCCTGGTCTCAATATTGCGCGGGTTCTCACCTTCGGCAATCGAGATCACTCCTTCCACAACCATTTCCCGAAACCGGGTCTGGTTGTGAACCTGGCTCTTCAGCTTGTTTGCCATCGGCAGAAACAGGAGATTTGCAAAGCCCACCCCATAGATAGTCGCGACAAAAGCGGTGGCAATGCCACCACCGAGTTTGGAAGGATCGGCCAGATTGTTCATGACGTGGATTAGCCCCATGACGGCACCGATTATGCCAATCGTCGGACTGTATCCCCCCATACCGTCGAAGACTTTGGCGGCCTGAATGTCCTGGTACTCCTTGTGATCGATCTCGACTTCAAGGATGCCGCGGATCACTTCGGGTTCGCCGCCGTCCACCAGCAGCTGTAGCCCTTTACGCGCAAATTGATCCGGTTCTTCCTCGGCGATGGCTTCCAGTCCAAGCAAACCTTCGCGACGTGCAATATTGCTCCAGTTGACAATCTTCTCCGCGGTTTCTTCCAGCTGCAATTTGACCGGCACAAATACCCAGCTCGCCATTCCCATGGCGCGCACAAAGGTCCGTATAGGCGTCTGAACCATAACCGCCCCCAGGGTTCCGCCGGCGACAATGACAAAAGCCGTTAACTGTACCAGCGAACTGGTATGCCCGCCTTCCAGGATATTGCCGCCAAGAATGGCGACCAGCGCCAGCATAATTCCAACCATGCTGAGCATGTCCATGATCAGCCTCCGGCCGCCAGGCGCAGCGAGGGGCCGATATCGGGTGAAGAGAGCGCCTGGTCGCTCACGCCCGCTTCGGCAACGGCCATTGGCAGCTCATTGTTCATCCTTTAACCCTGGCAAAGTTCACATGTGCCGGACATGGGCTTGCATCCAGAGCAGCGCTTTCACTGACGTGGCCCGGCGGCAGTGCAAACGGCTGCTCCCGCGCTCGCGTCTACACGCTCAGTGATCCTGTCAATCTTTTCCTTCAGGGTTACGGCGGTAAACGGTTTGACGATGTAACCGTTCACACCAGCCTGGGCGGCCTCGATAATCTGCTCGCGGTTTGATT
>Ga0209567_10000653_pt1 | contig 18769 bp, 16 predicted proteins | sample COG_12_FD_184756 | JGI IMG/M metagenome (GOLD analysis project Ga0209567, IMG submission 184756) | Pelagic marine sediment microbial communities from the LTER site Helgoland, North Sea, for post-phytoplankton bloom and carbon turnover... | ecosystem: Environmental > Aquatic > Marine > Neritic...
GGACCGATCACGGTGAACGGCGTCGAGTACAACGGCGTCATGCCGAGTCAGGGTCACCTGCCGGACGCGGATCTCGCGGCGGTGCTGACTTACGTATTCGGTTCCTGGGGCAATGACGGTGCTGCCGTCAGCGTAGAAGAAGTCGCCGCATTACGTGCAGAACTCGGTCAGGAAGATCGGGCGGCCGGTGAGCGCCACGTCGGCGCTACCGAGGGCGAACTCAAATATCGTGGCGCGCCCTCCGCCATTACCGGCGAAGAAACGCGCCAGGTCATGGCCGCCGGCGGTCCGGTATTGAGCGAAGCCGAATTCGCCACCGCAACGCAGCTCTACTTCGAGCGTTGCGCCGGTTGCCACGGGGTCCTTCGCAAGGGCGCAACGGGCAAGCCGCTGACGCCCGATATCACTGCGCCGAAGGGCACCGAGTACCTGAAAGCGCTGATTACCTATGGTTCACCGGCCGGCATGCCCAACTGGGGAACATCCGGTGACCTGACGGCCGAGCACATCCACATCATGGCGCGTTTCCTGCAACAGGAACCGCCGGCACCGCCTGAGTACGGCATGCCAGAGATGAAGGCGAGCTGGAACGTCCTTGTTGCCCCGGAAGACCGCCCGAAGGCTCCACAACACGACCGCAATATCGAGAACTTCTTCTCGGTTACGCTTCGCGATTCCGGTGAAGTCGCAATCATCGATGGCGACACCAAGGAAATCGTCACGCGCCTGAAGACCGGCTACGCCGTACACATCTCACGCGTATCGGCTTCCGGGCGTTACGTCTTTACGATCGGTCGCGATGCCAAGGTTGACATGATCGACCTGTGGATGGATCCGCCGGCACGTGTTGCCGAGATCAAGGTTGGTCTCGAAGCACGTTCGGTCGAAACCTCCAAGTACAAAGGTTATGAAGACAAATACGCCGTAGCAGGTTCCTACTGGCCGCCGCAGTATACGATCATGGATGGCGATACGCTCGAGCCCTTGAAGATCGTCTCGACGCGCGGCATGACAGTCGACACGCAGGAATACCATCCGGAGCCACGCGTCGCGGCCATCGTCGCATCGCACTACCACCCGGACTTCATCATCAACGTAAAGGAAACGGGCCATATCCTGCTCGTGGACTACAGCAATATTGATGATCTGGCAGTGACCGACATTGGCGCAGCCAAGTTCCTGCACGATGGTGGCTGGGACCGCAGCAAGCGTTACTTCCTGACGGCAGCCAACCAGTCTGACAAGGTTGCTGTTGTCGATTCGAAAGAGCGAAAATTGGTGGCTCTTGCAGACGTCACCAAGACGCCGCATCCGGGTCGTGGCGCCAACCTCGACGATCCGAAATACGGTCCGGTCTGGGTAACGAGCGCGCTGGGTAACGCCAACGTTACGTTCCTCGGTACCGACCCCGAAGGCCACTCGGACAACGCATGGAAGACGGTTCGCGTCATCGATGGCATGGGCGGTGGTTCGTTGTTCGTGAAATCACATCCGAACTCGTCAAACCTGTGGGTCGATGCGCCGTTGAACCCGGATGAGTCATTCAGCCAGAGCATCGCGGTATTCGACGTCAACAACCTCGAGGCCGGTTTCACAATCTTGCCGATCGCCGAATGGGCCGATCTGGGCGAAGGACCGAAACGTGTCGTACAGCCCGAATACAACAAGGCCGGTGACGAAGTCTGGTTCTCCGTCTGGAGCGGTAAGGAACAGGAATCCGCGATCGTCGTTGTCGATGACAAGACGCGTGAGCTGAAAGCGGTCATCAAGGACGCTGCGCTGATCACGCCGACTGGCAAGTTCAACGTCTATAACACCTTGAACGATGTCTACTAAATGCAGTAATTGACAGAAATAGAGAAGGAACACAGAAATGAAAGGCAATCGAGCCTTACTGTTGTCAATAGCTTGCCTGCTGTTGTCACCGGTAACTAAAGTCCTGGCGGACGAGATCGACGACCTGGGCGCAGCGATCACCTCGGGCAAGGTCGGTGTCAACGTAAGGAGCCGCTACGAACGTGTGGACCAGGACAATATTGCTGACGACGCTGACGCCGTGACGGCTCGATTACGTCTCAACTACCGGACCGGTCTGTGGAACGGCTGGTCCGGTTTTGCCGAGTACGATCATGTATTCCACATGCTCGACGACTTCGACAGTGGCGGTGAGACGAGTCCCGACAAAGAAGGGCAATACCCGGTCGTTGCCGATCCGGACGGGTCGGACCTGAACCAGCTGTACCTGGACTACCAGGCAAACGATGCAACGAAGGTTCGCGTCGGCCGGCAACGCATACTGCTCGACAACCAGCGTTTCGTCGGTGGTGTTGGCTGGCGACAGAATGAGCAGACCTACGACGCCCTGACCGTATCAAGCAAGGCAATATCGAAGACCAACCTGTCTTACAGCTTCGTCACCTACGTGCGCCGTATTTTCGGTGAAGGCGCACCGGTACCGAATAGCAAGAACAATGTGGACACGCACTTGCTCAACGCCAAAATCGCGTTAAACGAGAACTGGTCCCTGACCCCGTACTACTACTACATCGATAACCAGGACATTGTCGGGTTTTCTACAGGCACGGCAGGCGCTCGACTTAGCGGCGGTTTCAAGAGCGGCGACAACAAGATCTCGCTGGTCGCGGAACTCGCGACGCAGTCAGATGTTGCCGACAACCCTGTTGGCTATGACGCACAGTACGCCCGTCTCGACGGCACACTTGCGCTTTCCAATGGCCTCTCGCTCGGTCTGAGTTATGAATCACTGGGTGGCGACAACGAGTCTGGCAAGATGTTCCGTACGCCGCTCGCAACGCTGCACGCGTTTCAGGGTTGGGCAGACAAGTTCCTGACCACCCCGGAGGGCGGCATCGAAGACCTGTTCGTGACCGTTAAATACAAGGCCGGCAGGTGGAATCTGACGGGGGTCTATCACGACTTCTCAGCAGAAACCGGTGGCGGTGACTACGGTACTGAATTCGACCTGTCGGCTGGAACGAAGCTCGCCAAGAATTACGGTGTTTTGTTAAAGGGCGCGTTCTTCGACGGGGACGATCCGGCCTTCGTCGACACGTCGAAGTTCTGGATCATGTTCACGGCCAACTACTAGAGCAAGACGACTGGCAGTAAAGACAGGGCCCCGCAATGCGGGGCCCTTTTTTTGCCGTTTCAGATCCTGGTAGGAATCAGGCAGCTTCGTGATTGTCGAGATCGACCGGCGTCTTGAACCAGTCAGGCTTGATGATCAAGAGATCACACGGCAGATGTTCGAGGGTCCGTTCCGCCGTAGCGCCGATGAACAGACGTTTCCAGCGATTTCTGGCAACGGCGCCCATAACGACGACATCGGCTTTGAGATTTTCGGCGATCAGCGGAAGTTCTTCATGCGTCAGGCCGGCAACAAGGTGCGCGTTGCCATCCTCGATCTTGTGAAAATCCGTGATTTCCTTGAATCGCTTCTGGTGATCTTCGTGCATCTGTTGCTCGATCTCATCGAAAGGCAAAGACACGGGAATGTACGCGTTGGCCGTCGCCGTCGCGACAGCGATGCGCGGATCGTAGGAATGGAAGGCGTGCAGTTCGCCCCCGACGACGTCGGACAGTGCCTTGCTGATGTGCAGAATCTCATCGTCCAGAGCGGCCGGTTTGTCGTGCTGGTGCATTGGGTCGATCGCCGCTACGAAAACGGGTGTCTCGGCCAAATCCTGTGGCTTAACCAGCCACAACGGTAACGGGCAGGTGCGAATCAGGTTCCAGTCCGTGTTGGTTAGCAAGACTCGCGCAACCGCCGAGTGGTGGTGCGTGTCCTTTACGACAAGGTCGGCCCCGCTTTCAACGGCGCGCCTCACGATGCCTTCGTACAATGGATGGTCCCAGAGAGCGCTGGTCTTGACGACGACGTCGTCGGCTCGCAGCGGCTCTGCGAGTTTTTCCAGATGATTCTCGTGGCTCTGGATAACTTCGTCACGGGCCTTTTCGAGCGACGGAGAATCGAAAAGGCGGTCCCCGCTCAGATACTCGTTGTAATAACAGACGAGCAGTTCCAGTTCCGCGCCGTTTTTCTTCGCCAGCCAAGCGGCGCGGTACATCGCCGGTTGTTCACTGGCCGTAGGATCGACGACAGCGAGAATTTTTGATATTTCTTTCATTGTCACACCTGACGCGTCATTAAAAAGTCAACTGAGCTTTTTGAGCATACGCGCGGCGATCTGTCTTTCCATAAGGCGACATGCTTAGCGCATCTCGGTTACTACTTATTTTGTCGTAAGTGGATTTACTAATTTCGAAAGTTGACGCTTTACGATTAGATGGGGGCACCAATGACGGACAGGAGGTCAGGATGTCGGCCGCATCAGACGAAGCGCTGCGAGCGGAGCTTTTGCAAAAAAAACAGGAACTGACCGAGCGCCTGGGACGCATATCGGCGAATCTTCGTCGCGGCTACGAGGCCGACTCCAAAGAGCGCGCCAAGGAACAGGAGGACAATGAAGTTGTCGACGCGCTGGGTAACGAAGCCCGCGCAGAAATCGCCAAGATCTCGGCCGCGTTGCAGCGTCTGGATTCCGGCGATTACGGGGCCTGTACCGAATGCGGCATGCCGATCGAGGCGGGGCGCCTGAAAGTCTATCCGTATGCGGATGAGTGTATCGATTGCGCGGAGTTTGATGAGCAGCGCCGAGCGCGCCAATAACGTCAGGCGGTCATGTGCATCTTGACGAGATCGGCCAGTGATCTCGCCTGCATTTTTTCCATGACACGTGCGCGATGAATCTCGACGGTGCGCTGACTGACACCGAGTTCGTACGCGATAACCTTGTTTGGCTTACCGGTCACGACAAGATCGAACACCTCACGTTCCCGGTTGGTCAGCCGGTCAAGTCGAGCTGTAACTTCAGCATGATGCTGCTGTGCTTCACGCCGCTCCTCGTCGGTCGCGAGGGCCTCGCGGATCCGGTCCAGTAGTTCCTGATCGCGAAACGGCTTCTGGATGAAATCAACGGCACCTTTTTGCATTGCCTCGACAGCCATCGGTACATCGCCATGACCGGTAATAAAAATAATCGGCAACGTGTTGCCGCGTTTGATGAGTTCTTCCTGGAGTTCGAGACCACCCAGGCCCGGCATACGGATATCGAGCACGAGACAGCCCGGTCGCTGATCGGTCGTCTTTTCGAGGAATTCGTCACCGGACGCGAAGATTTCGTGCTTCAGGTTGACGGAGTCCATGAGCGCCTGCATGGCGAAACGGATCGCGGCATCATCATCGACGATAAAAACAGTGGGTGATTTTTCGGCTTGTGGCGTCATTGGTGGCCATTGGACCAAAAAGATGAACGATTTGCGAGTCTTTCGCCGAAATTGGCGCCACGTTGACAACGGTTGCGGCCGGTTTCATCCTAGTCGAGTCTCTTCGTAAACCGCATTGCGGCAATGCCCATAGCGACTGCGGTGAAGCCCAGCAGGTAGAGCAGATCGGATGTCAACTCAGCCAGCGATGCGTCTCGCAGCATGATGCCGCGAGTCAGGCGAATGAAGTGGGTATTCGGTAGGGCTTCGCCGATGTACTGGGCGAATTTCGGCATGCCGTCAAATGGAAACATGAATCCTGACAGCAGGATAGACGGCAGCAGGATGAAAACCATCATCTGCATTGCCTGAAACTGCGTCTTCGCCGCGGTCGAAATCAACAAACCCAGTGCGAGATTCGCCGCAATGAAGGCCGATGCGGCCAGGTAGAGGTCGGCAACGCTGCCACGCACGGGTACATCGAATAACAAGCGGCCAACGGCGAGTATCAGGGCAAGTTGCAGCATGCCAATGACGATATAGGGTATCACTTTGCCAACCATGAGCTCGGTCGAACTCAAGGGCGTATTGATCAACAGTTCGAGATTGCCGCGCTCACGTTCCCGAACGATGGCGACGGAAGTAAACAGTATCATTGTCATCGTCAATATCACGCCCATCAGGCCGGGAATAATATTGACCGGCGTTCGTCGTTCCGGGTTGTAGTAGGGGCGCACCTCGAAGATCTGCTGTTGCTCTGTTACCGGACGGGCTGAGTCGAGGCGAAACGGCATCGTTCGCAATTGATTGGCAACGCCGAGGATCGTTGGATCGCTGCCGTCCACAAGTAACTGCGCGGCGGCACGCAGTTGATCGCTGACGCGACGGTCAAAATCCGCAGGGATCAGTACGCCAATCGAAATCTTGCCGCGACGTAGCCGGTCCTCCAGTTGTTCCGCTGTGTCGACGAATTCAACAATATCGACGACCTGCGTTTGTCCCAGTTCGGCAACAAACTGCTGCGACAGGTGCGTACCGGCCTGGTTTGTTACAGCGGTCCGCAAATACCTGACGTCGGTATTGATCGCGTAGCCGAACAGCAGCATCTGAATGACCGGTAACCCCACGACCATACCGAATGTCAATCGATCGCGACGCAGCTGCCGTACTTCTTTCTTGACGATAGCCATGATGCGTGAGATAGACATCACACAGCCCCCTCCGGGGGCTTCGAAGTCACAGCGACAAATACGTCTTCGAGTGTCGCCGACGTCACGAGGGTTGTCGCCGCTATGTTCCTGGCGGCGAGCACGCGCTCGACGGCTTCCCTCGGCTGCTCATGGGCGTCAGGTATGAGGACGCGCAGCCGGATTCCCAGTTGGGTAACGCTGGCAACTTCTGCGAGGTCGTGAATTGCGGCCTGCGCCGCGTAGGGGTCCTCTGCTACAACTTCGACGATATGCATGCCGGTGGCGTTCTGCAGTTCCTGTGGCGTGCCGTCCGCGACCTTCACGCCGTGGTCGAGGATGGCGAGCCGATGGCAGCGCTCTGCTTCGTCCATGTAGTGGGTCGACACCAGGATCGTCGTTCCGCCACCGGCGAGACGGAACAGGTTCCCCCAGAAGTCCCGTCGGCTTTGCGGATCCACAGCACTGGTTGGTTCGTCGAGCAGCAGCAGGTCGGGGTGATGCAGCACAGCACAGGCGAGAGCGAGCCTTTGTCGCTGGCCGCCGCTCATCGTTCCGGCGAGCTGCTTGCGCTGCGGGATGAGGTCGTAGCGCTCGAGCAGCTCGTCAACCCGGGCGGAACGACCAGAGACAGGATAGGAGTAGATTTCGGCGATGAAACGCAGGTTTTCGAAAACCGTCAGGTCGCCAAATAGTGAGAATCTCTGCGTCATGTACCCGATTTTCGGCTTCAGGTCTTCGGCGTTACCCGGCACCTCGATATCGAGAACAGTGGCGCTACCTTCAGTCGGTGTCAAAAGCCCGCAAAGCATGCGAATGGTCGTCGACTTGCCCGAACCGTTTGGCCCGAGAAACCCGTAAATCTGGCCGCGCGGGACCTTCAGGTCGAGCGAGCTGACCGCACGCAGCTTGCCGAAGTCCTTGCTCAGTCCGCGCGCTTCTATGGCATATTCGGAATTCATCAGTCATCACTGTCGAAGACGAATTCCACTTCCACGGGTACACCGTCGGGAAGGCGTTCGCGCTCTTCGGCGATATCGACTTTCGCAACGTAGCTCAGGTGGCTGCGGTCGCGTTCAGTCAGTGCGTAATAGGGAGTGAATGCGGCTTCGCTGGAAATCCATCGCACACGACCCGTGATCGGCACCGTCAAACCGTCGGCGTATATCAGCGCGCCGTCCCCGGCAGAAACATGAACCCTGATATCCTCCGGCACGAAGACACGCGCGTACGGCTGTTTACCGCCGAGCATGATCATGACCGGTTGGCCCTGGCCCGGGCGCTCGCCAAGCTCGAGAAGCCGGCTGTCCGCGATACCGTCGATCGGCGCCGTTATCGTAAGCCGATCAAGATCGACCATCGCGCTGTCACGACGCGCGGCCGCTTGTTTCACTGCTTGCTCCGCCTGCGTGAGTACCTCGACAGTAGTGCCGGCCAGACGTTCCTCCAGTTGTGCGCTCTGCAGTTTGAGATCGGCTTCTGCCGCATCCAGCGCTGCCTGGGCGCGGTCCAGCAGATCGGGCGATGCGAGGCCCCGTCTGTGCACCTCGCGGATGCGCTCGAGCTCGCTTATCCGGTACTCCAGCTCCTGTGCCGCGCCTTCGACACTAGCCCTTGCGGCTGCGATTTGTTCGCTGCGCGGGCCCCGCACCAGTTCATCGAGGCGGGCCTGCTGCTGTCCGAGAGCAGCCTCGAGTTCGGCCAGGCGCGCCCTGGCGCGCGAGCCGTCCTGGCGGACGAGAATCTGTCCGGCGGTCACTGATTGCCCTTCTTCGACGGCTATCTCGATTATCGGCTCGTTTGACTCGGCGGTCAGTTCGATGCGATCGGAGGCCAGTTCGCCGACGACACGAACGCCGTCGTCCGATGAACCGCATGCGCACAAAAGAACGCATGCGAAAAGGACGATGAGGTGCTGTTGCTTCATTACGGTGCTCCGTTCACGCCTTGATGTGGGCGAGAATCATGTCGATCTGGGTTTCGATCAGCCTGTCGGTGTCGAGCGAGCGCTTGGTGAACAGAATCTTCCAGAGTATCGACAGTATTACCGGCGCAAGAATCAGCTGCGGTTGATTCGTAATTGCAGTATCACGAAACTCGCCTCGTCGGACGCCGCGCTGCAGGAATCCTGATATTGCCGAGAGTCCTTTCGCAACGACGTTTTCCCAGTAGTAATCGACGAGGTCCGGATGTCGCTGACCCTCGGCAATCAGCAGGCGAATGACGATGGCTACCGGAGATCCGGGCACGCTCTTCATGAAGTCGAGCAGCGGTCCGCGGATGAATTCCTCTGACGACAATTCAGTTTCTTCCACGGCCAGAAGCAGGGCGTCGACGCGACGAATAACGACGCTCCTGATGACGGCTTTGAAGAGCTCTTCCTTGGTCTTGAAGTAGAGGTACAACAGTCCCTTGCTGACGCCGGCGCGCCGTGCGACTTCTTCGACGCGCGCGGACGCATAGCCTTTGTCGGCGAAAACCGAGAAGGCGGCTTCGGTTATTTCCTGCGGCCGGTCCTCCTTACGTCGCTGGAAGCGCGGTTCGGCCATGCTGGCTCCTTACTGACTGCTGGGTCAGTAATTATAGTTAATGACTGGCAGGTCAGCAAGTTCGAATGGCGCAGCACGTAACATTTCCCGCATAATCGCGCCCTATGTTTACGTACATCGACCCCACAGTGAGAAAGCGCCTGGTGGAGCAGGGCAAGCTGATCCAGATCGACCGCAATGGCGAACGGGTCGCCGCCGATCATGTACCGGCCAGTGGCGGCGGTATCAGCGTGCTCGGGCCCATTCCATTGCCGCTGAAGTTATGTGACCTGGAAATCGACGTTGCCTGGTATGCGTGCGTGCGTCGCACCGAACTGGGCAAGATAGAGGAAATCGCGGACGAACTGCGGGCCCAGCATGGCCAGACCTTGTTTGCCACGCTGGCGTCGTCGATGGCCGTCAACAGTGTGTTGATGATCGGCGATCCGGCCCGCTGGAAAAATCCCCTGGTACGCGTGCATTCGAGTTGCATGACGGGCGATGTTTTCGGTTCGCAGCGCTGTGAATGCGGTCCGCAGCTGCAAAGAGCACTGCAGCGCATACAGGAAGACAAACAGGGTGGCATGGTGATTTACATGTCCGGGCACGAGGGCCGCGGCATCGGACTCTGGGCAAAAGCGGCAACCTATGTGTTACAGGACGCGGGTGAGAATACCTATGAGGCCAACCGCTCGCTGGGCTTGCCCGATGATTCCAGGGATTTCAGCGATGCTGGCTCCCTGCTCAATTTCTTTCTGAAAGACAAGCCCTTTCGCTTGCTCACCAACAACCCGAAGAAGGTCAATGACCTCGAGCAAATGGGTCTCGAGGGAATTACAAGGGTAAAACACGTTACGGGCGTAGGGGACAGCAACCGCAGCTACCTGAGCGCCAAGCAGGATTGGGGACACGAGCTGACGCCCGAGGACATCGGCAACGACTAGGCAGGCTCCGCTACTGTCGCCAAAGGCGCAGATTCAGCGGCAGCTCCGCCGTGTTGCTGCGAAACGGGTTGATGTCGACGCCGCCGCGCCGCTGGAAACGGGCGTGAACGGAGAGTTCGTCGGGCGCACATCGCGACATGATGTCGACGAACATCCTCTCGACGCAGGCCTCGTGAAAATCCTTGTGCTGGCGGTAGGACACCACGTAACGTAACAATGAGGCCCGGTCGATCTTCGGTCCGCGATAGCTTATCTGCAGGCTCCCGATGTCGGGCTGGGACGTAACCGGGCACAGGCTTCTGAGCAGATGGGTGTGCAGGTCTTCGGCATCGATCGTGTGGCGATCCGTCAGCAACAAGTCCGGGTTGACCTCCCAGTCGCGGCAGCTGACAGCCATCGAGTCCAGGCAGGTACCGGCAAGCCTCGAGACGCGGCGAGCTTCCGTGCTGACAATCGACGCTACTTTGACGTTAACCCGGCTCCCTACGCAGGCGCCCAGGTCTTTCGCAATATTGTCGGCGACCTCTTCTGATGACGAGAACCGGCTCATCGTCAATGAATTCAGGTACAGCTTCAGGGATTTCGATTCGACAATACTGGGTGAGTCTGCGGGAACGCGGATCTCGGCCGTCGCAACGACCGGCAGGTCGCCCTCGCCCAGCCAGGTCAGCTCCCAGGCGTTCCAGATATCCACGCCCCGGAACGGCAAGACGCCGGACAGGCCTAACGGACCGCGACTCTGCTCACGCGGAATCGGGTATAGCACTTGTGGTGCGTACTTGTCCGGATAGTCGGTATCACGGCCAAGCGGTAATTTGAGATTTTTCAACGATTCTGTCCTTGTGGCTCGGTGTTCGCCGGTTGCTACCGGTTTCCGATTGGTATTTTGCATCAGGATACGCGGGAAATGCTTCAATCTTGTGTAAAATAGCCGCCCTTTTCGCGTACCGGCATCGCACCCTTCGAATCGCCATTACGGCAGCTAACAACCGGGGCGGATCAAACTACACGGGTTTTCGAAATCAATGAGTCCTGCAAACAACGCTTCCGGCAACGATCGTGGTTACGTCATTCCGATCGGCGGCGGTGAAGAAAAATTCGGCAATCCGGAGATCCTCGACCGATTCATCGAGATATGCGGCGGTAAGGGGGCGCGCATTGGCGTTATTCCGACGGCGTCCGAGCTGGAGGACACAGGACGCAACTACGAGAAGCTGTTTCGCAGGATCGGCGTCAAACACGCCAAGGTTCTGTCATTCGTATCTCGCGAAGATTGTCAGTCGGGCGAGGACGTCCAGTACATCGAAAAATGTGACGGCGTATTCATGACGGGCGGCAACCAGCTGCGCCTGTCGACAACCCTGGGCGGCACTGCGGTTGCGCAACTGATTCGTCGTCGGAGTGCCGAGGGCCTGCACGTTGCGGGGACGTCGGCCGGTGCGGCGTTCATGCCCGAGCACATGATCGCCGGCGGCATGGAAGGCAGCACGCCACATCCCGACATGGTTACGATGGCGCCTGGGCTGGGGCTGACCAATGCCTTCATCATCGACCAGCACTTTCGTGAGCGCGACCGCCTCGGTCGTTTGTTAACGGCTTTGGCCTACAATCCCTTCGCCGTGGGCATCGGTCTCGATGAGGATACCGCGGCCTTCATTCGTCCCGGCGATTCGTTTGAGGTGGTCGGCAGCGGCGGTATTACGGTCATTGACCCGACCGACCTCAAATATTCATCCATGGACCAGGCGCGTCGCGGTGATCCCGTGAGTCTAATTGGAGTAAAATTGCATATTCTCATCGCTGGTGGCCGGTTCGATATCACCACGCGAGATGCCTACGCCGAATAATGCCAACGATAAAAAGGCGCATGATATGAAGATCGAAAGCACCAATGTGTACGTCGGGCCCAACCTCTTCGCTCGTTTTCCGGTCATTCGACACATTCTCGACCTGGGCGAGCTCGAGCACTGGCCGACCGTCCGGCTTGGGGACAAGTTCATGGAACCGCTGCTGGAGAGCCTGCCAGGCCTGCACGAGCATGGCTGTTCCTATAAAGAGGCAGGCGGATTCGTGCGCCGCATGCGAGAAGACGAAGGGACATGGATGGGGCACGTCATGGAGCACGTCGCACTCGAATTGCAGAATGTGGCAGGCTCCGACGTGACATTCGGGCGTACCCGCTCGATCGACGGCCAGCCCGGCTTCTACAATATGGTCTTCCAGTACAAGGATGCCGCCGTCGGGCGGCGTGCGAGCAAGCTCGCGCTGCAATTGATATACAGCCTGCTTCCCGAAGAACTGAAACCCGACGAGGTGTCTGCCCCGGAATGGGACTTCGCCGCGGAACGCGATCAGTTCATTCGTTACGCGCAGCGGCGCGAATTCGGGCCGAGTACGGCGTCGCTGGTCAAAGCCGCTGAAGAAAGGGGGATTCCCTGGCTGCGACTGAACCAGTACAGCCTCGTGCAGTTCGGGCAGGGCCGGTACCAGCAGAGGATCCAGGCGACGACAACGGGTCGAACCAGCAACATTGCTGTGGAACTTGCCTCGGACAAGGAAGAAACCAACGGTATTCTCCGTGATCTCGGTTTGCCGGTTCCGTCTCAATTGCTGGTTCGAACGAAACGGGACGCGGTTCGCGCCGCCGAGAAGATTGGTTATCCCGTCGTTCTCAAGCCACTCGCAGGCAATCACGGGCGCGGTGTCTCGATCAATCTGCGTACGGCGGAAGATGTCGAGACCGGTTTTGCGAAAGCGAGCGAGCACGGGCGGACGATCATCGTCGAAAGCTACATAGACGGGTTCGACCATCGCCTGCTGGTTGTCGATGGTGAACTGGTCGCCGCGGCCAAGCGCGTGCCGGGACATGTTGTTGGCGACGGCAAGCACACGATCAGGGAACTTGTCGATATCGTCAACGAGGATCCGCGGCGTGGCGTTGGACACGAGAAGGTTCTGACTCGCCTAGAGTTCGATCACCAGGCAGAGCGTCTGCTCGCCAAGCTCGGCTACGACCACGAAACGGTGCCCGAAAAGGACGAAGTCGTTTACCTCAGGTCGACCGCGAATCTCTCGACCGGTGGCACGGCGATCGACGTAACCGACGTCATCCATCCTGACAATCGTGAGATGGCCATACGCGCGATCAACGCAATCGACCTGGATATCGGCGGTGTGGATTTTCTAACCAAGGACATCACGGAGTCCCATCGCGATGCCGGTGGTGGGATCTGTGAAGTGAACGCAGGCCCGGGTTTCCGCATGCACGTCGCACCGAGCGAAGGTACGCCACGAGACGTGGCGGGCCCGGTCATAGACATGCTGTTCCCGCCCGATACGCCGTGCAGGATTCCCATCGCGGCTGTCACGGGAACGAATGGCAAGACGACGACCTCCCGCATGCTGGCACACATACTCAAGATGTCAGGCCTCACGGTGGGCCTGACCTCGACGGACGGCGTTTACATTGACGGCAAACTCAGCGTCCCCGGTGACATGACGGGGCCGGTGTCGTCACAGATGATCCTGCGCGACCCTTCCGTCGATGCCGCAGTCATGGAAACGGCACGCGGGGGCCTTTTGAGGAGCGGCCTGGGATTCCCCGAGTGCAACGTCTCGGCGTGTATCAATATTGCTTCCGACCACCTGGGCCTTCGTGGCATCGATACGCTGGAGCAACTCGGCGAGGTCAAGCGCGTGCCGATCGAGATCGCAACCGATGCCGCGGTTCTTAACGCCGATGATCCGCATTGTCTGCAAATGGCGGACTACACGGACGCCCAGAAAGTCAGCTATGTCACGATGAACCCGGCCCATCCGCTGGTCAAACGGCATATACAGGCAGGCGGGCAGGCATTTGTTCTCGAGCAGGGCATGAACGGTCACCTCATTTCGATCTATGACAACGAGACCCATACGCCACTGGTATGGACGCACCTCATTCCGGCAACGATTGAGGGACGCGCGCTGCACAATGTGCAGAATGCAATGTTCGCGGCGGCGCTTGCTTACAACCTGAATATCGGGCTCGAAGATATTCGACAGGGGTTGCGCACCTTCGATTCGACCTTCTTCCAGGCGCCGGGCCGTATGAATATCTACGACGAACATCCCTTCCGCGTAATTCTCGATTACGCGCACAACCCGGCCGCGGTCAACGCCATGTGTGGCCTGGTCGACCGATTCGAGGTTGAAGGCAGACGTATCGTCGTACTGTCGGCACCGGGGGATCGCCGTGACGAAGACATACGTGAAATCGCCGAAATCGCCGCGGGTCATTTCGATCATTTTATCTGCCGTTGCGACGACAATCGTCGCGGTCGTGGCGTGGATGAAGTGGCCGTAATGCTGAAGAACCGCTTGCTCGAAAAAGGTGTATCGGCCGATCAGATCGAGGTCATTCCCGATGAACAGGAAGCAACGACGCGGGCGCTGGAAATGGCGGAGACCGGCGACCTGATCCTGGTACTGGGTGACAATACGACGCGCACCTGGAAACAGATCATCTACTTCAATTCGGGCTCCAGGGCCGATGCTCCGGGCAAGAAGACCGCGAATTCCATGGATCTTCCGGACATGGGTGATTTCAGGATGGACGAAGACCTCGAGATCATCAGCGACGAGCGCGGTGTCCGCATTGCTCGCGAAGAGGGCGATTAGCGGCAGGCCATGGAGTTTCTCGACGCTCGAAGACTGACCGGGCCCAACCTGATCTCCGGTGGGCCGGGTTCGATCCTGGACGTCAGCTGTACCGCTGAAGAAGCGGACAGACTTATTACCGTTTGGGCGAACAACGTCGCGCGCATGCTCGAAGCCCTTGACTGGCCCTCCGCGCGGTTTTCTTCCCGGCACCTGCTGGGCGGCGTCAGCCTGGCATTTTCGGCGTCGATCGACGCGCTGTACGCGGCCTCGGAAATCAACGAGTGGGCCTGGGCCGCCAGTGCCTTTGAACTTGGCGTATCGCAGGAGGAACCGGATTTTGACGAAGCCGTTGCAGCGATTCGTGCGTCGGCGGCGGAGGAAGCCAACGAAGAACTCATGTGGCTGATCGACGAAGCGGCGGCTCACGGCAAGACGCTGCTCTGGGATGACGACCATGTCTCCGTCGGTCTCGGCCGTGGTTCGGAAACCTGGTCTGTCAAAGAGATTCCGGATTCACTCGACTGGGACAGCTTCCACGACGTGCCAATCGGGATAGTGACCGGCACCAATGGCAAAACCACGAGCGTTCGCTTCGCCACGCACATACTGCGAGCAGCCGGGCAGAACGTCGGCTTGAGTTCGACCGACTGGATCGCCGTCAACGACAATGTGCTCGATCGTGGCGATTGGTCAGGGCCCGGAGGGGCGCGCGCCGTTCTGCGTGAACAGAACGTCGATGTTGCGATACTCGAAACCGCGCGCGGCGGATTGTTGCGCCGCGGCCTCGGTGTCGAGCGTGCCGATGCGGCCCTGATCACCAATATCAGCGAGGATCACCTCGGCGATTTCGGCTCACAGAATCTCGACGAGCTGCTGGCGGTCAAGTGGATCGTGAGTCGCGCCGTGGAGAGCGCCGGGCGGCTGATCCTCAACGCGGAAGACGAGTTACTCCGCGCCAAGGCCGAAGACTACCAGGGCGAACTCGTCTGGTTTAGCCTCGATCCTGCAAATAACACGATTGCAGAGCACACCCGCAACGGCGGACTCGCGTTCGTGCTTGACGGCGTCGAACTCGTGAAAATCGATGGCGCTGTCCGAGAGCTGATCTGTCGCAGTCACGAAATCCCCATCGCGCTGGGCGGTGCAGCCCGGCACAATGTTGCCAACGCGCTCGCGGCGGCCGCACTTACGTGGTGCCTCGGGGTCTCTCTCGCGGACATACGCACGGGACTCACGACCATGGTTCAGGACGAGAATCCGGGTCGCTGCAATATCTACGATCTCGATGGCCGCAAGGTCCTGGTGGACTTCGCACACAACCCGGCTGCGATGTCGGCCCTCTTCGATATGGCGCGGGCCATTCCGGCGACTCGCCGCGCACTGTGCTTCGGGCAAGCCGGGGATCGTACGGACGACCTGATTCGTGAGCTTGCGCGTGACGCCTGGGCGATAGGACTCGATCGCGTCGTGGTGTCGGAACTTGCGGCCTATCATCGCGGCCGCGAGCATGGGGATGTTTACCGCATCATCGAGGACGAATTGCTGCGATCAGGGGCCGATCCGTCGCAGATTCATCACTTCGAAACGGAAATGGAATCCTTCATGTCCACGATCGAGTGGGCCGGCCCGGGCGACCTGGTCATCATGCTCGCTCTCGGCGGCGCTGCCCCCGTGCAGGAAAAACTCAGGTCGCTGGGTGCAAAATAAACGCGACGATATTGTTCGCAATCGGGCTCGTTTTCTGCTTCGACAATACATCCCCGGCCAAAACATGACGGCTCGGATCGCCCGGGTCCCTGATCTCTATCGCAGCCTTTTGCGGTGCGCCTGTCTGCTCGAATACGGAAAGCGCCTCGCTGTGAGAGATGACGGTATCCTCTGGCGAATAGAACATCAGGAGGCGCTGAGGGATTCCGTCCGGTAGTTGCCTGTTTGCGAGGTCGACCAGCCGCATCATTTCGACGGCCGACGCAGTGGGATAGGTCGTGGACCAGTAAAGTGCCTGTTGCTCGTTGTGAGGTTGCCAGCTGCGAGTGTCTCCGACCAGCAGTCTCGCCAGCAACGGTCCTGCCGGCCGTGTCAGCCAGGCTGCACCCGCATCGCGCGGTGCAAAGTTCGGCGACACCATGACGAGGGCATCGACGGCGTCCATCAGGGGATGGCCGATCATCGCCGCAGCCAGCGTCGCACCGGTCGACGTGCCAATGACGATGACGCGTTCTCCGAGCCTGGCCGAGATCGTCAGCGCTTCAACCGCGTCTCGAAGCCAGTCTTCGGCACGTACCCCTGTGAGCCAGTCTCGCTCACGTCCGTGACCCGTCAAACGCGTCTCGAACAGATTAGCGCCCAGCTGCGAGGCGACGAGTTCGGCCAGCGGCGCTGTTTCCTGGCGCGTCGCGGAAAAGCCGTGCAGGTACAGGACCGAGTAGGGTGTCTGTTTGCGCTCGCCAAACCAGGTGATCCGTTTTTCCGTACCCGGGACGAGTCCGTAACGATCGGCGGCCTGCCGTTCGCTCTGCGCCAGCCAGGCATCGAGGTCCTCAGGCACAGCGACCTCGGCGAGTGCAGGCTGCAGTTTTGCCGGCGTCAGAAACCAGAGTGACGCACCCGCAATCAGCAGCGTAACGATGAGCGCGCGTGACTTATTCAAGACTTAGAATCTTGTTCCAGTGTTTCTTGCTGACAGGCATGATGGAAAGGCGATTGCCCTTGCGCGTCAGGATCATGTCGTCGAGACTCTTCTGCGCCTTGATTTCGCTGAGCGTCACATTTCTTTTTGTCTTGCGGACGAATTCGACATCGACGAGGCACCAGCGAGGATTATCCCTGGCGCTTTTCGGATCGAAGTACTTCGACGTCTTGTCGAATTGGGTGGGGTCCGGGTAGGGTTCGCTGACGACCTTCGCGATGCCAACGACGCCGGGCTCCTTGCAGTTCGAGTGGTAGAAGAAGACCTCATCGCCGATTCGCATTTCGTCGCGCATCATATTGCGCGCCTGGTAGTTGCGAATGCCGTCCCACATCTCGCGGCCGTCTCGCTCGAGATCGTCGATGCTGTAGGCGTCGGGTTCTGACTTCATTAACCAGTATGTCATGTCGTGATTATACGGATTGACAAGGGAACTCTCGGGCTGCGAAGTTTAGCATCTTTGAGAGGCGCGATACGCTGGCGATTGCTGTGCTAGCATTGCGCCAAGTGCAACTTTACCCGGCCCTTGGGGAGGCAGTGTCAGATGGCCAACGTGCTGGCAAATATATTCGGTTCGTCGCCGGTTCAGCCGCTCGAAAAGCATATCGAAATTGCTTTTCGTTGCGCAAAGAAACTCAGGCCTCTTTTTGAGGCTGTAATCGCAAATGACTGGGACAAGGCGCTTGAGATCCGCGCCGAGATCGAAGCGCTGGAGCACGAAGCGGATAACGTCAAGAAAGAAATCCGGCTGCACATGCCCAAGAGCCTCTTCATGCCGGTTCCGCGAGAAGACCTGCTGGAACTGCTGCTCGTGCAGGACAGGATCGCCAACCGCGCCAAAGACGTATCGGGTGTGATCATAGGCCGCAGGATGCAAATCCCGGAAGCTCTGGCAGAGAAGTTTGTCGAGTTCGTCGATCGCAACATCGACGCGGCAAAACAGGCTCGCAAGAGTGTCCGTGAGTTGGACGAGTTGTTTACGGCGGGTTTCAGGGGTGCCGAAGTCGCGCTCGTCGCCGATATGATCGAAAAACTGGATCGCATCGAGACGCACACCGACGAGCAACAGACGGTCCTCCGTACGGCATTGTTCGAGATCGAGAAGACACTGGACCCCATCGATGCGATGTTTCTGTACGAGGTCATCTCGTTGACGGGTGAAATCGCCGATATGGCCGAACGCGTCGGCCGCCGACTTGAGCTGCTGCTCTCTCAATAATAAATAGTGAATAAATGGGGAGCGGATTCTTCCCCGAGGGCGAACGATGGAACACCAACTGATCTATATCGGCCTTGCCGCGGCGTTTGGCCTCTTCATGGCATGGGGCATAGGCGCCAACGATGTCGCGAACGCAATGGCGACCTCCGTGGGTTCGAAGGCGCTGACGATCAAGCAGGCAATACTGGTCGCCGCAGTTTTCGAGTTTCTTGGCGCGGTCCTGGCCGGTGGTGCAGTAACCAGCACAATTCGCAAAGGCATCGTCGATGCCGACC
>Ga0209567_10000654_pt1 | contig 18760 bp, 18 predicted proteins | sample COG_12_FD_184756 | JGI IMG/M metagenome (GOLD analysis project Ga0209567, IMG submission 184756) | Pelagic marine sediment microbial communities from the LTER site Helgoland, North Sea, for post-phytoplankton bloom and carbon turnover... | ecosystem: Environmental > Aquatic > Marine > Neritic...
CGACCCACGAAAAAACCCTGTTAGGGGGGGGTGCCTAACAGGGTTCGTCGGAGGTGGGAATGAAGGAAAGGAGGAAACTTCATTCCATATTTAGCATACATTGATGCAACTACTGTGCCATTTGAATATATGTAAAGACCGATTTTTTGGCACAATTCTAGTGGGCTCAAAATAAAAAAAATATATAATATTTACAGATTCTTAAAAAAAGTGCGCTTGGATTTTGGTATTGCGGTTGGTTTTGTTGCCTGCTTTTGTGATTTTGACAAACTGCACAATTTACGGTCAAATATGTGACGACTAGGCAAATATTTTAGGCCGTTTAAGGCTAACCTCAGACCTGCACGATACACTATTTTTGCGATATATATCTAATTTATTTATAGTTATCAACAAAAGTAGATTCGTTTTATTTTGCCAGTTAGCTTCATGGGCGGCATATTTTTTGTCAATTTCATCCTAATTGGCAAAATATTGTCCATTTGCAAATTGCGAGCAAAAAATTTGCATTTTGCGAATTATTCATTGCTGTCCATGGTTTTTTGACCGCCAACAGTATCCTAAACAATTGGCAGTTATGCTTTTTAGAGGTCAAGTTTTGGGACAAAATTCCGATACTATTATAGATTCTTATAGCCAAGGAGTTTTAAAACGCAATGCAACAAGGTCCCAAAACCATATCGGTGAGCGAGGCAGCCGACCTGTGCGCAGTTGGACGCACAACCGTTGGGTACTGGATTCGGTCCAAAAAGCTTACGGCCAATCGGCGCGGGAAAAAATATGAAATTCCGATTCAAAATTTGCTTTATTTTTTAAAGGCCAACGGTGAGCAAATCCCTGCACAGCTTGAGACAGAAAATTTGAACGGTCCGGTTTTTAAAGCGTTTCAAAATTGCTGGGATTACTACCAGGATAATTCCCACGGCGCAAATTGCAATCAGTGTATTGTTTTCAAAAACGCGCTTAAGGTGTGCTTCAGTGCCCGTAACAATGGCAAGCTCAATTGTCGCCTGGAATGTGAAAAATGCAACTATTATCGGGAAGCGTATTATCCGCGGGTTCAGTTTATCTATCAGTTTGATTTAGCGGCGGCCATCGTCAAAGATCTCTATTTTTGGGCTGTAAATCCGGCAATGGCGGACCTTTGCGAATTTCCCGCTCAGCAGATGGTAGGCACGGGCATTGAAAGAATCATCCATCCCCGATCCCTGGAAAAGGTCATTTCGTTTGTTAAGCGCAAGGCTCTGGGAGATTCGACAACCCGATCTGAATGTTGCATCACCATTAAGAATCATCGTGTGGACGGGATGCAAACCAAATGTTCCGTCTTTTTACTAAAAGAACCACAGGGAGCCTTTCTGGTGATGGCGGCCCCTGATCAACATCATCACCCTGTGGCAAAGATGCCATCTTTTAGCACGCATTGAGCAAGGTGGATTCAATGAAATGGGGAATACAAAAAAAAGCAGCCACGGCCCTTGCACCGCAAGAATTGCCTGAAGGACTGGCCACACGTCAGGAAAAAAATGAGTTTTTTCTTCTTGCCATACAAGCGCTTTTAACGTTCATCAACGATTTTGCCCTCGATATTAAGGAACTCAAAAGCGACATTTTCAAACAAAAACTTGTTGAACTTGAAAACCTGTTTGAGCAGGACCAGAAAATGAAGAAAACGGCCTCAGCGTTTCGGAAACACCATAAACGCATTCGCCGCTTTGTTGATCGTCAAAACCAATACCTGGCTGAACGTGAAAAAGAGCTGAAAGATATCATTGACTTACTGGCCAAGGCCATGGTCACTTTAGATACCGTCAACCAGCAATATCATCAGAAGATCTACCGGCAAAGCGAAAAAATAGAAGGTTTTACGCGACTGGATGATATCAAGAGGCTCAAGCAAGCCCTGATCGATGAAGTTGACAATATTCGCAGAACCGTGCGTGCCAAGCAGGATCGTGACAGCAAGCAGCTTAAACATCTTTCAAGACAGGTCAACACCCTACACCATGAATTAAAAAAGGCCAAATTCGATTCGGTAACCGATGGGCTAACCGGGGTATTTAACCGCAAAGCGCTTGATCAGCATCTGGAAGGCCTGCTTGAACAAAACAAACAGACGCCAACCGAATTTGCGATTCTGATGATCGATATTGATGATTTTAAAGGCATTAATGACGTCTACGGGCATCCCACCGGCGATCGTGTTTTGCTGGCCCTGGCCCAGAAATGCCAGGGTCTGATCCGCAATGATGATTTCATCGCCCGTTACGGCGGTGAAGAATTTGTGATTATCCTGCCGAATGCGTCATTGGCCAATGCCATCAAAAAAGCCGAGCTAATTTGCAAGTCTGTTGCCGATACGCGCTATGCGTTGCACGACAACAAGGACGTCGAAATTCTGTCCATTACGGTTTCCATCGGTATTAGTGCCTATCAAAATGACGACACGGTCGAAACCATTATCGGCCGGGCTGACAAAGCCCTTTATGCTGCCAAAGACGCCGGGAAAAATCGGGTAGGGGCTCAAAATGAATTGATTTTTGAACAGGCCGTCAAATAGCCTGTAGACGCGTCAACAGGCAAAAATTACCGCTCCGAGGGTCTGATGTCAAAAACAGGTGGGGTTCTATTTTGTTTTTTTATCATAATTACAGCAACTTGAAAAATTATTAATCTTTGCAATTTCTTTGCATGTTTTTTGCATATTATTCGTTACACGACTCCCCTAATCGTTTTGTGCTCAACAACGGTTGATTGGAGATCCTAACCACCCAGAGATACAAGGATTGAAATCATGAAAATTGACGGCCACAACGACATCGCTTCCAGCGTTTTGACTGATAAAGCAACCCCAAAAGAATTGACCTCGGATTCCGAATTTAAGGATATTCTCAAAGCGTCTGTCGAACGCCCCCAACAGACCCCGGCACCCATTCAAACGCCGACCAATGCTAACCCTTTGGAGGCGATTCGATTCACACCGCTCTCGCCCGAGGCCCGAGAGACAACTGTCGAGCGCCTCGATAACCTGCTAAATTTACTCGATCAATATCGAGGCCAGCTGGCAGATCCCAAGGTGACCCTGCGACAGATTGAACCGCTCTTGAATACGATCGCCAAACAAAAAGAGCAGATGTCGGCGGTGCTGAATGTCATGCCCGACGGAGATGGTCTCAAGGATATTGTGCATCGCACTCTGATTACAACGTCCCTGGAGCTTATGAAATACAACAGGGGTGATTATATCCCGGTCGATTGATATCCCGGCGGTGAAGATGCATGCATTGTCGAGCCATCAAACCTCGTATTTAAATCAGATTGAGGCCTATGTTGCCCGGATGCCGAGTCTATCCGCAACCGCGACAAAGGTGCTCGAAACGTGCAACAATCCGCAAGCCTCGCCCAATGATCTGAATCGGTTAATTGCGCTGGATCCGGTGCTTGCCGGTCAGGTCCTGCGGTTGATCAACTCTGCCTATTATTCACTCAGCCAGCCAGTTTCTTCGCTAACCCGTGCCATTATCATGCTGGGCGTAAACACCGTCAAAAACCTGGTGTTAAGCTTTGCCCTCCTGCAGCAGTTCCCGATTACAAAACCATTCGGGAGCCTAACTTCGGTTTCATTTTGGGAACACTCGGTTGCTGTCGGTGTGATTGCCAAATGGCTTGCCGAATTTAAAGGAGTGAACCTGACAGACCAAGAGGACTATTTTGTCGGGGGTCTTTTGCACGATCTGGGTAAGATACCGCTCAATCAGAAGTTCACCGATGAAACCCATCAGGCCATGACACTGGCCAGACAACATCGCTGGTCAGCAGTTGATGCAGAAAGCGTCATCTTTGGCTTCGATCATAGTATGGTCGGTGGCCTGATTGCCCGCAGGTGGCGATTGAGCCCGGTCTTCGTCGATGTTCTCGCATACCACCACCGGCCCGCAGAATCTCCTGACAACAACCCTCAGCTGGTGTTTATAGTTGCATTGGCCGATCATTATGCCCGGTTGCTGGAAAACAATTCGGATGAGGACACACTGGCCAATGACGAAATGGCAGCACTTCTGATGGCGCGGGTCGGTCTGGATGCATCCACCTTGGCGTGCGCACGGGATGTGATCTCTGCTGAAATTGATCGCGCAAAAATCTTTTTGGAAATTTCTCAAAGGAAAACCGGTCATGATTGTTAAATTTTGGGGCGTGCGGGGATCCATTCCGACTCCGGGATGCGAAACCACCAAATACGGCGGCAACACGGTATGCATCGAAATGATTTTTGCTGATATACAAAGACGCATTATCGTGGATGCGGGTTCCGGTCTGCGCCTGCTGGGCGACCATCTGCTGGCCGAACATGCCGCCGGTGAAGGCCTCGATACGGATATTTTCTTAACCCACACCCACCTGGATCACATCATCGGATTTCCGTTTTTTGCTCCCATCTTCATGCCCAAAACCCGTCTGAGGATTTACGGCCCGGTAACATGCGAGACGGAATCCCTGGAAGCTGTCATCGGTGGGCAGTTGTCCTACCGCTATTTCCCGGTGCGCCAGCAAGAGCTGGCCGCTCAGATTGATTATATCAATCTGGCGGAGGGCCATTTTGACCTGGGAAATGATATTCGTTTATCAACCAAATATCTGAATCATCCGCTTTTATGTCTGGGGCTGAGGTTTGAATACGAAGGTCAGGTCTACTGTACCGCCTACGATACTGAACCCTTTCAAAATCTGTTTGTCACTGATCCTCAGGATCCGGCCTTTGATGCCCTTATGGCGCACCAGGGCGAGGTGGCTGCCAGAGAAGAAAATCAGCGGATGGCAGAATTTTTTGCCGGTGCGGACCTGCTCATTCATGATGCGCAATATACCCAACAGGAATATGAAGCATCCCGCAAAGGGTGGGGGCACTCAGCGATGGAGTCTGTGATTAATACGGCTCAACAATCTGGCGTCAGGACCCTGGCTCTTCTTCACCATGACCCCATGCGAACCGACGTCCAACTGGATGAATTGACACAATTGCTGTGCGATCGCAGACATACCGGGGATACCGACGTTTTTTTTGCCCGGGAGGGCATACAGGTCAACATTTAAAAGGCAGGTTAGCCGGCGGATCGGTTGTGCCGGTTGAGCCCGTCCAAAACCAGTGCGTTTAAACCGGCTTAACGGGCAAACGTGATTCAGAGGCCCAGCGGCAATCGATGGCGCAGTTGCTGTCTTTGTAATTCATAAATCAGGTCCGTTAAACGACTCTTTTCGTTATTGCTGATCTTACAGAACTCGAGACCCAACTCAAAACGGCCTTGCTGTGATCTGTTTTCGATGCGCTTTATTTCGAGAGCTTCAATGTGGATCGGCCGCTGCAAAATTTCTACCGGGAATACCAGGATGACATCTGCATACCGCTGGGCCACTGCAAGAGGTGTATTTTCAGGCATGTCGGCACGGGTTTGAACCCATGCAGCCAGCGAGCCGCCGATACTGAGGTTCACAACTTCCAGCTCAAGCCGTTTGCCATCTTTTGAAAAGTGAATACGTGTGCCTTTGGGAGCATCAATGCGAAAAAGTTCTCTGCGCTGCTGGCGTTCTAATTTTTGAGGTGCTTTCAGGTAGATGCGGTTGCCCACAATTTCGCCGCCAACCGTTGTAAAGGCATATTTGATCCGATCCGGTCCGCTAAATTCAAAGCGCATATGCCAGATATCCAAATCGGCAGCCGCTTTTTCAAATCCCTCCGGGATGTCAATAACCAGGTGGGGTGCGCTTTTATGATCCGCTACTTTGACAATCCGCGTCAGGTTCTCATATTCGCTATCAATGAGGCTCAGTTTGAGGCGGGTTTTGTGTGGAATAAGGGTGTCCAATAATGCGGTGATGGCAGTGCCTGTAATGATTTCAAGATTGGCCATAGCTCTTGTGGCATGCGCGTTTATAGTTTTGCGACACTGTCGGCATACGAGGGATCTTGCAACAGTTTTTTGGCAAAATCCAGGTATTTGCCCGTAATGGCGCGGACCGCCAGCTGCAGGGCATAAGGTTTAATCGGTTTTTCCAGTAGATAATTTACCCTCGAGGCCAAGCACATATTGACAACGTCGTCACTGGCATTTCCGCTGATGATAATCGCATCTTGATGGGCGGACGGATACTTTTTTTCAATCGCATCCAGAAAGTAGAATCCACTCAAACCGCCCAGAAATACATCGATTATAAATATGGCGACGCCAACTTCACGCTGCAGGCAATAATCGATGGCTTCGTCGGGGTTTGAAAAGGTGATGACGTTACCCCAGCTGTAAAAGGTTTCAACCAGTTCGCTGATGACATCGCAGATGCCTTTGTCATCATCAACGATAATGACGTCTAAACCATCCGACATGTTTCTTCCTCCCATCGTTGCTCAAATTTATACAGCTTGGCCTGGTTACAGGGTGGGGCATGCCCTGGTCGGTTTTTAAAATTCACCATCACCCTGGTGTTCCAGATTGTATTTTTCAATTTTCCGGTACACGGTGGAGACATTGACACCCAGTATTTTGGCTGCTTTGGGGCGGTTTCCACCCGTAACGCTCAACACTTTTTCAATGTGGCGCTTTTCGAGTTCCTCCAGCGTTAATAATTCCAGGGTTTTACGCCGCTCCGGGCCTTCATAGGGCAGCAGGTTTAGCGTAGCCGCCAGGGTCAGGGTGTTTGATTTTTCCAACAATACGGCGGCTGCAATTATGTTTTCCAATTCGCGCACATTTCCCAGGAAAGAATACTGAACCAGCCGTTGCTCCAGATCCGGCGAAAGTATACGGATATCTTTATCGTTTGCCCGGGCGTGCGTTTTGAGAAAATGCCGGGCAATCGGAAGAATATCTTTCTTTCGTTCCCTGAGTGGTGGCACGTTTATATTGTACATATTGATGCGATAATAAAGGTCGGCTCGAAATTTGCTTTTGAGGATTTCATCGTTGATATCTTTATTGGTGGCGGCAATGATGCGTACATCCACATTGCGAATTTCGGTGCTGCCCAGGCGATAGAGTTCACGCTCCTCTATGACACGCAATAGTTTGCCCTGTAAAGACGGATCCAATTCAGTGATTTCGTCTAAAAACAGAGTGCCGCCGTTGGCGGCTTCAAAAAATCCAATTTTTTCATTGCCGGCATCTGTATAGGCGCCCTTGGTATGCCCGAAAAATTCATCTTCAAAAATCGTTTTGCTGAACGAAGCCATATTGACCGCGTAGAACGGCGCAGTGGAGCGAGTGCTCAAATTATGAATAACGCGCGCCAGCATTTCTTTGCCAGTGCCGGATTCACCGTTGATCACCACGCTGTAATCGGTGCCGGCAACGGCTTCTACCTGATGAAATACCAATGCCATGGCTTCATCTTCGGCAACAATACCCCTAAATGCCTCCGGGTTCTTCAGATTGGAAAATACCTTCTTGCTGCCAAACTGCGCCAGATCATGCTGAACATTGACCTTTTCAAGCGTGCGGTTGATCAGCGCGACCAGCTTATCACTGTTAAGCGGTTTGACCAAATAGTCTGAAGCCCCCAGGCTCATGGCTTGTACGGCAGATGCAACGTCATCGATGGCGCTGACAATCACACAGTCGATATCAGGAGCTTCGGCTTTGATGGACTGAAGAACCTCCATTCCCGTTAACTGCGGCATCATTAAATCCAGTAAAATCAACTGAAAATCATATTCGCGAACCAGATCCATGACCCGCTGGCTATCGGAAACCAGTGCGGGCTCCGGTAAACCCGAGCTGACCAGGGTCGCTTTAATGCTTAATAACAGACCTTCATCATCATCAACGACCAGGACCGGGCTTTTTTTTTGCGGAATTGATTCCATACATTAATAAAATAATTATATTATAAGCGTTTAGTGGCCATCTTACGCGAGGCTTGAATGCGGCCTGCTTTCGGGCTTGTGCGATCTTGGTATTTACTGAAATGCACGCATCGCAGAAATGAAAACAATACGAGGCACTGCCGATACCATTTATGTTAAATTGAAATCTGAAAACAGTCAATGGTTTTCTATCGAAGTGAACTGTAACTCATTAATATTACCTTATTTACTGATTATTTGCAAATTGCGATAGTCCCTGGTGTGTTATTCGTTATCTGTTATCCGTTATGGGTTTGGGGGTCTTCGATTGTTAGATCAGGCGCCCATTTATTGCAATTGAATCACTCGCTAAGCATCAATCCAATTAACAAACGACAAACACCCGATAACAAATAACCCGTAACCCATAACCCATAACGGTTTTTAGCTATCGGTGAAGATGCGCTCAATGGTGTTTTGCAGGCTTTGTTTCCAGGGCAGGGGATTGATTCCAAATTGAGCGTTTGTGCGGGTACAATCCAGAGCGGAATACAGCGGTCGTGGTGCCCGCGTGGGCCACTCTGCGGTTGAAATCGCTTCCAATTGCCGGATCCGCAGGGCCGTATAGCGGGTGGCCAGTTCGATAATTTTTTCTGCCAAACCATGCCAGGTCGTGATGCCAGCCCCGCAGTAATGGTATGTTCCCCATGCCATTTTTTTGGCAGTGCCAATTTTGCGGGCGATGATCAGCGTTGCTGTGGCAAGGTCGGCCGCACTGGTCGGTGAACCCAGCTGATCGGCCACAACTTTCAGTGCCTTTTTTTCGGCGGCCAGTTTCAGGATGGTTTTAACAAAATTATGGCCGTAAACACTGTACAACCAGGATGTGCGCACAATGATGTGTTCCGGCAATGCGGATCGCACCGCGACTTCCCCCTTTGCCTTGCTGTGGCCATAGATGCCCAGCGGAGCAATCGGATCGCTTTCCCGGTAGGGACGATCGCTGGTGCCATCAAAAACATAATCGGTGGAAATATGAATGAGTGCATGTTGGTAATCGGCGCAAAATCGGGCCAGATAGGCCGGCCCGTCGCTATTAACGGCATAGGCCCGATCCGGTTCATCTTCAGCCCGGTCTACGTGGGTGTATGCGGCAGCGTTAATGACCACAGCCGGTGATAGGCGGGCTAAAACCTGCTTGAGACGGTTTTTCTGCGTAATATCGAGTTGTTGGCGATCAAACGGGTGTACCTCAAAATCAGTGCTTTTTGCCTGGCGAACCAGCTCGCGGCCCAGCTGTCCGTTTGCACCTGTAATCACGACCTTCATGGTGTCTTGAGCGGGTTGTAAAGTTTTTCGGTTGGAATCTCATCCAAAAACGGCAAAGCGGCATCCCTTTCAGAAACAATCGGATGCGGTATGGGCCAATCAATCGCCAGGGCCGGATCCGACCACAGAATTCCGCCTTCATCACCCGGGTCATAGAAGTCCGAACATTTGTAGAAAACACGGGCGTTCTTGCTGAGCACGCAAAATCCGTGGGCACAACCCGGTGGGATATACACCTGCCGTTTATTCTGCTCCGAGAGATGAACACTCACCCAGTGGCTGAAGGTCGGAGAGGTGCGGCGAATATCTACTGCTACATCAAATATTTCGCCACTGATCACCTGAACCAGTTTTGCCTGGGGACGGGTGACCTGAAAATGCAGCCCTCTGAGGGCGTTTTTGATCGAGTAAGACAAATTATCCTGCACGAAGACATCGGAAAGACCGGCGGATTTAAAGCGACGACCATGGTAGGTTTCCAGAAAATATCCGCGGTCGTCGGTAAAAACCTGGGGTTCGATAATGTGAACATCCTGAATTTCGGTTGATATAAGGTGCATCGTCACTCCGTCGGGTTCAAAGCCGGTCAACACGATATTGCGGGTTACCTTCTATCGACAGGTTCATATTACGCCATTTTTGCCGGGCACGCAATATTTGTGTGCTGCCGTGCCTGCCAATAGATCATTTAGTAGCCAGACCTTCATCGATTCTCTGCAGCATATCCACAATGTTTTTTCGCGCTTTCATGTCTTGCAGCCATTCGGGGGGTATGCCGTCAAGGCCCAGATGGGCACCCAGCACCATCCCCACGAGCAAACCCCGGCCGGCAGAGTCACCGCCTGCCATGCCATTTTCAATCAAGGCGGTCTTCAGATCGGTTTCATATTTAGCGATCAGATGGATGACGCTCGGAAAGGCAGCCTGGATTTCACACATCTGGCCAAAATCTGATATTGCCTGACGGCTGTTTTGTGCGGCACTTGCCAGGCCCATCTGGATCCATTCGCTCATGGATTCAGGATGTTGAATTTCCTTGAGGGTCTGCTCAATGGCTGCCGTCGGAGAAGCGCCGGTCAGAATCTGGTCGGTGATGGTGGCGAAAAAAGCCGCGCTTTGAACTACTGCTTCATGATGATGGGTAAAAGCCGTTTGCGCTCTGGCACCGGCAATCAGGGCCGGCAGGTCATTGTGATACCGATAAACCAGCGCGGCGATGCGGGATGCACCGGCAAGATCATCAGAACCGGATCCGGATTCGGCAGGCGTTTTTCCGGACGCCAGGTTTTCGAGGGTTCCTTTGGTGGCCCCGTCGACATAGCCATCATAAGTTGCAAACAGCTTCTGCCACCGCTTAGAAAAATCGGACAAATCAAATCCGCTACATGCACAAACGGATTCCAGTAGAATCAAACATTGATCCCCGTAATGGGTGAATTCTCCGAGGTCCTTTGTCGGGTGGTAAGTTGGACGCTCGGGTTTAATAAAGCGCTCCACCCGACCGAATTTTTTGTCAATCACATTGGTATTATATATCCAATGGACGCCCAGTGCTAATGAATCGGCGGCGAAAGAGGCCAGAACCATTGCTTTTGGCTTATCTTCCATGTCAATTCTCCTTTGATCCGGATGCATGCTAAACGGATGGGAACGATACCGGTTCGTCAGGCACTAAATGATATTATCGGCTTTGGGGTGTTCCAGGCGTATCAGGACATGTTATATTTATCGGCAAGCTTCTGCAATTCTGATACATATTGCTTATGAAAAATCAGGCCCATTTGGCCTTCAAAGTCGTTTAATAAGAATTCAATATGAGGCCGGATATCGATACCCGCTGAATTAAATTTTTCATCATTGGCCTTATCAAGGATAAGCACCGAATAATAGGTTGTCAGAATTCGAATCTTTGAATCCCTGCGCAGCAGATAACTTCTGCCGGCCAGCGTGTTGAGGAAAAATCCGGAATAGGCATAAAGCGTCTTCAAGGATGGCTGACCGCTTACACTGATGTCACCGGCTTCATAGGTGGTCCAGTTGTAAAACGTTTGCATGGCCGACTCAAGGATTTCACCCTCATTCTGCAGTATGTCGCGTACAAGATTCACCCGTTTTTTTCCTAAAATACGAAAGAAATGCGCCATATTGCGATATAAATTGTAAAGTGAAACGGTCTCATCGGTGATGCTGGGCAGGTTTGCAGACATTTTTTTCATTGCGATCTGAAACTGCCCATGGGTACCGCCTTTATAGGCATAGGCCTGTACGTAGTCCTGTTCGTCAAGATAGCCGAAAAAGGCTTTAATTTGCTGTTCGATGCTCTCGAAATCAAGGGGTTCGTCTTGTTTCGCAGCGGCTGATTCAGATCCAAAGACTTCTTTGAGTTTTCCTTCCGGAATGGTTTCCCCTTTTATAGAGGCCATTTCTTCTTCCAGCCCTGTGACCTTTTCCATCAATTCCTTGGTCCGTTTTTCCCATGCCACCCGTTCCTGTCGTTTGGCCGTTTCGATGCTTTCTTTGTGCCAGCTGCTGGACAGATTATAACCGAAATATGCGGCAATACCGATAATGGCAACAACGAGTCCCACTTTGATGGCTTTGTCCATTATGAATGTAATCCCCTTGTTTTTGAAACTATCTTTATATGACGTCTGGTGCCCCCGGCAAGAATCGAACTTGCGGCACATGGATTAGGAATCCATTGCTCTATCCACTGAGCTACGGGGGCCGATGAATGTCGAAACGACAGATCTGATACTCGCATAGCAAATCAACTTCCAGATTACAAGAACCTTGTCCGCCTGAAACGCTTAAGGGTGAAATTAAACGACCTGTCAAACACACGGGATGCGCATCGGCTGGCCTGCGTTTGCGATCTTTGGGCAACCGGCGTTTGAGAATTTCACACCGATCGGTTTGCTGTTCCCATCCAAAGATGGTTGCTATCTACCGGGCCTCTATGATATATTATATCTTAATCATTTTAAATGTTTACAAAACGGGAACAGCATGTCAACCATCCTTTCATACGCATACAGCTAGAGGAGATTTCCCTATGCACCTTCGCAAACGGGTACTGGTGACCGGTGGGGCCGGGTTTCTGGGTTCATTTCTATGTGAAAGCCTCTTGAGTCAAAATTGTGATGTGGTCTGTGTCGATAATTTTTATACCGGCACCAAACGCAATATTGTCCACCTGCTGGACAATCCTTATTTTGAACTGGTAAGGCATGACATCACCTTTCCGCTTTATCTGGAAGTCGATGAGATCTATAATTTTGCCTGTCCGGCATCGCCGGTCCATTATCAAAACGACCCGGTCCAAACCACCAAAGTCAATGTGCACGGGTCCATCAATATGCTCGGTCTGGCCAAGCGCACGCGGGCGAAAATTTTGCAAGCCTCCACTTCCGAGGTCTACGGAGATCCAACCGTGCATCCCCAGACAGAAGATTACTGGGGCAACGTGAACTGCGTTGGCATTCGTTCGTGCTATGATGAAGGTAAACGATGTGCCGAGACACTTTTTTTTGATTATCATCGTCAACACAACCTCAATATTCGGGTTGTCCGGATTTTCAACACATACGGACCCCGCATGCACCCCAATGATGGCCGCGTGGTCAGCAATTTTATTTTGCAGGCCCTAAAAAATGAGGATATCACGGTTTACGGTGACGGCCGCCAAACACGTTCTTTCTGTTTTGCCGATGATATGATCGACGGTGTCATCCGAATGATGAATGCTTCCGATGGTTTTACCGGGCCGGTGAATTTAGGTAATCCGGAAGAGTTCACGATTCTGCAGCTGGCCGAAACGATTATTGCGCTGACGCGATCCAATTCGAAAATTGTCTTTAAACCGCTTCCGCAGGACGACCCCCTGCAGCGCAAGCCAAACATCGAGTTGGCTAAAAAAGAATTAAAATGGGAACCGCACATACAACTAGAGGCGGGGCTGAACCAAACCATCGATTATTTCAGGACCCTGCAATGACATTCACTAACCTGCAGCCATATGTTAGGAGACGTTGATGAAGCGTGCATTGATAACCGGCATTACCGGACAGGACGGTGCCTATCTGGCGGAATATTTGTTGAATAAAAAATATGAGGTCCACGGTATCAAACGGCGGGCTTCTTCTTTTAACACCGCACGTGTGGATCATTTGTACCAGGACCCCCACGATGAAGATGTGCGCTTTTTTATGCATTATGGAGATCTGACCGACGCCACCAACTTGATTCGCATCATCCAGGAAGTCCAACCGGATGAAATCTATAACCTGGCGGCCCAGAGCCATGTGATGGTTTCTTTTGAGACCCCTGAATATACCGCCAATGCAGACGCCCTTGGCACATTGCGGTTGCTGGAGGCCATTCGTATCCTGGGTCTAATTGATAAGACGCGCTTTTACCAGGCTTCGACCTCCGAGCTTTACGGACGGGTTAAAGAGACACCGCAAACTGAAACCACCCCGTTTTATCCACGCTCCCCCTATGGTGTCGCCAAACTTTATGCTTACTGGATTACGGTTAATTACCGCGAAGCATACGGCATGTATGCCTGTAACGGTATTCTGTTTAACCACGAATCTCCCATCCGGGGTGAAACTTTTGTGTCACGTAAAATTACGCGCGCCCTGACACGAATCAGTAAGGGCTTGCAGAAAAAGCTTTACATCGGTAATCTTGACGCGCGCCGGGATTGGGGCCACGCCAGAGATTATATCGAAATGCAATGGCTGATGCTCCAGCAGGATCAACCCGATGACTACGTGATATCAACCGGCGAACAGCATTCGGTGCGAGAATTCATCAAAATGGCGGCCAATGCGGTGGGCATAACCATTCGGTGGGAAGGTCAGGGGCTTGACGAAAAAGGGATTGATGCCAACAGCGGCGATGAACTGGTCTGCATCGACCCGCGCTATATTCGCCCGACGGAAGTGGAAACCTTGCTGGGTGACAGTTCCAAAGCTCGCCGGCAACTGGGCTGGGAGCCCAAAACCACCTTTCCGGAATTGGTCAAAGAAATGGTGACCATGGACCTGTTAGAAGCTGAAAAAGATAAACTATGCCTTCAAGAAGGCTTTCAAACCTTTAGCCAGGCTGAATAACGCCATGGCCGATCATTATACCTAATCAAACGAGATGCCTGAATCCATAGCGACAATTGCCGAATCCGAGCAGCAACCCGGGATTATACCCCGGGATGCGCGTATCTTGCTGACCGGACATCAAGGCATGGTTGGTTCTGCCATCTACCGCTGTTTGCAAGTCGAACATTATACGAATATTATCACCCGTTCCCATGCTGAACTGGATCTTATCGATCAAGCCGCGGTGCGCCACTTTTTTACAGATGAGAAAATTGATGCGGTTATTTTGGCCGCCGCCAGGGTTGGCGGTATCCAGGCCAATAACACCTATCGGGCCGCGTTTATTTTTGAAAATATCATGATCCAGACCAATGTTATTCACGAGGCCTATCGGTCTGGCGTAAAACGCTTGCTGTTTTTGGGCAGCTCCTGTATTTATCCAAAATATGCCGAGCAGCCCATGCGCGAAGAGCAACTTTTAACCGGTATTTTAGAGTCCACTAACGAGCCCTATGCCATTGCCAAAATTGCCGGCATTAAGCTTTGTGAATCCTACAATCGTCAATACGGCACCCATTACCGTTCGATCATGCCCACCAATTTATACGGGCCCAATGATAATTTTGACCTGGAAAACGGACATGTCCTGCCGGCCATGATCCGCAAGTTTCACCTTGCCAAGCTTGCATCCCAGAAAAACTGGCAGGCAATAAAAAAAGACGAAGATATCTTCGGGCCCATTTCGACTGATATTAGAGCAGGATTAAAGGCAATTGCAGCGACAAAGACCGTTGGCTCAGACCCGCCACCCGCTATTGAACTATGGGGTAGCGGTCGACCGAAACGGGAATTTTTGCATGTCGATGATCTGGCGGCTGCCTGCCTGTTTGTAATTAACCTGGCTGATGCCGTTTATACAGCCGGTTGTGGCGCTTTAGACGAACAGCACCCATCATCTGAACAGGAGGTGACCGTGGAATCGGCCCCTTCTGATCTCAACTATCGAGGCCGGGTGTCTCACATCAATGCGGGCAGTGGCAAAGATCTTCATATTGCCGAACTGGCGCATGCCGTTCAAACCGCTGTCGGCTATGAAGGCGCTGTCAGCTGGAATATTGCCAAACCGGACGGTACCCCGCGCAAATTGCTGGATAGTACCCGCATAACGCAACTGGGATGGACACCCCGTATCGGGCTGGATGAAGGCATAAAACGTACCTACGACTGGTATTTGACGCAATCGGAATTAGATTAAACTCACGGGGGGATTTCCAACCAACGCAAACCATTTTAACTGCGCGCGCCGTAACAGAATACGGATGCTTTCTGGCGACGGCCGCTCAGGCGGTGCCGTTCTGAGCTCAGACAAGGTTTCTATCTAACACACGGCAGCCTGAACGCAAACGGCTCCAAAAGATTGGTGCCGTCAAATAGTTCAACCCTAACAAAGGAGGATCAATGCAGATTATTGGCACCCAAAAAACGATTCAACTTGTAGTTATCGGACTCATCATGGTAATGCTTATGGCTGTCGGCGGCTGTGCCTCAAATAAAAAGGCCAAGACCGCTACCCCACCTTCAGGGCAGGGTAGCTCCGGGGTTCCGGCATTGTACTATGATTTTGGCGATGTTCTGATTCCCAAGGAGCTCAAGGTCGATAAAAAATCATCTTTTGTATATCAAACCGGGGGTTTTTCCGCCGGTGTCCTGGTTTTAAAGGGCCGGATTGATAACAGCTCTCTGATTTCATTTTTTGAAAGAAACATGGCCAAGGATAATTGGCAGATGATCAGCGCATTTAAATCCGATCGAACCATGCTGCTGTTTCAAAAAGCCCATCGATGGTGCGTGATGAATATCAATGACGAGACCTTTAATACCCATGTCGAAGTCTGGGTGGCCCCAACAATTAAAGGCAGCGCATCCGGTTTGCTGCAATAAAGAACCCAACATCATTCCAAAAACGTGAGGTCCGGCACGGCGATTCCCGCTGATGGGCCTTTGCAGGAAATAATTGCAATCATGGCAAACGTATCCATGAAAGATAAAAATATTATTCTGGGTGTCAGCGGTGGCATTGCGGCCTATAAAAGCGTGGAGATTCTCAGACGTTTAATCCAGGCAGGAGCCGGCGTGAGGGTAATAATGACCCAGAGTGCCCAATGGTTTGTGGGAGCGCTGACGTTTGAAGCCCTTTCAGGTCAACCGGTTTTCAAAGATATGTTTAGCGATGACCATGAGGCTTCGATTCGGCACATTGATTGGGCCCAGGCGGCCGATGGTGTCATTATCGCACCGGCTACCGCCAATACAATCGGCAAACTGGCCCACGGTATAGCCGATGACCCCCTGAGTACCTTTATGCTGGCTGTAACAGCCCCGATTCTGATTTGCCCGTCGATGAACAGCCATATGTTCGCCAGCAATGCGGTTCAACGAAATCTTGACACCCTCAGGTCTGATGGATATTTTGTAATGGATCCGGGATCCGGCGAGCTTGCTTGCGGCACCACCGGCCCGGGAAGACTCCCAGAACCGGACGTCATTGTTGATCGATTTCTCAGCTGCCTTGCTCCCAATGATCTGGCCGGAACGAAAATCGTTGTCACTGCCGGTCCCACCATCGAACCCATTGATCCGGTTAGATTCATCAGCAACCCATCATCGGGCAAGATGGGGTATGCCCTTGCCCGGGCCGCGGCGCAGCGAGGTGCAGACGTTGTCCTCGTTACCGGCCCCACGCATTTGCCTGACCCGGCTGAAGTGTCTATAATCCGGATTCAAACAACAAACGAAATGGCTGAGGCCGTATTTCGAGAATTTGAAACTGCAGATGTCATTATCAAAGCGGCAGCCGTTTCCGACTACGGACCGCAGGAAAGTGCCGATCATAAAATTAAAAAAGGCCAAACGGAATGGGTCCTGCCGCTCAAACAAAACCAGGATATTCTCCGGGCCCTGGGCAGCCAAAAGACGCACCAGGTGCTGGTTGGCTTTGCGGCCGAAACCAGAGATCTGGAACGAAATGCCACTCAAAAGCTGGCTGAAAAAAACCTGAATATTATTGTTGGCAACGTGGTGGGATCACCTGATTCTGGTTTTGCATCCGATACCAATACGGTGACATTTTTCTTTGCCGACGGTACCAAAGAAATATTGCCATCGATGGATAAAGAGGCGGTTGCGCATATCCTGCTGGACCGGGTTGTTGAAAAAGCGCTGCCTTCTACAAGTAACTAAAAAGGACTTGAAAACGATTAGCTCTGGGTTGTCGTGGCCTCAAGATCTCAAATAATTGAATCGATTGATGCGTTAAGCCAATCTCTTCAGCGTCTCTCCCGGAGCGGCCTTCGTGGATTTGACTGTCATCCTGACAGTCTTGCAAAATTGTCCGCCTGGGGTGTGGCGCCGCAAAAGCACCGTGAAACCCTCACAAATATTCGCGTGGAATTGGGCGATTGCCAGCGTTGCAGGCTGGCACAGCATCGCCGTAACATTGTTTTTGGATCCGGCAGTCCAACGGCAAAACTGGTGTTTGTGGGCGAGGGACCGGGGTTTGATGAAGATCGGCAGGCGGAGCCGTTTGTGGGGCCGGCCGGGCAGCTGTTGACGAAAATCATTAGCGCCATGAATCTGACTCGCAACCAGGTCTACATTGGCAACATTGTTAAGTGTCGCCCGCCCAAGAACCGCAATCCGCGACCTGATGAAATTCAGACCTGTTTTCCTTTTCTCGACCGACAGTTTGATGCTATTCAGCCAATCTTTATCTGCGCCCTCGGGTCGATTGCAACTCAAACGCTCTTGAATACGACCGAACCGATATCCAAACTGAGAGGTCGATTCTACGACTACCGGGGGATAAGGCTGCTACCAACCTACCACCCGGCTTATTTACTCCGTAATGCCGAAAAAAAAAGACAGGTATGGGAAGATATGAAAATGCTCATGAAGGAATATCCATATGAAACATAGACCCTCGATCGTCATGGTGTTATTCTTTTTTGCGCTGCTGTTTGCCAATGACGCCGCGGCAGCCAAGGGCGATGTTTATATCGTCGCCATCAATGATGCCATTAGCCCGGGGATAGCTGAATATATTGGCAACAGCATCGAGCGTGCTGAAAAAGAAGAAGCGGCCTGCCTGATTATCGAGCTGGATACCCCCGGCGGTCTGGCCGAATCCATGCGGCTGATCATTAAAGACATCCTGGGCAGCAGGGTGCCGATTGTGGTTTTCGTGGCGCCGCGCGGTGCCCGGGCAGCTTCAGCCGGCGTGATGATTACGATGGCCGCGGATGTGGCGGTGATGGCTCCCGGGACGAACATTGGTGCGGCTCATCCGGTCGGAGCAGGGGGCAAAGATATCAGCGGGAAAATGTCAGAAAAGGTGATCAATGATATGGTGGCCCATGCTAAAAGTGTTGCCGAAGAGCGCGGGCGAAATCAAAAATGGGTTGAACAGGCCATTCGCGAGAGCGTATCCATCACGGAAACC
>Ga0209567_10000656_pt1 | contig 18756 bp, 11 predicted proteins | sample COG_12_FD_184756 | JGI IMG/M metagenome (GOLD analysis project Ga0209567, IMG submission 184756) | Pelagic marine sediment microbial communities from the LTER site Helgoland, North Sea, for post-phytoplankton bloom and carbon turnover... | ecosystem: Environmental > Aquatic > Marine > Neritic...
TCCAGTCTGATCCGATAATCCACTTCTGATAGACTTTGTCATAGAAGCCGTCCCCTTTGGATTGCCTCAAGAAGTTGTTGAGCCAGTTGAGGAAATCCGGGTCGCCTTTGTTGATGGCCCAGGCCAGGGGCTCATAGGTAAAGGGTTCACTCAAAAAGACCGTTTTACCCTTGCCCTGGCTGCCGTACAGATGTCCACAGAACGGCAGGTCGTATACGAGTGCATCGGCTTTGCCGTTGATCACTTCAAGGCCGGCTTCGGCTTCGGATTGAAATGATTTGTAGGTTGCTTTGGGTATGAACTTTTTAATGGCCTGCTCGCCGGTGGTGCCCAGACGAGACGTCACAATATACTTGGGATCGTTGAGGTCTTTAATAGATTTGATCTTGCCTTCATGTTTTTTATTAATCAGGATGGTCTGGCCGACAACGATGTAGGGATTGGCAAAATTGATTTTCAGATTTCGTTCCTGGGTAATGGTCATGCCCCCCATGATAATATCGAACTTGTCGGTCATCAGGGCCGGGATAATGCCGTCCCATTCGGTATTGACCGGCACGAATTTAACGCCCATTGCTTTGGCCATTTTGCGGGCGTAGTCCATATCAAAGCCGATGAATTTGCCCTTTTTATTGGTCATTTCAAACGGGATGTAGCCGGATTCAAAACCGACGCGCAGCTCACCTCTTTTGAGGATTTTTTCAATCGTCGATTTTTTAGCCAGCTCGATATCCGCGCCAAAAACCGATCCACTGAAAATAAACCCGGCGGCAAAGAGCGCCACCAAACTCAATAATAATACTTTTTTCATGCCGAACCTCCTCCTTATTTGGTTAAATTTACTTCCGGGGAACGGAATCGTTGGCGATTCTGTCCCTAATCAATAACATTGACGATAGTTTTTCGTATCGGGTTAATTGGCCTTGTAAGCTAAGGGCACTGCCGTTGTAAACGATGCATACTTATCACAATAATTTTAAATGGCAAGTCGTTTTTTTAAATTGGGTTCTAATAATCAAAGGCATTCAGCCTCTAAGCGGCATTCAAGGGCTGCCTAAATGAGGCGGTATCTTATGCTTGAAAAAATTCATTATTGCAAATAATATTGACACCCTATAATGAGGTTGGATAAAATCTTCAGTATCGATTGCCTTTTGGCATCACCTTCTTTCAATCTAATATTTGCGGAGATCAATATGTCAGGAAAAGAGCCGATACCCTTGCCGGAATTGTTAAAGCATCCAAAGGTGTTAAACGTCACCGAAGATGTCAACGCCGAATTGCTGGAAAGAAGACAATATTCGCCGCCGGTCTGCAGCGCACTTTCGCAAAAATTTTCTCGCCTGCAGCCGACGGATGAATTTAAATTCACTGTGGACAAAGAGGCTGCCAAACAGCTGCCCGATATTATCAACAATACGGTTCAAAAAATCCTGGGTCTTAAAACTGCTGATGCAGCCCTGACGAAAACATATCAGCAAAAAAGACATATCGGCATCGTTTTTTCAGGAGGTCCGGCCCCCGGCGGGCATAATGTTATTGCCGGTCTTTACGATGCAGTTAAAAGGGCTAACCCGCAATCCAGAATTTACGGATTTTTGATCGGTCCGGATGGCATTATCGAAAACGAAACACTTGAACTCAAAGACGATCTGGTGGACGCTTACCGCAATATCGGTGGGTTTACCATGATCAAAACCGGTCGCACCAAGATCGATACGCCTGACAAGATGACACTTTGTCGCCAAACCTGTAAAAAACTCGATTTGGATGCCCTGGTGATTGTGGGCGGCGATGATTCCAACACCAATGCTGCTTTTTTAGCCCAGGAAATGGTTGCCGATGGTGTACAGGTAATCGGCGTTCCCAAGACAATCGACGGCGATATTCAGGTCAGAGATAATAACGGCAGCATCCTGTGCGCGATGTCTTTCGGATTTCATACCGCCGCGCGGGCTTTCGCCAATTCCATCAGCAATTTGTGCACCGACAGCAGCTCCGATGTCAAATACTGGCATATTTGTAAAGTCATGGGCCGGGTGGCCAGTCACCTGGCGCTGGAAGTTGCCCTGCAAACCCATGCAAACATGACCCTTATTGGCGAGGATCTGGCCGATTATGTCGACCAACGGCGTCTTGAAAAGGCCCAAAAAGCAGGCACGCTCGATTATCATGCTTACGGAATAACCCTGCGGCATCTGTCACGGGTCATTTGTGAAGGAATCGTCAGGCGTGCGGCTATCGGGAAAAATTATGGTGTCATCGTCGTGCCCGAGGGCGTTCTGGAGTTTATCAACGAGATTCAGGTTTTCATTATTAAACTCAATACGCTTATTGCCGAATACAACCAGACCCACGACAAAGATTTTCATGGCGCCTTTCCTTTGCTGGAAGATAAACTGGAGTATCTGCGCCGCTTAGCCCAGCGCTCCAGAGAGGATACTTCTTTTACGCTTTGGAATACCCGTGATGACGACCTGTTTAATGATATTCCGGCTTTTTTTCAGGAAGGGCTCTTAATGGAAAGGGACAGCCACGGTAATTTTCCTTTTTCGCAGGTTGAAACTGAAAAAGTCTTAATGGATCTGGTCAAAGATTATCTGAACATCCTAAAAGAACAGGGCCGTTACTGCTTTGGTATTTACAAAAGCTATTATCGCAAAACCCTGAAGCGGGCGGGTCTGAATCCGGAGGCCTATGGTCCGTTGCTATTTGAAAATTACGAACAGGCTGACATGTTATTGAGAAAATCGGCGATTATATCGTTGAAAACGTTAAAGCAGTCTCTGGTCCAAGCGAAAATGATCAAAGGTAGTCAGGACATTCCGGCGGCGGTTGAAAAAATGTTTAAAAAGTCGGTGCCCTCTTTTAAAACCCAGAATCATTTTTACGGCTATGACGGCCGCGGAAATGACCCGACCCGATTTGATTGTGTCTATACCTACAATCTGGGGCTGACCGTATTCAGCCTGATCGCCAACGGAGCCACCGGTCAAATGGCCGCCATTCGCAACCTGGAGCAAGATTTTACCGAATGGGAACCGATCGGTATTCCCATTGCACCGCTGATGCATCTGGAAGAGCGAAAAGGCCGGCTAGCGCTTGTCCTGGAAAAGAGTATCGTCGATGTCCGTTCAGCTGCATTTCAGGTTGTAAAGGCCAATCGCGAAAAGTGGTTGGCGGCTGATTCAGCAGGCGACCATTTCAGAAAGCCCGGTCCCATAAGGTTTACAGGCAAAAGCGAAGAAGAGCGACCCATCACGCTTGAATTAAATGCCATTTGTTGATTGCAATGATAGAGGGTTTGCAGATAAGATAGTATCTGAATTTTGCATGAATATGAATATGGGATTTGATAACACCTGAATCACAGCGGCTGCTCTTGATAGCATCCGATCAGAAAGTGTCGGCCTTAAATTGAACCATCCTGACCGAATTTTATGACGCGCCCATGAAAACCCAGTTGAGCAAACAAATCAGCATTGCCAAACATATCATTGACGGAACGATTTTAATTGATTCGGTCGATGAATTTAACGGCATGCTCCAAATTTTCCCCAATGACCCGGCTTTGCGCCGGGCTTATGCCGATCTGCTGGCTCGCAAACAAATACGCGATGCGGCCGCGCAGGCTTACCAGCATACCGCTGCCCTGTATGCGGATGCCGGTCTTTTGTTGCAGACGATTGTTTGTCAATTTCTAAAATGGCGCATTAAAAAACCATCGCCGGCCGAAACTCAAACACTGTGGGACACGTTACAGAAAAGCAGATATCATGAAATACCGACGAATGCATTCTTTTCGAGCCTGTCACATTCAGCACTTGTATCCGTAATCAAGCAATTCGAGTTGATTCGTCTGCCCGCCGGCGAGACGATCAGCAAAATCGGCAATGAAGAAAATGCGCTCTATTTTATTGTAGCCGGCGGCATCAAGGCCAGCACCTATGAGCCACTGAAAAATGCCGATACCAGCTCACCCAAATCACGCATTTATTTATCTGAAAATGATTTCTTCGGGCGCATTTACCCCTTAAACGAAACCCAACGCTCTTATTGTCATACCATCACCAGCGGTCAAACTGAACTGGTGAGAATCTTGCAGGATAATATGCGGCAGGTTTGCCGTCGACATCCTCGCGTTGAGCTGGCGATTATCGATTTGTTTAAGGTGCGATCCGAAAAAGAAAATATGGAAGCCTTACGTTCGGTTCGCAAGGCGAACCGGCATCACTTACCGCTCAAAATGAATCTGAAAATATGGCCGGGCTCTGCCGGTCACTATGGGCTTATTCTCGATGGGCTTTGCCGGGATATCTCTGTCGATGGGTTGTGTATTGTGCTGGATGCCAAATATGCCAATGTTTCATCCATATATAAATCCATCCAGAATGCAAAAATTGAAATGTCCATGCCAGCCGAGGCGGTGACAATTAAGGTGTTGGGTTCGATTGTGTGGAGCAAGGACGTCTACGATGAGCAAGGCAGAACCGTTGCCCTGGGAATCCGGTTTGAGCAGATGTCGCCACAAATGAGCGGATTATTGATGGTGTTTGCGAATCTGCTCAATACCAGCAGCTAACATTCAGCGGCGACCGTTGATATTGCAGCGAAACCGTTAATACGCTAAACCATCATCTAAATAGAGATTATTTGCGTTTTGGGATAAGACAAATTTTGGAATAACCAATGCAGTCGACTATTCATCGTATTCGTTTTCCAGGTTAAACCTTTGCTCGTCATCGATGACACCCATTTCCACGAGCAAATCGCCGATACCCGCATCGCGCAGATAGTCAATATCCATGATTTTAGCCGGGCTTTTTCCTTTAACGCTGAAAAACGTGTAGTGCAGATGCAGTGACGTTTTCTTTAAAAGGCGGATATCTTTACCATAAATTATAAAATGATTATCCATAATAAAATACCCGGCGGCCGCCAGGATACCAATCAGGATATATTGCTTGATTCTTGTGACCATTATATGACCTTATTGGAGTGAGTGATTAAGACCGTTATCGGGTTTGGCGATACAACCTCTGGCATTTAAACTATAATGATTCTATCAAACACTGTCTGGGGCGTCAATCTTTAGCGGCTGCCAGAACAGCAATTATATGAATAAATTAAAAAAACGCATGGGTAATCGTGTCGATATGGCCGATTACATGGTTCTGACCGCGATATTTCTGGGGGCGTTATACTGGGCCCTGGAATCCCTTCTTAATGTATTTTCGCCAGAGGAAATTAGTTTCTATCAAGAAATTTTCGGGTCCAATATCAGTGATGTGTGGCCGCGGCTGATCGTATTTTGCCTTTTTTTAATGTTTGGCTCCCACGTACAATTTACCATCAATGAACGCAACCGGGCGCTGGAAGCATTAAAAGAAAGTGAGGAAAAATACCGAACTATTCTCGAAAATATCGAAGAGGGTTACTATGAAATCGATTTTGAAGGGTATTTCATTTTTGTTAACGACTCGTTGAGTAAAATTCTCGGCGTTCCCAAAATGGATCTGCGATTTATGAATGTTTGGGATTTTATGGATGAAAAGAATGCCGGATTAATATATGAAATCTTTTTGGAGTGCCGCCGCAGCGGCAATCCCATCAAAGCCTTTGACTGCGAGTTTAACATCGAGGGGGCGATCTTATTCATTGAAGCTTCGGCTTCTTTACTACAGGATTCCAAGGGCTTGCCCATCGGATATCGAGGCGTACTGCGGGATCGGACCGAAAAAAAGAAAATGGAAATGGATTTATTGGAATCCTACAGGAAAGTACATGAAGCCCGCAGCGCAACAATTCTGGGCCTTGCCAAGCTTGCCGAATACCGCGACGAAGGTACCGGCACTCACCTGGAAAGAATTCGAGAGTATGCCAGAATTCTTGCGGTGCAATTGGCCAAGAATCCCCGGTTTGCGGACCGCATCGATCAGCAATATATTGACGACATTTACCAGTCTTCTATTCTGCACGATATTGGTAAAGTCGGCACGCCGGATGCGCTCCTACTAAAACCCGGGGAATTGACTGAAGAAGAATTTGATGTCATTAAGCGCCATACCCTGATGGGTGGCAATGCCTTAAAGGCGATCGAGTCTCAGATTGAGGGTACATCCTTCCTGGCCATGGGCAAGGAAATTGCTTACAACCACCACGAAAAATGGGACGGCTCAGGATACCCGCGCGGGCTCAAAGGCGAACAAATCCCCTTATCTGCGCGCATCATTGCGGTCGCCGATGTGTATGACGCCTTAACCACTAAACGATTCTACAAAGAAGCCTATTCTCACGCAAAAGCCAAATCGATGATCATCCGCTTAAAAGGCCAACACTTCGATCCGGAAATTATTGAAGCCTTTGTCGTTATAGAAGTCGAATTTAACCGCGTACGCCAAGAAAAACTCAGGCAGGAGACGGCCTTTGCCCGGCAGCGGGTACAGGCTGCCGGCCGTTAGTTTGTTTCCATCCGCTAAAGTGACAACCAGCACAGAAAAATATATTCTCGCCATTGACCTGGGCACCTCCGGACCAAAATCAGCACTGATTTCCACCCGGGGTGAGGTCATTGATTATGAATTTGAAAACGTTGACCTGCTGATCCTGCCAGATGGGGGTGCCGAGCAAATACCGGATCAATGGTGGCAGGCCGTCCTTAATACCGCCAAACGGGTCTTGCAAAGTAGCCGGGTAGCGGCTGCAGATATCATCTGCGTCAGTTGCACCACCCAATGGTCCGGCACGGTGGCCGTCGATTCAGGCGGTCAGGCCCTGGCCAATGCCATTATCTGGATGGACACGCGTGGCCGGCGCTATGTTGAGCAGGTCACCGGTGGATTGATGACTATTGAAGGCTACAGCCTGCCAAAGCTCAGTCGCTGGTTGCGCCTCACCGGTGGCGCCCCGGGACATGCCGGCAAAGATCCGATCGCACACATCCTGTTTTTAAAATCAGAATTTCCATTGGTATACCGCCAAACATTTAAATTTTTGGAGCCCAAAGATTATATTAATCTCCGGCTTACCGGCCGCTTTGCTGCCTCTTTCGACTCCATCGCACTTCACTGGATAACCGACAACCGTGATCTTGACCGCGTGGACTATGATGACAGGCTTTTGCGGATATTCGGTATTCCCCGCGAAAAATTCCCCGATCTCAAACGAGCGGTTGACATCCTGGGCCCGGTTAAAAAAGAAGTTGCACAAGAGCTGGGCCTTAGGCCACAGACGCCAGTTATAACCGGCACGCCGGACCTGCACAGTGCTGCGATCGGTTCCGGTGCGGTCAGAGATTTCGAAGGGCACCTATATGTGGGAACTTCGTCCTGGATCACCTGTCACGTACCGTTTAAAAAAACGGATCTGGTTCATAATATGGCGGCTCTGCCGTCGGCGATACCGAACCGTTATTTTATCGCCAATGAGCAGGAAACTGCCGGCGCCTGCTTAACCTTTCTAAAAGACAATATGATGCATCCGCAAGAGCGGGCGCCGAATGCGTATAAAATATTTGACGACATTGCCGGCAATGCGCCTGCCGGCAGCAACAATGTGATTTTCATGCCCTGGTTGTACGGTGAGCGAACGCCCGTCGAAAACGATTCGGTGCGTGCGGGATTGTTTAACATTTCATTGAGTACCACTCGCGCGCATGTCGTCAGAGCGATTTATGAAGGGGTGGCCTATAATTCAAGGTGGTTGCTGGGGTATGTTGAAAAATTTATCAAACGGCGCCTGGACCCGATCCACTTTATCGGCGGTGGTGCCAATTCCAGCGTCTGGTGCCAGATTTTTGCAGATGTTTTGAACCGCAGGATCAAGCAGGTCAAAGCGCCGATCCAGGCCAATTTGCGTGGCGCTGCGTTCCTGGCCTCCCTTGCACTGGGGCATCTTGCGGTTGAAGACATTCCCGATCAGGTCAAAATTTCCCGTACCTATCAGCCCGATCCAAATAACCGTAACCTCTATGATGGCTTGTACCGCCAGTTTTTAGAGCTGTACAAACGTAATCGGCGGATCTACAAACGCCTGAACCGTAGCCAGCGGCAGAAGGGGTATATCGATGAACGGATGCCTCAACAAAAATGATGAATGCCGCTGATTAAAGATTAGGTGAGGATGAATGGATATCAAAAAACTCAATGAAGGCCTCCTCGGGAGGCTAAATCCCAGAATTGCGACCTGGCTTTTTAACCGGTTCAAAAAACTACCGGCGGTCGAGCAAAAGGTAGAGCAGGAATTCGACAACCTGCTGGGCGATCTTGAAGCCGTCGTAAAGCCCTATCGGCAGCAGTTTGACACCTATGCCGCCCTACCGGAAACGGGCCGCGAAGCGTCAGCCATCATAGAGGAAATGCAGGCCCTGTCTGACCTGGAGCAGCCCAAATGGAAAGACGGCTATGCCTCCGGTGCCGTTTACCATGGTGATGCGGCCCACATTGATTTTTTAAATCAGGTTTACATGTTAAACTCCCAGAGTAATCCCCTGCACACCGATTTATGGCCCAGCAGTGCCAAGTACGAATCAGAGATTGTGTCCATGACCGCCGGAATGCTGGGTGCCGGTCCGCAGGCGGGCGCTGCGGGTTCGGATAGGGAAAGTTGCGGCGTTGTAACATCCGGTGGCACCGAAAGCATCTTGCTGGCAATGAAAACATATCGGGATTGGGCCCGCGATCAAAAAAATATCACCCGGCCAGAGATCATTGTCCCCGTCAGCGCACATGCAGCCTTTGATAAAGCTGCCGAGTATTTTAAAATAGATATCAAGCGCATCCCGGTGGCTGCCGATTATCGGGCTGATGTGACGGCAGCCCGCGAGGCCATCACGCGCCGCACCATTGCGTTGATCGGATCGGCACCTTGCTTTCCCCATGGCGTGCTGGATCCAATTGAGGAGCTGTCTGAGATGGCCAGAGAAAAGGGCATCGGGTTTCACACCGATGCCTGCCTGGGGGGCTTTGTGTTGCCCTGGGCCGAACACTTGGGCTATGCGGTCCCGTTGTTTGATTTTCGATTACCCGGGGTGACATCGATCTCGGCCGACACACATAAATATGGCTATGCGGCCAAAGGAACCTCGGTCATCTTATATCGCAATCCGGCTTTGCGCCGCTACCAATATTTTACGACCACCGAATGGCCCGGCGGGCTATATTTTTCACCAACCTTCGCCGGCAGCCGGCCGGGCGCTCTAAGCGCTGCCTGCTGGGCCGCCATGATTAAAATTGGCAAAGACGGTTATTTAGCGGCCACCCGCAAGATACTGGAAGCCGCCGCCACAATAAAAAAGGGGATTGAAGATATTCCCGAATTGTATATTCTGGGAGATCCGTTGTGGGTCATCGCATTCGGCTCCAGGACGTTGGATATTTATCAGGTCATGGATTATCTGACCACCAGGCGCTGGAGTTTAAACGGCCTGCACCACCCCGCCTGCCTCCACCTGTGCGTGACCCTGCGGCATACCCAGCCGGGGGTGACCGAACGATTCATTCATGATTTAAGGGCAGCAGTTGATTTTGTGCGCCAGAATCCCGATCATTCCGGGACGATGGCACCCATTTACGGTTTGGCCGCCAATCTGCCCGTGCGCAGCCTGGTGGGGGATTTATTGAAGCGGTACATCGACCTGCTCTATAAACTCTAAAACGGGTCTAAAAAGGATTGCCTACTGTCCGAGGGCGGTGTTCTAATCCGGCGCAAAATACTCGCGTACTATCGTGTACGCTCCCTTTTTGCGCCGAATTACGCCTACCCCTCGAACAGGATTCAACTCTTTTTACACCCGTTTACATTTTCAATGATGGGTAGCGACTTTACAGACACAAATCAAAAGGGTTTTCACCTTACTTTGTTGAGCACCAAAAAGATCATATCCCCGGTCAGAAATGACATGCCCGGAACCGGTTATGCCTGAAAGTCGCGGCTAGTTTTAGCCGGTTTGGCCAAATTCAAGACACAACTCGTCCCACCATTCAAGTATTCCTGCCAAATGGCCGATATATATGCCAGATTTCGGGTTGATGGAATAAAGGCGACACATACAGCAGAGATTCACCGACACCCCTTGCAGAACGCCTAAAGCTTACCGGCGGAATATGTGATCCATAATTGAGGAAACAGTGTCAAGATGAAAGATCTTAAGGCCCAACAATTCGGCAAATACCAGCTGCTGCAAAAAATCGCTGTGGGGGGTATGGCTGAACTGTATCGCGCCAAGGTCACCCGCGATCACGGTTTTGAGAAACGCGTTGCGATCAAAAAAATTCTGCCGCACCTCTCAGATGAAGGCAATCTGGTCAAGGCCTTTATTGATGAAGCCAAACTTGCCGCCCTGCTTCAGCATGAAAATATCATCCAGATTTATGATTTTGGCAGTATTCATGGCGAATACTTCATCGCCATGGAATATCTTTTTGGCAAAGATTTGCGCAAATTGACCCATAAGCTCAGAAAAAATGGCAGCGCGTTGGATCTTGAAAGCACGCTTTACATTATTTCGCGGATTTGTGTCGGGCTGGATTACTCTCATAAACTAAGGGATCTGCAAGGCAAACCTCTGAATATCATCCACCGGGATATCAACCCCCAAAATATCTTTCTGACGTATGAAGGGCAGGTGAAGATCATTGATTTCGGCATTGCCAAAGCTGCCAGTCATAATAGCACCACTCATGAAGGCCTGATTAAGGGCAAAATTGCCTACATGTCGCCGGAGCAGGCCATGGGCCAGATTATCGACCATCGCTCGGACATCTTTTCCAGCGGCATCATCTTATATGAACTGCTGGCCGGCCAACGGATGTTTGAAGGCGAAACCATGCACATTTACAGCCAGGTGCGTGAGGCACATTACACAGCGTTGAATAAGCTGCGACCGGACCTTCCCGATAAACTTTATGCTGTTGTTGATCGAGCGCTTGCCAAAGAACCCGATGATCGCTATCAGACCTGCAGCCAGATGCTGGCCGACCTGGAGGAATGCATTTTTGAGCTGTCAGTGCGACCCAACAGCCGAAGCTTTGCCACTTTTATCAAAGATTTTTTCAAAGAAGAATTTGCCATAGAGGAATCGGCTCTGTGGACCAATGAACAGGTCCAAAGCGACCTGCCGCCTCTGGCCAACCACGTCTCCTCGCGCGATGGTGATTCCACCGGCAGTACCGTTTTTCTTGCGGAAACCCGCGCTGCGCCCGCATTTCAACAAACCATCTGGCGTTTTGCACCGGCTGCGGTGATGGTTATTTTGGGCTTTGTGTTTAATCTCAGTCTGGCAGAATTGCCGTTTACGCCCTCAGACCGGTCGGTTGCGGCATATTCGCTTGCGCTAACGACTCCAGCGCCGGAAACAAACACCGCCGTTGCACAAATTAAGGAAGCCCGGCAAACACTTGAGGCCAAGCAATATGCCTCGGCTGTGACAATGTTTGAAGCGGTGCTGGCCGCCGAGCCTGCTGCACTTGGTGAAATCTCAGCAGACCTTTCGGCTGCTTTACAAGGCATGGCTGAAGAATTGCTCGCAACAGATCTACCAGCGGCCAAAAGTGCCCTGCTCAAAGCGCTGGAACTTGAACCCACCAGCGTTCCGGTCCTGTTAAATCTCGGATACGTTTACGTTTCTGAAAACGATTTTCTACGGGCCATCGCCAGCTACCGTAAGGCTGCCGAACTCGAACCCCTTCGACCCGAGTCATTTTTTAACCTCGGCTACATTTATGCGACCACAGAGGATTTCCCGCAGGCCAAAGAAATGTACTTACGGGTCGTGAAACTGGAACCGAATTTCCTTGATGAGGCCTTGTTTAATCTTGCCATGGTGCAGGAGCAACTGGGTGAACGCAGCCAGAGTGTCAAAAATCTCAGGCGGGCGATTGATATCAATCCGGCAAATACATCAGCTGCCGCCTTATTGGAGCAAATACAGCAAGAGAAGGAGTAATTTCCATGGCCGCACGAATTAAACATATCGTTGCCAAGTGTATGATCAGCGGGATGATGGTGCTGCTGCTGTCTGGCTGTGCCACGGTCAAAGAAATGAATTTAAACCACAAATATGAAAATTCGAAAGGCTGGTTTAAAGACCAGTGGCAAACGATGGGAGCAAAATTTCAATCCGATGATGATAAAGCCTCTGCGCTTGAGCCGTATTCCAAAAATTCAAAATATGTGGTTTACCGAACCCAGTGGTCATATGAGACGCTGCCGGGAATTGCCGAATGGTTCACGGGCGATGCTAAATATTGGAACCAACTGGCGCAGGCAAATCCGAAGCTGAATCCCGAACGCATCCATGCGAATGCGCCCATTTTAATTCCGGCTAAACTGGTCAAAAAGAAAACAGCGCCCACCGAAGCCTTTGCCGCCAAACACCGCGTCCATTTTTTTGTTCATCAGGTCAGATGGCGCGGAGAAACCTTGAGTTTGATTGCCAAATGGTACACCGGACACTATGGCAACTGGAAAGCACTGGCGCGTGCAAATCCCAGCTTAAATCCCAATCACATTGTCCTGGGAAATCGGATCCATATTCCACCGCAGATGATGAAAACCAAAAAACGATTACCCCGCAAGGTTGTCGCTCGAACGCTGCCCGGGTATTTTGCCCATACGGTCACGAAAACGGACGAAAAATTAGCGGACATTGCCAAATGGTACACCGGGGATGCGAGCAACCAAAAGGCAATTGCCGGTGCCAATCCTGATATTGACCCTGATTTTCTGCTGATTGGAAATGAAATATATATACCATCCACTTTTCTCGTAACCCATCAACCCATGGATCGACAATCCATTCAGAAGAACACCAAAGTGACCCAAAAACGATCTCAGTCTGAAGCCGCCTCGCCAGCGCCCAAGCAAAAGAAGATGATGCTTTTCGGGCCCAAGCAATTTCAGGCCAATTAACGCCTGCCAAATTGAGCGTCCGCGCTGTCTATAATCTCCGGCCTTGTTTAGCAGGGTCGGAGATTTTTTTATAATTTCCAGCCGCTGCTTATTCCAAACCAGGGCTACGGTTATATGATGAATGATCATTCATTATGAAACTTGGCGCTTGTCGCCCTTGCCGAAAATGGCCTGTCTTAGATTATCTATTTTGGTATATATAATATATATAAATATTTAAATAAAATTTTCATATCTGGGACCCCGACATCAAGGTTTCTATTGACAGACCTCTTTGAAGTCTGGTAGATGAATGAGTATTCATTCATTTTTTTATTAGAACCCGAGGAGGAGGTCATCATGCCAAGGAAGATCAGATCGGCCGCAGTGATCGGTTCCGGAATTATGGGGGGCGGTATTGCCGCGCTGCTGGCCGGAACCGGCATAAAAACGCTATTGCTGGATATCGTACCCCCGGATTTAAAAAAGGAAGATAAAATTAATCCGGTGGCCCGCAATCGAATCGTTAAGGCCGGTCTGGATGCGGCTCTGGCGACCCAGCCCGCACTGTTCATGTCGCCCTCAGATGCAGAACGAATTTCAATTGGCAACCTGACAGACGATTTTGAAAAAATTGCCGATTGCGACTGGATTATCGAAGTGGTCGTTGAGAATCTAAAGATTAAACAGGATCTGTATAAGCGCATTGAGCCGGTTCGGAAGAAAAACAGTATTGTTTCGTCAAATACCTCTGGTATTCCCTTAAAAGCGATGTCTAAAGGTCGCAGCAAAGACTTCAAGCAGCATTTTTTAGGGACTCATTTTTTTAACCCGGTGCGTTACATGAAACTGCTGGAAATCATACCCGGTGAAGAAACCCTGCCTGATATCCTGGAATTTATGGCTGATTTTGGTGAACGAATTCTGGGCAAGGGTATTGTCTGGGCCAAGGACACCCCCAATTTTGTCGGCAATCGTATCGGCGTGCAGGGCATGGTTAAAGTGATGCAACTGATGATAGAAGAAGGTGTCTCCATTCCTGAGGTGGATGCCCTTTTTGGACCGGCCATGGGCCGACCGCGAACCGGGATGTTTAAAACAGCCGATATCGTCGGTCTGGACACCCTGGCACATGTGGCTAAAAACACCTATGAGCTGATTGCCGAAGATGAGGATCGGGAGAGTTTTGTTCTACCGGAATTTGTCAATACCATGATCAACAAAAATCTGCTGGGTAAAAAAAGCCAGAGCGGATTTTATAAAACCGAACTGACGCCGGACTGGCAAAAAATCCGCAAAGTCATCGATCCGCAGACCCTCGAATATGCCGAGGCCCAGCCGGTTGAATTGCCCTGTTTGGCTGCAGCTCAAAAAGCCAAAACCCTACCTGAAAAGATGCACGCAGTGGTCTATGGCAAAGATCAGGGGGCCCGGTTTGCCTGGAAGGCAGTGGCCAACAACCTGATCTATGCGGCCAACAGAATTCCGGAAATTTCCGATACCATCGTGGACATTGACAACGCCATGCGCTGGGGCTTCAATTTGGAGATGGGGCCGTTTGAAACCTGGGATGCCATCGGTCTGAAAAAGTCGGTGGCACATATGGAAAAGGAAGGATTTACAATACCGCGCATCATCCAAAAGATGCTTAAAGCCGGACATACCGTTTTTTACAAAATGGAAAACGGCATCGTATGTTTCTACGATTTTGAATCTGAAAGCTACAAGGAAAAGGTGTTCAGTCCCAACATTATTTCGCTGGCATCTTTAAAAGCACAGGAAAAGGTGGTGCAACGCTCTGAATCTGCTTCTTTGATCGATCTTGACGATGGGGTATTCTGTCTCGAGTTTCACACCAAGATGAACTCGTTGAATCAGCAAATTGTTGAGGCCTTCCATACCGCCAGAGAATTTGTTGACAAGGAGGGCATTGGGCTTGTGATTGGCAATCAGGCCGGCGGCATGCCGGGGGCCTTTTCAGCCGGTGCCAATTTGGCTGACATGAGCGCTGCGGCCAAGGCTGGACGCTATGCGGATATCGAGCAACTGATCAAAAATTTGCAATACGGCCTGCAAGAGTTGCGCTATGCTCCGTTTCCGGTGGCGGCAGCCCCCTTTGGCTTAACCCTTGGCGGCGGCTGTGAAGTTTGCCTGGCGGTAGATAAGATTGTCGCGCATGCCGAGCTGTATATGGGGCAGGTGGAAATCGGGGTTGGTCTGATTCCAGCGGGTGGCGGTTGTTTGAACCTGATGAAAAAATGCCTGAGCGCCTTGCCTGCGGTGGTAACCGATTTTGATCTGGCCAAATTTTTCCTGCCGGTGTTTATGGCGATTGCCATGGCAAAAGTGACGATTTCGGCAGCAGATGCCCGGGCCAATGGCTTTTTAGGTCCCTGTGATCGCATCGTATATAATCGTGACTATCTGATTGGAGAGGCTAAAAAAGAAGTCGTCAAGATGGTCGACGAAGGCTATGCCCCGCCGCCCAAACGCAAGATAAGGGTACTGGGCCAGGCCGCTCAGGGGATGGTCGCTGTGGAAGTCTCTAATATGCTTAGCGGCAAGTTTATATCCGAGTATGATGCCCTGCTGGCTAAAAAGATTGCTTATGTCATCAGCGGCGGAGACGTGCGCGATAATAGCAAAGTTGATGAAGATGTGATTTTAACACTGGAACGCGAGGTTTTTATCGATCTTTTAAAAGAGGAAAAGACTCTGGCGCGCATTGAGCATATGCTAACGACAGGAAAGCCGCTTAGAAATTAGTTATTGGTTATGGGTTAATCGTTTTTGAACCGACTACAATCGCGACTGAGAGTCGCTCCCACCTGATCAGGCAGATCGACGGAAGTTTCTATTTGTGGGAGCGGCTTTTAGCCGCGAATGACAAAATAGGAGGAGTGACCATGAGAGATGCCTATATTGTGACGTCGATACGGACACCGGGATGCAAAAGAAAAAAAGGGGCGTTTAAAGATACCCGGCCGGAGGACTTGCTGGTTTTTATGCTAAACGCGGTTGTTGAGCAAACCAAAGGTCTTGAAAAAAAAGATGTGGCAGACATTATGATCGGCTGCTCGTTTCCGGAAGCCGAACAGGGCCTTAATATCGGCCGAATTGCCTCCCAGATCGCCGGATTCCCGGTGGATGTGACCGGGGCGACCGTCAACCGCTTTTGCGCCTCGGGTCTTGAGGCCATTGCCCAGAGTGCCCTGCGGGTGATGTCCGGCTGGTCGGATATTGTCATCGGCGGCGGTCTGGAGTCCATGACCTATGTCCCGATGGGCGGCAATCTCCCGCGGCCTCATCCGGAACACACCCAAAAACTGGCCGACCTGTATGCTTCCATGGGCATTACCGCTGAAAACGTGGCCAACCGCTACGCTGTCTCCCGGGAAGCCCAGGATGAATTTGCCTATCAATCCCAGATGAAAGCGGTCGAAGCCAAAAGCAAAAAGCTATTTAAAGAGCTGGTGGCCACCCCGGCGACCCGCTATGTCGCACAAAAAGACGGGACCTATAAAAAAGAGACGTTTATGCAAGATTTTGATGACGGCATTCGGGAGGATACGACTCTGGAAGGACTGGCCGGTCTCAATCCGGTTTTCGCTGCCGGAGGGTCGGTTACCGCGGGCAACTCGTCCCAGATGACCGACGGGGCTGCGGCCAGCGTCATTATGAGTGAAGACAAGGTTAAAGCAATGGGTATCCAACCGATTGCCAAATTTAAGGGTTATACCACCGTGGGCTGCAAGCCGGATGAAATGGGTATCGGGCCGGCGCTGGCGATTCCTAAACTGATGAAAATGACCGGTATGGATTTAAAAGAAATCGATTTGTTTGAAATTAACGAGGCCTTTGCCTCTCAGGCCCTTTACTGTGTCAATCAGCTGGGGATCGATCAGCAAATTGTCAACATCCATGGCGGCGCCATTGCCCTGGGGCATCCGCTGGGCTGCACCGGCGCCAAGTTGTGCGCCACGTTGCTCAGCAATATGCAGCAGCGCGGGGTCAAATACGGTGTGGAATCCATGTGTGTCGGCGGCGGCATGGGCGCCGCGGCCCTGTTTGAATCGTGTGGCTGATGTTCAGTTGCAAACGATCCGAGGATTTAAAAAGGCTGCCCGAGCGGGCAGCCTTTTTAAATGTAATTTGTAAGCAGGATTCTATTACAATTTTTGTTCAGGCGTGACCTTTAAAAAGATATCCGTATTTTCCCAGTTCATTTCTAAAAGCCCGGCAACATTTATTTTCTCATCATTCAACTGCATTGAAACGCAGCTGGCTTTTAAATCTTCCACGTTGCGTTGCACAAAATTTTGAAATGTATTCCCATCAACCATAATTCCATTTTCCAGAAACGCCGGTCCCAGCTCATTAGCGATCATATTAAAAAGCTTCAGGTTGATCTCTCCCGCGTCTTTGACAATGGAAGCCTCTGTTTTTGAGTACGAGATGGTGTTGCGCAGGGATGCGTAGAAGCCACCCTTGCGCAAAGTAATCCCCACCAGACCCGGCATGGCGGCCGATAAGGCCAGCGTTGAGCCATTTTCAATCAAAGCGGTATCGACATCATCCACCGGTTTTCCGTCTAAAAAAATCGTCTGGATTCTATTGTCGACATAATCCTTGGAAATACCGAGGTGCTGACTGAGCAATGCCCGGATGGTGAGACCCGTCTTGATTTGGAGCTTGAAGCCGCGTTCTGTCAACTTGAAAAAACGTGGAATCAGACCGGCATCGACGGTCAGACAAAGTTGTTCTATGGATGGACCAGCACCTCCATTCCGGGGATCAGACATAGAACCATTGAAGTCGGCCATAAAAGGGTATTCTTTCCCTTATTCACAGATTTCGATAAAAATTTATGCAGAAAAATGGGGAGCCTCAAATAGAGGTTCCCCATCGCCTTGATACAGCATTTATCGGTTACCAGTTGTGGACCTGGTCGAGATCTTCGTCTTTGACCGCAAATGTGATGTTATGGGGCGCCACCTTTTCTTTTTTGAAGTATTCGGGCAATCGATCATCCTTTTCCGTAAAGCCGGCCCTGAAGTTAAAATCTCTTTCCAGCTTCAGAATCTTTTTTCCCTGTTCGACGAGATCGTCGCCGGTTAAGCTTTGACCGCTAAAGGCGTTGAGCAGATCAACTAGCGCATCAAAGGTATCGGCCTGATCCAGGATCGCAAAGGCAATAAACAAACACATTCCGGTTGAGTCCGTCAGTATGGCGGTTGCAATCTGAAGATTTCTGGCAAGTTCGATTTGTCCCTCCGGTTTCAAAGCATCAACCGTTCCACCGACATCAAGGATATTGGCCGTTACCGCGTAACCGGCAGTGTGATCTGCTCCCATGGTGGTGGTGGCATAAGTCACGCCGATACCCTGAATAGTTCGCGGGTCATAGGCCGGCATGGACTGCCCCTTGACCACCGGCACGCGCTCGATGCCGTAAGCCTTCCCGGTCACAGCCGCACCGCTGCCTAAAATGCGCCCCAGGGGTGTCCCTTTGCCGACTTCCTTTACCAGGTTGATGGCAGCCTGGGCATCGCCAAACTCGGCCAGGCCGGCCTCCATCGCCACGGCAATAGTGGCGCCCATTTCAATCGTATCCAACCCGAAATCATCGTCCATGCGATCCAACTGGGCAATGACATCCAGGTCGTCGATGCCGCAATTGGCACCATGGGCCCAGACGGTTTCATATTCAGGTTGTTTGGTCACATACTGCCCGTCTTTATCATAAAAAGTGCCTGAACAGCGGATGACACAACCCCTGTGGCAACCATGGGTTGAAGCACCTTTACCGCCCCGGGCATCTTCCATTTCAGCCTCGGTTTCCCCGCTGATATTGCTGGCGCCTTCAAA
>Ga0209567_10000657_pt1 | contig 18751 bp, 19 predicted proteins | sample COG_12_FD_184756 | JGI IMG/M metagenome (GOLD analysis project Ga0209567, IMG submission 184756) | Pelagic marine sediment microbial communities from the LTER site Helgoland, North Sea, for post-phytoplankton bloom and carbon turnover... | ecosystem: Environmental > Aquatic > Marine > Neritic...
GCAAAGCTTGTTGAGGCGGCCACCGATGTACTCGTGCACAAGGTGTTTCGCGCCCACGTGAGTTCCCGGTCGCTTGTCTTCCCAGGACATCCAGATGTGATCCCGAGGATGCCATCGTTTGTAGTGCTCGGTGGTCTGCATGTATTCCCCAAACCACCAACCGAATATTCGCGGCGAGACGTCCGGCATTCGAGTGAGTACTGCGACGTGAAGAGTGCCGTCGGCCAGTCGCTCGACCCCGCTGAGATAAGGCAGCTTCTCGGGCGTCAGGAGCGTGGGGAGTTCGTCGAATTTCATGCTGAGGTCGCCGAGCTTACCACGGAGCGCGTGCCCCTCTTTCGACACGGGACGCGGGGCAGCAGTCGCGTTGGCAACGGCGCTAGAATACGTACGGCACGAGCCACCAGCTGCGCTCTTTGTATTCACGCCAGTCGGGGTAGCGGCTCATGCTTGCCTCTTTCATCGCCATGTTGGTCGAAAACATAAGGCCCCAGTAGTACGCGAGCACCAGCACCGGAATCCAATGCCACGCGAGCAGTGTAAAGCTTCCGTACACCATCATCTCTCCGAGATAGTTCGGGTGCCGTACGCGCTTGAACATCCCGTCGGTAATCAGGCCGCGCTTCACGCGGAGCGTCGAGAACTTCTGGACGTCTGCGGCGATCATGATGACGCAGCCCAAGATGCACAGGGTCACACACAGACAGAACCACGCGTTCTTCGGCAGCGGGTAGTTCTGAGTCGAAATGCCGGAGATCAAGACGAAACCGGCTAGCCAATAAAGTGCGAGCGCCGCCGCATCGGTGATGCTGCTAGCGATGGTAGCGCGGCCTTGCCAGCTGGTGGTCATTGGCTGCCAGGGCGGTCAGGCCGCCTCTTTGCGAAGCCGTGCCACCTGGTTTTCGATGCCGGCGAGGCCCTTCTTGATCCGGGTCGAAGCCGAGTCGATGAAGTCTGTGTCGCGTGGAGTGAGTTTCGGCATGGCGCATGGTAAGTGCAAACGCCTTTTTTCGTCACCGAGAAAGTCGATTCGTCGAGCAGATTGTCCGCGAACCCAATCGGCAACCCGGCACCGTCTGCAGATACCGTTGCAGTCCCCCTGGGGACGCTGGACTTCTCGGCGTCAATGTAGGAAGACGCCACATACCAGTCGGCCAGCGAGGAAAGAATCCCATGACAAGAATCAAACGAACGGATCCAGCGGTACTCATCGCCGCGATCCTCGCGGTAGTCAGCCCTCACATTCTCGGCTGCACGCCGGTGGAACGGGAGCCGGGAGCGCAGGCCCTTGCGGAGCCGGAAGCGCAGCAGCCGGAGCGCGGTCGAGGCGATCCCGTTGGCGAGCAGCCCGATCCAGCCTCTGAAACCGCTGACACCGCGGGGAAGTACTCCCCGGTCAAAGCGCGGGCTCGTGATTTCTACGCGCCCAACTCCGAGGACCTCGGTCCCGACGAAATGCGGTTGGTCGCCTGCGGCACCGGTATGCCCACCGCGCGACCGAAGCAAGCGGCGTCATGCTGGCTGCTCGAGCTGGGGAATGGCGATAAGTTCATTTTTGATATTGGGACGGGATCGGCAGAGCGCATCGCCGCACTTCAGATCCCCTACAACTACCTCGACAAGGTGTTCTTGAGTCACTTGCACACCGACCACTTCGGCGACCTCGATGCGCTCTATGTCGGTGGCGCATTGGCCGGTCGCCAAAGGCATCTGCGCGTCTGGGGGCCAAGCGGCGCGACGCCGGAAAGAGGCACGAAGTACGCGCTTGAGCACCTGCAAAAAGCCCTTACCTGGGATCTCGACGGCCGAAGAGGGCTCACCGACCCCCGCGGCTACAACATGGACGTCACCGAGTTCGACTACATGGGGATGAACGAGATCATCTACCAAGAGGACGGCGTGACGATTCGGTCCTTCCCCGCCATTCATTCCCTCGATGGTCCGGTGAGCTTCGTCGTGGAATGGAACGGTTTCAAGTTCGTGTTCGGTGGGGATACGTATCCGAACAAGTGGTACGCGAAGTATGCGAAGGGCGCCGACTTGGCGATTCACGAATGTTTCATCGCGGTGCCGGACATGATCGAGAAGTTCAAGTTCACGCCTCAAAGCGCGCTTTCAGTCGGCACTCAGATCCACACCGCACCGGAAGCGTTTGGCAAGGTGATGTCGATGATCAAGCCCCGCATGGCGGTCGCCTATCACTTCTTCAAGGACTTCGACACCACAGCCGCGATTAGCGATCGCATCCGAACGACCTACGACGGTCCGCTGAGTCTCTCGATCGATTACATGGTCTGGAACATAACGAAGGACGACATTCGCGTGCGCATGGCCGTCGTCGATGAGGACGTGTGGCCACCTCCCGCGACCGACAAGCCGCAGCTACCCGATCCCAACGAGAGGATTCCGTACTCGGATGGGATCTCGAGCGGCAAGCTCAATATGAAGAAGGTGCTGCAGCCGACGTACGATGAAATCAACAAGCAGTACGGACTTCACGAGAAGCAGGAATAGCCGGCGTCGAAGAATACCAAGCCAAAGCCGTAGCGTTGCTTCAAAGCTACAAGCCCCGGCCGATGGTCGCGCCGAACCTACAGACACGGATTGTTCCTGGCGCTGGCCACGACCTGACGATCGTCCAGGCGGATCTGGTGAACAGGATGATCCTGGAGTTCCTGGCGGAGTAGGCAGCGCCAACGTGGATACGCGGAGCGCAGCCCTCCAAGCCCAGCAACCCGGAGCAGCCCTTTCTTGCGGCGGTCGCGGGGTATCTATTTCTCTCGTGGTGGGGCATGATTCTCAGCCCACGACAGGAGCACCCCATGGCGAAGTATCTGATCAAGGCGTCCTACACCGCGGAAGGAACCAAAGGCCTACTTCGAGACGGTGGCACTCGCCGCCGAGCGGTCGTCGAAGAAATGGTTCAAAGCCTGAACGGCAAGCTCGAAGCTTTCTACTTCGGATACGGGGAAGCCGACGTCTATGCGATTGCGGACATGCCTGACGAAGTGTCGGCGGTAGCGATCAGCATGATTGTCAACGCATCCGGTGCGGTGGCTCTATCTACCACCCCGCTTCTGACGGCAGAACAGGTCGATACGGCGTGCAAGCGCTCGATCGACTATCGACCCCCAGGCTCCTAGGCTTCGCCACAAGGCCGTCAGGCCGCCACGACGTATGTCGGCACGATCTTGTCGTGGCCCGCGGCCTCGATCGGGGCTTGCTCGACGACAGAGATGATCCCCGGCAGGTTGGCGTCGAGGAGCGTGAACGCCCAGCGTTGCGGTGGTTCTCTGCGTTCAATCGATCCGCTACCATCCGTCCTGGTGATGACGACCATTCGACAGCGGCTGGTGAGCCGATTGCGCGTTCTGCGGGAGTGGCTTCGGCCCACGGGGGTTCAAGCCCAATACGGTCGCGTGTACGACCAACTGACGCGTGCAGAGCTGACCCGCGAGGACCCTCTCCTGTCGGAGAGCGATCTAGCGAGCCTGTTGGGGCCACCGGAAGGCAGGGTCGATCGCTTCCTGGGGCTCTACAGCGCCGAGGGCGGGCACATGGCCCTCGAGCGATACGGCTTCCTGCAGTTGCTGCGTGACAAAGGCTTCGAGAACCTACTGCTATCGGTCGACACGAGCGACCCGTCACGACACACGCTGCGTATCCATTTCGACCAGCGGGATGCGGAACACCTGCTGATCGAGATGGTGCTCGATTTTCGACCACTGCGGCTCCCCGACGGCACCGAGGGTCGGATGCTGAGCATCGAATGGCTGCTGATGCAGGATCCCCGCGAGGCCTTCCCGTCCGACCGGCCGCCGCTGCCCGACCAACGATATCCGGGCCTCGGCTTATTCCGCTGGCAGGGGGAGTTACTGCGGCTAATGGCGACGCGACTTGGGTGCGACGGTCTGATGAACAACCCACAGCAATTCCACAACGCGAACCTGTACGGAAGGGCGATGAAGTTCGTCGATCCAGTCGAGGAGGGGAGGTTCCGAGCGCTCGAGCGCGACCTGGCCGACCTGTCTTTGCGCGATGCCAGCAGCGCAGTGGACATGGGTCAGGTGTGGGAGGTCGATGGCGACACGCTGCGATGGCAGGGACGCCCCCAGGTTCTCGCCATCACCCTGACAATGCAGGCGTACTTCGATCGCGACGACTATCGCTTGGCGGTCGAGCAGGCACGCAACAGCACGAGATTTCTGGTCATGCGCGACAGCGTCGGTTAGTCCTGGGCTCCCTTCGCGCCTTTCGCCTGCGCGAACGGGAAGTAGTCCAGAACGTCGTATTCCCAGACATTCGTGGGGAAGATGACGACCAGCTCGGCGACCTCGTCGCCTAGGTTCTTGAAGGAGTGAGGCACCATCGGAGGAATGTTGACGATGTAGGGAGCCTTCATCTCGAAGATCTCGTCGCCGAGCGCGTACAAAATGGTTCCCTCGAGAAGCACGTGAGCCTCTTCCCCCACATGCGTGTGCATGGGCGGCGCGCCTCCGGGTGCGGTGTACGTAATGCCAACCGTGAGGTTCTGATAGCCGTACCTCTGCCCCTCCATCACGTTGACGTATTCGCCAGGCCCCGGATTGATCACGATCAACTTGTCTTTAGATAGGGCGAAATCCTCTACGGCGTCCATGCTCAGCGCCTCGAAGCCGGGCGGCAGCCTCCGCGTCTCCAACACCCCGTGCGGATGGTGCTGTGCATGAAGCTTCTTTCGTTCCTCCGTCACGTCGATGATCAGCTCCCCATGTTCGATTCTCGGACCCGGTTCGGCTTCCGAAGCTGAATACGTCACTGCAGGGGGAGGCGGAAGCTCGGCTGCGCTCTGCGGCTTCGCATTGGAGGCACAAGCCGCAAGGCTCAGCAGCGCAAGAACGCCGAACAAAGGTTTGGACATCGGCTTCTCCTTTTCGTGGTCTCTCTGAGTGACCGCGCTCTCGGCGTCAGTCTCTCCATTTCGTCTTCGAACCCGCACCCACCAAGCCGAGGTCGAGCAGCACGGTCACCACGACGAGCACTAGATACATGCCGTCGACCGAGCCGCTGCTGTTGATCGCGAACGCGTACGAGAGCGTCGTCAGGGGCATGAAGAAGAACCCGAGGAGCGGCCAGATGGTCGTGTCGTACGCACGCCCAATGTAGTCGCTGAACAGCACCACCAAGACGATGGCGAACCGCGGAGTGCCAATCGCCAAGCAACCAACGAGAAACGGCATTCGGCGACCCTACCACGAGCGCCTTCGGCCGGGACCAGCGGTGCAGTGTGCCAGATGCGCCACAGGCACTGTGCCGCGCGGGCACACACGCCCACGCCTGCCACAGAACCACACCGAAAACGGCCGGCACGCCTTTTGCGTGCAATGGGGGGCATGCCCTCGAATCATCCCAGAAGCCGCTCGACCGCGACGGTCCTCCGCGAGCGGCTCTTGCTGTGGATGTGGAAGCACGGCTGGGTCTCCCGGCCGCTCTGACACACGCACCTCCAGCCCGTGATATCGTCCCGCCTCCGCGGAGGTGCGGATGCGAGCGGCGTGGTGCGAGAAGCAGGGTCCTCCGAACGGCGTCGGGATGCCCTACCCGCGCGTCAGCGCAAGGGACCGGGCCGCGTGGTCATCACCGTCTAGACGCGCCAGCCAATCCGACGTCAGGTGTGGGAGCCCTTGAGCTCGCCTTCGATCACGGGTCGATATTTCTCTTTGGCGCCGCCGATCACCGCATCGCCGTGCCCGGGCAGCACGTGCTCGAACTCGAGGTCGAGCACAGACCGCACGTCTGCGGCCGTGGGGTGCGCGAACTGCAGCCAGCCTGGGCCCACGTTGTAGGGTTTCATGAAACCCATGCGCTTCATCATGAGCTTCGCCATGAAGCTATAGAACTCGTCGGGTTTGGGCGTGTGCTGGAGCGAGTCGCCTGCAATCAGGATGCCGCCGTGACGTTCGATCAGGCAAAGCGCCTCGGGCGGTGTCGAGGTGGCGAAGACCTTCAGCTTGGCATCGGTGATCGGAAGGGCGCTTGCTTCGTTGAGCCATTCATCTGGTTCCATGTAGGGTTCCGTTGCGGGTTTCTTTGGATCCAAGCCGCGCAGATAGCGCTGACCCTCGATCGCGTAGACCTTCGCGCCATAGCGGTCTCGATAAAAACCATCGTCGCGCCCATGAAATCCGGCCAAGCGAATGACGTGCTTCACGTCTCCCAAGGCTTCGAGCTGACTGAGGCCGTCATCGCTCAATCGGATGCTGTTGAAAATCGTGAGACCATCGTCTCCTCGAATGACGGTCATCGCCCGGCCGATTCTCATGGGCATGCGCATCGGCATCCGGACGCCACCGCGAACGAACCAGATGCCCTCGAACACTTCTTTGAACGGCCCGTGGGGTGAAGCAGGCAGATGCCCTCCCCTGACCGACTGCCCCGAAGCTTGCGTGGTAGCCATAGCTCGACCCCTCTAAATCTCCGGCTAGCGCTCCGCCAATTGCATGCCGGCAACTTGCGCGTCGGGTATGCGCGTGAACTGCACGCGCTTCTTGAAGAAGAGGATGTGCGCGGTCAGCTCGAGCTCGTTGGCGCCAGCGACTTCGATATCGATGGGAACTTCGCGCTTGCGCTTGATGGAGTACGCACGTCCGTGCCAGGTCCCTGCGTCTGCGTTGTACCGGAGCTCACGGAACACTTCGATGCCCACCGTCTCGGGCCGACGCCCGCTGGTGACGATGACACCGTGATAGCCGTGGGCGTGCCGCCTGACCTCGATGATCGCTTCGCCCTCGCCTCGCTGCCAGTAGCCAATGATTCGGGCGTCCGGCTCCGGCACGTTCGACGCGTATGCGGTTGTGTGGAGGCCACCTAGGAGCACCCACCCCGCGAGCAAGACAAACGACACTACTTTGGGCTTCAGGATGGGGCCTTCTCCTTCGCGACGACGGGAAAGGCCGATATTCGCCTAAATCGATGCGTTTTGCATCACAAAAGTGACAACCGACGCGTCGAAACGAGATCGCCGGTGTCAGAGAGCATTGCGACCCCTCCTGACACCGGCGTAGCATGGCCGCCGTGAAGAAGGTCATGAGGGGAATCGCGTGGGCCGTCGCAGCCCTCATTCTTCTCGTCGTCGTCGGCGGTGGCATCGCCTGGCTGCGATTGCATCCTTCACCGCCTGGGCTTCAGGTCTGGACCAATGGACATGTGCTTACGATGGACGCTCAGAGTCGGCAGGCTACCGCGCTGGTCATCGAAGGCGATCAAATCATCGCGGTTGGCAGCGACGAAGACGTTCAGCGCTGGTTGCCCGACGCAAACGTCGAGCTGGACCTCGGGGGGCGAACGGTCGTGCCCGGGTTCATCGAAGCCCATGGGCACTTTCCAGGGGCAGGGCTCGTCGCGGTCGCAGCAGATTTGAATAGTCCACCGATCGGCGAAGTGAAGACGATTCCGGAAGCGTTGGAAGCACTCAAGCAGACAAACGCTGCGCAACCAGGAGACGGTTGGCTGATCGGGTTTGGCTACGACGACACGATGCTCGAGGAGAAGCGGCACTTCACGCGCGACGACCTCGATGGCGTGTCTACCAGCCGACCGATCCTCGCCATGCACATCTCCGCACACATGGCGGTGGTGAACTCGCTGGCACTCGAGCGCTTTGGGATCACCCGCGAAACGCCCGACCCGCCCGGGGGCGAAATCCGCAAGGACCCGGAGACTGGGGAGCCCACCGGCTTGCTCCTCGAGACTGCGTCCCGGCACCTACAACTCGAGGCGCTCAACATGCCGCCGCTACAGCAAATTGCGGTCGTCCGTTCCGCGGTGGCCAGCTACGCGGCTCAAGGATTCACGACGGTGCAGAACGGGCTTGCGACGCTCGAGCAGATTAAGGGAATGAGCGGAGGTTCGAAGATCGGTCTGATCCCTCAGCGTTTGGTGATCTGGCCGAAAGACGAGCTGGGTCTCGAAGTGGCGGAAGGCGTGTTGAACCTCGGGCCGTATGCAAGTGAGCGCGTGCACATCGGCGCCGCGAAATTCGTAGGCGATGGATCGATTCAGGGATACACCGGCTTTCTCGGCGAGCCCTACTATCAGCCCGGTGAGCATTCGGCGGACTACCGAGGATATCCGAACATCGATGCCGAGACGCTCAAGGCACAGGTCAAAGCGATTCATTGCTCAGGTCAGCAAGTAGCAGTGCACGGTAACGGCGACGCTGCGATCGATCAGTTTCTCGACGCCTGGGAGGCTGCGCTCGACGCCTGTCCTGCCGAAGACGCCCGCCCGGTCCTGGTGCACGCGCAAATGGCGCGCGGCGACCAACTCGAACGCATCAAGAAGCTCGGCGCGACACCCAGCTTCTTCAGCGCGCACGTCTACTACTGGGGCGACCGGCATCGCGACATTTTCCTCGGCCCCGCGCGCGCCGAACGAATCAGCCCGGCGGCAAGCGCCGCGGCCCTCGAGATTCCGTTTACGACCCATCTCGACACACCGATCGTGCCGATCGACTCGATGCTGCAACTCTGGACTCCGGTCGCGCGTGAAACCTCGAGCGGCCAAATTCTGGGCCCCGATGAACGCGTCTCGGTAGAACAAGCCCTGCGGGCGATGACCTCCGACGCGGCCTGGCAGCTCCGATTGGAAGATCGGATCGGTTCGATCGAGCCGGGAAAGCTTGCGGACCTCGTGATCTTGTCCAAGAATCCGCTCGACTACGACGGCGATCTCCGAGATATCCAGATCGAACGAACGCTCGTTGGCGGTGTGACGATCTACGAGAAGCCGAACTAGCCGCCCTCCCCATGCCCGATAGTCCCCCATCCCGGCTTCGCGCTGGTTCCATCGGACGAATACTGCGCTTCGGCGTAGTCGGCCTGAGCGGCGTCGTGGTCAATCAGGGGCTTCTGATGCTTCTACACGGCGCGGCGGGGGCTCCGTTGCTGCTGTCGAGCATCATCGCGATCGAAATTTCGATCCTCACGAACTTCCTGCTCAACCATACATGGACCTGGCGCGTGCCGCTTCGCGAGCCGGGACTACTTCGGCGCGCCATTCAGTACCACGCAGCCGCGGTCCTGGCGGCGTTTGCCGGAAACGTCATCGTCTTGATGGCCGCCGTTGAGCTCTTCGGCGTCGACTACCGAATCGCGAATCTCCTGGGCATCGCGGTCGGAACGGCGATCAACTTCACGGCCGGGGAGGTCTGGATCTTTCGGTCCCGGTGATTGGCTCAGGAGCGGTCGCTTCCGTCCGGGTTGGAGTAGACTCCGCGCATGCCGCCAAACCTCGGCGACCCGACCATGATCAGCAGCGTTCTTCTTTGCTTGGGCGGTTTGGGGCTTTTTCTGCTCGGGATGGTCGTGCTCACCGAGGGCCTCCGCGCGCTGGCAGGGCGTGCGTTGCGGCGCATGCTGAGCCGTTTCACCCGCAGCCCACTCTCCGGTGCGATGACGGGCGCGGTCACCACCGCCGTAGTGCAGTCTTCGAGCGCGACCACCGTAGCTACCGTGGGGTTCGTCGGGGCCGGCCTGCTCACCTTCCCTCAAGCGCTCGGCATCGTCCTCGGCGCAAATGTCGGCACGACGATGACCGGCTGGCTGGTGGCATTGCTCGGATTCAAGCTCGAGCTCGGGACTGCTGCGCTACCGATCGTGTTGGTGGGCGTGCTCATCCGCCTCTTCGCCCGAGGTCGCCTGTCTTCGGTAGGTTTTGCCGTGGCAGGCTTCGGTCTGATCTTCGTGGGCATCTCACTCCTGCAACAAGGCATGGGCGGGTTCGTCGGCGTCATTACGCCCGACAGCTTCCCGGGCAACACCTGGACAGGACGCTTGCTTCTCGTCGGGTTCGGAATCGCGTTCACGCTCCTGACGCAATCGTCGAGCGCAGGCGTGGCCATGGCATTGGCCGCGGTCAACGCGTCCGCAATGACGGTACAACAAGCAGCTGCAGCTGTGATTGGGATGGACATCGGCACGACGGTAACCGCCGTCCTCGCCACCGTCGGCGGGTCTGTGCATGCAAAGCGCACGGGCTATGCCCACGCCATGTACAACGTGTTCACCGGCACGGCGGCGTTCATGATTCTCGTCCCCTTCATGAGTGTCCTCGAACGCTTCGCCCCCCGACTGCTTGCGTCCGAGCCAGAGCTCGTCCTGGTAGGGTTCCACACTTTCTTCAACCTCCTTGGTGTCAGCATCGCCCTGCCCTTCGCAGCCAAGTTTTCGGGCCTTCTGATCCGGCTCGTACCCCTGAAGCTCGTACCATTTACGCAGAGTCTCGACCGCTCTGTCTTGGACGCGCCCGCCGCTGCTCTGGACGGGCTCGGCACTACGCTTGCGGACCTCACGGCCACCACATTTGAATTGGTTCTGCAGCTACTTTCCGTCACCCGCGCACACGGCGTGGAGGCGCGCGTCGCGCAAATCCGGCAAGCGCTGAGCGAAACGCGAGACTATGTGGAAAGCGTGCGCAGCACACCCGACGAGGGATGGACCTACCATCGACATCTCTCCGCGATGCATGTCATCGACCACCTCGATCGCTTGGCAGATCGGTGCGATGAGTCGGAACGTTGGGCTGCCTTGAAAGAGGATTCAAACCTCGCGACGCTTGCGAGGGAGCTCGCGCCTCCGGTGAACGAAGTCCGCAAAGCACTGGTGCACGGTGAACGCGCGGTCCCCGAAGAAGGTCTCGAGACGGCGTGGCAATCGCTTCAGCAGCGGGGCCGCACGTATCGTGAGACCGTCCTCGAACGGGTTGCAACGGGGGGTTTCGAGGCTGCCGAAGGTATCGAACGTCTCGATGCAGTACGGGGCGCACGACGGGTCGCCTACCATGCCTGGCGCATTGCATATCATCTGAACCGCTGCCGTAGACACGACGCGCCGGGAGAGCAACCGGAACGCACTTCGGTCCCGCCTCACGCCGAAGCGGAACCGCCGGAACCGAGCTGAGATATTCCTAGCTCGGCAATACCAGCGTCGGTTATAGTCGCCCGATTCGATCAACGAGGAGGTGCGACATGGCGAGCAAGGAAGTTGTTGCGTTTGGACCCTTCAAGGATTTCATCGCGGACGGCGTGCGCGTGGGCGACACGATCCATCTTTCGGGCTCGGTGAGCATCGACGAGCAAGGGCAGACGATCCACCCGGGTGACATCGTGAAGCAGGCGCGACAGGCCTACCGGAACATCGCCACGGTTCTCGAGAAGTTCGGCGCCACGATGGACAACATCGTCTATGAGACGCTTTTCGTCACCGACATGGGCGCGGTGATGGGAAGCGAAGAGAAGATGGGGGCGTTTTTCGGTGCGCGCGCGGAAGCCTACGGCGGGAACCCGCAGGTGAGTCAAAGCCTCATCGGGGTTGCAGAGCTCGTCATGCCCGAACTGCTGATCGAGATCAAAGTGGTCGCACACATGTAGTGCTAGCTGGCGCCCATGCCCTCGTACTCGTCGATCAGCTCGTCGAGGAGCGCGTCCATCCAGGTCTGGACCTGCGGACTGTCGAGTATCGTCGTGAACGCAGGCCACGATGCCTCGGCCAAGGCGTCGAGCGGAAGACGCACCTGACCTTCTGTGAGATGAAGGGCTTCTCCAAGCGACTTGCCTGCAGAGTACGCGATCGCCCGATCGATCCATGCATGGACGTCCGCTCGTACTTCGGGCATGACCACGGCGTGCCGAGCGCTCAGCTCCACCACGACACCGATATCACCGATCAGCTCGTCGTTCGCTGCTTCCAGGAGAAAGGCGGGAGATTTGGAAAGCACGAACTTGACGAAGTTGGAACGGAACTCGATCGACGCGGGGTCGTCTATCTTAGCGATGGTGAACTCCGCCGCGCGCGCCAGGACATGCTCGGTGCTCTCGGCCAGGAACGACTTGATCTCGGGCTCGATTCGCCTTTCCAAGTCTTCGATCAGCTTCTCGGCGAACGCCCCGGCGCTCCCGAGCACGCCGAAGCGTCCCATCGGTGAAAGCTTCACCAGCAAGCGCGGTAGCAGCGTGGAAAACTCCTTCAAGGCTCGAAACAGGGCGTCGTTGAGCACGGCTTCGGCCGCTTCGCCACGAAACATGGCACGAACCCAATCCGGGTGAACGAGCCCAGGCCGCGCGATCGCCTCTTGAAGCTTCGCCTTAGCCTCAGGTGGCACAAAGTGGCCGATTGGTCGTTCGTCTTCTCGCAACTCGGCGATGACTGCGCCGGCGACGCCCGCCACGATTGGACGCGTGAGCTCCGTGATGAGCTCGGGGTCCATGATCCGATCCGCGGCGGCCTTGGCCGTGCTCGGGTCGATCAGGTCATGCACCGGCGTGGCCAGAAGTTGATTCCAGGTGGCCTCCCAGAGCTCGCGCCATTCTTCCTTGGGGCGCTCCCCCTCCGTGAGCCGACCCCGAAGCCAGAGCTTCAACGCGTCGCTTTTGTCGGAGTCCGTACCCATCGGAGGGACACTAGCCCGCGCTACGGGGAGGACAAGGCCCGGTTGGCATCACACCCGAAAGAGAACGCCGGCGGACATTACGCTTGGGGTACGCTGCGGCACGATGCGGACACGATGGACGCGGAGCGCCGGGCGCGGGATGCACCAGTCGCATGGACCACGTTTGCTGGGCCGCACTGGCCACTGCTGCATTCTTGCCGGCGACCAGCGCGCCGGTGGGCGTTGCGCCTGACGGCCTCCCCGTGAACATCCAAATCGTCGGCCCATTCCTGGGCGACAAGACGACGATTCGATTTGCAGAGCTGCTCGCGGAGGTAAGAGGCGGCTTCCAGCCCCCGCTCCATCTCACAAAGCGACTCTGACGCTGGCACTGACGCTGACCCTGGCACTGACGCTGACCCTGGCACTGGCACTGGCACTGGCACTGGCACTGTAGCTGCCCTATGAGACCGCAATGGCCGACCTCCCCCGCACTCGCAACCGTTCCCGAGACTTCGACATCGTTCTCTGGGGCGCTACCGGCTTCACCGGGCGCCTCGTCGCTGATTACCTAGTACGCAACTACCTCGGCGGAGACACTGGGCTACGGCTCGCACTTGCCGGACGCAACAAGACAAAGCTCGAAGGGATCGCGCGCGAAGTGGGCGCCCCGCAGCTTCCGATCCTGGTCGGCGACAGTTTCGACGCCGACTCGCTCGACGCAATCGCATCGAAAACCGAAGTTCTGATCAGCACTGTCGGCCCGTACGCCAAATACGGCGCTGAAATCGTCGCCGCTTGCGTCCGCAACGGCACCGACTACTGCGACCTGACCGGCGAGACTCACTTCGTCCGCGCAATGATCGATGCACATGAAGAGGAAGCGAAGAAGACCGGTGCACGGATCGTGCACTGCTGTGGCTACGATTCGATTCCCTCGGACCTCGGCACGCTCATGGTGCAAGAAGCATTTAGGCAGAGACACGGGAAGTACGCCTCGAAGGTCAAGATGGCGGCGGTCGACATGAGAGGCGCGTTCAGCGGCGGCACCATCGCCAGCATGATGAACATCGTCGACGAGATGAAAGAAAACCCGAGCCTACGAAAGGTTCTCGGCAATCCGTATGCGCTCAATCCCAAGGGGGTGCGTGGGCCCGACAAGGGAGATCAAGCCGGGGCGCGCTTCGATAAGGACTTCAATATGTGGACTGGGCCATTCATCATGGCAGCCATCAACACGCGTATCGTTCGGCGAAGCCACGCGTTGATGGGCCAACCCTGGGGCCCGGATTTCCAGTACTCCGAGGTCATGGGGACCGGCAAAGGCGTGAAGGGGTTTTCAGGAGCCGTTTCGGTGGCCGGCGGCGTCGTGGCATTCATGGCGTCACTGGCGATCCCGCTCACGCGACCGTTCGTCGAGAAGCGCCTCCCTTCCCCTGGCGAAGGACCGAACGCCGAAGCTCGAGCAAAAGGCCGCTTCAAGACACAGTTCGTAGCATTGGGCGATGGCGAATCGGTACGTGGTGTCGTGTCGGACCAACGCGACCCCGGTTACGGCTCGACCGCCGTCATGCTCTCGGAGGCGGCGCTGTGCCTCGCTCTACAGGGAGCGGAGCTCCAAAGCGCAGGCGGCATTCTCACACCGGCGACCGCGATGGGCATGCGCCTCGTTGAGCGGCTTCGTAGGGCTGGGGTGACGTTCGAGGTTCAGGCCTAGGTCGGCTCACCCGTGATGGATCGAGTACGTACCGAGCGCCTTTGCAACGAGGCGGTCGGATTCGAAAATCTCTGATTCGAGGACGGCGACGCGCGAGCCTTTGCGAATGACGCGGGTGTGGCAAACGAGATCTCCTTCGTGCGCGCTCGATAGATAGACGATCTTGATTTCGATCGTCGCACAGCTCTCGCCTTTCTCGAGCAACGGATAGAGGGCTCCGCCCATGCCAGTGTCCGCAAGCGCATAGGCGACGGCGCCGTGCACGACGCTGTGCGGATTGAGGAGCTCCGCACGGATTGGAACACGGCAACGGCTTTTGCCAGGTTCGGCCGAATCGAACGCCAGGCCGATCAGGTCAGCGAAGGGGTGCGGTGGCAAATCGTGTTCCGTCATCGAACGGGAGGGTGCCACACCAGCCCCTGACGCGAAACAGTTATCCTGACGCTGACACTGGCACTGGCACTGACGCTGGCACTGGCACTGGCACTGACGCTGGCACTGGCACTGACGCTGGCACTGACGCTGACACTTAGGCACCCGTTGATCTCGTGCCCTCCCTCCGATAGAACCGCATCTGTGACCTCCCCGCCTTACGACGTCGCCATCGTCGGTGCCGGACCCGCCGGCGCAACCTGTGCCTGGTACCTCGCCAAGCAAGACATCCGTGTCTTGCTGCTCGACAAGGCGAAGTTCCCCCGCGACAAGTTCTGCGGCGATGCGGTGATTCCACGCGCGCAGCGACACCTCGAGCGAATGGGGGTGCTCGATCAGATGATCGAAGCCGGCGAGTGCTTGTTTACCACGTCGGGCGGGTTCGTGAGCCCTTCGGGAGTCGAGTGCCTCAGCGACTCGACCGAGAATCCGAGCGGCACACCGATGTCGGTGAAACGGATCATCATGGACGAGCGCATCGTCCGGGCCGCGCAGTTGGCGGGCGCCGAGCTCGTGGAAGAAGCCGCAATCGACAAGGTCGTGTTCGACGATCGAGCGGGGAGCTGGACCGCGCATGCGGGGAGCAAGAAGTTCACCGCGCGGACGCTGGTTCTGGCGGACGGCGCTCATTCGAAGCTCGCTCGCTCGCTCGGCATCGTCAAAGACAACCCGGGCGCGATCTGCAGCCGTGCGTTCATCGACGGCGGAACGCACTCCTTCGATACCGACGGCATTTGCTACATGGAGCGCGATCTCTTGCCAGGCTACGCTGCGATCTTCCGTCACCCGAACGACGAGCTGAACTATTGCGCGTACATCATCCCAGGCGGCAAGGCGGTGCCGTCGGATCTGAAGGCCGTGCACCATGGCCTGCTCGACAACAACTCCATCCTTCGCCGGCACTTGGGCTCGGGCTACAAGATCGAACCGATGAAGGGTGCGTGGCTGAGACTCGGCGGCATTCCCAAGAGCTACGCAGACAATTTGCTGATCATCGGCGACGCTGCCGGGCACATCGACCCGCTCACCGGAGAAGGTATCCAGTTCGCGATGGAGGGCGCGGAGCAAGCGGCCGAGACTCTGTTCGGAGCGTTTCGGGTCGGCCGTTTCGGCGAGCGGTTTCTTTCAGCTTACCAGGACACGTGGCACAAAGAGTTTGGTCACAAATTCGGGCTTGCCGAGAAAGCCTCTCAACTGATGGCCCGCTACCCGGAGCTCGTCGATTCGATGGCGCGCGTGGCCAACGAGCGCGACGACGAGTTCTTCTTCGCCTGGGCCGACATCATGATGGGCGAGGCACCGTGGAGCGATTTCCTCAGGCCCAAGCTGGCCATTCCGCTGGCTGCCGCCGCCATTCGCGAGCTTTGGTCGCAGCGCTTGTCGCCGCTCCGAAGCCGAATCGCCGCGACGGGCGCTTGAACCAGACTCGGCCCCCTCCGCAGCATCGTCTCCGACGCCTCTGAACATCCTTCACGGTTGCGCGCGGCCCCGAAATCCGTATGACTCCCCCTATGACAACGATGCGAAAACTGGGCGTAGCGCTTGCGGTCTTGGTGGCTCTGCTCTTCGCAGTCACGCTCTACTACTTCATGCCTCGGGCGAGCAAGGTCCTCGTGACGGGAACCGAGGTCAAGCGGATGGACACCAAGGAACCAGCAAGTGGTGAGCACCGGAGTCGCGACGTTCGGTTCATCTACGCGACGGAACAGAAGAGCAAGAACGCCCTCGTGTTCCGGAACGAGGACAACGGATGGTACTTCAAATTCGACTCGGGTGACATCGCAGCCGAGGCATCGAAGCTCGCTAAGAACGAGGTCGAGGAGACGGCACTCGTCAAGTACTATGGCATCCGCATTGCGGTCCTGGACTCCTACCCGAATGTCCTTTCCTTGAAGGAAGTCGGATCGGACTACGTGTACGTCCCCTGGGTCAACATGGTAGTCCTGGTCGTACTTTTGATCCTGTTCATTTGGGCCGGGGTCAAAGTCCGCCGCTTGTTCACCGCGGCAAAGGCCAAGTTGAGCAAGAAGCCCGAGGCCTCATAGATCGCTCAGAGAGCGGCAGCGAGCGCTTCGCGGAGCACATCGCGATCGTCGTCGTCCTCATAGGGCAGCGACGCGACAAACCTCTCGACATCGAAATTGGGAGACGCTTTGCGAAGCGCGGCAACCCGCTCATCGACCTCTTTGGCATCCTCCAGCATGCTGGCCGCCGCGACTTGAAAGGCCAGCTCTCGAACGCGAGACGCAGGGCAGTTCTGCAAAGCATCGAGCGCTTCGCGGTAGCGTCCCTGGTGGAAAAGCGCGCGGGCGAGGTGCGACCAATAGCGCGGCGGATGGTAGGGGTTGAGACGCATGGATTTGCGAACCCAGGTCTCGGCTTCTTCCGAGCGCCCAGCAAAGGATAGAATCTCGCCCATGGCGCACACGCAGCGATCATCATTGGGATTGAGGAACAGGCCTCGCTCTTGGTGGCGAATCGCCAGCTGCAGGTTTCTCCGCATCAATGCAATCTGCGCGAGAATGCGCAGGCACTCGGCATCGGATTGATCGAGCGCCAGGCCATGCTTGGCGGCGGCTTCGGCTTGATCGAGAAGCTCGTCGTACTCGTTCGGGCGGAAGTGCATGGCGAGGCCAAGCCCGCATGCAAGCCAGGCATGAGCCTGCGCGTATCCCGGGTCGGCTTCGATCGCGCGCTCGAACATGTCGATCGCCACCTGACAATCCTCGCGAGTGTACCGGTGGTGGTGCTCCTTGCCTCGAAGGACGTAGTCGTAGGCATCCAAGCGCTCGGGCGGTGCGCGCCTCGCTTTCGCGAGCCTGGCAGCTTCCACCCGCCCGGCGAGCGTCGACACGATCGTGGACGAAAGCTCGTCTTGCACCACGAAGACATCTTCGATCTCCCGATCGAAGCGGTGCGCCCACAAGGTCGAGCCGGCGTGGGCGTCGAGCAGCTGAACGCTGATTCGAACGCGATTGCCAGCGCGTCTGACGCTGCCTCGAACGAGGAACTGCACGCCGAGCTCGGTTGCCGCGTCGCGATCGGAGACTTCACGCCCACGGTACGCGAAGGTGGAACCACGCGAGATCACCATCAGGGCACTGAAGTGCGAAAGAGCGGTGATGATGTCTTCGACGATTCCGTCGACGAAGTAGTTGTCCTCGGAACCCGAGAGATTGTCGAAGGGCAGAACGGCCACGGTGGGGAGCTCGTGCTCTGAAGGAACCGACGCGGTCACCGGCGGGCTAGATGCTCGCTGCGCGCCACCGCCCCTCCCGCTCCGGATTCGCTCGTACACGGCCGTCGTATCCGGGCTCGGCTCGGCACCGAGCTCCCTCGATAGCGCGTCGGTCAGGAACTGATACTGGCGAAGCGCATCGGAGCGACGGCCAGTCTGCTCGAAGAGCTCCATGAGGTGCCTGTGCGCAGGCTCGCATGCGGGATCCATCGCGATTCGGCGGTTGAGCACATCGACCGCCTCGTCGGCACGGCCAAGGTCAGCAAGTGTCGACGCCAAACGTTCGATGACGTCGCAGGCCGTCCTTCGGAACTGGTGCTGCGCGCCGAGCAGCCACTCATCGTAGAGCGCCTCGCGGAGCACGAGGCCGTCGAGAAGATCGTCACGGTAAAGCTCCATACAGCGCTTCAGGTCGGTGACATCCTCACTCCGAGCAAGACCTCCGAAATCCCGCACGTCGACCGAACAGAGCTCCCAGTTCAACGCCAAGGCGTCACCGTTCGAAGCGATCAGCGGCCCATGGCGACGCCGGATCTTCGAAAGCGCCTGTCGGAGGTTGTGCCGGGCTCTCTCGTCGCCCGTCTCGCTCCACAGCAGTGATGCCAACTGCTCGCGACTGTGGGGTCTCGCGTTCTCCACGGCCAAATACCCCAGCAATCCCAGGTTCTTCTTGCCCGTGATCTCGAGCGGCGTGCCGTCGGACCACTCGGCGTGGAACGGCCCGAGCACGTTGAGGCGGAGCGTCTTGGCCATCTTGGACGGATTATAGACGAAGAATAGACGGCTCATAGCCTTTGCTCTGACGCCCGATAAACGGCGGCCGCCCAGGATGGAGATGTCCCCAACGGGACTCACCACCAAAGGAGACCGCCATGAACACCGAACCGCAATCACAGTCCCCGCAACCCGCCGTCTTGCCGACCAATCTCCAGGCTGCCCGCACTTGGGGCGCCGGGGGC
>Ga0209567_10000658_pt1 | contig 18740 bp, 17 predicted proteins | sample COG_12_FD_184756 | JGI IMG/M metagenome (GOLD analysis project Ga0209567, IMG submission 184756) | Pelagic marine sediment microbial communities from the LTER site Helgoland, North Sea, for post-phytoplankton bloom and carbon turnover... | ecosystem: Environmental > Aquatic > Marine > Neritic...
CCACGGCTACTGCGTTGCCCCTCTGGCCAATATCTGGATATTGCCTGCGAGGCGCGCCTTGTCCCCGTGTTTTTGGGGGGCTCTGAATGTCACAGAATTCACGACGGGGTACACTAGCTGTTTCCATAAGAATAGATTCTTGGGTGCGAGTACAGCGTGAACGCGTAAACCCAGGTAACGGTGCCAGAGCTGATGAGGCAACAGTCCAGAGATTGTTATGAATCGTCGAATTATGAGCTTGTCAGCATTCGGACTACTCTTGACCTGGTGAAAATTCGACGATACAAACGACGGATATACTCCGCGTCTTGACCTGATCCGCCTCATTAATCTTTTTCGTTACCTTGCTCTCCCTGCTACCGAGCCACGCAGGTGCGTGCCACTGGCACCCTGGTCAGTGAGTTTACCGTTGTATCAACGGGATTTATTAAGTATGGTTTCGACGCTATAAAACCAACCCGGGTTCAAGCGTTAAGTGTGATGGTTTTCAATTAAGTATAGTGTCCCCAAATGAGAATTTAGGTTATGCAGCTGACTCAGAAACAGATCAGGGAATTTGATTCAGCCGGTTACCTGTTTTTTCCCAATGCCTTCGTCGCGTCCGAGGTACAGGTGTTGAAGCAGGCGGCGCAGGATGTCTTTCGGGAACAGCGAGAAGAGGTATGGCGTGAGAAGTCCGGAGTCGCTCGCACTGCTTTTGCCGCGCATACTTATAACGACGCATTTAGACGGCTTGGCGCCCATCCAAGGTTGATCGAACCGGTAATGCAGCTGATGGACGGGCCGGTATACATGCATCAGTACAAAGTAAATGCCAAGGCGGCCTTCGATGGCGACGTCTGGCAGTGGCATCAGGACTACGGCACCTGGGCCCGGGATGACAAGATGCCTGAGCCCCGGGCGATGAACATCGCGGTGTTCCTGGATGATGTCACCGCAGCCAATGGCCCTCTGCTGTTTCTGCCGGGCAGCCATAAACACGGGGTGGTGGAGGCCGGTCACGATCTCGAAACCACCAGCTACCCGCTCTGGACCCTGGATCGCGAGACAGTCACTAAACTATATCAACTGGGTGGATGTGTGGCACCGACCGGAGACGCCGGTTCGGTGTTGATGTTTTCGAGTCTGCTGGTACACGCCAGTCCACCCAACATCAGCCCTATGGATCGCACTATCGTATACCTGTCGCTATGTCACGTGGAAAATCACATCCGGCAGTTCAAGCGCCCGGAGTGGGTCGCACATCGGGACTTCAATCCGATCGAACCACTGCCGGACAATACCCTCCTGGAACTGGCGGCCTGACTTAAACGATGTATCTATATTCTTCTCTGCTGCAGCGGCAGGCTGAAAAGCGTCCCGTACGAGTCGGTCTGATCGGCGCCGGCAAGTTTGGCTCGATGTTCCTGGCCCAGGTGCCGACCACGCCTGCCCTAGAAGTAACCCGCATTGCCGATCTGGATCCGGCGTGTGCCGCAACCCAATGCCGAGGTGTGGGGTGGGCGCAAGAAAGAATCGAAGCGACTCGGTTCGTTGACGATTCGGCGGATTTGATCTCGTCGGACGATGTCGATGTGGTGGTAGAAGCCACCGGCGATCCCGCCGCCGGTATCAAACATGCGCTGCTCTGTTCTGAGCACGGCAAGCATGTGGTGATGGTAAATGTCGAAGCGGATGTGCTTGCGGGGCCTTACCTTGCGCAAAAAGCTAGGCAGGCAGGTGTGGTGTACTCGATGGCTTATGGCGACCAGCCGGCGCTGACCATGGAAATGATCGATTGGGCCCGATCCTGCGGATTTCGGGTCGTTGCCGCTGGCAAGGGCACCAAGTATTTGCCGATCTATCATGCTTCGACGCCGGATACGGTATGGTCGCATTACGGGCTGACGGCAGAACAAGCGGCTGCCGCCGGTATGCGCAGCCAGATGTTTAATTCGTTCCTGGACGGCACCAAGTCTGGCATCGAAATGGCGGCGATCGCCAATGCCGCGGATCTGCAGGCAGCGTCGGCCGGCCTGATGTTCCCTCCCTGCGGTGCCGAGGATCTGGCTCATGTGTTGCGGCCAAGAAGCAAAGGTGGGCAGCTCGAGTTTTCTGGCCAGGTCGAAGTGGTGTCTAGCCTCGAGCGAGACGGTCGCCCGGTGCCAAGAGATCTACGTTGGGGGGTCTTCTGTGTATTTGAAGCACCAAACAATTATACCGCAGATTGTTTTTCTCAATATGGTATGAACACCGACCAAAGCGGTCGTTACTCTGCGATGTTCAAACCGTTTCACTTGATTGGCCTGGAGCTCAATATTTCGATATTGAGTGCTGCGCTGTGCGGTCAGGCGACCGGTTCTCCAATCACCTTCAACGCCGACGTGGTGTCGGTGGCGAAACGTGATCTAGCGGCGGGGGAAACGCTCGACGGTGAAGGGGGTTATACGGTATGGGGTAGATTGATGCCGGCAGCGAATAGCGTTGCTGCAAATGCACTGCCGATCGGCCTTGCCAATGAGGTGAAACTTACCTGCGCGATCAAACGGGGTGAGGTGGTGAGGCTCGACGACGTGGAAGCGGATCGATCTCAGCAGAGCTGGCAGGTTCGTTTATCAATGCTCGGTACATTTACGGACAATTAAACAAAGTTCTTAAGCTCTCAGTATCAGCGAATAAGAGTGGATAGGTAATGAATGACGCGGTCTCAGCAATTTCCGAAGTTTAGTTCCATAGTCATCTGAAATCGCGGTCACGGATTAGAAAACGATATTCATGTTCGGCAGCGATCGCCTCGCGAAGTTGATGTATGGTCCATTCCTCGGTTGGATATTCGGCAACGTTGCAATGTGTATTATAGAATGGCTCCTCGTTCCTCCAAAGCATACTGACTGAGTTGGCGAATCACATATTCGCAAGCCTCATCCACTGAGTCCGTGCGGTGTAGAAAGCTAATGTCATCCGCACTGATGCTCCCATGGCGAATCAATGCGTCGAAGTTGATTACCTCATCCCAGTACTTCGTGCCGAACAAGATGACGGGAAGGTGTTTGGTTATCTTTCTTGTCTGTAACAAGGTCAGAAGTTCAAACAGTTCATCAAGCGTACCAAAGCCGCCCGGGAAAACGATCAGGGCTTTCGCGAGGTAAGCAAACCAGAACTTGCGCATAAAGAAATAGTGGAAATGAAGTAAGAGTTCACGCGTGATGAAGGAGTTGCCAGATTCCTCCGCCGGCAGCGAGATGCTTAGACCAACATTCACTCCCTTCGCTTCAGACGCTCCGCGGTTTGCCGCCTCCATGATCCCCGGCCCGCCCCCCGTGCAGACAACAAAACGTCGCTCATCATCAGCCAGGTTTTTGGACCAATGGGTTAGCCGCTGAGCCATTTCTCGTGCCGCCTCATAATACCGTGATGTTTCCACACGGATGTTGGCCTGTTCAAGATTACCGTTTTCGTGCCTGGCTTTTTCCAGTTCCATTTCCGCCTGTTCACGCGAGATATAGCGTGCGGAACCGAAGAAGACAATCGTATCATCCACTTGATAGCGGGCAAACCGACTTTCCGGCTCTAGGTACTCAGCCAGAATTCGCAGCTGCCGCGCATGCGCGCTGTTCAGAAAATCGTTGTTTTGGTACGACTTGACCGAAGTACGAGTTTTCTTGCTCATTTGCTCTCTTTCCTAGTTACAAGTCACCTGTGGGTGTCGAATCAGCGTTCATGCGCGAGCGGGAGCTGGACCAACCCACGGTGATGCGACTGCCATTGGAAATCGTGGATTTTCGCACGCATTGTCCTGAATTCGTTAGCAACCTTGACTGGCATATCTCCATCAAGCGAAGCGTGAACACATTCCTGATTGTAAAAATGATGACGTGGATTTTCCCGTGACGGGCCCTTGGGTCCGCGTTTGCCTCTGACGTGGAGTGAGAAAGGCGCGCGATATTTTCGACGAACTAAAAATTAATAAATTCGCAATGGCATCGACGGTCGGTGGCAGCCGTCAGTAGATGGAGTAAAAGTAGCGAGATCTTGTTCACGTAGTCGGAATGTTAGCAAAATTGTTGCCAACGGCAAGATTGCACTAGCCTGACTTTGGGGAGAAAATCACGAATTGGTCACCCACAGATCAACAGCTCTGGCGCATAAGTCTGTATCCGGTGCTGCATTAGCGAAGCCGAATGCCGGGTCAGCACGCCGATCTCAGCGTCGTTCAGCTTCTTCAAATTCGTCCTGATAGACGAGGCGAAAGTCGCGTCGCCTGGTTGGTTCTCACCTTCGGTACTGTCGATTGAAAACCACAGTGCCTTCGGCCCTTCCTGCGCCTTCGCAGAGAGTTCGAGACGCTGGAACTGCAGGCCACGAACCTGTTCCATGAGGATGCCGATGGATTCCGTTAGAACGATGGAGCCTGACTCCGTAGGGCGCTCGTCGATTTCGAAGGGCTTACCGGCATCGCTGACGATCGCGTAGTCCAGCGCGTTGCGCTCGCGGAATAGCGGGTTCGCACCAAGGTTGTCGTAGACGCCGCCATCGGTCAGCGTCACGTAGTCAACCTGATCGGCTTGGTACTCTCCAGATCTTAGCTTGAGCGGTGGGAACACCGGCGGGAATGCGGAAGACGCGGCGACTGCTCTCGACAGGCGAAACTCATCGGCTGGGCCTTGGCCTAACTCGTGTTCGCCCATCTCCGCCCCCTTGCCCTCCCCGGTGACGAAGAAGAACATGTTCCCGGTGGAAAGATTAGTAGCGTTTAGGTAGAGTCTAGGACCGTTGTCGAGTTCGCCGAGTTTCTTTTTATGGAAGAGATGACGGTCATAGGTCTTGACCAACTTATCCAGCCGGGTTTCAAACGGGTCTAAAATACCACCAAGCGCCGACGAGACAGCAATAGACTTGGTTTTAAGATAGTTCTCCAAGCGGTCAAGTGCATCAGCTTTTCCCCAATTCGCCGCGAGAAAACCGCCGGCGATGCTACCGCCGCTAACGCAGGTCAGAAGGTCTACGCTCCACAGGATGCCCATCGACTCGAGCTTTCGAAATATGCCGAGGTGAAAGGCTGCCGCCCTAAAACCACCGCCGGATAATGCAAGCCCGATGCGTTTTTTCTGTCCATCGATCTGAATTGTCACAGCCGTCTCCTGTTGATGTCTAAATCGTAATTTTCACCTTAAATCAATGTCCCGCGCAATATTGTTTCGGGAGTCTGTCCGAGTATTCTGCCCGCAGCGAAAAAGCAGCAACTGATCGTCGTCTGTCGTCACCGACAGCGTGCGCCGGATCGTTACTTGCCGATCGATTTTTATTTCGCATCCGATTACCGTTTCTCCGGCCCAGCCGCATAATGAAAACCACCGTGGGATTCGGCCAAGGTTATCGCGGAGGACAACCGCTAAACGAGTGTGTCGATGATGAAGACCACCGCTACGTGGAAAGGCGACAATGTTCCCGATTTTGGACCGTGCTTACTGAAAATGCATATCAGTTGATTATATTGAAGTTTTTCCTGCGATACGCGATGCTTGCACGCATGGTTTCACTGATCTGTTTTCTGTTCTCACCGCCGAGTAGCGCGCTTCGAACGTGCGCGTCCCTGTTGGAAATTTGCAGATCTTTCGGAGTTCAAGGCATGGACCTTGCCAGCGCTCACGCGTCGGGATATTGCTCGAAGAAACGCGAATAACCTGTAAGTTAACTTGTGGCCAGATTATTTCTCTCATATGCAAGGTCGGACGGTTCACAACTGGCCGAGCGCCTAGAGGTAGATCTTCAAGCGTCTGGCCACGAGCCGTGGCGCGATCAGTCGGAGATTCGGGCAGGCAGAGATTGGGCACGTGAGATCGAAAAGGCAATCGATCGGTGCGAAATGTTATTAGCTGTGTTTACCACCGGCTCATACAATTCTGAGATTTGTCGGGGTGAGCACGAGCGTGCGTTGCGCATGCGCAAACGAGTTATCCCCCTGCTTGCACACAAGGATGCTGACCGGCCCGTATATCTCGAGGCCAAGCACTACGTGGACTTCACCGATACGGATCGATACGACACCAGCTTCGAAGCTCTACTCACCAGCATCCAGACTGCGGGAGGCATGTCTTGGGATGAGCTGTCGCCACGATTTCGAGTCCGGTTGGTTGACGAGGCCCCGATAAGGTCGTCTGGTGCCCTGTTGCGCAGAAGGCAGGCCATGTGGAGCGAGGTCTACTCGCTGACGTCCATGCAGCGCACGCGTTTTCTAGAGGCACTCTCCCCGCGCCCAGGGACGGTGGGTATATTTGAGCCCGCGCTTTACACACCCCGCACGGAGGTGGAAAGTGAGCTCGACGAATTCATCAGCAGTAACGCGCATTCATTTATTTTGATCGGCGACACGGGCGTGGGCAAGACAAATCTCCTGTGCGAGTGGTCCGGAAGGCAATCGGCCGACGGACATGCTGTTCTAATGTACCACTGCGACCGGCTCGGCAGTGAAACAGCAGAGCGCGAGCTGATGAAGGATTTCGGCATGGAGGATCCAGGCGACCTCACCCAAGTCCTCGGCAACCTTGAGGAACTAGCAAGAAAAGCGAATCGGCTGTTAATCGTGATTTTTGACGGGATCAACGACTTTCGAGGAAGCGGAGAAAGACATGGGCCGCAGCAGCTTCTTACCAGCATCGATTCCCTTGTGGCGAGGCTGCCGGGTGCTCACCTCCGCATTGTATTGAGCTGCAGCACTGCGACCTGGAACCGGCTTGAGCGGCTCGGACCCGTTCAATTGACCTGGAGCCGCTATTACCGGACTCGCAGCGAGGAAGTAGCGGTCGTTCTCAAGAGCTTCTACGAGGAAGAAGCAGCAGCGGCCTTCGAGTCATATCGTCAGTTCTTTAAACTGACGTTCACGCGATCGGATCTGCCTTTTGCCCTTCGGGTCCGCCTGCGAGCGCCTTTAGTTTTACGGCTTCTCGCCGAAACATACCAGGCCGCACCCGATCGAAGCGCGGCACCAACATTCGATACGCTGGTGTTTACTCGTTACTATAACGAACGAGTGCGGCGCCGGGACGACCGGCATCTGATCGATGCACTCGTCGAAGAAATGTTGGAACAGGGATCCGCCGCCCTCCCAATCGAGAGCCTGACTGGACACCCGCAGCTCGGACCGGCGGTTCTCAGCGAAGCGGCCGACAGCAGCTATAATCGGCTGCTCGATCTCGGTGTACTGTTGGAAATGCCGGGCGATCTCTTCCAGGACGACGTAGTCAAATTCACCTATCCGCTGGTTGGTGCGTACGCTCTAGCACGTCGACTCTCACGCGAAGAGCGGCCGTTAAGCCGGACCGTGCACGAACTCCTCGAACAGGCCGGAAGTTTTCCTCTCGCGTGGGATGCCGCTGTTACGCTATTGGCGATGCGCGGTGATATCGATGTGTATGCTGAACTCGCAGGCTCTTCCAACCCGGAGCAGCGCGAGCTGGCGAGCACCAGCTTGGTGAGGCTGCAAGACTCCGACCGCGACCGGGCTACCGGGATCCTGAAGGGCCTTCTTGACAGCGAACTCGAAGAGCACCAGCGTACCGCCCTGCGCGCCGCGTTTACGATAGGGCCGGACGCGCGCGAGCTGCTGCTGCACGGCGCTACGAGTAAGTCGCAGGCCTTACAGCAGGCCGTGAAGGATACCCTTTTTCTGATCTGGTCTGGCGAGTCGGGAACAGGGAACCGACCCAATACCAGCACCGTCTATTTTCTCTGGCGACACGCGCAAAACTTCACTCAGCAGCTGATGAGCGATCTCGTGGCGCGCGTGAGCTGGAAGCGTCCGGCGGAGGCGATTCGAATCACGCGCTTTGTCCTTGACTGGTGCATTACACTCTACATAAACCATTGCGATCGCGACGACGTGGCGAAGCAAGTAGCCGACCTATTCTATGAATTAATTGTCGACCGGCTTCATCTCGATCGGATCGACCTGGGATCGCGCTTCGATCGGATCGTGCTCAGGATTATTGCTTCGGTGTTCGCTCGCCCTATATTAGAGTGGACGCTAATGGAGGATCCTCGGCACTTCTTTCGCCGCCCTGCATCAGAGAGGAGCCTGCTCGAGAGTGCGGCACCGCTGGTTGATCCAGCGGCAGACATCATTGCCGCAGACGACCTGGTTCTGCGCATGCTGACTTCGGGCATCAACACCTTACGGGGGACCGCCACGCTCGTACTCGCGGTCCACTCTTGCGCGGAGTTCGCTCGCTGTGAAGCTCTGCATCGGCGGCTGTTCGACGCGCTAGACAGGCAGGGGCAGGTCTGGCAACTGATTGGATTCTCCGTACTGCTGCCGGAAACGCCCGTCGCCTGGGTGAGTTTGCTCGAGGACATGACGCGGCGGATTTTAAAAGAAGTTCCGCAGCCGGTTAACGGGCGCGCCGGCCTGCTGCGCGCGAGCGACCTCCTATTCGTGCCGCTTGGACTGGCTTATGGCAAGCGTGGTGAAGGTATGCCCCTTTTCGAGGAGATGCTGGCGGCAGAGGCCTCGAAAGGGGTGCACGGTAGCGCGGCGACGCACCTAGTGGCAGGCTTGGGTCCAGTCGGCTTCTACTACCCCAGGGGCGTGCTGGCATCGCTCCAACCCCACCTTACCGCGCTAATGGCGCGTAGCAACACCCGAGACGCCCTCATGACCGCGCTCGCCACTATTCGCACCCTGCATTTTGATCTGGTTGACACCTTCATGTTCCGCGCCGGACTCGATGAATCGTTCCACCGAAAGGTAGCAGTCATCACCGACGTTCAACTGATCAATCGCTTCATGCTCTCGATTGGTTTATACAATAACGCCGTCCACCAGTGCCTGCACTATCCCCGTATGCGGCGCTGGCTGACTCGGTTCCCGCTCGAGCGACTGGCGCAAGCCGACAGCGCGAGTGATTTCATTACAGCCTATGCGGCCCGGGCCCTTCTTATGGCTCGCGAGGCGAATTTTCACCTGCTCGAGCTGACTCTTCCAGAGTAGCCGCAGTGCGAGTGATGGCACAAGCGGCGCATGCTATTTCGAGGACCTGGCGACGGCTCATCGGCTATTGCGAGCGCATCTATCTCTTCATCCGGATCTCGACCCTGGGATTTACTTTGTTATTGCCGCTACTCGGCTCAGCGAGCGGACAACACGCGCTTACCAACGGAACAACTCTCCTGATGATTTCTGTCGGTCTCGCCTTTCACATTTTTGCGTATGTACTCAACGACGTCGTAGACCTTCGGCTCGACCGGACGGAACCGCTTCGCGCGGACTCGCCCCTCGTTCAAGGAAAATTTACCCGGCGACAAGCGCTTTGGCTCGCTCTGTCGCAGCCGCCATTGGCATTCGCCATCGCCTACCTAGCCGGCGTGACTCTGGTAGCGTTATACATGCTCGGCGCCGCTTTTTTGTCGCTTGCGGCTTACAATCTTTATGGAAAGCGCTGTTCTTTACCCCCACTCACCGATTTCGTCCAGGCGATTGGCTGGTGCGCTCTGGTCTTGTTCGGCGCATTTGCCTACGCACCGACGGCACACGCAGACACGACGTGGCTCATTACCTACGTGTTCGTTTACGTTTTGCTAATCAACGGGATCCACGGCGGCGTGCGCGATCTAGCGAACGACCTCGAGCATCAGGCTCGTACCACGGCAATTTGGCTAGGTGCTCGGCCTACGCATAGCTCCGGGGCAAAACTGACCGTATGGCTAACGGCCTACGGGTTCGTCCTGCAAAGCGCGATGGTCACGTTCGCGGTGATGGGTCTGGATTCGCTGAATTACGTTCAACCCGACTACTGGCTGGCAGCAGTTCCGGTCTACGCCGGATTGACCGCGTCGACACTGATGCTGCTTGGTCTGCTGGTGCTTTTGCGGGATCGCCGCAAACTCGTGGCGATGGGCGCTTCGCACACATTCGTCTCACTTGCCGTGCTGCCTGCTCTGTATCTTCCCATGCTGGGTCCCACTGCGGCCGCGACTGTATTGGCGGTGTTTTGTCTCCCGGCGATCGCGATGTACCTCTACAACGGATCGCACTGGTGCCTTTGAATACCGCCCATTCGACGCGCGTCATCGCACTCCTGGAGCTGATGCGGTTGGAGAAAACCTTTGCGGCGGCGGTATATATGTTCCTTGGGGCATACATTGCGGCCTCGCCGGGCGAACTTTGGTCCGCACGCACGGCAGCGGCGGCCGCCGTTGTGGGCCTGATTACGGCTTTCGGGCTGGTCATAAACGACTACTGCGACGTCGTGGAGGACGGCATCGGAAAACCGCAACGACCGATCCCATCCGGGCGTGTGTCCCGTCGTCTAGCGGGAACCTTCGCCTGGGCTCTTGCCGCAATAGCACTCGTAACGAGCGCTGTTCTTGGGCCTCGTGCGCTGCTCTTCGCCACTGCGATGGTCGGAATTAGCGCGGCGTATTCTTTTCGCCTGAAAGATACGGTTATTCTCGGCAATGCCGCGGTAGCGCTGCTGGTATCGTGCACCCTGGTCTATGGCGCGTTCACCATAGGACGAGTCACAGCGAGCGTCTGGATTGCGGTCATCATCACGTTTCCTTATATGCTCGCACAGGAGGCCTTGTTCAACCTGGAGGATGAGGAGTGTGATCGCGTGGCCGGCTTGCGGACAACTGCAACATATCTAGGCATTGACGGTGCAGCCACGTTCGTACGCACTGTTCTCGCCAGCACCATGGCGATCGCCCTGGCGCCATGGTTTTTGGGATTGGCCTCCGTAAAATATCTTGGGGCGCTCACGGTGTGCATCCTCGCCCCGATCACGCTGATGATCTTTCTTTTACGTCGGCCGCTTTCATGGCCGGCGGTGGGCAACGCGGTAAAGCTGTCGCGCCTCGTCTGGGTAACGAGCCTCCTGCCGCTGGCGCTGCTGAAGTGAGTCGGCTCTTAAGTCCACGCATTTTTGTGCTCGCGGCACTTCTAATTCCCGGTGCAGCGCATCCAACGTCCAAATGGGACGACGCCAGGTGGGTGAGCAAAGAACAGATCGTCGCTGCAATGCGCCGCCAGCAGGCCCAGCGATATGCAATCGCGGCTATCGCCAACGCAACCAGGCTGCAGGCCGGCATCTTTCTCGAGCTGGCCGGCCGGGCAGCGGAGAACGGTCCAATGCGTCGTCCCTTACGTATCGGACACCAAGAGTACTTCGACGCACTGCTCGAGGTCACTGGTCTGACGCCGGATTCAATACCGACATACATCAAGGTTGCACATGAATTCCGTGAAGACTACTTGATCGATGGTCGGATGGAAAACGTCATAGAGAACGTCGAACGCGGCGAGAGTCCACAACGCGCGCTCAATGTAAAAGTTGGATGGCCGCAGTCTACCGATGCGCCGACCAGCTATTCATACGAGGACAAGAGCACCCAGCCTCATGTGGAGGTCACGCATCAGCAGGTCAGCTCTTATCGAGTCCTGGATTTCGGCGGCATCATGGTTTACGACGAGATTCGCGGCGTCACAGGGCGCGCGACTTCGGGTGTGTTCGGTGCGATCTTCAGTCTGTTGGGAAAAGCGAAAGCAGTCGAGACGCGATTTGCTTTCGCCGATGACGGCGTGCAACTGTCGCTGACGACAGCGAAAAAGCTGTTAACCATCACACAACCCGTAACAATCTATCCTGATGGTACAGTGCGTGCCGGCGTCCCACCCGGGCGTCCCGACCTGGTCCAACTTAAAAATGCCATGAAGAAACTTGACTTCAAAATCGTGTACGTGCCCTTCGATATGAGTCCGGTACCTTGACCAGCTAAACCACGCTGCGGATTACTGCCGCTAGACGATTACCGGCTCTACGCTCTGGTCGGCCACGCGACCCTTGGGTCCGTAGGCCCTTTGATCCCCGAGCCAGATGGGTAAAACCCGACCTTCGGAGTCGCTTACCTGCCATGGGTCCATCACCGCATTACAATGCGCTTCAGAATCAAAGTCGTTGCTGCTCAGCGGGACACCCCGCGATTCCGGTGGTTCCCGATCGGTTCCCGCTATATAGGTGCGGCTGGCGTCGGGCCGGTATGATTCTTGATACTGGTCGATCAGGTCGAGCATTGTCGAGAAGTACCAGCCGCGCCGGATAAGGCGAGGCACATCGTGCATGAGCTTGGCTGCCCGATTTCTGCGCGAGTAGATGTTTTTAATCAGCCATTTATACTCGCCGATGAATTCCTCTTTAGACGCCTTTTTCGGGCGCACGACCAACGTATAGGTATTGAAGTCGCGCAACAATGCGTTGGGAAGCAGCGCCGGGCGGGGTTGCGCCGCCAGCCCTTGAAAGTGAGGCGTTCCGGGAAACGGTGTCTCGAAACACACGTACCACGGCACGTAGAGCCCACAATCGCGCAGCTGATTGGGAATTGATCGCAGATAGCCGAGATCGTCTATTTGTGGGCTGAGCATTAAGCCCGACGCGACGAGTATCCCTTCTTCGTGACATTGCTCGATAATTCGGCGCGTCTTGTGTATTGCGTTCTGGTGCTTGCGCATATCACTCAGCGTGTCGGGATTAAAGCTTTCCAAGCCCACGAATAGAAAACGGCAACCCGAACGCGACATCATTCTCACCAACTCGACGTTGGCGATAGCATTAAAAGTGATCGACGAACCCCATCGGATGCCGAGGGGCTCAAGAGCGCGGCAGAGACGCCTTAAATATTGGGGGTTGCCACCAATATTATTGTCGTAGAAGACGACGAAGCCGAGCCGAAGGGACGCAACCAGTTCGCGGAGCATGGTCTTGCCCGCGCTGATGTCACGCACAACGCACTCCGGCGGCCGAAAATGGAAGCGCGTGCCGATTCCCGTGAGAGCGCAGAAATTACAGCGGAACGGGCAACCGCGGGTGGCCTCCAGTCCGAGCGGCAAAATCTGTTTGCTCGCGAGCAGGTCGAAGCGTGGTACCGGGACGTGCAAAGGGTTGTAAGGAGTCGCCCTGTATAGAGGCTGCAGCTTACCGGCGCAGAAGTCACGGTAAATACGCGGTACGCTGCCCTCTGGATCGCCAATCACAACCGCGTCGAAAAACGGCAGACATAGATGCGGATACGTGCTGGCCATATTTCCACCGTAGACGGTTTTCGCCCCACGGCGACGCCAGTAGTGGGAGATCTGGCGCGCTCGATCGAAATCAGAATGCATTCCAGATATGAACAACAGGTCGTAATCGCGATCCCAGTCGGGGTCCTCCCAAGTGTCGTTGATGACTTCAATTTCTATATCGGCAGGCAGGAGCCCTGCGATCAGCACGCCGATTTGAGGTTGAAGAAAGCCGCGGTGATGCTCGCCCTTGCGATGATAATCGACAAAAACAAATATGATTCCGACTCTCATCTCAGCTCTCTAGCCCGCATTTCTCACCAGGATCCCGAGCTATGGCGCAGAACACGTTCCGATGAACGCCGGACTGGAGTGAGATGCATAGCCGTAGCTATGGATCGAATGAAGCCTAAGTGCACCGGGGCCCTGGACCAGCAAGCGCCGGGATAGGCGTTTCCAAGACACACTTTTTTTGGACATATCCATAGACTTCAATGTTTGCAATGCTTGAAAAGCATCCATAGCCGCCTGGTGAGAAATGCGGGCTAGGGTATCGTCAAGTTGTAGGATCGTAGTCAAGCGGAATTGATATAACGTGTACCTGACGATTTGCTAATTATCGCCTGAGCGCAGAAAGTTGTCCGGCCTTTTTGCCGAAGACCACTCAAAGCGTACCCGTGGTATCTCAAAAAGCTTTCGCGTTCAGATTGATAGAAACGTGGTTAGGCGCGTTCATCATTCGCTTGGCGGAGATGCACCGGTCGCAGTCGCTGTTGAATCGATGACCTCGGGTGGGAAGATCGATGCCTTCCGATGGCAGCTAAATACTGCCGTGGGTTGATCCAGCCCCAGCATTCGGCTGAACTCATGTAGCTTCCACCGGCACGACTTGATCAAATCACAACTTTGGCCTGCACCATCAATCTAGAATGAACGTGACTTTTAAATCTACTCTGTAGCTGACGATATTGCCGGCATCGACGATGACCTGTTGTTCCTTCACCCACGCGCCTTTGATGTTATGTACCGTTTTAGAAGCGGCCTCAAGCCCTTGATGAATAGCATCTTCGAAGCTTGCTGTGGATTCCGCGCTGATTTCAATGATTTTCGCTACTGACATGAACAACCTCCTTACTTGTTACAGTACTTGTGCAATGAACTTAGGTCATAAGTCTTCAATCTAGCAAGCTGCGTACATTCTTGAATTAATCTATATCAAGAAATATGCATATAGATTCCCACTATCACACCGACAGGCAAACACCAACATTGCATTCCAAGCCACCTTAAAATTGTGATTCACCCTGTGGTTGGTGGATTGCACCGAGAATATTGTCTGGTAGCGAAGGCCCCATGAGTTTTTGTGGATCACAGCCGTGACAGGAACTTATAGAAGCCATGGTCGAATTCAAAAGGTTTAACACCCAATTTGGCTGTTCCCGAATAGCGCAGGAGATCAACAAAGCATTTGGATTAGACATCGATAAAAATGTGGTCAGACGCGTGATTGAAAAGCACTATCGACGGGGGCACGATTCCGGTCACGGCCCCTCCTGACTCACGTTTATCGTCCATCTGAAAGACAGCCTCTGGAGTTTCGATGGGGGTCCATTTTACTCCAGACCCACTGGGTGCTCGTGGTCATCGTCCAATTCACGGGGCTCTTCTAAATATCTCAGCACTGACAATGATCCCCTGTTCGATTACCATCAATTCGCCGTGCACACGCTGGCAGCGTAGCAATTGCATACCGACACACTTGATACCATAGGGAAAACGTCATGAGAAGAAGATCCCGACGCCGCATGCATCACGGTGTTGCCGATACATCACATAAGCGAAAGGTAAATTATCGCCACCTGGTTAATCCATTGATTCGGCAATCCGCTTTCAGCGACGACCGGCTCGAGGCAATCCATCAAACCGCGCTGCGCGCTGTCGAAGAGCTCGGCATCAAGGTGCTAAACGACGAGGCACGGAGTTATTTCCAACGAGCCGGCGCCCACGTCGACGAATCTTCACAGATGGTCAAGATCGATCGCGTGCTCATCAAAGCGGCGCTTGATTCGGCGCCGAGCGAGTTCGTGATGCATGGGGCAACACCCGAGGCCAACGTTACTCTTGGGGGTAAGCATATTGCGTTTGTTAGCGTGGGCGGCGCCCCACATATTGCCGACCTGGACCGCGGCAAGCGCCCGGGCACGCTGGAGGACACGCGCAATATCATCAGGCTCAGTGAACATTTCGATGTCATTCACCTGCAATCCCCTAATGTCGAATCGCAGGACATCCCGGTTAATCTGCGGCACCTGCACGTTACCGAAAGCCAGCTCGCGCTAAGCCGTAAGCCAATTTTCATTTATTCACGCGGCAGCGGTCAGGTTGCGGACGCCTTTGCGATGATCCGGATAGCGCGGGGCTTAAGCGTGGCGGAATTCGAACAGAAGCCCTGGTGTTACACCATAATCAATACGAACTCGCCGCGTCAGCTCGATATTCCGATGTGCCAGGGCATTATCGACTTTGCCAGGGCCGGGCAGATGTCAGTGATAACGCCATTTACCCTGGCGGGTGCAATGGCGCCGGTGACCATGCCGGGCGCGCTGGTGTTGCAGCATGCCGAAGCGCTCGCCGGGATAACGCTGTCACAAATCGTAAACCCAGGAGCACCGGTGCTCTATGGCTCGTTTACCTCCAATGTCGACATGAAATCGGGGTCACCCGCCTTTGGCACGCCCGAATTTGTACGTGCGGCATTCGGTGCCGGGCAGCTGGCTAGACACATCGAACTACCGTGGCGCGGATCGGCCGCCACCGCATCCAACGCCCCCGATGAACAGTCGGTGTATGAATTCCTGATGTCCGCCTGGGGCAGTGTACTGGGTGGCGTCAACATGATGGTGCATGCAGCCGGTTGGCTCGAGGGCGGACTCACGGGTTCAATGGAAAAGTACATTCTAGATGTCGAGATGCTGCAGACTTTTGCCGAGATTTTTCAACCGCTCAACAGCGACGATGCGGAATTAGCGTTTGATGCAATAGCCAGCGTCGAACCTGGCAGTCATTTCTTTGGCTGCGATCACACCATGGAACGCTACCAGACAGCGTTTTACGAACCGCTGGTATCCGACTGGAGTAACTTTGGTCAATGGACCGACAGCGGTGGTAAAACCGCAATCCAACGCGCAAATGAGATCTGGAAGAAAATTCTGCAAGAATTCGAGTCGCCGTCGATCGATGTGGACATAAGAGAACAACTCGATGCCTTTATCGCAAGGCGTACTGCACAGGGGGGTTCGCCAGTGGACTAAACACCATGCGGTAATCGCAGTTCGTGAATACACAACGGCACCGAAGAGAATAAGTTCGCACTCGAAATGCCAACCCCGCAAGCAGAGGCTGGTCTCTCGTTCGTATGTCGGCAACCGGCAATCTAATCAATTGGTTATCCAGTTGGCACGTACAGCGAGCCGACAACGTTGGCCATCTGTCGGTGTGTGTCGACGATCTTTCAGCTGGGCCTTCAAGATTCGGTTTTCTTCTATCAAATAATCGATGGACTCCTGACGGTGTGGTTGAGCCAACCTGCAGGTGCAAGGAGAAGAATATGAAATAGATGGATTGTGCCAATCATGCGACCTGAATATCTCGATCAGAGAGCTGCGATAATCTGGAAATCGTCGATAGATTAATTGAACACTGCGGGGTCAAGATCAAAAGAATATTTTGGCGTTATTAGCCAGGATGGCGTCCGGGGTGTCAAGCTCCGATCACCGTACACACCACGCGCCGTTCGCGCTTCGGCCCGTCGAACTCGCAGAGGAAGATATTCTGCCAACGCGAGAGACCAAGATTCCCGTCGATAATGGGGATTGCCTCAGAGGGACCCACCAGTCCCGCCTTGAGATGGGAATCGCCATTCCCATCCTGGCGATCGTGGAGCCATACGCCGCGCGGTATCAGCTTACGCAACAGATCGATCACATCAGTCTGTACGCTCTCGTCCCAGTTCTCCTGAATCATCAAAGCCGCGGTCGCTCCCTGGGCATAGACCGCCACCAAGCCGTCGCCGACTTCGCTGCGGCGTACAACCGCCGCGACACGTTCGGTGATATCGACCAACTCCTCGCGCCGAACGGTTGAGACGGTGATCACTTCACGCATCGATTTCTCCTAGAGGCTTTACTATTTCCAATTCGCCTTACCCGCTGATTTATTCACCTGAGAGCCTGTCCGAGTATTCATGCGCCTACTACGAAAGCGGGAGAGATGCCCATTTTCTCATAACGTGCGGCTCCGGCGCGGTGACGTAACCGGACGCATGCAACGTGCCGTGGTTATGCATGAAGCTGGATACTATGAGGGATATTACTCTATTCTGGACGAAGACGAGCGAATCGAATTCACGCAGTATGACAGTGAAGAACATTTGCTGATTGGTATAGAAGATTATTGGCCGGTGCAGCGTCTCAAGTGGTTCAGCAAGGGATTCTATGCTGTGGACCAGGAACAAAGTGCCGTTGTGATGAGTGATTTACGAATGGGTGTGGCCGCGAGTTACGTGTTTCGTTTCAAAGTGGGTGAGGTCAGCAATCCTCATCCGAGGTCGGTCGAGCCGGTGCGGTTGAAAGCTGTCCGCGAACTGGACAGAATGCGCATATGATATACGCACTGGCAGCGCGCATACCTACAGTATATAATGAGTTGGTTGCCAATGAGAGTGCTAGTTTATGCCCCTAAAAATATACGACCCCAAAGCCCCCAAAAAACCCGCCAATCTATCCGTTAACGCGGATTTATTACGTCAGGCACGTTCCAGAAAACTGAATTTATCTCGATTACTCGAAGAACATCTTATTGAAGTGCTACGTGACACCGAACGTGAGGCGTGGTTAGAGGAAAACGCTTCTGCAATAGAGAAATACAATACACGGATTGAGCGCGATGGCGTGTTTAGTGACGGACTGCGGCGCTTCTGATGGCCCAGTTTGACGTCTATAAAAATCCCAATGCCAAGACCCGAAGATCGATTCCTTATTTAGTTGATGTCCAAAGCGATCTGCTGGATCCAATCGCTACCCGTGTCGTCATTCCGTTAATTCGGATTTCAAAGTCGAATCAGCCTATCACACGACTGAATCCAAATTTTGAAATCGAAGGCGCCACCGTGCTGTTATCCACGGCCGAACTCGCAGGTATATCGAACAGCGCTCTCGGAAACCACGTCACATCGCTGAAAAAACACCGTACGGACATCATCAATGCGTTGGATGTGCTGATTACAGGTATCTGAACCTACAAACGGGTTGTCCTCCTCAAGTGGTTGAATGGTAGTCACGTGAACTCGATGTGACGCACCGATCTTTCTAAATATCTCAGCACTGACAACGATCCCCTGTTCACTTACCATCAATGGACAGCAAATCTATGCATTCTGGATATTGATCAACTCAAGAGCGTTCCCAATGCGCCCCGCTCTCACCCCTTTATTGCGCGGCTCATCGGAACCATTCGCCGGGAGTTTTTTGACCAAACGTTATTCTGGAATGCGGTTGACTTGGAGCGAAAGCTATATAGTTTCAGAGATTACTACAATCATTCGCGTACACACGCGTCGCTGGACGGCAACACGCCCGATGAAATCAGCGGTGACAGAGTCACGCAACCTGCTCCACTACACAGTTACGCGTGGGAAAAACATTGCGGCGGT
>Ga0209567_10000659_pt1 | contig 18735 bp, 16 predicted proteins | sample COG_12_FD_184756 | JGI IMG/M metagenome (GOLD analysis project Ga0209567, IMG submission 184756) | Pelagic marine sediment microbial communities from the LTER site Helgoland, North Sea, for post-phytoplankton bloom and carbon turnover... | ecosystem: Environmental > Aquatic > Marine > Neritic...
GCCCATTACAAATACAGATGTTGCAAGGGCATCTGCCAATTCTGCTTTTGGAGCAAATACAGTTACGCTCAAAATACCGGTAGCGGGATAACCTGTTCGAGGGTCAATAATATGCGCGTATCGAATACCATCAAATTGCACAAATTTTTCATAATTACCCGAAGTTACTACAGCACCATTGGTAATTGGCAAAATGGCAGCTGCTTTGGTTTTATTTAATGGATTCGTAATAGCTACGGTCCATTCCTTTCCATTGGGTTGTCTGCCCCATGTATTCATATCTCCTGAAGCATTAATAATACCCGCTTGTACGCCATTTTTGAGCAATAAGGCCTTCGCCTGGTCAGCTGCATATCCCTTTCCTATGGCTCCGAATCCAATTTTCATTCCTTTTTCTTTAAGGAAAACTGATTTATTCTTGGAATCCAGAATTATTTTTTGGAATCCTACCTTTGAAACGGATGACTTTATTTCTTCGTTTGAAGGTGTTTTTTTCATGCTGCCATCAAATTTCCAGATTTTGTCCATAGACGCATAGCTGATATCAAAAGCGCCATCGGTTAATCCGGATAGGCCTATTGCCCTGTCAATTAAGCCATATAATTCTTCGTCGACTTTAACCGGCTTTAATCCGGCATTTCTGTTGATTTCAGAAGTCTCAGAATTGGGATCCCAGGAAGAAATGAGTTTTTCAATTCTTGAAATCTCATTAATGGCAAGGTCCATTACGCTATTGGCCTCCGTTGAATCTTTAACGACCACAGTGATTTGAAAACCACTGCCCATTAGTTTTAGGCTTCGCTGAAATGATTGTTGTGCCGATAAGGGAACAATAACCAACAAGAGAATAATAAGGAAGCTACTAAGTTTCACCATTTACCCTTTAAAAGATTCTAAAAGATCGATATATTCTTTAACCGATATTTTTTTATAACCCGCTTGTCCTAGAAGATTCCCGTTTTCATCCAGGACTACTACCAATGGAAAGTATCCATTTCGATTATAGGTTTCGGCCAATTGCTGATTCTTTTTCTGCTGTTCGGCCGGGAGCATATTTTGTTTTTTACGGGGAAAATCAGCCAATAGCATGACAAAGTGATCTGCAGAATAATTTATGAATTCTTCACTACTCCATATTTGCTGATCAAGTTTTATGCAAGGAGCACACCAATCTGAACCCTGAAATACCAGAATTATTGGTTTATCACCTGATTTGGCCAATTCTTTGGCATAATTAAAATCTGTCTGCCAATCCTGGGCTAAAATTGTTCCGGAGGCAAAGAAGATAGCTAATAATACTGTTTTCATTTTCATATGCAACGTTAACGTCAGTTTCGGTATTTTCGTATTCTTTATCAGAGTCTTAGGTTCTTTTAAAATACAATGACTCAAAAAATCAACTCATTAAGTACCAAGAATATCGACGAATTATAATTAGAAATCAGTAGCGGTATTATCTGCTATCGTTCTCTCAAAAAATTCAATATTTCTTTAGTTTCAATTACAGTTGCAAATTCATTATGTAAACTGGCCAAAGCAATTTCATGAATCAATTCTGCTTCATATTTTATGCCATTTGCACCAACCTTATCAAAAGTAGCTGTAGCGTCTGAGACAACATATGTAGTATACCCCAAATTTCCTGCCATTCTTGCGCTACTCGATATGCAGTGATCTGTGGTAAGACCAGCAATTATCAATTCATTTATTTCCAATTCATCCAATTGTTGTTTTAAATCTGTGCCCATAAAAGCACTGTTAACTTTCTTTTCTACAATTCTTTCATTTGCAATGGGCATGACGATCTCTTTAAATTCGTTACCGCCTTGTCCTTTTAAGAGCCTGGAATTTGGATTGGTTGCGTTATGTTTAATATGAAAAATGGGAAGCTTACGATTTCTCCAGAAGTCCAGGATTTTTCTTGCATTAGCTTCGGCTTGAAGATTATTTCTATGGCCGCCATAATATTCAATATCATCTAACCCTTTCTGAATATCGATAAGAAGCAATGCCGGTTTACTATCAGAATTCATATTATTCAATTTTGTAGAGAATTGGATTAAAGGCTTTAGAGGCAACCATTACTTTATCACCAAGCTTTAGGGTTTGCACTTCAGATTTATCAGCAATTACTTTAACCACATTGTTTTGAATAAGAACCGATACAATAACAACAACATCCTGGGGTTCTATCTTCAATACTTCCCCTATAAATTTAAACTTACCGCTGATTTTTTTGTTAGAAAAGATCTCATTTGGAATGCCTTTTTTGGCAATTTTTCCCTGCTCAAGCACAAAAACCCGATCAGATAGTTTCATAATCTCGCCTATATCATGACTTACCAATAAAGTGGTCAGTCCATATTCATTATGAATTCTTGTGATGTAATCCTGGAGTTTCAAACGAATTTTATAATCCAGGGCGGCAAGTGGCTCGTCTAATAAGAGAATATCTGGTTTACCAACCAGAGCTCTCGCAAGGGCCACTCGTTGTTGTTGCCCTCCTGAAAGTGTTTGTGGTTTTCTGTTCTGCAGTTCACCAAGTTCCATCATTTCTATAAGATCTGTAATTGCTTTTTTATCCTGTCCTTTATTAGATGCATACTCCAGATTTTGTAGTACCGTCATATTTGGAAATAAGGCATAATCCTGAAAAACATATCCTATATTCCTATTTTGGGGAGATAAAAAGATTTTCGTTTTGGTGTCAACCCAACTGGTGTTGTCTATTGTTATTTCACCCTTATCAGGCTTTAATAAGCCGGCAAGGATTCTTAATGTTGAGGTTTTTCCGGCACCGGATTCACCGTAAAGAGTAACCAATTCGCCTTTTTCAATTTCACATTTTATGTGAAGTTTCATTTGTCCGTCAGAGGCACTTAAACTTTTATGAATATCAATTTTAATCATTTCCAAAAGCGCTTTAGATACCCCCCGTTTATTAAATAGACCATCAGCAGGATACAAAAGGTAATGATAAATAATACCGTGGCATAGAAATTAGCCGCACCATAATTCATCGCTTCTACTTCATCATAAATAGCAATCGATGCGACTTTGGTTTTACCGGGAATACTGCCTCCTATCATCAATACAACCCCAAATTCACCTACCGTATGCGCAAAAGCCAGCACAATTCCGGTTAATAACGAAGTTTTACAATTGGGAAGGAGTACTTTGAATAATGTCGTCCATTTTGATTTTCCCATAACCTGGGAAGCTTCCGTGAGTGAATGAGGCAAAATGCTAAGGCCCGATTGAATGGGGTGAACCATAAAGGGCAGGCTATAGATTATGGAAGCAAGTACAAGTCCGCCAAATGAGAATACCAGTTTAAGGCCCAGCCATTCATTTATCCAATTCCCAAACGCGTTTCCCGGGCTGAAGGCTACGAGGAAATAAAATCCCAATACTGTAGGGGGTAAAACCAAAGGCATACTAATAAGAGTTTCTATAAAAGGTTTGGATCTGGATTTCGTGTTAACTAACCAATATGCCATTGGTATTGAAATAACCAATAAAATTGCCGTAGTAACAACAGCAAGTTTTAAGGTAATAAAGAGTGGATCCCAATTCATCATTCAGAGAGCATAATTTCATTAGTTTTAATCATAGCACATACGGTTAATTCTTCTTCTAAACCAAGCTGATCCACGGCATTGGTAGTAATAATGGCACTTATGTCACCCGCAGGGGTATTGATCAGGATATTGCTTAATAATAAACCGCGTTCAATACTCTTGACTAGCCCTCTAACCTGGTTTTGAAGGCTTATTAGATGCTTTATGTCCTTACCAATAATAACTTCTGTTTCCTTAAATAAAATCTTAACCAAATGACCTACTGTTAAATAGGAAACTGTTTCCGGAGTTTCTATGATTATGGCCTTAAACATTATTTGATCAGAAAGTTCCACAGTTACAAGCGACAAACTACCGTTTACCTGCACTTCTTTAATATGACCATTTAAACTATTCATCTACCGAATATCCGAATTCTTTTAATATAATCTTCGCCTCTTTGGAGAAAAGAAATTTATAAAATTTGTAAGCCTGCGAATTATTTCTATTGGGTTGATTTATGACCACTACACCCTGTGAAATTCGATTATAACTGGAATCATTTACTTTAACCCAATTACCCTTGCCCTTCATTTCCGGTGCAAGGACCACAGATTGGGCTGTGAATCCAATTTCAGCTGATTTAGAATATATAAATTGATTGGTTTGGGCAACACTTTCCCCGTAGACCAATTTATTTTTAAGACTGTCCAAAATCCCATGTTTTTCTAATACTTCTAAGGCTGCTTGTCCATAAGGTGCTGTTTTAGGATTTGCCAGCGCAATGTGATTAATGGCATAATCATTTAAGTTTTCTATTGATATGTGTAGTCCGTCAACCATTGTCCAGAGTACTAATTTTCCATAGGCATAGATTTCAGGGGATGCGGTGGTTAAACCTTTTTTATAGAGCATTAAAGGATATTTCATGTCAGCCGAGACAAAAACATCAAAAGGAGCGCCTTCTATAATTTGAGCGGTATGCTTTCCCGAAGAACCTATGATCAATTCACAGCTTATACCAGTCTTTTCAGAGAATTTTTCTAGTATTGGCTCGAATGCGTATTGCGTATTAGCCGCAGCCGCAATTGTAATTTTAGAATGTTCATTATTTGCGCCATTACAGGCATAAACAAGAGCTATTAAAACAAGTCCTATTACGTTAAAAACCAAATTTTTTTCAATCTGTAATTTATTACATGGAACGACTTTAAAATTCCAATTCGGCATAGTCTACTTCTTTAGTGATATCCTCTACATTACCCGGATATTCTTTTCCCCTTAACCGGCTTACAGTGTGAGCTTTTAGTTCGTCTTCCGGGTAGGACTGTATTAAATTCTGAATAGCCTTTATATCTAAATCATCTTCAATTGGCTCCAGCCATTTGTCTACAAGTTCGTCCGGTAATATTAAAGGCATTCTGGGTCCTGCTGCTTTTGGATTATTATGTATTTTGGACATCATGGAATTACCCACAGTGGTAACAATAGAAAAAGTATTGATCAATTCCCCAGTTTCCGTATCAACCCATTCGCTCCAGAGCCCGGCCAGGGGCATAGGTTCATTGTCCTTCCTGCTCACATAAAAGGGATATGTTTTACTGGCATAATGATGATGTTCATAAAAGCCGTCTACATAAATAATAGATCTTTTATTTTTCGCCGAATTACGAAAGGAGGGCTTTTCAAAAATGGTTTCCCCTCTGGCGTTAAGAGTATTGTTCCAGAGTTTTTTTAATTGTGTCTTATCTTTTACCCAAAACGGAACAAGGCCCCAGGTTGCAAGAGTTGGTTCATGTGGAGAACGATCCGGATAAATAAATAATTTTGGGTGATTAAAACCCGAAACATGATAAAGCGGCAGGTCTGATAAGGGCGCCAGTTTTTCAATGATCTCCTCAATGGCCTGCTCGTTCCCGTAATGCCTGGCCCGTTTTAACTGAGCTTCCAGACTTGCCTTGATATCGTAACACATATTTTAATTTTTATATCATGAGGGAGAATTAAATTTAAGAAATTTTGTTCAATAATTGATTGATGTTGGATTAAGCATATTTTTTTGAATTAGCCAAAATTAGTAAAGACAACATGTTTGTTTGGACTTCAACCTCATAGTGGCATCCATACCAGTAGGGCCGACTGAATGATAAAAAACAAAATAAATGGAATTACAAAAAACCCCATAATATCTCTTGCCTGCAATTTGGTTCCAGCTGCCATTACAGGAAAAATTATAAGTAAATAGAAAGGTTGAAGGGCATTACTAAGGCTTTCTCCATAAGCAATGGCCATTGACGCTCTTGCAATCATGGCAGTAACTTCCGATTCACTTAACCCTGCACCCAGTTCTTTAACTACGTTAATAATGCCGGGTCCTATTACAGCAAATTCTCCACCTGCCGAGGGGATGGCAAAATTCACCAAACCACCAGAAACATAGGCCAAAAAAGGATAGTTGGTTAGGGTAGCAATTGATACCTGAAGATCAGCAATTTTTGCACCCAGACCGGTTGAAAGCATTATTCCCATAATGCCGGCATAAAATGGATACTGAAAAAGTATTCCCGAAATATTGCTGCTTGAACGTTTCATGGAAATACTAAAGCGAAGTGGGGTCTTATGCAGAAATAGTCCAATGATCAGAAACATAAATATGATAATATTAAAATTCAGATCAAAACCATTTACGTAGAAGTAGTGACCTATATAAATGAAGCCAAAAATTGCAATGGGGATTTGTAAAAAGGCGCTATTATTCAAAATGTCGGAGACTGCCTTAAAGGGGAGTTTGTAGGATTCCGCTTCCACTTTTACTGAAGATTCCTTTTGTGGATTATCCAGGACCAAAAGATCAGATAATTGTTTTTGTTTGTTGTTTTTAGGGATCAAAATGAGAAATAATAACGGACTTACCACAACAAAAAGGACAATCATCGCCAGGTTGAGAGTAGATCCTAAAGTATAGGAAGTTGGTATCAATTCTGAAAGTATTCCTGCCTCTATTAAGAAATTATTTTCGGTATTTAATAAAAGGGCTATAGAACTGGAAGCACCGGCAACCCAGCTACCCAAACCAAAATAAACACAGGCGATTAGGAAAGGATAGTTTAAACCCTTCACTCTTACGGCCAATTCTCTGGCTAAAATGGCAACAATTACAATCATTCCAAAACTGATCAGGGAAAATAATGAGCTGGAAATCAGCACTAATAAGTAGACCTGCCCGGGAGTTTTTATAAAACGCGCTATCCAATTTATTCCTTTTTCAACAGGATCTGATTGGGCTATACTGTAGGCCGTTACAATAACAAGAATGATCTGCATTCCAAATGCTAATAAGGACCAAAAACCATCATACCACCCTTCCAGAATGTTCAAAATTGATGCATCAGTCCAAATAAGAGCCATAAAACCAGTGAACAAGGTGAGAAGTAATGCAAAAACATAAGAACTGGGCATGTATTTTATAAAAAGATCTGTGAAAATATTTCCTAATGATGAAATCATTTTATTTGCTTCTATAGGGAATTTAGTTAACAAGAGTCCTATTGATTGATTAAATATAGGAGGTAATTTCAGAACATTGAATTTGAATCAAAAAAAATGTGCGATGCTCACAAGAGTACATCGCACATCAACAGGTTTGTCAGTTAGATTTTCGAACCCTAACCGGATATTCCGGTCGTTTGGGTGTTACCGGAGGGTTACTTTTAAGTTGCTCCAAAACTATCTCAATGGCTTTTTCCAATTGGGGGTCACCTCCTGAAATAACTTCTTTAGGCCATTGTTCAATCTCAATATCCGGTGCAACACCTTCATTCTCCACCCGGTAGCCTTCTTCGTTCCAAAAGGCTACATTAGGTGCCGTAACCGATCCGCCATCAATAAATTCAGGGTAACCTAATACACCAACAAGACCACCCCATGTGGTTTTCCCAATTATAGTTCCTAATTTAAATTTTCTAAACATCCAAGGGAGATAATCTCCACCGGAGCCGGCGGTTTCATCGATAATCATAACCTTAGGTCCCTGAATTGATGCACTGGGTGCTTTAAGGTCATTACCATATCTGAAATTCCAGGATGCCTGATAAGGTTTCTTCAGCATATCTATATAGTAATCCGCCAATTGTCCACCGCCATTGTGTCGTTCGTCAACTATAATGCCTTTTTTATTGGCCTGTGGGAAGAAGTAACGTTTAAAATATTCATGTCCGGCTCCCGCCGTATTCGGTACATACACATAGGCTACCTGGCCGTTTGTAGCTTTGTCTACTTTCTTTATATTACCTTCAACCCAATCCCTGTTTCTAAGTGCACGTTCACTATCTACAGGTACTACCTTCACTTTTCGTGAATCAGACCCGTCTGCTGAGGCTGAAACCTTAAGCTCCACTATTTTATTTTCAGTGTTTTCAAAGAAACTATAGAGATTTTGATCTGCCGTAACTTCAGTACCATTTACAGCAATTAAATATTCCCCTACGACAATGTTTACCCCTGGTTCGGTTAATGGTGAACGAAGCTCTGGTGTCCAGTTAAGACCTCCATATATCTTAGTAAACCGATACCGGTTGTTAACCACTTCATAATCTGCCCCAAGAAGGCCCCCGCCTACTTTATCCGGGTTATTCATTCGATCACCCCGACTGCCAAACCTATGGTGCCCAACCGCCAATTCACTGCACATCCATTGCATAACTCTGTAGAGATCACTTCTACACGTGACATCGGGTAGAAAACTTTTATATTTTTCTTTCATGGCATTCCAATCCAAACCATGCATTCCAGGGTCATAGAAATAGTCCCTGTTCACCCGCCATGTTTCATCAAATATATTGGACCACTCTTGTCGGGGATCTATTTTCACCTGGATGGCGCCTATATTTATTTCCCCATTTTCTGGTTTTTTACCTACCTCTGTTATTCCCCAAGTTTTCTCTTTTTGGTATAACATTTTTTTCCCGGAAGCAGCAATGGTATACCAGTTTGCCAGCATAACTTCCTCGTCTTCCCGCTTTTTTAAATCATACATTCTAAGAGACTGTGGATCGCTGTAACTGCTATGCGGTTTTCGTGATAAATAAAATAATTTCCCCTCTTCCGAACAACTTAAACCAGAATACATTCCGGGCGAAATAGGAAGGTCAATAATTCGATTTGAAATTTGCTCCCAATCAATTCTCAATGGAGGAGCCGTTTTATTCTCCTTCTTTTCATCCTTATCTGTGGAATCCTTTTTAGATTTTTCATCGTCTTCGTCATTTTCTTCATCATTTTCTTTAGCCAAAGGGGATGTAAGTTCTTTCTGTAATGTTACCAAATAGATAGAATTAGTCATTTCCATATCCTGATTAGACTGATCAAACCAATTCACAACCGGACCGGCATCTGTAGAAGCGAGCATATAGATATACTTTCCACTTGGATCAAAGATGGGTTCACTAACGCTGGAAAGTCCATCTGAAAGTTCGAAGGATAGATTTTGATCCAAGGAATATACGTAGGCTCTTTCAAAATTTGTTTCTGTAATAATCGTGTAGGACACCCATTTTGAATCATGAGACCAGGATCCAAAAAGTTCCCTGAAAACACCCGGAATATAAAGCTTATCTGAACCAATTTTAGTGATCTTTCCACTGGATGTATTGGCCATAAATAAATTACGTCCATTATCCACGAAGCATAATTTCTTACTGTCCGGTGACCAATGTAAATAGGCGTAAAAGCCAGAACGGGAAATAGGAAATTTTTTGATCGTTCCATTTTCCAATGTTTTGAGATGCAGGCTATATTCACCAGAAGCATCAGAAAAATAGGCTATTTTTTTACCATCAGGGGACCATTGAGGGTATTTCTCATGAACCCCGGGGGTTTGGCTGATGTTCTCTACATCACCTTTTTCAGCAGGTACCGTAACAATTTCTCCTCTAAAATCGAATACTGCTCTTGCACCGGATGGAGAAATACCTGCACTTCTTAGATACTTATCCCCGGAAACATAGCGTGGCCTCAGTTCCAAAAGATCTGTAGCAATGGGGATAGTAATTTTTGAACTGGTAAGGGAATTGGAATCCAATAAATGTAGATATCCCGCTTGCTCATAAATTAAATCTTTATTATTAGTATTCAGACTTATCACAGGAAAATCGTCATAATTTGTGAGTTGGGTAACAACTTTAGAATCCAATTCATAGGCATATAAATTGAATTCGCCATTTCGGTCACTTCTGAAAAACACCTTGTTTCCTATCCATTGAGGATTCGTATCGTTTCCACCAGATGCTGGTTTGTCGATCTCCACAACCTCATAGGTTTCTGTATCGTAAATCCAAATGCGTGATTGGGTACCTCCCCGGTAATTTTTCCATTGGTTAAATACTTCGTATAAAGGAGTGTAAGCGATATATTTCCCATCTTCTGAATAAGATGCACTAAATGCAGTAGGAATAGGTAATTCCAATGGCTGACCACCTTCTATTCCTATGGTATAAAGCTTGGCATGCCTGTTGGTATAGGTAGATCTGCGAGAGATGAAAAGTATACTTTTACCATCAGGTGTAAAATCTCTCACCTGATCCCAACCTGGATGCCATGTTAATCTTTTGGGAAGGCCTCCTTGTGCAGAAACTACAAACACGTCTATATTACCGTCATATTCGGCGCTGAATGCAATTAAAGAACCGTCCGGTGAAAAAACAGGGTTAGATTCTAAGCCCCTATCAATGGTAAGGCGTCTGGGGTTAGCACCATTTTTATTGGCTATCCAAAGATCCTCTGCATAAATAAAAGCAATATTATTTTCACTTATTGCCGGACTTTTCATTAACCTGGTGTCAATGGTATTTTGAGCATTAATTTGGTAAAATCCTATCGTTAGTAATATGAATAGTGTTAGGTAATTTTTAAAATGTATCGACATATGAATAATGTTATAGATTATTTAAGATTTATATGGATTATCGGAAGGTGATTTATTAAAATGTTCAGTCGTTAAATATAAGGTGGATTTTGGTCATACGAAATTTAGAATTTAAATATTAATAGAACTTTTAAGGCTCTGAAAAAGAACCTCGATACAGGCTTAATTTGTCACTGAAATATTATTGATCCAATTCTCCAAAGTGGCTAAATATTCGGGATGTAACTTGGACCAATAGGGAAAATCACTTTGCCCTATATCGTACATAGAATGAGAAGCACCTCGTAATAAAACAATTTTATATTTATCGTTTTGAGATTTCTTAAGGGCTTGGGCGATTATTTTATGACTGTCTTCAGGGATTATTTCATCTAAACCTCCCTGAACTATTAGTACAGGCTGTTTTATTTTTTCAAAATATGGAATGGGTGTAAAGTTCAGTTTCCTATCTATTTCGATCTCATCAAGGTTGGGAATCCATACCTTATTGAACCACTCTCGAGATTTAGCGGTGTTGATTTCTTTCTGAAGGGTTTCTTTGGAAAGTTCACCTGCAATCGTTTCAAAAACCATTCGTTCAAATTTGGTTGCCTCATTAATATTCTCACCCAGAGCCGCTCTATTTCTATTCTTCCAGTAATTAAGATCACTTTCCAATAAGGTAGAACCAGGGCAGCTCACGACTATTCCATACTGAAGGTCTTTTAATTCATTTAGAATATACGGGACCTTGGCAGCTCCCTGACTACTACCTTTTATGCCTATACGGGTAAGCGGGATGGCTGTTATTTCAGAAAATTGCTTAATAGCGTTAATATCATCCGAAGAAAGTTCTTCAATACTGGCCTTTGACCAATTGCCTTCAGATATTCCTGTTCCCCGCTTGTCATAAATAAAGGTAGTATAACCTCGTTTTGCAAAAAGCTGCGCTTCCGCCCTGGAAGCACTCCTGTCCGAATTGCCGGAGGAAGTGACCATAACCAGGCCCTTTTTGTTGTCTTGCGGCGGATAGTAAACAGTGCCATTTAACTTTAGACCATTAGATTCATAGCTTATGTCCTCAGTTGACAACACTTTTTTACCGGCCAAAGTTTTAAAAAGTGTGTATTGAATTTCAACCGTGTCCACGGTTAGTGTTCCCCTCAATTCAGCATTATTATTTTCCCATTTATTTTTAAACAAATAAGTGTAAAAATCACTCTGGAGTTTAAAATTTACTGAATCGCCAATTACCTCAACATCCCTAAAAGGGATGCGATTTGCATTTTGTTTAAGGCTCGAAAAAAATACTTTCCAGTTTGTAGAATCTTGTTCCAATTCAAAAACAATTGAATCTGCAAAACTTCCTTTTTTAAAAAGGCCAGTATAGGTGCCACTTCGACTAGAAAATTCGGTCCTCTTATTATTTGTACATGCTACCATGACCAAAATAGCGACCAAATAAAGGTACTTTCTCATTTGCTTTGTATATTTAATTATCGGTTTCTACCTACTTTTTTATGCCTTCTAAAGAATACACCATTGGCAGTTTATTTCCCAGATGTTTAATCCTGTACTTTCCAGGTTCAGATTCTATAGTGAATTTAAAACAATCATAAGGGGAATAATCATATTCCTCAAAGGATGTTATTTCAATCCCGTTCTTTACCAGGCTTGTTATAACATCTCCCAGACCGTGATTCCACATTACGTATTCCAGTTTAATATCAGCATCCCTGTTAGCGTATGTCCCTGTTTCGGATTCTACAATGGGTCCGGAGTTGAAATAACGATAAGCAATCTTACTAAATTCATTATCAAACATCCAGACAACCGGATGAAACTCAACGAAAATTAGCCTGCCGCCTGGTTTTAAAAACCTTGAGACAACCGCTGCCCATTTGTTAAGATCGGGAAGCCAGCCTATGGTACCATAGGTAGTGAAAACTATATCAAATTCATCACTTAAATGATTAGGCAGATCATAAAGATCACAACAAACAAAGTTTGCGTCCATATTTGTTTTCAAGGCTAGTTCTCTGGCTCTGGCGATAGCCTTGTCAGAAAGATCAACCCCGGTAACCCTGGCACCAAGCCTTACCAATGAGAGCGTATCCTGGCCGAAATGACATTGTAAATGAAGAATACTTTTGCCCTTTATATCTCCCAAAAGATTTAATTCTATATTTTTAAGTGATGATTTTCCGTCCAGAAAACTTTTCATATCATAAAAATCGGACTTCATGTGAGTATCTGTCTTACTATTCCAGGAGGCCTTATTTATTTTGATATAATCAGATTTAGAACCCATGTCCAATTAGCGATTTTTTATTAGTTTTTAAGGTATTGTTCTTTTGTAATTCTGTAATATAAAGAGTTGTCTATACCCTTACAGCTATCTCTTTTCCAGAATACCATGGAAAGTTTTTCCAGAACTTTAATAGAGCTAATATTTTCCGTGGCAACCCTGCCAATTATCTCTTTTAAATTAAGATCCATAAACCCATATTCAAGACAAGCATATGCAGCTTCTGTGGCATAGCCTTTGTTCCATTCTCTCCTAAAGAAACGAAACCCTATATCGATCAAATTTTGTTCATTGAGCTTTAGTCCACACCAACCAATAAACGAGTCGGAAGATTTGGTTATAACGGCCCATCTGCCACAGCCATTTTTCTTATAATCCTTGTAATTAAGAAGAAATTCCCTTGCTTTTTCAACAGATTCAAATGGGGGGTCACCGGTGTATTTTATAACTTCCTGATCCGAATTTAATTCCCAGATTTTATAGGCATCATCTAGTGTGAACTCCCTTAGTATTAATCTGGGAGTTTCTATTATGGATTTTGAGCGACGACTCATTCCTTTAACAATTTTATCACAAGCCCAATTTGGCCCAAATGGTAAATATCGTGGTGCAACATTCCTTCAAGTACAAAGGAATAAGGATAGTTACCACCAAATTCAGGGTCATAGTAGTATTCATTTAAAAATGTATCATCCTTATCTTGTAAGTGTTTCAATAATTCATGGAGAGTGTTCCTATCTTCTTCATGGATTTTCTTCCAGCCAATGGACTTTAACTCGTCATTTGATCGCCAATTCTCTGCATGGGTATCTGTAAGTTCACCTTTGCCGGTCTTTAATTTTAAGATGGTATCCTTTCGCCAGGAAACGATATGTGCAATAATTTCCGCAATACTGTGTATAGAAGGCAGCGGACGTACAAACATCTGATTTTCTTTTAGTTGAGATAACTTTTTATTATAGGATGTTCCTGCCCAAATTGGACCATTATGAACTTCGGTTAATTGCCTTATTATTGAATTAATTTGTTTATTCATTACCAAGAGGAAAATAATTACCTATCAATGAGACGAAATATTTAAAGAAATGTATCGGAGATCATGAAATTATGATATAATATCCAAAGGTTTCGTTTCTTTCCAATTGCCTCTTGTAAAATCGGGGAAGTACTGCGGAACACCTTCATTAGCTACGGAACGTTCACTTAAAGGAGAAACTGCACTCCAGAAACAACCTTCATATACATTTTGATCAAGGGGTAAGCCCTTTCTTAGACATTCAATAATCCGGTAGACCATCATTCCATCCATGCCTCCATGGCCACTTTCGCTTGTTGTAGACGACAAGCGTTTGTATAGCGGATGATCATATTTTTCGTAAATAGCCGCCAGTTGTTCGCCCTGTACCCATTGATGATGATTTTCAGTAATTCCTTCAACACCACCTTCCAATGCTACTCGGGTAGGAAAACCGGCCAAAATCCCTTTTGTACCCTGTATTAAATTTAGTCTGGAATAGGGTCGGGGACTGGTTTCATCCCATTGTACCATAATTGTTCGTCCGAGACTTGTCTTAATAATTGAAGTATTCATATCACCTCCCTTAAAATCCAGCTGATTCCATTTATGGTCCGGAGGATAATTTTCCTTAGCATATAGACTACGGCCAATGGCCCGAGAGGAATAAGAGACCAAACTTTTAAAATTGTCCTCTTTACGACCCAGATTCATGTATTGTGCTACCGGGCCAAGGCCATGAGTAGGGTAGAGGTTCCCGTTTCTTTTGGCATAATGGTACGTACGCCAGGAACCTGTTCCGCGTTCTTCCTCATCCATCTGTGTTCTCAGATCATGAATATAAGCTGCCTCCCCGTATAATAATTCACCAACGACCCCAAGTCTGCACATATTTAAAAACAATAACTCGTCACGACCATAATTTACATTTTCCATCATCATACAATGCTTCTGGGTCTTCTCTGAGGTGTCTACAATCTTCCAGAGTTCGTCAATACTAATAGCCAGGGGTACTTCCACAAAGGCATGTGCACCCATATTCATCACTTCGATAGCCATTGGGGCGTGATTAGCCCAATTCGTTGCAATAAAAACCATATCGGGACGTACTTCTTCCAGCATCAATTTCCATTTATCTTCATCCCCGTAATAGGTAGCTATGTTTTGATGTCTTTGGCCCTTGCCCATTTCTTTCACTTCACCTGCCCCTTTTATAGCAAGATCTTCATATAAATCACATACAGCCACTATTTCGGTGCCTGGCAAGGAAGCAGAAAATTGTAAATGAGCTGGTCCACGGGCGCCGACACCAATAATGGCAACCCTTACGGTTTCCAGTTTTGGAGCCGCAAAACCACCCATGTATAAGGAATTTTTATCCCGAGATTTTTTGGCTTGAACAGAAATCGGTAAGATAGCCGCCGCCGCAACACCTGCAGCGGATAATGATGTCTTTTTTAGGAAGTTTCTTCGGTCAATATTTTTCATCTGCAAACGTGTATAGCTTAAAATGTAATTTACAGTTTTTTGATGAAAAAGGCCGGGTTCTTAAAAGCAATATTTTAGATATAATTAAATAAGTGCTTGAGCGAGAAATGTGCTAAAAGCTTTTTGGGTTTTAATAAAAGGAGCCTTATAATTCAAATAGATCATGTGACCATGGGAAAGGGAGAAGTATTGCTAGCCATTTTTACAGATAAGGAAGGTTACCTTAAAGATGATAAGGCCATTCCATTAATTGTTACCGCGTCCAAGAAAGGTTCAATTACGACCTGTGTAGAATTGGACTACGGTACCTATGCCATTAGTATATTTCATGACGTAAATAGCAATAAAGAGTTGGATGTAAATGCGCTTGGAATCCCGGTTGAACCTTATGGTTTTTCCAATAAGGCCCCGGCTCCATTTGGTCCTCCTTCATTTAAAAAAATCTCCTTTGAATTTACCACATAAGGACAGGTAGAAATAAGAAAGCTAAAAGGTAATGCCAAAAAAATATCTCAAGAATTAACCCACAATTAATTGGAACGATTAATAGGGATACCTACACTGAAAGTCAATCTTACTTTGTCTATATTATTTACCCAGGATACGTCAAAATTAACTGGTCCCAAAAGAGATCTATAGGAGAAGGTTGCTCCGGCTGATAATAACATGCTTGTCTCTAGAAGTTCTTGCCATTCGCCATCAGGTGAAAAGGCATCTTTGATATAGTCACTAAAATCATTAAAACCAACCGACGCGATATTAAAATGTGGTGTAATAAACACTTTTTTTATTGGATTTAATTGAATGCCAAGATTTAGTTTAATGAATTGATTTACATTCAATTCATCTTGTCGTAACCCTGGGAACAAATAACTTTTTTTATTTGGAGTTACCATATTACCACCTAAAAAGTATTTAGCGGCATAGCCATATTCCGTAAAGGACACCTCATTGGATTGCAGTTGATCCTCGAAAATAAAACCAAATGATGCACCAATAATTCCGCTAACCTTTGAATGAAAAGGAATTCGTTCTTCAAACGCCACATTAACCTTTGTAAACCCGTTGGTACTTCCTTTTACATCACTAAGGGTATTATCACTAAAGGAAAGATTAACATCATTTAATAAAGACCTTCCTATTTTCGCATTAAAGAAGGAACCATTAGTGGAGAAGAATACGTTATTTAACGTATTGTTTAAATAATGGGCATAGACTTCTATATTGTTCGAAAAGTAATCTTTAAGTGAAAGAACATTATCTAGAATATCCGGATCAACTGTTGGTTTTATTTCGGTGTAATTATAGTTAATACCTAAACCCGCATAACTTTTTAAAGAGTTAATATTTTTATTTATCTCATTATCATATAGAAAGTACCTGGATTTCATATCACTTGTGGCGTTGCCGCCTACGTAAACTTTTTGCTTTAATTGCTCCCCGTAAATTTCTGATCGCCACCACCATTCTTTCTGATCTCCAAAATTTTTCTGATACTGTGTCCTAAAATGGGGTTGTTCTGCAACATCCAGGGTGAACAGCAGCCTGGAAGTCTCTCCTATGATGTTTCTTCCTGTATAGTTTAGAATTAAACCAACTCCTCTGTATGCATCATAGTGTAATGATCCATTGAGTTGATGTCTGGATTTTTCCAAACCGTTTATTTCAATTCCCAGCTTATTATCCCGAATATAGGGAGCATAAGTAATTTGCCGAAAGAGATTAGTTCCCATGGCTCTGTCTATTCCTTCTTTAAGTGCCTCTGGTTCATATTTTTTATTTGTTTTAATGTTGGTCCGGGCTTTAACAAGGTTCAAATTATCCTCACTAATATTTTTGTAGATAATTGTATCCAATGTTATTTCAGCTTCTGCATAAGGGAGTTCATGACTTCTTCTTGGATAATCCTTTAATTTTTCAGAAAGTGCCACTAAGGCCGCCTTCATTTGCAATGTTGCAATTTTGCCTTCTTCATAGATTTCTTTACTTTTTAAAAAATCGCCTGTAGAATAACTTAAATGAGGAATATGATCTATAAGTATATCACATAATTTTCGATTCTCTGGATTTATTAGATTACTGGTTAGCATCCCGGTTTGAAACAAAATAGTGGCAATATTATCCAATTTTTCAATGGGTGCCATCCCACCACCAACATCACTTCCTATAATGATATCAGCTCCCATTTCTTCGGCAACATCCGTTGGAAAATTATCAAGTATGCCTCCATCCACTAAAAGGGTATTTTCATAGGGTACTGGTTTAAATATACTGGGAATAGACATACTTGCTCTCATGGCTACAAGTAAGGACCCACCGTTAATGATCACTTTCTTGCCATTGACAAGATCGGTAGCGATAGCTCTATATGGTATTGGAAGTTTATCAAAATCATTTACCTTGTAAACCGGATAGGTGAGCAATGACAAAAACTCCCTTAAGTTCTGATCACTTATTAGCGCAGCGTCTATTTTAGGTTTTCCTTTCTTTAAATCTAAATTTACCAGATATCTCTTAAATTCACTTTTTTCTTCTACGCTAACATCAGATAAAGAAATATTCCCACTTAAAATTTTGTCCCAGTTGGCATTCATGGCAATATTGGCAATACTGTCTCCTGAATAGCCCATAGCGTATAGACCCCCAACAATACTTCCCATGCTGGTACCTACCACCAGATCCGGAACAATTCCTAAGGAATCAAGGGTTTGGATAAAGGGAATATGCGCAATTCCTTTAGCTCCCCCTCCGCTTAAAACCACCGCAACTTTCGGTTTTTTTTGTTGCGCTGTAACGAAATGGAAAAATCCGATAAATGATACAATGAGGATGGTTTTGAAGTATTTCTTAATCATAGCTAATATACTATTGAGTATAATTGGCATTTATTCTAACGGGTTCTGTGTTTAACTTTAGCACAATTTGTTGGTTAAGTTTTTGGTGTTCCCACGAGGTATAGAACAATTCCGGGACCAGACCTGATTTTGTTTATTTCCCAATTAAAACTGTCTTTATTCTCCAATTGTACTACGAGCTCTTTCATTTCCTTTACAGAATAAGTGCGCAGTGATGAAACTATCCCATCCCACCAAACAAAGATAGGGACAATTGGAATTAAGTAAGTGAAGAGTATTCTTCCCAATTTAAAAGGTCGAATGAAAGGTGTTGTTAAAAGGACTGTTATTGGTGAAAGAAACATGGCTAATAAACTAGGAAAACTCCGCTCCTGGGCTTCAAATATTCCTATTGAAGAATTGCTATCTATGGCGTTCTGTAAAATCTGCCGGGCGTTTTTTGGCTTAAAATGATGTAAAGATAAAAACATGGTTCTGAATCCCTTTAACTCCTTTGGCACATTTCTGGCATCAACTGATTTTGTTAAAAATTCAAAATTATTGGCTTGTTCTTGTGTGTATTCAAATGCTGGAATATTAGGATAATAATCTGTCAGTATGATTTTTAA
>Ga0209567_10000660_pt1 | contig 18703 bp, 17 predicted proteins | sample COG_12_FD_184756 | JGI IMG/M metagenome (GOLD analysis project Ga0209567, IMG submission 184756) | Pelagic marine sediment microbial communities from the LTER site Helgoland, North Sea, for post-phytoplankton bloom and carbon turnover... | ecosystem: Environmental > Aquatic > Marine > Neritic...
CGCCCAATCGACGTCACGCGCTTGTAGATCCCAAACACACGAGGCCGCCCTTGAGGCACCATCCACTTGAGGCTCGGCATAGGCCGCGCACTCTAACAGACCGAAATTGCTGTGTCACCGAACCTCACCCGGAGGCGACCGCCCCACCGGAGAGGGGCCGGGTACGGGCGTGCTCACAGGTTCACCGGGTGTCGGAAAAACACGACACGGGGTTCCGCCGGACGGGGCGGCTTGCAAAGGTGGCCGGATGGACTTGAGGACATGGGCCACGCAAGCCGCCCCTCGGAGCTCGCGCCAAGCGGAGCGGCCTGCTGTCTTGCCGCTTGTCACTCACACGCCGACTCCACCCCATGTCGCGTTTTTCCGCCCCCCTATGGACGACTCCTCTCACGAAAAAAGGGATCACGGCACCGTAGGCCAATGTCTTGTCGACGTATGGAGGGGCACAGCGCGACGCGACATGGGGATGGGGCGGCGCCGCGAGTGACAATCCGCATGCGTGCAACCACCACGGATTGGGCGCGAGCGACGAGGTAAGGCTTGCGTGGCCTAAGCTCCCAAGTGAATCCGGCCACCTATGCAAGCCGAGCCGTCCGACACATCTCCGTGTCGTGTCGCGCTGGGCCCCGGTATTGCGGCTAGCTCAAGTACGGGCCGCCGATATAGCTTGAGAGCTCGCGGACCTCTTGGCGTAGGTTGTACTGGGTGGCCTTGGTGAGATCGCCGATGGATACCAGGCCGACTAGCAGCTCGCCCTCCATGACCGGCACGTGACGGCAGCGGCGATCGGTCATCAAGCGCATCACCTCGAGCAGGGTATCGTCGGGTGATGCGGTGTGAAGGCGCGTCGTCATCACATCGCGCACGAGCGTCTGACGGGGGTCACGCTGCGTCGCAACGACGCGGACCAAAACATCGCGTTCGGAAAAGATGCCGACCGGATAGCCGGCTTCGCACACTAACACCGAGCCGACGTGATGGTCATTCATCGTGTTGACCGCGTCGATGACCGTTGAGAGCGGGCCGACCGAGTACACGTCTTCGCCCTTTCTGCGCACAATGTCGCGTATTCGTGTGTCGATCATCAGCAGGCTCCAACCCGTCGCTGATTATACAATCATCCGGACTTTTGAGAAGCCCCTTAAACGAAGTGTAAAATCACATACAACCGATCGGGCTATCACCCCTTGTGGACTAGCTTTTCGTCGCAGGGCTCGGCACTCTGAAAGCGTAATGGGGCATGTCCGGGCACAACGAGATCGACGCTCTAACCATAGGGTGGACCTCGACGGCCGCGCTCTTCTGTTTCAGCGCGGTGATCGCGTCGGCCAGTACACGCTCGAAAACATCTCTGCAGGCGGTGCAATGGTTTCGGGTGATCGCGACTTGCGTCCGGGTCACCTCGTGCACTTGTTGATCGATCTCGCGGCCGGCGAGGAGACGATGAGCCTGACCGGCTCGGTGCGCCGGGTGCGTGACAAGAACAACGGCGTAGCTCTCGCGATTGCCTTCCCGATTCTGTCACCCGATGAAGAGGATGCAATTCACGATGCTGTCTTGCGCACGCTCGTGCGACGTGACGCGTTGGCCGCGCGTCTTCCGCTCTTGGTCTTCGAACCGCGGCGGCGCGTGCGTGAAGAAATTGAATCCGAGATTCGAAGTTTTGGCCTTCCGGTGTCGGGCGTCGATTCGCTTGCCGACGCGGTTCGCGAGCTCGAGAACGAGGAGACCGAATACGGGGGGTTGGTGATTCACTCGGTGACCCACGACGCGCGCTCCATGGACGTGGTCGAGTTCTTCACGCGCTCCGAAAACCTCAGGACAGTCATCCTGCCCGAGCCCGACGGGGCACTGTGTGAACGTGCCAAGCGCCTCCAAAAGCTGCCGCAAGTCAGCGTGCCGCGTATCTGGAGCCGGTCCGAGCTTCGGCGCGCCCTGACCAATTAGATCCGATCGAACGGCACGATTTCGACCGATTTCACGCCCGAAAGTCGCTGGAAGGAGCTGGCGACCTCATTGGCGGTGGCGACCACGACGATGGTGAGATCTCGGGTGGAAATTCGTGCGCGCGTTGCTTCATTGGCCTGTTGCCGAGTGACACCAGCAATGCGCTGATCGTACTTGTCGATGTAGCTCCGGGGGATACCCAAGAGCTCGACGTCGAGTCGTGCTTCGAGTCGCTTGGAGGGCGTGTCGCGGTCGAAGCAATGGCTATTGATCATGTAGCGCTGCGCGAAGCCGAGCTCGGCCTTGTTGATCCCGCCGGCTACCCAGCGCTCGAGCAAGTCGAGTTGCAGAGCAGCGCAGTCCGCCGAGTACTCCGCGGCCGGTGCGGTCCCCATGTACCAGGCGTCGCGTTGTGTGGAATGAAGCAATCGGCTGTACGCTCCGTAGCTCCAACCGCGAACCGCGCGCACCTGCTGCATGAGCGGCCCACTGAAGGTGCCGCCAAACGCCGTGTTCGACACGATGAGTGGAAACAAATCGCGATCGAGCGTCCGCGCGCCGAGGGTTCCGATGAGGAGCTGGGTCTGGGTGCGTTCGGGCTTGTCGATGATGACCACGTGACGGCCGCGCCGTGCGCGCGTCGGTGGCACGACCGACTCCTTCTTTGCGCGCCGCCTAGGACTGGGTAGATGGAGATCAACGAGCGTCCGCGCCTCTTTTTCGGTCACGTCGCCAGCAACCCCGATGACAAAAGCGCCTTTGGCAATGTGTCGCGCGTAGAATTCTTCGACCTGCTGAAGTCCGATGCGCGCAAGGCTGTCCGCGTGCCCACTCAAGGTGCGGCCGTAAGGGTGCTCGCCAAAGAGAGCCTCGCGAAAGCACACCGCACCCAACGTCCGATCGTCGTCGAGCCGCGCAGTGAGCGCTGCTTGGGCTCGCCGTTTGAGCTTGGCAAAGTCCGGTGCGCGAAGCGCCGGCCGCCACACGACGTCAGCCAAGAGCTTCAGCAGGGGTTCCAAGTGACGGCGAAGCACCGTGGCGCGAACTCGCGTGGAGCGCATCGAAACCTCGACCGACAGTCGAGCCCCGAGAGCCGCCAGCCGGTCTTCGAACCGCTGCTGCGAGAGCCCGCGGGGTCCCCGTCGCATCAGGTGGCCGGTGAGCTGGGCGAGGCCTTCTTGCCCGGTCGGATCCTGAAGACTGCCGACTGGAAGCGCGATCTCCAAATCCACGAGTGGAAGCACGTCGCTCGATTCGACCAACACTCTCATGACGCTCTTTGCACAATCTCTACCCGCGTGCGGCGAGACGGGCGGAGGTGCTTCGCCACGACCCGCTTGACGTCGGCGGCGGTGACTCCCTGGTAGGCAGCGAGGCGGTCGAACACGGCGGCTCCGTCATCGACGACCGTCTCGTAAAAACCGATTTGCTCCGCCTTGCCGCCGGCGGTCTCCATACTGTGCAGGAATGAAAGCTCGATCTGGTTGCTGGCCTTCTCGAGCTCGAGCGCAGTTGGACCGTTCCGTCCGAGCCTGCCGATCTCCCGGTCGAGCAGCTCGAGAGCTTTGGCTTTCCGCTGTCCCTCACGGATGAAGATCCACATCTCGAAAAGGCCAGGGTCGATGAACGGTGCAATCGAACCGCGAACCGAAAGTGCTACCTCCTGGTCGAGACAGAGGGTGCGATGAAGCCGCGAACTTTGACCGCCAAACAACACCTCGTTCGCAATGACGAGAGCTGGCGTGTCAGGGTGGGAAAAGGCAGGCGCTCGGTAGCCGATGAGGAGCTTCTCGGTGGGAGTTGGTGCTGGGAGTTGGAACACGCGCTCTGCACGCTGCGAAGGCTCCTTCGAAGGCGTCGGCAGCTCGGCCGCGCGCCCACCCGGCAGGTTGCCGTAATGCTTCTGCACTAGCGAGAGGGCCTTGCGTTCGTCGAAGTCGCCGGCGATCACGACGGTTGCATTGCCCGGTGCGTAATGCCGGCGATAGAAATCTCGGCAGTCCCGCACCGTGAAGCCACGGATGTCCTCCATCGAACCGATCGTCGGCCAGCGATACGAATGGCGCCGAAATGCGCTGTCGTAGAGGAGCTCGAGCGCCTTGCCTTCGATGTCGTCGTCGACGCGGAGCTTCCGCTCGTTGGCAACCACTTCCTTCTCCGAAGTAACCTGCGGAACGCGCAGCACGAGATTCGACATCCGATCGGCCTCGAGCTCGATGAGGAGTGGCAACGCGTCCCGAGGGGCGTTCTCGTAGTAGTAGGTCCAATCCGTCCAGGTGGCTGCGTTGGCCTCGGCGCCCGCCCGCTCCATCAGACGATCGAAGTCGCCGGACGGATGGCTTCGCGTTTCGTTGAACATCAAGTGCTCGAACAGATGCGCGAGCCCCGTCTTGCCCGGTTGCTCGTGCCGTGAGCCGACGCGAAACCAGGTGTGATAGCTGACGGTCGGCGCCGAACGGTCGACGAGAGTGAGCGCGGTCAGTCCATTGCCCAGCCGAAAACGGCGAAGGGTCAGCGCGTCACCAAACGCCTGGTCGCGCACGAACGTCCAGCGCGCGTTGCGCTTCCGAACGCCGCGGTTGAGCCGTTCGATCAGGACCTCAGGCGCTCCCATGAACGGCGGAGCGTGCGCAGCGACTCAGCCCGGGTCAAGGAGATTCGCCCGCAAAATTAGGGCGCTCCGGGCCATGGGGTTAACATTTCGTGAACTGGTCTTATCGACTGGTGAGGCGGAGAGCCGAGGAAGGGAGCATGTGATGAAGTTTGCTGTAGTCGGGGCGCGCGTATTGCTGGGTTTGGTTTTCGTGGTGTTCGGATTGAACGGGTTCTTCAATTTCATTCCAGCACCGGAGATGAATGAGGCCGCAGGGTCGTTGATGGGCGCGTTGGTCGCGACCGGGTACTTCATGATGGTCGTCAAGTTGGTCGAGGTCGTGTCGGGATTGATGATCTTGACCGGACGCTTCCTTCCCCTCGGGCTCATCTTGCTGGCTCCCGTGTCCGTCCACATCCTGCTGTTCCACGTATTCCTGGACAGAGCCGGGCTGCCGATGGCGATCTTCATCATCGCGGCGCAGCTCTTCCTCGCGTGGGCGTACCGAGACGCGTTCAGCGGAGTCCTGCAGGCAAACGCCAAACCTGCAGGCCAGAGCTAGCCCTCCCTTCGCTTGACCCGGTCACGGCGGGCAGGTAGCCCTCCCGCCATGGCCGAGGTTCGTGTTCGGTTTGCTCCGTCGCCCACGGGTTATTTGCACATCGGCGGTGTGCGAACCGCCTTGTACAGCTGGCTATGGGCACGTCAGCACGACGGTACCTTCATCCTGCGAATCGAGGATACCGACCGTGAACGGAGCACCGAGGAGAGCATTCAAATCGTGCTCGAATCGATGCAGTGGCTAGGCCTCGACTGGGACGAAGGCCCCCAGGTGGGGGGCGGCCACGGCCCCTACGTACAAAGTGAACGCCTTGGCATCTATGCCGGGTACGCGGAAAGACTGATCGAGTCAGGGCACGCCTATCGCTGCTACGCCACGAAAGAAGAGATCGCCGCGGCGCGCGAAGCGCACCGGCAGAGTGGCACCAAGGACGGGTTTCGTTTTGAAAGCCCATGGCGGGATCGTACCGACGCCCCTCAGGACCCAAACGCGCGTTTCGTCATTCGCTTTCGCGCGCCACACGAAGGAACCACGAGCTGGGTCGACGAGGTGAAAGGGAAGATCGACATCCTCAACTCGACGCTGCAGGATTTCATCCTACTGCGGCCGGATGGAATGCCGCTCTACAACTTCGGCTGCGTCGTCGATGATCTCACGATGAATGTCACGTTGGTCGCGCGAGGCGACGACCACATGATCAACACGGCACCTCAAATTCTGCTCTACCAAGCCCTGGGGGCTCCCATTCCGACGTTTGCCCACATGCCAATGGTTCTCGCCCCCAACGGCGAGAAGCTTTCGAAGCGCCACGCGGCGGTCGGCGTGCTCGAGTATCGCGACATGGGTTACCTTCCCGATGCCGTCCTCAACTACTTGGCGCGCCTGGGCTGGTCGTACGGAGACCAGGAAATCTTCACGCGGCAAGAGCTGGTCGAGAAGTTCAGCTGGGATCACGTGGGCTCGACGGCGGGGCGTTACGACGCCAAGAAATTCCTCCATGTCCAAGCGGAGCACCTTCGTATGCTGTCCGACGAGGAAATCGCCCGATGGACGGTTCCCTTCCTTCGTAAGATCGGGATCGAGGTTGCCCCTGATGACCGGGTTCTCTTGAAAACGATCCCATACGTGAAGCCGCGCGCATCGACGTTCGTCGAGGTGGCCGAGGCGGTCGACTATTTCTTTCGGGATGTCGAGTTCGAAGACAAGGGAAAGCGGAAGTTCCTCGTCCCCAACAATGCTGAAAACCTCCTGCGGCTCGCCGAGGTCGTGAGCGCGGTCGAGCCATTCACCAAGGAGCCGCTTGACGCAGCGGTCAAAGCCTGGCTCGAAGACAACGATCTTCCCATGAAAGTGGTTGCCCAACCGGCACGAGTGGCGATGACGGGCCGCACGCGAAGCCCGGGGCTCTTCGAGGTGATGGAGGTGCTCGGCAAGGAACGGACCTTGGCACGCTTGCAAACCGGCGCACGAATTGCTGCGGCCGCGGAGACACCGTCGAAGTAACTTCGCGCCACATCTCTCATATCCGTGGAACAACTCGTGCAAACGTCAGTCATCGCCCTCTACTTGGTCACCCTTGGTGTGCTCGCGCTCTACGGAGCTCACCGAAGCGCGTTGCTCTTTTGGTACTTGCGCCACCGCCGCGAGGAGACCGTGCCGCGGTTTCGTTTCGACGATGCGGACCTTCCGGCTGTAACGATCCAGCTGCCGTTGTTCAACGAGATGTTCGTCGTGGAACGGCTGATCGAAGCAGCGGCAAACGTCGACTACCCACGGAACCGTCTGGAGATTCAGGTGCTCGACGATTCGACGGACGCTACCTCAGCGATCGCGTGTGCCCAATGCGACACGCTACGCAAGCGAGGCATCGATATCACCTATCTTCATCGGGACGACCGGACCGGATTCAAAGCCGGAGCACTGCAAGCCGGCATGGGCTCGGCGAAGGGCGACTTCTTGCTGGTGTTCGATGCGGACTTCGTTCCAGGGCCTGACATCGTTCGGGATCTCATCCACTACTTCACCGACCGAACGGTTGGGATGACCCAAGCGCGATGGACGCACTTGAATCGTGATGATTCACTGCTCACCCGCTGCGAAGCGATGCTCCTCGATGGGCACTTCATGATCGAGCACGCGGCGCGCAACCGGTCCGGGCGGTTCTTCAACTTCAATGGGACGGCCGGAATGTGGCGCAAAACCGCGATCGCCGCTGCCGGGGGTTGGCAACACGACACGATGACGGAAGACATGGACATCAGCTACCGGGCGCAGCTCGCCGGTTGGAAGTTCGTCTACGCGCCGCATGTGACCGCACCGGCCGAGCTACCTGCGGACATGAACAGCTTCAAGAGCCAACAGTACCGGTGGGCGAAAGGGTCGGTGCAGACCGCCCGCAAGCTCCTTGGCGCGATCCTACGGGCACCGGTCGACCGCAGAGTCAAGACCGAAGCGTTCTTCCATCTGACCAACAACCTCGCTTACGTATTCTTGCTCGTGTTGGCGGCGCTGCAGCTCCCCAACATGCTGATTCGCCGACAAATGGACCACCCCGAGCTTCTAATGCTCGAAGTGCCTCTCTTCTTGGCAACGTGCGGTTCGGTCGCGGTGTTCTACGTCATTGCTCACCGCGAGCTCTACGGCGAACGTTGGCAAGCGATCAAACGGTTGCCGGCGATGATGGCGCTCGGCATAGGCCTCTCGATCAACAACGGACGCGCGGCTATCGAAGGACTGTTCGGACGCGACGTCGAGTTCGTACGGACACCCAAACGCGGCGCCGCCGATGGCCCCCCGGTGCGGCGCGCGGAGGGCTATCGTGGGCGATGTTCTTGGCACAACGCGATCGAGCTCGGGTTTGGGATCTACTGCACAGCGACGTTGGTTACCGCGATCGTCACCGAAAGCTGGGCGAGCGTGCCCTTTCTGCTCCTGTTTTGTGCGGGATTCACGTACGTGGGGGTTGCAAGCCTTTACGAGGCACTGCGCCTCAGGCTCGATCAGAGCGACTCTGAGCTCGAGGCGCAGGCGCCGTCGACGCACTCCTCGCCGAGCCCGCAATCGATGTTGAGCTGACACTCCGCCAGCACCTCGCTGCTACGCACGCACAGGTTCTGCTCCTCGACCGGAGCACAAAAACGGATTGTGGCGTCGATACGCGCGCACTCGTCGTCTGTCTCGCACGGCGTTCTGCATTGGCCTCGAAGACAGACACGACCCGGCTGACACTCGTTCTCGGGGCAGAATTGTTCGGGGCGAGTGTCGGGGATGCACTGGAACGAGCTGCAGTACTCGTGGTCGGCGCAGTTGGCGTCCTCGGTGCAGTTGGTGAGACACGTGGCGTCGGTGCAAGGGCGGCATGCGCCTGCAACGCATTCTTGTGTCTCGGGGCACGGGGCGTCGAGGCAGGTCAATAGACATTCGCCATCGATGCAGATGCGAGAGTCGTCGCACTCGAAGTTGAACTGGCACCGGAAGGGAGGTGGGTCAGGATCCTCGACGGGGTCAGGCTCGTCCTCGAGAGGATTGAGGCAGAGACCATTGTCCGCGCAGGTCGTCCCGAGGGGGCAGTCATTCGGGTCTTCGCACTCGCCGACGCATCCAGCCGTCGTGCAGATTTCGCCGACGGCGCAGTCGACGTCGGCAACGCAGATGCCCCGTTGCGGCGCAGGCTGCGGGTCGCATTCGTCTCCGTGGCACAAGAAGCAACCGCGGTCGCTGAGCGGTCCGTCGGCAATGCAGACGTAGCGGGAGTCGTTGTTGCAGCCGGCGACTCCGAATAACGCGATGATGAGAATCCCGAAGCGTTTCATGGGAGGTTCGACGCGCCGGGTCGGGCCTTATTCATTGGCACGATCGACTTGAAAACCGAGCAATTCCGTTGGATAACAGGGCCGAAATGAGTGGCCACAGCAAATGGTCGACAATCAAACGGCGCAAGGGTGCTCAGGACGCCAAGCGCGCGAAATTGTTCACGAAAGTCATCAAGGAAATCACCGTCGCGGCGCGCTCGGGGGGTGGAGATCCAGAGGGCAACGCGCGGCTCCGACGGGCGATTGATCTTGCCCGCGGCGTGAACATGCCGGCCGACAACGTGACCCGTGCGATCAAGAAGGGAACCGGCGAGCTCGAAGGCGTTCAGTACGAAGAGCTCCTCTACGAAGGGGTGGGCCCGGACGGGACGCTGTTCCTTTGCGAGGTCGTCACCGACAATCGGAATCGGACGATCGCCGAGGTGCGAAAAGTATTCGACAAGAACCACGGCCAGATCAGCAGCAGCGGCTCGGCACTGTGGGCCTTCGAGCAGAAGGGCGTCATACGAGTCGACCAAGATGCCGTCACCGAAGATGAGCTTTTCGAGGCCGCAGTAGGCGGCGGCGCGGAGAACATGGAGCTCGCCGGTGACCAGTGGGTCGTCACCACGGCCCGCAATGACCTGGATTCCGTTCGCGACGCGATCGACACCGCAGGGGTCACGGTGGGCGAGGCTGCGCTCGAGTACATTCCCAACAACCCAAAGGTCGTCGAAGGCGCCGACGCAACGAAGCTGATCCGATTGTACGAAGCACTCGAAGACAACGACGACGTCCAGAACGTATTTTCCGACTTCGAGCTCAGCGAGCAGGCGCTCGCGGAGATGGCCTGACACGGCCATGCGTGTGCTCGGCATCGACCCCGGAAGCCGGCGCACCGGCTGGGGCGTGGTGCGCCTCGAGGGGACTCGACTTCATCACGTGGGAGCCGGGACCATCACCGTCCCCGAGAAGCTGCCGCTGCCAAAGCGGCTTCACGTCATCCACCAAGAGCTTCGGCGCATCATCTCTGAGCACCAACCCGAAGCCGTCGCTGTCGAAGAGATCTTCTTTGCCAAATATGCCAACGCCGCCTTGAAGCTGGGCCATGCCCGCGGGGTCGCGTTGCTGGTCGCCGCAGAGTCGGACATCGCCGTTCACGAATATCCACCAGCGATCGTAAAGCGCACAATCGTGGGTCGAGGGGCTGCGGATAAGGTTCAGGTGGGACGGTTGGTCACCGCGCTGCTCGGGCTTGGGACTCCCCCGGAGGAAGACGCAGCCGACGCGCTTGCGGTGGCGATTACTCATATTCAGGCGAGTCGATCTAGGGCAATCGGCCGCTGACGCCGGCGCTGGCACCCCGTAGAGGAAACGCTTCGCGCTTCCCACGGGGCTTCGCTGCCCCCCCCAAGACATGCGCGGTAGCGCGAGCGCCCAGTAAATACACATCTGTTCAGTAACCTGCTACCCTCGCCGCGTGATCGGCAAGCTTAGCGGGACTATCGAGCATCAGGAGGCGGATGGCTCGGTCGTCGTCGACGTGAATGGCGTGGGCTACGAGGTGTTTCTGCCTGTCGGCACTGCGGGTCGGGCGGCATCGGAGCCGGGGCAAGCCGTCGCGCTTCACATCCATACGCATGTGCGCGAAGACGCGATGACTTTGTTTGGTTTCGCGACGAGCGAGGATCGGGCCGCGTTCCGCGCCCTGCTCAAGGTGAGCAGCATTGGCCCAAAGCTTGCGCTCGCGATCATCGGCGTGATGAACGCAAGCGAGCTCCAGGACGCGATCGCGCGCCAAGACAAAGCCGCGTTCAAAGGGATCACGGGCGTCGGCAAGAAGACCGTCGAACGAATTCTCGTCGATCTGCAGGACAAGCTCGCGTTTGCCGCAAGCGGCAAGACCGGCGTCCGGCTCCGGGCGGTTCCGAGCCCCACGGGCTCTCCGAGCGACACGGTCGTTGGCGCGCTAGTACAGATGGGATACAAAAGGAGCGAGGCGGAAGCCGCCGTCGGAAACGCCGTCGGGGCTTCGAGCGACGAAAACGTCGAAGGACTGCTGCGTGCTGCGCTATCGGCTCTGTCATGACTGAGATGGAAGCAAGAGCCAACGAAAACCTGAGCGTCAGCGAGCAGCCCGACGACCTCACGCTCGACCGAAGCCTGCGTCCGGCGCGGTTTGAAGATTTCGTTGGTCAGGAGCGGATCAAAGACAACCTGCGTGTCTTCGTCGAAGCCGCGCGGCGCCGGGGCGACCCGATCGACCACACGCTGTTTTGTGGGCCACCGGGGCTCGGAAAGACCACGTTGGCCCTGATTTTGGCGGGCGAACGAGGAGTCACTCTCCATTCGGCCTCCGGTCCGGCCATCGAGCACAAGGGTCAGCTCGCGGCGCTCCTCACCAAGCTCGAACCGAACGACGTGCTGTTCATCGACGAGATCCACCGCCTCAACGCCACGGTCGAGGAGAACTTGTACACAGCGGTCGAAGACTTTCGGATGGACATCGTCAACGGCGACGGTCCATACGCGCAGACCCTTCAGCTCCCCTTGAGCCCGTTCACTCTGGTTGGCGCCACGACCCGAACCGGGTTGCTGACCAATCCGATGCGTTCACGCTTCGGTTACGTAGCGCGCCTCGATTACTACCCGGAAGATGCATTGCGCTCGATCATCGAGCGAAGCGCTCGCTTGTTGGGCCTCATCATCACTGCCGAGGCCGCACATGAGCTCGCGCGCCGTTCGCGCGGCACGCCTCGTATCTCCAATCGCCTGCTGCGACGGGCACGCGACTTTGCCGAGGTGTTGTCGGACGGCAAGGTCGATGCGGAAACCGCGCACGAGGCGCTCGATCGGCTCGATGTCGACGATGCCGGACTCGATCAAATGGATCGACGCTACCTGACCGTGATCATCGATCACTACGACGGTGGTCCGGTCGGCATCGAAACTTTGGCGGCTGCCCTGAGTGAGCCGCGCGATACGCTCGAAGACGTGTACGAGCCCTACCTGCTTCAGAAGGGGCTTTTGGCACGCACGGCGAGGGGACGTGTGGCGACCCGTCACGCCTTCGAGCACCTCGGCAAAGAGCAGCCGACCGGTACACAATCCGGCCTGTTCTGAGACGATTGTGAAAAATGATTTCCCACCCCGATGCGGCCAAAGAGGGCCTTCTTGCCTCCGCCGAGCGCTGGACGCCCGGAGACGCGGAGCTCTGGACCGAGTGGCGGGAATCGCTTTCGGCCGAGCAACGGGCCGACGCGTTGTTACCCTTGCAGGCGGCGCTGTCGGGGCTCGTGGCGTTTCGTCATCTGGAGAACCATCCGCTCCGCGCACCCGTGACAGACTTCCGCCCGCACCTCCATTCGGTGCGCGTGGCATATGCCTGGGCGCTTGAGCTCGTCGCTCGACTACAAAGCCAGGACACCCCGGCGCAACCTCTACAATCCGTAGCTGAGCGGTTGAGCGAGCCCGAGTCCTCGTTGCACGCGCTCGAACGTTCGCTGACCGACGCGCTTCGAGTGAGCGAAGGGCTCTTGGAGCTTCCGCTCGTCGACGCCGGCACTTTTCAGGCGAGTTGCGATCTGTTCTTGCGCGACCTTGCACGCAACGCCTTCTTCCATCCGCCGGAGCCGCTCGAATTCTCCAACGTGACGGAGCTGGTCCGTCCCGAGAGCCTGACGCCTCAACTCGAATCCTGGAAGAGTGAGGCCGCCAAGATGACGACGATGATCGCTTTCTTGACGTTGCTCCGCAACCATCGATTCTTGGGCATCGCCGACCGCCAAATCCGTGAAGGCGACGGTCTCTATCGCGCACACGTCATCGTCGCGGCGGTTCGTCGGGAGCTGCGCACGCTTACCCGCTTTCTCTTGGTGCAGGGTGTAGAAACTCTTGCCGACGAGCTCGAGGCGAGGTTGCTATCCCTCGACGCCCGTCACATCACGGGAGCTAGAACCGAGATCACCAGGGTCTCCAACGAGCTCAAAGAGCTGCGCGAATCCGTTGAAGAGCTCGCGATGGGGATTCAGGCCAAGGTGAGGTCTGCGCTCGACGATGCGTTGCCAGATCTCGATCCGGAGGGTGCCCATTCACTTCCAGCGGAACGAATGCGCAATGGGATTCGGGAGGTTCGCGCGACCGCTCGAGACGCCGCTAAGCAGCTTCGCAGCTTGGGTCGCCCGATTCGCGCGGAACGCAAGAGCGATCGCGTCCGCAAGAACCCACGCCAAGACATTTGGGCGTTTCGATTCATCTTGCGCGCATTCATCGCAAAGGCTTCGGTGGCTTCGGTGGGTGCCGACTACTGGAGCGACCGAGGGAGCCTCGAGTTCGTCCGCGAGTTCGTTCGCCACTATCGTGTTTTTGGGCCTCGATTGACCCGAGCCACCGATTACCCACGCCGTGGGCCTCTGGCACAGGCGGTGAGCACACTCAGCTACCACGAAGTGATCGACACCCTGAAGCTCGACACCGCGACCCGCGAGTGCGTTCTCTTTCACGAGCATCTCGACGAAGCGCTGGCTGATGTCCCGCAATCGCTCTTGGCGCCTTTCGACAAGACCAAAGCTGCGGCCGACCTTCGCGGCTACCTCGCCGCCGCCAAGGATCGCAACGACGCCGAGCGTGCACACGCTAGCTAGACCACGACCCCAAGAGCCGCAAGGGTGCGCTCGATCACCCAAAACGCGGCAAGCGAGCCGATGATGTAGGCGGCAACGGTTCGATTGGCTCGCCGGGCGGAAGGAATCGCGGAGCGGATGGCCGCGTAACTCGCCCCGGCCACCGCAATCACCCCGAGCTGCCCAACCTCGAGACCCAAGTTGAAGCCGAGCAGGGCGAGCGGGATCTCATCGGCGGGAAGCCCCGCATCGAACAGGACCGATGCGAATCCGAGGCCGTGGAGCAGCCCGAGCGCGCCGGGCAGAATCCAGGGATGCCGCCAGACGGGACCCTCCTGCTCCGATTGAATTTCGAGAGCGAGCACGACGATGGTGAGGGCGATCAATGCTTCGACCAGTGCCATGGGGAGCGAAACGATCCGAAGCACCGAAAGCGCGAGAGTGAGGCTGTGACCCAGGGTGAACGCCGTAACCGCGGCGATGAGCCGGCGTCGCCAACCAAAGAGAACCAGAAGCCCGAGCACGAACGTCAGGTGGTCCCAGCCAGTAAGCAAGTGTTCGACGCCGAGCATCAAATACTCGAAGAACGAATGTGATTCGTCTTCTCGCGCGGCGATGGTCAGCTGCGGCGTGTCGGTGCCGAGGATCGCGTGGTGAACGTCTCCCTCGGCGCGAACGACGCGAACGACGACGTTGACGCTCGAATCGGCAAGGCCGTCCACCCGAACCACGGCGCCGATCATGTCCGGCGGGTTACAGCGGAGCTCGAAGGTTTCCTCAATGGCGGTTTCGTCGTCGGTCGCGTGAAGCTCGGGAGGACCCAACTGCCTGCAGGACTCCGGAACGCGTGGTCGCAATGACTGCCCCGTGGGTCGCTTGATGGGCGCACGCCACCGCATGGTGACTGTCCCCTCGGGGCCCTGCTCGAATGAAAGGACCGAAGGAGCCAGCGGGTGCGCGATAGCGCGGGAGGATGCACCAAGCACGAGAACTCCGAGCATGATGGCGAGAGCTGCACGCATCACGGCACCCTCTCGATGTGTACCGTGTACGCATCACGAAGCGCGCCCATGCGCTCTTTGCGAAGCTCGTCGCGCACCTCGCGCAACCAATCGGCCCGCACCTCGGCAACGATCACGTCGAGCGCAGGAAGGTAGGCTGGCTCTTTGCTGGTGACTCTGATGAAGTGGAGGCCGTAGACCGATGAAGCGGGGCCGCGCCAGACGCCAACAACGGCTTCCCCGACCACCCGTGCAACCTCGGCGCCGTAGTCGTCCTCGAGCTTCGAGGGTGTCGCAGACTGCTCGGACCGAAGACCTGGCAGAGGGTCGCCAAGGCCCTTGGGTGACTCGTCGCCAAGCGTGGACAACTGCTGACGAATCGCGCTCGCATCGGCCGGTAGGGAATCTCCGCGCTTCGAGCGGCTCAAGAAGACGTGTTGAAAGCGTACTCTGCCCTCGCGCTGGAACCGCTCGGCGTTCGCCTCACGGTGCGCTTCGAGATCCTCCGCGGAGGGCATTCGATCTTCCGGAACGTACGAAAGGGCCTCCCTCGCGCGGTAGAGGAGCCTTGCGCGCACGATGGGATCGTGCGCTTGCATGTTCATTTCGAGCGCTCGCTTGTACAGGGTCAAGTCGTCCCCGGTTGAATCGGGCTCGATGAAACGCATGTTGCGAATGAGGTGCGTGTACACAACTGGATCCCGCTTGTCCCACCCGTAGCGTACCGCCTCGTTGAGCAGGATCGCGTCCCGGATGGTGCTTTCGAGCTCCGCACGGTTCGCATCGGTCGACACTCGGACGGTGATGTCCGGCCCTTCGATGCGGCGCGCCTCATAGACGGCTTTCGCGCTGAAGAGTAACCCGCCGATGACAAAGAAATGGACGAGCGGGCGAAGCATCAAGTCGGGGGCTGGTACCAGATCGGTGAAGTCCAGGCTCGCTCCTGGATTGTGGGCTCGACGCGCGGCACGCAGCATCGCGCGTCAACGGGAGGCAGGCTGTCGGGATCATCACACAAGGGCTCGATATCCGTGCACCGGGCGACGTTCAGACCCGCCGCCGGGTCACAGCAGTCCAGGTCGATCTCACGCGACGGATTCTCGCAATCGTAGGCCTCGGCAACGCATTGGTAGGTCGTCCAGCGACACGTGGGGTTCTCGATGACGCGGGCGTAGTAGTACGCGCGCTGGGCCGGGTCGAAGTTCGGGTCTTCCCAAACGCGGCACAGGTCACCAAACCCCTCGCCCTGCGGCTCGCAGGTGTTGAGGTTGACGCTGGCGCCGTTGTTCTTGTCCCCAGCCACGTCGTCGTACACCTGCACCTGGTAGTCATCGCCGTCGAGCCAACCCTTGACGATCTGGATGCGTTGAAGGGGGACACTCGCCGCGTCCTGTTTGGCCGACACGACAAACTTCGGCGCAGAGGATCCAGGCTGCGGAGCGAGCGTCCCGCCCATCGGAACGCCACCGTCGTCGGCCTGCGCCACCAGATCCTCGGCGTCGCACAGGTTGCTCGGGTAGTCCCAACCGCCAAACATGCGGACGACGATCCGCGGGCCGCTGGTGCCGAATGTCTCCTTTCGGCGAATCGCCGAGAAGATCGCTTCGCGGGCGTTCTCTTCGGCCCAAACCGCGGTGAGGCCACCCCCGCTCAGATACTCGATATCGGGAAAGCCCTGCGGCGGAGGCAGGAACCGGTTCGGTTGACCGGCCCCACCGTGGCCCTTGAAGTCATCCTCCGCAACGAAGCCCGGAGCAGATATGTGTGTGTCCGTCGCGGCCGTGATCCCGTATTGGAATGGGTTGGTTCCAAAGCTGGCTTCCAGCTTCATCCCTTCTCCGTATGCGTGACGGAGAAAACCCCTCGGATCGGGTTGGGTGATCTGGCTCCCGTTGGTCGTCCCGAGATTCGAAAACGGGATCACCTCGAACCCACACAGCTCGTCCTCGGTGATCTCTCCCGGATAGCACTCGGAGTTGCCTTTATGCTGATAGATCTCGATGACCGGCTCCATCGCGGCTCGCGTCTCGACGTACTCGGCTGAAAATGGCTCACCGTTGGCCATCTTGTTCTCGAAATAGATGCCTTCGGAAAGGTTGCTGTTGTGCGGAATCGTCAGTGTGTCGCAGCCATTGTCCGCATCGATGCACTCTTCTCGAAGCCGGGCCCACAGGCCTTCGACGTAGGGCTCGTCGAAGTAACCGTAGGGCAGATCCGTCACGTTCTCGTTCTTGAACATGACGTTGCGGTGTAAGTTCTTCCCCGCGGGGTTGCCGCTCCACTCGTACCCCGGAAACGTGGTGAACTCGCAGGCGTCGCTGCGATCGTAGGCCTTTTGCGCCTCGTTCACGACCTCACGCCAGACATCCATCCCGGCCTCGAGACAGAAGGCGTCGTTCGGCCCGCACAGCGTGGGATAGCGCGATTCATCGGGTGGGAATGCGAGATGGCCATTGATGCTGACGAAGACGATCTGGACACTCGAGGGATCGGCATCGAACTCCATCGCTGCGCGGTAGGCGACGCATTCCGGCTCGCCGTACCCGGCTGAGCCTGGATCATTGCAAACCTTCAGAGTGCCGAGAAACTCCGCGTGATCGCTGAGCATGACGAAATCCAAAGGGCGGTCGATCGTTGCGTCTCGAGTCGGGGCGCCGGTTTCGGTATAGGGCTGGAGAGGGATCGTCTCGCCGCGCGCGAAATCGTAGGCATCTTTCGGGGTCGTCCGGGTGCCCTGCATGTTGGCGTCGAACGACAGATTGGTGTGGATGTGGGTATCGCCCCAGTACACCCGCCGAAGCTCGTCGAAGTCGGCGCAGCGTCCGAGCTCGTCGACGAATGGAGCGGTGTCTTTGCCGCACCCAGCGGCGACCGTGGCGACCACGACGAGGGAGAGCACCAACAAGACCGGAAATAAGCTACGAGGCACCGGGCTAAAGTAACGGAAGCCGCTCGTATTGCAACAGCTGGGTTAGACCGCGACTTCGCCCACGAAAACGAAGCGGGCGGGCCCCTGCATCAGCACGGTGTCGCCAGGCGCACCGACGGTGATCATCAGCGTCCCGCCGGCTAACCGAATGCTCAGCTGCTCTTCGCGCTCTGCGCGCCCGGTTTCCACGGCCGCGACCGCTGCGGCACAAGCACCGGTGCCGCAGGATTGAGTCCAACCCGCGCCACGCTCGAGGACATCCAAGCGCATTGCGCTACCTTGGTGCTCTGAAACGAAGCCGACGTTGACGCCTTGGGGAAAGTGGGGGTCGCCTTGTATGGCAGGGCCGAGCGCGAAACGCGCTTCGCCGACGTCGTCGAAGGTCACGGCATGGGGATTTCCCATCGATACTCCGGACAGCTGAAGGGTACGGCCAGCGATCAAGAGAGGGTGATCGAGCCAGGGCACCTCGGAGCTCAACGGAAGGTCTGCGGGTGAAAGCGAAGGCGGCGCCATTTGGACGGCGACCGATTCTGCGTCAGCGCGGTTCACGACGACGCACGAATGGGGTCCTGCAAGGGTGTCGATCGTCACATCGAGCGTCGGCTCTCGAACCCTCCTGGCAAGATGCAACGCAGCACACCGAATGCCGTTGCCGCACATCTCAGGCACGGATCCATCGGAGTTGATCACGTGCATCGAAGGAGCATCCATGTCGAGCACGATCACACCATCGCCCCCAACCCCTCGATGCCTGTCGCAAAGCGTGATGCCTTGCTCGGCCGTCAGCTGCACCCCACCAAGCACTTCCTTCTCGACGATCAGGAAGTCGTTACCAAGACCTTCATACTTGTAGAAGGGTAGAAGCACTGAGAGGGTGTTGTAGGGCTCCGGACTACGATCGGCAAAACAACGGCCCGGGCGCCGGCACTGGCACCCCGCAGAGGAAACGCTTCGCGCTTCCCACGGGGCTTCGCTGGCACCGACGCGGCACACCCCCGGCAGGCGGTAGCGCGAGCCCGAAGGGCGAAGCCCGGCGCAACGCGCCGCCAAGCGCGAGCGAAGCGAAGCGCGCGGCAGGGAGGATTACGGGTGGGGGTGGGCGGGCGGTGTAACTAAACCGAACCCGCTAACCAGCACTCCCACCGCCCACCAAAACAAGCGCGGCAGCGCGAGCCGAAGGCGAAGCCCGGCGCGAATGCGCCGCCAAGGCCAAGCGAAGCGCAGGCCGCGGCAGGGAGGATTACGGGTGGGGGTG
>Ga0209567_10000661_pt1 | contig 18694 bp, 18 predicted proteins | sample COG_12_FD_184756 | JGI IMG/M metagenome (GOLD analysis project Ga0209567, IMG submission 184756) | Pelagic marine sediment microbial communities from the LTER site Helgoland, North Sea, for post-phytoplankton bloom and carbon turnover... | ecosystem: Environmental > Aquatic > Marine > Neritic...
TGTGCCAGTGGATCGATCGACCGCTTCCCTTCACGACACATTTCTTCGAAAGCGCGTTCTGCTCGGACGCCTTTCACCTGGTTCTCAACAAGGCGGGCCTGGTGCGAGAGACGTGCCGTGTCGTCGACCCGGATGGACTGATCGGCCTCGTCCGGTTCGGGAACGCGGCGCTCGAGCCTCGTGAGGGACACGAGTTGTCGGTGGCAGGCTATCATCGCCTGCTTGACGCGGTGCCCCATGTGCTGCTGGGCGAGGACGAGCTGCTGGCCGCGTATCTCGATCGAAGAGGACCGGACTTGCGACGCGGCGGTCCACCGGGAGCACTGGGAGATCAGAAGTGGCTGTCCGCCGTTCTCTCGGCCGGTGAATCCGAGTTTGCCGCGCGGAACCCGATGGAAGACTGGGCGCACTCCGAGGGTCACCTGGCGCTGAACCCGATCTATCGCATCGAGGGTGCGGATGGACCGGGTGAGATCGCGATGCGGTTCGAGTTTCCTTCGGAGTGGTATGAATTCGAGAACGCCGGTTACCGGGAGTACGCGCCGGAGACGATCCAGGTACCTCGCGAGGTCCTGGCCTCGGTCCGCTCGGGCGAGCGCACCGAAGCCGTACGCGAGCTGATCGAACGGTTCGTGGTCATCGGGGTTCCCGATCGATACATGCCCGAACGGTGACGGTCGACCTGACCCGCGAGCAAAGGAATCACGTCAGGGTTCTATGATGGCCTTGGTGATCTTGAGAGCGGCGACGTCCGCCAGCGCCTGTCCGGCATCGTCGAGAGCGTAGCGTCCGCCGATGATGCGCGACATGTCCAGGCGGTCATGGTGCCGCGCCAACACCTGGAGAGCACGGTACACGTGGCCGAGATCCGTGCCCCACTGCCCACGGACGTCGGCGTGCTTCCGGTTGATGTCGATATGAGGGTTCACCTGGGTTGTGCCGGTGTCGGTGTAATGGCCGGCCACCACGTAGGTGCCACCGTCCCGCAGGAGGTGCAGACCTTCGGACACGGCGGCCGGGTTGCCGGAAGCCTCGATTCCCACGTCCACGCCGCGGCCGTGCGTGAGGTCGCGGACGATGGCCTCGCGCTCCTCCGGAGAGTCATCCGCCACTGAGAGGACCGCGTCGGCCCCCAATTCGCGCGCGATGTCGAGCCGCGCCGCTGGATCGCCGATGTTGATCACCAGGCTGGCCCCACCGAGTACGGACATGGCCACGGCCGACAGTCCGACCGGCCCCGAACCCTGCACCAGTACCGTGGAACCCATCGGGAGCCCGCTTCGGTCCATGGCAGCGAACCCCGTGAACAGGCCGCAACCTCCACCGATCACGTCGTCCGCTCCGAGGGGCTCGGGCAGCCTGAACACGTGGACGCCGGGTTTTAGATAGATTCGCTCGGCCCAACCACCCAGGGGTCCGTCGTGCGCTGAATAAGTGATGCCGTACACCCGCCGACTCGGGCAGCGGTTGGGCTGACCGGCGACCAGGCAGAACCAGCAGGTGTTGCAGGTCTCGTGAACGTCATAGAACGTCACGATGTCGCCCGGCTCGAGCGGATCGCCAATGAAGTCCGCGACCTTGCCGCCCGTCTCCAGCACTCGCCCCACACTCACGTGCCCGGGGATGATCGGGTATGGCACACCCGCGAGCCGGCCGTGGCTCAAGTGCACATCGGTGCCGCACACCTCGCTGGCCACCGTCTCGAGGAGAACGCCGCCCACATCGACGACCGGATCGTCGATACTCCACATCTCGATGGGCTTCTCCGGACCCACCATTACGGCTGCTTTGATCGGCATGCCAACCAGTATAAGGGGAGAGGCTGCGGCCGACACGCCCGGGTCCGCCGGCCTCGCGCGCCCTGCCTGGCCTGCACTGTCCGTTAGAACCGGTAGTTCATACCCAGCATCAGGATCGGCCTGAATTCCGGCTGTCCGATAGCCGCGTCGGCGTCGGTGTAGGTGTAGTCTTCCCGGGGGTTCACGGCGGTGCCGTCCGGGTCGTAGGCCGTGTCGTGTCCGGTCAGCGTGCTCGAGAAGAAGTAGTCGAGTCCGGCGTTGAGGACGAGATCGAATCGTCCGCTCATCGGGAAGAAGCTCTGCAGCGCCCCACCGATGCCCCAGTGGCTGCTCTTCACGTCGAAGTCCTCGTTCCCTCCGACGTACTTGAAGTTGCCCTTGAAACGGGCGTAACGGACGCCGCCGGTGACGAATGCGCGGTTCATAGAGAACAGGTTCACGGGATATCCCACGTCGAGACTGAAGTCCGTCGTCTGCCCCTTCTTCTCCGGAATCCCGTTGGTCGCATTGTTGATGAACACGCGGCGCGCGTCCGGCGGGCTGCCCGCGTCCACCGAAGTGAAGCCGATTCCCAACCGCGCCTGCAGGGGAAAGCCCTCCGCGAAATTCGAGGCCACGCCGAACACTTCAACCCCGAAGCCGGAGGAATACCCCAACAGGAGGCCCGATGAGAATTGGGCGCCCGAAGCCGAAGTACCGGCGTCCTGGGCCTCGGCGACGGTGAACGACAGAAGAAGGACACAGAGGCATGAGATCAGAATCCTTCGCATGGTCTTCCTCACGGTTTCAGCAAAACGCGGCGCTGGCGTCTCGCTAGAGTCGAATCGACCGCCACATCATCGCATAGTGCAAGTTCGCGCATGCTGGCGGCTCTGGTCACGGGGCGAAAGGCCGCCACTTCCATGCCCGAACCGAGGGGTTTGGGGGACAGCGACTTAGAGGATCGGGGAGCAGCGCGGGCCGCTAAATTTTGTCGAATCTGTTCAGTGCTGTTCACCTTCGTTCGGATCGTGCCGGCGGTTGCGCCCGGCACCGGGACATCAGATCCTGATTTCTGGCAATCACTCGGCACTGACAGCGGGCCATGACCCACGAAGGCGTGATCCAGTTCGAAGCGAAGCACCAGGAGCGGTCGCTGGAGTCCAACCGATTCCGGGAGCTGGCGTGCGAGCTGATTGCCTGGCGCGAGATCATGGCTCTCACCGGGCTCGTCGGTCAGGAGCCCGGGCGGTACGAGGGGGCCGGGTACGGTAACGCGAGCGTCCGCGTCGGCCCCCGGAGCGCCGCGATCGGCAGGCGCCAATTCCTCATCACGGGTTCGCAGACCTCCGGCAGCCGGTGCATCGGTCTCGACGACTTCGCCGTGGTGGAAGGATACGACTACTCGGCGAACCGGGTGCGTAGCTACGGCACGGTCATGCCGTCCTCGGAATCGCTGACGCATGCCGCCGCGTATGACGCCAGCCCGCTGGTCCGTTGTGTACTGCACGCCCACAGCCCTGTCTTGTGGGAACGACGGCGGAAACTTCGAGTTCCTGAGACCGACCCTTCCGTTCCCAACGGCACCCCCGAGATGGCTCGAGAGGTGGGGCGCCTGTACAGGGAATCCGTTCTTCCCGAACGTCGCATTCTGGCCATGGGAGGGCACGAGGACGGAATCCTGGTCCTCGGCCGGAGTCCCGAAGAAGCGGGAGGCACCCTGCTTCGATGGCTGGCCAGGGCGTACAGCGTGGCGTGTGGAGAAGGCGACAGCGGGGTCTGTGCCCGATGAGATCGTCCCGGCGCATTGTGCTTCTGTCGAGCGCGAGACAGTCCCTCCCATGACCCGACAAGATTCCGGTTCGATGCGAGTGCTGTTCGTCGTCGACGGCTTGGCTGGTGGAGGCGCGGAGAGAACCGTACTCAGGCTCGCGTCCGAATTGGTCGGGCGCGGTCACGAGGTGGGCGTGGCGAGCCTGCGACCGGAACGGGCGTATCCGGTTCCGGAAGGCGTCACGTTGATCGAGTGTTTCGACACGAGTCCCAGGCGTCTCCGGAAGATCGGAGAGGTTCGCCGTCGGGCTCGTATGCTCGATCTTGCTCTCGGTGACAGGCCGGCGTGGGACCTGGCGGTTTCGACGCTCCTCACGACCGACCGAATCGTGCGGGCCAGCCACCTCTCGGAATCATGCTGGTACCGGGTACCCAACCCCCTGTCCGTAGAGCAACTGGACTCCGTGGCCGGGTTCAAGAAGACGCGACGGCGGGCTCGCCTGAAGGCCACCTACGACGGTCACAGGGTGATCGCGATCTCGGCCGGCGTCGCCCGGGACCTGGTGGAGACCGTCGGCGTCGACCCGCTGCGCCTCGAGGTCATTCACAATCCGTTCGATGTGGAAGACATTCGGCGCCTGGCCGAGGAGCCGTGCAGAAGTGAGGGGAAGGAATACCTCGTGGCCGTGGGCCGCTTTTCGACGCAGAAACGCTATGACCGTTTGCTGGGTTCGTTCGCGCGCTCCGGCTATTCGGGCCGCCTGGTGATCGTCGGCACGGGGACCGGGGAGCAGATTCGCACGGTGGCCGAACGGGCCCGCAGCCTGGGGGTTGCAAATCGCGTAGACCTCGTCGGATTCGACGCCAACCCGTACCCCTACATGAAGCATGCGCGGGCCCTGGTACTCAGTTCGGATTTCGAGGGGTTCGGCAACGTACTCGTGGAGTCGCTGGTTTGCGGCACTCCGGTCGTCAGCACGCGCTGCCCGCACGGTCCGGCAGAGATCCTGGCCGGCGACTTGGCCGTGGGTCTGGCAGATCTCACGGAGGAATCGCTCGCCGAGGCGATCGACCGGGTGACCGATGACCCGCCCTCGATCACCGACGCGCACCTGAGCCCTTTCGAAGTTCGTGCGATCGCTGACCGGTACCTCGCCCTGGCGAACCGGCCGCCTGCCATGGGGACCGATCCGGCTGAAGATGCGTAGGAAGTAGCTTACCAGCGAACAGCGGAATTGGGTTTCAGACCCTGAGGGCCCCTGAGCATCAACAAGGAGACGAATGTGCGGACTCTGACTCTCGTGGCCATTGGCGCTGCGTTCCTTCTGGGCGCGTGCAGCGGTATCTCGATATCGTCCGACTACGACCCGGCGGTGGACTTCACGAACTACTCGACGTTCACGTGGCTCGACACCGAGGGCGACGACATCGACGCCATTACGGACTCTCGCATCAAGGGCTCGATCGATGGGGCTCTGGCTGGCAAGGGCTTCCAGAAGGGTGGCGATGGCGCGGACCTGGCCGTCGGCTACCAGGTGACTTCTGCGGAGCGCCGTTCCTACAACACGGTGAATACCGGCTGGGGCGGCGGCTACGGCTACGGTGGCTACGGTTGGGGCGGCTACGGGATGGGCATGGGTACGAGCACGACCTATGAGAACGTGTGGGAAGAGGGAACCCTGCTCATCGGCATGTTCGACGTAGGAACGAAGAACCTGGTGTGGACCGGCACCGCTACCGCGGCGCTCGACGCGAGCCGGTCGCCGGAGGAGCGCCAGCAGCTCGTGAATGACGCGGTCGACAAGATGCTGAAGGACTTTCCACCGGGCAGCTGATTCCGGACCGGAACCGAACTCAAGCGAGCCCTTCCGGCGACCATCGGGAGGGCTCGTTCCGCATCCGATCAGGTCAGTTCGTCGGCGATGTCCGCCAGGGCCCACTCGACCAGGACGTCCACGTTGGCACCGTCTGCGTTGAGAGCACCCCGAGCCCGGTCGGCCAGCACTCCCAGTATCTGTGACATCATTTCCGCCGCCTCGGCCGTGGCTGCTCCCGGGCCTGCACCGTGATGCAGGTTTCGCCAGTTGTCGGCTACAACCAGGACTTCTGCGAGCGCCACTCTCAGCGCCTGACGGGCTGCTGCATCGGGGCTCATTCGGTTACCGGTTTGTTCGTTCGTCATGTCGCCCATCTCTACGACGCGCGGTAGGGAGTAGTTGCGAGCCACCGATCCGGATGTGTGAGGCCCGTGACAGAAACACCCCGTAGACCGCTCACCTCGATGGCCGGGTGCAGGATCGCTATACTGTGGGCCTGGTCGATGTCCCCCCTGCGTTCTGAGCTTTGGAGTCTGACCGCGCAATCCCTGGAGCCGGATCATGGCCGATCCCCTGGAGCACCTGCGAGCCGTACTGGCCGATCGATACAAGCTCGGCGAGGAGATCGGTCGCGGCGGAATGGCCGTCGTGTTCGAGGCCGAAGATCTCAGGCACCACCGCCAGGTGGCCATCAAGATCCTCCACCCGGAGTTCGCAGCCGCCCTGGGCCCAGACCGCTTCACACGCGAAATCGAATTCGCGGCCCGACTGAGCCATCCTCACATCGTTCCTCTCTACGATTCTGGTGAGACGGACGGCGTCCTGTTCTACGTGATGCCGCTTCTGACCGAGGGATCCCTGCACAGCACCCTGGATCGAGAGAAGCAGCTCGGGTTGGACGAAGCCGCTCGGATCGTCAGCGAAGTAGCGGCTGCGCTGGATCACGCTCACGAGGCGGGGGTGATCCACCGCGACATCAAACCGGCCAACATCATGTTCTCCGGAGGAGAGGCTGTCGTCGCCGACTTCGGAGTGGCGACGGCGGTCGCTGCCGCCGGAAACGAAGTGCTCACCGCCACCGGTCTCGCAGTCGGGACGCCCGCCTACATGAGCCCGGAACAGAGCGCCGGCGTGCACGACGTCGACGCGCGGAGCGACGTCTTCGCCCTTGGCTGCATCGCGTACGAGGCGCTTGCCGGGGCACCGCCTTTCGACGGTCCGACTCCGCAAGCGATCCAGGCCCGCAAGACGGCGGGCGAGGTGCAGGGCCTTCGCGTGGTGAGAGATACGGTCCCTCATGCCGCCGAGCAGGCGATCCGGAAGGCTCTGTCCACGACACCGGCGGATCGATACAGCACCGCGGGCGAATTTGCCGCCGCTCTGGCGGCGGCCATTCGAGCGCCGCGGGACACGTATCCGGCCACGGCAGCGAAACCGCCCGGGCGACGGAAGCAGATGGGCATCGCCGCAACGGCCCTGGTTGTCGCCGCACTGGCCATATGGCACTTCGGCCTGGGCGGCCTCCCGGGCACCGTACGGCCGGCGGCCGCCAGCTTCTTTCACGAACTCGACCGGGTGGTGGTCCGCGATTTCGAGAACCAGACGGACGACCCGACGCTCGGCCTCGCGGTGCGGCAGGCCGTGATCACCGACCTTCACCAGTCGCCGCACGTCAACGTCGTCGACTACGCGCAGCTGGGCGCGGTATTCCAGCGCATGCAGGTGGCCGACACCACCCGCCTCACGGCCGCCACCGCTCTCGAGGTAGCCAGGCGCGAAGGCTACCCGGCTGTGATCGGGGGCAGCGTTGCACCGCTCGGCGAAGGATACATGCTGACAGCGGAGATCGTGGAATCGAGCTCGGGCGAAGTCGTGGTCGGCGTGCGGGAGACGGCGGACGACGGGAGCGAAGTGCTGGCGGCAGTCGAACGGCTCTCCCGCCTCCTGCGCCGGCACCTGGGTGAGTCACTGGGCAGTCTGCGGCGGAGTCGGCCGCTGCCCGAGGTCTCGACGACCTCCCTGGAGGCCCTCGGCCTGTACGCCCGGGCGCTGGAGAAGACGAGGGGCGCCGAGCCGCTGACAGGCATTCCGCTGCTCGAGCAGGCGATCCAGGTGGATACCGGCTTTGCGACTGCGTACATGTCGCTGGCGACCGTCCATGGGAACCACGGCCAGATGGTCCAGGCCCAGGCGGCCATGGAACGAGCGTACTCGCTCAGCGGCCGGCTTCCCGACCGCGAGCGGTACCGGACTCGAGCCAGCTACCACCGTCAGGCCGTGAGCCCCGACTCGGCCGCCTATTACTACGAGCTGCTGGTATCGCTGGAGCAGGACAACGCTCCGGCGATCAACAACCTGGGAGACCTGTACGAGGACCTGGGCCGCTACGAGGATGCCCTCGCCATGTACAGGCGCAGCCTGGAGATCAATCCGGAAACGGCGATTCCGTATTGGAACCTGATGAGCGCTGCCCGCACCCTTGGATTGCACTCGCTGGCCGATTCGGGGTTGGTCCTGGTCAGCGAGAAGTATCCGGGGTCATTCTACCAGTACGGGGGCGAGGGCCTGAACGCCTACTACGCGGGCGACTTCGAAGCGGTGGAGGCTCCGTCACGAATCCTCATAGAGCGGTTTCCGGGTTTCCCGGCCGGCAACGCCCAGCGGTTTCTTGCGACAATCGCGGCGAGCCGGGGACACACGAGTCATGCCATGGCGCTCGCGGATTCGGCGATGGCGAGCTACGCGGCCATCGACGCAGGATTCATGATCGGGGCCAGTCTCTCGACGAAGATGATTCTGGCCTGGGCGGGAGGGCAGGCAGACCGGGTAGTGCCGGACATCGATCGAACCCGGGCCTCACCGGAGGCGGGGGCCGTGAGGTGGGAGCACGCTCGGCTGGCCATGGTCGCCCTGGGCTATTCACTGGCGGGACAATACGATGCGGCCGACGCGCTCCTCCCGCGAATCGATTCGATCGCCGCCTTGGGGGCTACGTTCCCGATCGACGGCAACGCGCGCGCGCTGCTGGCGCTCGCCGACGGCGATCCCGAAGCGGCCCTGGAGCATCTGGAACGCGCCCTCGTTCGGGACTACGGAATCGTGCGGGTCCTGTCTCGACTCCTGACAGGCGACGCCTACGCGGCGCTCGGAAGGCCGGAGCGTGCGGTCGAGACGTACGAAGGAATGCTGACCAGCTACCGCGTCAACTGGCGCGATTCGGATCTATGGGCCGGACTTCTTCCCCTGGCGCACGAGCGACTGGGTTCGACCTACCTGGCTCTAGCCGACACCGCGCGCGCGGTCGAGCACCTGGCGGCTTTCGCCGAGATGTGGGAGGATGCGGACCCCGAGTTGCAGCCGCGCGTGACCGCCGCTCGTGAACGGGCGGCAGAACTCACGGCCCCAGGCGGAAACTGAACCGGCGGGAGTGTTGTCTGCCGACTACTTCCCGCTCGCCGCTTCCCGCATGAGAGCCCGCGCGATCACGAGCCGCTGGATCTGGTTGGTGCCCTCGTAGATCTGCGTGATCTTGGCGTCCCGCATGTACTTCTCGATCGGGTAGTCCTTGCAGTACCCGTAGCCCCCCCACAACTGCACGCAGTCGGTCGTCACCTTCATAGCAACGTCCGTGGCCAGAAGCTTACACATCGCGGACATGCGCGTGATGTTCTTCACTCCCATGTCGATCGTCCGCGCGGCCGCGTGCACGAGTTGGCGGGCGCCCTCGATCTGGGTGGCCATGTCCGCCAGCATCCACTGGATGCCCTGGAACGAGCTGATCGACTGCCCGAACTGCTTCCGGTTGTGCGTGTACTCGAGCGTCAGGTCCAGCGCACCCTGCGCCAGCCCGACGGCCTGGGCGGCTACCCCCGGCCTGGCCCGGTCCAGCGTGATCATCGCGTGCTTGAACCCCCGACCTTCCTGGCCGCCGAGCAGACTGTCGGCCGGTATGCGGCAATCTTCCAGGTGGATCTCGACCACGGGCACGCAGCGAATGCCCATCTTGTCTTCGTGTTTGCCGACGCTGTAGCCGGGTGTGTCCTCTTCGACCACGAATGCGGACACGCCCCGGGCGCCCCGGCCCGGCTCAGTCACCGCGAAGATCGTGTTGTAGCTCGCGACGGACCCGCCCGTGTTCCACTTCTTCTCGCCGTTCAGGACGTACTCGTCCCCATCCTTCTCCGCCACCGTGCTCATGCTGCCCGCATCGGAACCCGCGTCCTTCTCCGACAGACCGAACGCGACCAGCTTCTCGCCCGCCGCGATTCCGGGCAGCCAGCGCTGCTTCTGCTCTTCGGTCCCGCCGACCAGGACCGGGAATGACCCGAGCGCATTGACGGCAAAGCCGACACCCATTCCGCCGCACGCACGAGAGAACTCCTCGACCACCATGCAAAGGTCGAGGACGCCACCGCCCATGCCGCCGTATTCCTTGGGAATCCACACGCCGGAAAGGCCGGCGTCGCGGATCGCGTGCTGCACCTCCCAGGGATAGGTCTGCTCGACGTCGTACTTCGCGGCCACGGGCCGCATGACCGTTTCGGCCAGCTCCCGGGCGCGGTTTCTCAGTTCGACCTGCTGTGGCGCGTAGAGTTCCTCGATCATGGTCTCGCTCTTGGTTCTTTTTGAGGCCCGGGGGGCGGGGCCGTGTGGTGTCGTCTCAGCGGCGCCGGGGGCGCCCCCGACGCCCTCGGGTGAGAGCGGATCGCTCCGGAGCCGGCTCGTCGTCTTCGTCCGGACTCGCGGCGGCGATGTGCGCATCTGGCGGAGCCGAGCTCGGTTCGAAGCCCTCCACGAATTCCCGCGGAATGGCCTCGCCCGTCAGCGTCTCGATTTGCCTCAGGGCCTGCCAGTCGTTGGGGGCCACGAGCGTGTACGCTTCGCCGGTGGCGTCGCCACGGGCGGTTCTCCCGACTCGGTGCACATAGTCCCGGGGATCCTCTGGTGCGTCGAAGTTGATCACGTGCTCGATGCCCCTGATATCCAGCCCCCTGGCGGCGACGTTCGTCGCCACGAGGATCCGCTTCTCATTCTCCCGAAATCCTTTCAGGTTACGATCACGCTCCCTCTGCTGCATCGCCCCGTGCATCCCGGCGACCGGCAGTCCCCGCTTCTCGAGATAGCTCGTCAGGTACGCGGCCGTGTCGCGCGTTCGTGTAAACACGAGGACCTGGCCAGTAGTCCACTTCCCGAGGATATGAAGAAGGAGTTCGTGTTTCTTCGGCCAATCCACCGGATACACGACCTGTCGGATGCCCTCGGCGGCTGACTCGAGCCCGACGTTGATGCGCTCTGGATCGCGCATGAGATCGGTGGCCAGTCCCGTGATGCCATTCGGCATCGTAGCCGAGAAGAGAAGGGTCTGCCGTTCCCTGGGCGTATTCGCGACGATTTCTTTCACATCGTCGATAAACCCCATGTCGAGCATCCTGTCCGCTTCGTCGATCACCAGCACCTCGACGTACGAGAGCTTCACGATGCCCTTCTTCATGTAGTCGAGGAGGCGACCTGGCGTAGCGACCAGGACGTCGCAACCGAACTTGAGTTCGGCGATCTCAGGTCCCATGCGTGTGCCGCCGTGGACGACGACGGTCTCCATCGATGACGTAGACCCGTAACGACGCACGGCCTCACCGATTTGCTGGGCCAGCTCACGGGTCGGCGTGATGACGAGGCCTCGCGGGTGGTCGTGCCGCCCCTCTGCCGCAAGCCTCTGGATCATCGGTAGCGTGAAAGCGGCGGTCTTCCCTGTTCCGGTGTGTGCCGTTCCCAGGACGTCTTCTCCGGCGAGCGCCGCTGGTATCGCGAGGCGCTGGATTTCCGTCGGCTGGTTGTAGCCAACGTTCACGAGTGCCTCTACGAGCAGGGGGGAAAGGCCGAGTGCGGCGAAGGGTGCTCCGGGGTCCGCTGTGACGTCCAGGTCGGGTGACGCCTGCGAGTCTGCTGCTTCTGTGCTGATAAGTGTAGCCTCTCGTCGATTCGATGACGACGTTCCGTGTGACGCCGCCACGGAAAGAGACACCCATGGACCTGCAACGGCAAGTTTTTCCAGTCGAGGTGGGTAGACACGGGTGTCTCGACCTGATCGATTCACCGATGCCTCCGATGGAGGATGATCAACCCGGATAACGGAGGGGAGAGCGAGCGACGGTGTCCCTGATAGAGCTTCGCAACGTCGAGAAAGCCTTCGAGTACCGGGGCGGCCAGACTTTCGCCCTTCGGCAGATCACCTTCGACATCGAGTCCGGCGAGTTCGTCACGATCATGGGCCCCTCGGGGGCCGGGAAAAGCACGCTGCTCAACATCCTGGGAATGTTCGATGGGCTGTTCGGCGGCGAGTTCCTCTTCCAGGGACAGACGGTTCACAGCATGAAGCCGAAGCACCGGCAGGCACTCGGCCGGGAGAGCATCGGGTTCGTATTCCAACAGTTTCACCTGCTGGATGACCTCACCGTAGCGGAAAACCTCGACATCCCGCTCTCGTACCGAAACGTGCCAGGCGGTGAGCGACAGGCCCAGGTGGCCGACATGCTTGACCGGTTTCAGATCGTGGCCAAGAAGGACCTGTACCCGAGCCAGCTGTCTGGCGGCCAACAGCAGCAAGTGGCCGTCGCACGGGCACTCATCGCCTCTCCCGCGATCATCTTCGCCGACGAGCCGACCGGGAGCCTGCACTCCTCGCAGGCCCGAGAGATTATGGAACTGATGTCCGTGGTGAATGCGGCGGGTACGACGATCGTACAGGTAACCCACGACGACAAAGTCGCCGCGTACGGTCGGCGGGTGATCGAATTGAGGGATGGAATGCTGGTCGAGGATCGACCGGGCTGAGGGAGAGGCTGCAGGCTCAGGGCGCAGGACCCGAAATCCTGCGCAAAAGGCCTATTCTCAGCACCTTGTGATGAATGCCGTACTATGGTACCATTACTCTTCGGTACTATTACTGAGTCCACCCAACGAATTCAACAGCGCGGCACAGGGCCGCATGTGAGACAGCCCCTGCGGGGCATGTACAAGGAGAGCGGACGTATGCACCCCTTCAAGAAGTTCATGCTTGGCGTAGCGGTAGTCGGCCTGGTGGCCGGCCTCGGCGCCTGCGGCGACGACGACGACCCGAGCCCGTGTGTAGTGGCGGAGGTTACGGTCACGCCGGGCGTCGCGACGATCGATGTCGGTGGCACGCAGCAGTTGGCCGGAGCGGCGCTGGATGCTTCGGGTAACGTATGCGGCGGCGCCCTGGTGTGGGCGAGCGACGACGAAGCCGTGGCCACGGTAAGCGCCGCTGGCCTGGTCACGGGAGTGGCGGCCGGTACGGCTGACATCTCCGCGACATCGGGCGGATTGAGCGGAACCTCGACGATCACGGTCAACGCGGCGAACGCTGGCCCGACGATTTCGATGACGGCTCCGACCGGCGGCGCTGCGGTGCTCCCGGGTGGCGTGGTCACAATCGAGTGGACTGCGACGGATGACGTCGGGGTCACGGGTGTCGACCTGACCTACACGGCGACCGGCGTGGAACCGACTGTGATCGCCTCAGATGTCCAGGGCATGACCTACGATTGGACCACCCCGAGCGAGGCCCTCTACGGGGTCATCATCAAGGGTGTGGCCACGGATGCCGGCGGCCTCACAGCGGAAGACGAGACTACGGACATGTTCGCCGTGGTTCAGTTCTCCGAGCGCGGCTACGTCATGGGCTCGACTTGCGGCGACTGCCACGCCACCTACTTCGACGAGGTGTACCAGATGTCCGGGCACCCGTACAAGCTGAACAAGGTGGTGGACGGCGTGCCGCGGGTGTATCCGAACGGTCCTGGCGTTCCAAATCCCCCGGCCGGCGTCGCGTGGACTGACGTGAGCTACGTCATTGGCGGCTACGGGTGGAAGGCCCGGTTCATCGGAACGGAAGCCTTCAACGAGGGCTACATCTACACGCCGGCGGCGGGCGAGAACCAGTGGAACCTGCTCCCGAGCACCTGGACGGACTATCATGCCGGCGAGCTGAAGCCGTACGACTGTGGACGCTGTCATACCACGGGCTGGCTCGATTCCGACGACGGCGATGCCACCAACAACCAGGACGGCCTCACCGGGTTCCTCGGGACATTCGAGGAGCAGGGCGTTGCCTGCGAGCAGTGCCACGGACCGGGCGTCGATCACGTATCGTCGGGAGCCTCGCTCACGACGGACACGTCGGATGAGTTCTGTGGAAGCTGCCACAACCGAGGCGGGGCCAACGCTACCATTCCGGCCAGCGGCGGCTTCATCCGGCACCATGAGCAGTACAACGAGTTTGCGAACTCCGCACACTCCACGACCGGTATATCCGGCTGCAATGACTGCCACGATCCGCATCTGGGGACGCGGTATGACATGGGCGGCTTCATTGAGAGTTGCGTGGGCTGCCACGCGGACCAGGCGGCCACCAACGCCCACGTGGTCCCGATCGCGGACGGCAATGACACGGACTCGGCCTGCATCACCTGCCACATGAGCCAGGCGACGAAGTCGGCGGTTGCCGATGCGACCAATCCGAACTTCGTGGGTGATGTGAAGACGCATATCTTCACGATCAATCCGGGCGAGTTCAACAAGGACTACTTCTTCAGCGCCGATGGCTTGACCGTCGAGACGCCGATGGAAGGCGTTACGTTGGACTTCGCATGCTACCAGTGCCACACCGACCCGGTGACCACTACGGGCGGCGGCATGAGCCAGAAGACTCTGGCCGAACTGTCCGCCAAGGCGACCGGCATTCACGACTAGTAAGCCGCAACAGGCCAGGCCGGAGGCTGCTTTCCCCAGTCCGGCAAGGCCAAACGAAGGGCCGGTCCCATTCCAGGGGCCGGCCTTTCGTACATCGGGGATATCCGCCGGCCAGATGTCTACGGCGAAACGGTCGTAGAAGCGGTAGATTGCCGGCACGAAATGTGACGCCGGACCTCATTTCCTGTCTGATGAAGAGGAGAGGTCCACGTGTCGCTGCATTCCGGTGACCTCGAATCCTCGTGGAGGTCAGACATGATGTACAGAGTTCTTCCCACGGCGGCTGCCGTCCTGTTCCTGGCACTGCCGCTGCAGGCACAGCAACCGTTTCCGTCGAGCGTTCCTTCCAGCCCGCCGGCGCGGGATGCCGAGTCTGATGTCGCGGACCAGCCGGGTCAAGCCGTGCAGGAGACGCCCAGGGAAATCGAGCGCGCCCAGCACTATCGTCTGGCCCTGGATGAATTTCTCGTACTCGTCCCGATCCGTAACCGGGACGATATTCGGGCCGACATCGACGAGAGTCGGCGCGACGAATCGAGGGCACAGGAAGAGAAGCGAAACGCCGAAGAACTGGAGCGTCTCGCTCGCGATCAGCTGGAGGCCCAGAAGAGAGAGATCGACGCGATCAAGGCCCGGCTCAAGATCGCCAAGAGCGAAGACCGCGAAGCCGACATCGCCGTGCTCGAGTCGGACAAGAAGCTGGCCGAGGGTGCCAAGAAGCTTCTCGAGAAGCGCCGGGACATGCGCCGAAAGGAAATCGACGGTTGGAAGAAGGTAGCCGAACTGGCGGTCGCCACTCGTAAGGCCGCCGAGCTTGAGCTGGAACTTGCCACGGCCCGTGACCGGCTCGGTGGCAGAAGTCCACAGGAGAGCGGGGAGTCGCTACGCAGCCTCGAGCGCAGGGTGAACGAATTCGAAAAGCGCACCCTGGAGGCGCAGAAGCAACGGGCCGAACTGCGGGCGAAGGTGGCGCAGACGGAGCGCGATGTCGTCAACAGTCGCCTGCAGCTTCTCAAAACGCGCAGCAAGATCGAGGCGGGAGGGTGAGCGCAGCCTGACGAGTTCACAGGTCAGGATGTGCGAAGGGGCGGCCCGCGTCATGCGGGCCGCCCCTTTTCGTGGCCAGCAGGGCCTCGAGTCGCCGTGAGCGACTGTCTATTGTTTCACCACGTCGTCCAGGAAGACAGCATTGGGCACGGCGACCATCCCGTCCCCCTGCCGGATCAGGGTCTGTGTCGGGGTGACCGATTCGAGTACCCCTCGCTCGCCGCGCATCTCTATCTCCTCCCCGATCGCGAACGTCTTACGGGCGTAGAAGCCGGCAATGATGTTGCGCGTGATGTCCCGAGAGCCGAGTCCGAATGACAGGCCGAAGGCGATGGCGAGACCGGCCATCGCTCCCATTGAGACCAGCCGGATCATCTCCGTGTCGATCTTGAGCTGGGCGAGGGCCATGATGCCGAGGACGAACAACAACACAGCGGAGACCAGCTGACCCAGCGTGGAGGCGAACTCGATTCCCGAGCTCTCCGCGGCGTCGGAAACGGCCCTCCCGGCGAACTGAGCGGCGGCGCTCCCAAGTACCAGGATCAGGAGGGCCGCTATGATGTTGGGCAGATAGCTGGTGAAGGCCCCGATCGCATCAGAAATAGCGCTGAGGCCTAGCGCATCCGCTGCCGTCTTTGCGAACAGGATCAACAACAGATAGTAAACGAGCTTTGGCACGAACTGGTTGAGTTCCTGGCGGATGCCTATCCGTTGCAGGAACCGATCGATGCCGGCGCGCGCCAGGGCCTGGTCGAATCTCAGCCGTGTCAGCACCGATCTCAGCACTCGCTCGATGATCTTGGCGGTGACCAGGGCCACGACGACGAGAAGCAGGCCGACCGCCACCCGCGGTGTCCAGGCGACCATGTTCTCGAGCAGCGACTGGAAGGCTGCGGAAAGTTGGTCCAGGATCGAACTGTTCATTCGTCACCATGTCCTTCCGTCTTGGAATGGCCGCCCAGCGACAGGACCAGGCCCAGGTATTCGAGCAGGATCCGAAACGGGGTGAACCACGCGTAGCTCGCCAGGTCCGAGGCGAAGTTCCTGCGTAGAATGGAGCGTTTCACCCGCCCCTCGAATCCCTCGGAGGGCGTTTCGGCCAGTTCGGCGAGTTCCAGGATCGGTTCACTGGTCATGAAGCCTGTCCCATACGCCGTGGCCCTCGTCCTCGTTTACGCCGATCATTCGTCCTCCCTGTCCCCATACCGGGCGCGGAACGCTTCCCGTCCTCGCTTCACCCGCATCTTCGCCGCCGACAGACCGACGCTCAATTCTTCGGCGATGTCCTGGTAGCTCAGGCCATCCATGTCCCGCAGGATGAGTGGAATCCTCGTGCTGTCCGGGAGTGAGTCCAGGGTCGCCCTGATGCGCTGGCGCTTGGACAGCCGATCCAGACCGCTCAGACCGGTCGGTTCGACGCGAACGCGATCGCTCGTGCTCACGCCTGGATCCTCCACGTCCACGAAAGATTTTCCACTCCGCTTCTTGAGGAAGTTGATACAATGGTTCGCCTTGATGCGCTTGACCCATGTCTCGAACGATGATCTTCCCTCAAACCTTTTCAGGCCGAAGAACGCCTTGACGAACACGTCCTGGGCGAGATCTTCGGCGTCCGTCGGGCTGCCGCTGATGTAGCGACAGTTCGTATTCACCGACTGCTGGTAACGCCTTACCAGTTCCGCGAACGCGCGCATATCCCCGGCCGGGGCGCTCTGCGCCTCCAGCACCAGGTCCGCATCCGACTTCTCTGTACGCTTTCGATCGAGCATGCTTCGACCTGAACCCTTTGACAAACGGGTGTTGAACCGGTCACATCAGGACTACCCTCCGCAACGCATGTGACTTTTCACATGCGGTTCTGTCAATGGAGCCGATGGAAAGCCCCGGAGACTCCCGGGAAACCAACACGTATTTCGGAGGAAGTAGAATGAAGCTCGCGCGCGTGCTGACGGTACTCGTGCCGGCCGCTCTCTCGCGCAACCGGCGGGTCCAGTTCGTGATCGAGGAATAGAGCTCATCTGGCCGAGGGGCCCGGCCGGCCGGGCCCCTCATTCATTCATCGGAAAGGACCGCACTGATGGCGATTGCAAAGCACATTGAACTCACTACGGATTCAAGCGTTAGCTTCGAGGCCGCGATCCAGGAGGGACTGGAGCGGGCATCCAAGACGGTGGACGGCATTCGTAGCGCGTGGGTGAAAGACCAGCAGGTGATGGTCGAGAACGGACGGGTCACCCTGTACCGGGTGAACCTCAAGGTGACGTTCGTTCTACAGGATTGACCAGAGTGGTGGGCATGGGGCGAGGTCCGTGCGAGATGGCGGGCCTCGCCCCCGTACGCCCGCGAGGTCCTTCGGTCAGGCGCCGCGCGCCACCAGGTAGCGCAGCCGCGCGACCAACATTCCGATAGCCACTTCGTTCTTGCCGCCCTCGGGCACGATGATGTGAGCGTGCCTTCGGCTGGGAGCGACGAACTCGAGGTGCATCGGTCGCACCGTCTTCTGATACTGTCGAACCACGGACTCCACCGTCCGGCCGCGCTTCTTCGTGTCTCGTCCCAGTCGCCGAATGAACCTGATGTCCGAGTCGGTGTCCACGAACACCCGGATGTTCATCAGTTCCCGCAGCTCCGGCTCCGCGAGAACCAGGATTCCATCGACGATGATCACCGGTCGCGGCTCGACCGTCCTGGTCTCGGGCATCCGCCGGTGAACCGTGAAGTCGTATTCAGGGACCTCTACGGTCTGGCCAGCCAGCAGCAGCCTCAGATGCTCGGCCATCAGGGACGTCTCGAGACTGTCCGGGTGGTCGTAGTTGATCGCCGCCCGTTGCTCGAGTGTCAGATCGGGGTTGTCGCAGTAGTATGAATCGTGATGGAGCAGGCTTGCCGAGGCGGGGTCCAGTCCTTCGAGGAGTCTCTTCACCACCGTAGTCTTGCCGCAACCACTACCCCCGGCGACGCCCAAGACAAGGGGACGTCGGGTGAGATCGTCGGGTCCGTCGGCCGACATCGAGTCTCGAGACGTCGATTCCGGCCCCGAATCCTGCGTATCAATCCGGCCCATGCAATGTCTCCCGGTCCGCGAATGCACCCGTGACTCAGGGCACAGTATATTGATTGATACGGCAACTCGCTTCAGGAAGGTCGCTTCACCCCGGAGGGAAGATCGTGGGTTCGTCAGAGCCAGGGTCCGCCGAACGTGACCTGGTGAGGCGGGTTCTCAGATTCGCCGCCGGGGCCGGTGCGATCTTCGCCGGTTGGATCGCGCTGGACGGGATCCGGTCCAATCCGCTGCGTGATTCGGCTGCTGGAGAAGTTGAGTTTCTGGTGTATTGGGTTCTTCCGTTTGCGGTGGCGACGATCTTCCTCGCCTGGTTCGCGCTTCGCGGAGGCCGGAGGGAAACCCTGCGAGTGGCCAGGCAGGGCTGCCTCGGCGGCGCGCTCCTCGGCGGCGCCGTCTTCCTGCTGTACGTCGTCAGCCCGATCGTTCTGCGTTGGGACGCGTTGAGT
>Ga0209567_10000662_pt1 | contig 18671 bp, 23 predicted proteins | sample COG_12_FD_184756 | JGI IMG/M metagenome (GOLD analysis project Ga0209567, IMG submission 184756) | Pelagic marine sediment microbial communities from the LTER site Helgoland, North Sea, for post-phytoplankton bloom and carbon turnover... | ecosystem: Environmental > Aquatic > Marine > Neritic...
AGCGAGGCGCTCGAACTCGTTGATGACACCGCAGACCCGCAAGCAGTCGCGGCCGACTTGATCAGCCAAGCCGAACACGGCCCCGACTCCGTTGCCGTGCTCGTCACCACCGACCCCACTGTGGCCGACGCGATAGCTGCCGCGGTCGAAGGCCTGATCGAGCGGCTCGGACGAGCCGACACCATCCGTGAAGCGCTGGCCGCCCATGGGCTCATCGTCGTCGCCGGCTCCATGGACGATGCCATTGGGTTCGTCAACAGGTTCGCTCCCGAGCACCTGAGCATCCAGACCGCGGACGCCGAGGCCGTCGCCGACGCCATCCCTGAGGCCGGATCCGTCTTCGTCGGGCATTGGTCGCCGCATTCGGCCGGCGACTACGCCACCGGGGCCAATCACGTACTGCCCACCGGTGGGTTGGCTCGCGCCTATGGACCGCTGTCGGTCGAGGACTTCGGCTCCTGGCGGCAGGTGCAGACCTTGACCGAGGCGGGCCTCGCCGAGATCCGAGCCACAGTCGGTGCCATCGCCGCCGCCGAGGGTCTGACCGCCCACCAACTGTCGGTTGATATCCGGTTCGAGGCGTCACCGTGAGTTTCCCGACCTATCAATGGCAGCCAACCACGGCCGAGATCGCTGATACCGCGGGGATCCCGCGAGACGCCGTCGAGCGTTTCGATCACAATACGTCGCCCGTCGCGACTCCGTGGGCGGTCGATGTGGTAGCCGACCCCGCCGTTCACCTCAACGAGTATCCGGCGGCCTCATACGTTTCCTTGCGCAACGCCGTAGCCGCCGCGGCCGGTCTCGAACCAGCACAGGTGGTCCCCGGAGCGGGAGCCGATGAGCTGATCCTGCTGGCGGCTCGGGCTTTGCTACTGCCGGGCCGGCGGTCGGTTCTCACCACCCCCACCTACCCGCTGTACGCCATCGCCACGGCCCAGGCTCACGGCAGCCTTGTGTCGGTCCCAGCAGCCACGCCCGACTTCGAATTCCCCGCCGACGATGTCATCGCCGCAGCCCGAGACGCCGATCTGGTGTGGCTGTGCGCGCCATCGAACCCCATCGGCAATCGGCCGGCGGACACCGACCTAGAAGCGGTGATCGCCGCGACGGACGGCACCGTCGTCATCGACGCTGCCTATGCGGAGTTCTGCAGTGACGACTGGTCGGGCTGGGTCGACCGGTTCCACAACCTGCTCGTGCTTCACACCCTCTCGAAGGCCTACGGCATCGCCGGCACCAGGGTCGGATACGCCCTCGGTCATCCCGACCTCATCGCCGCCATCGACGGGGTCCGACCCCCCGGCAGCATCAGCAGCCTCTCGGTCGATGTGGCCCTGGCCGCCCTCGCTCACCCGGACCGCATGGCGGCGCAGGTCGTCGCCATCGCTGCGGGGCGAAGCGAGCTGGCATCTCGACTCGAATCCCTCGGATTACGGACGCTCCCCAGCCAAACCAACTTCGTGCTCTGCGAGGTGGGACCACACGCCCATGCCCTGCAACAGACGCTGATCGACGAGGGGCTCGTCGTTCGCAAGTTTGCCGCCGACGGACCGCTCGCCGAGTACCTCCGGTTCACCGTCCGGAGTCCCGCCGCTCACGACCGCTTGATCGACTCCCTGAGAAGGAGCCTGTGATGGGACGCACCGCCGACGTGCACCGCAAGACACTCGAGACCGATGTAAGGGTCGCCATCGACCTCGACGGCTCCGGCCGGTGCGAGGTGGCGACCGGGGTCGGCTTCTACGACCACATGCTGGAGGCCCTGGGCCACCACGGCCTGTTCGATCTGGCAATTGCCACCACCGGCGACCTCGACGTCGACGAGCACCACACGGTCGAGGACACGGCGTTGGTCCTGGGCGGCGCCTTTGCCGAAGCTCTGGGAACCCGGGCCGGCATTGTCCGCTACGGAGACGCCACCGTGCCGATGGACGAGGCGCTGGCCACCGCTGTGGTCGATGTCGGAGGCCGTCCCTATGCCGTCATCGACCTGCCGTTCACCACCGAGCGCATTGGCGCTCTCGGGACCCAGATGATCCCGCACGCCCTCGAGGCCTTCGCTCGAACCGCCGGGTTCACCATCAACATCGCGGCGCGCGGGCACAACGATCACCACATCGCCGAGGCCGCCTTCAAGGCGCTGGCGCGGGCGCTGCGAGCGGCCGTTGCCATCGATCCGCGCCGTGAGGGCATCGCATCGACCAAGGGGACCACGTGACCCGCATCGCCGTTGTCGACCACGGAGCAGGCAACCTCGTGTCGATCGCCCAGGGCCTGCGACGTTCCGGCGCCGAGGTGACGGTGATCGACGGACCGGGCCGCTTCGACGAGTGCGACGGCATCGTCCTGCCCGGCGTGGGCACCACGGGTGCAGCCATGCAACGTCTTGACGCCGCCGGCCTCTCCGACTCGCTCCGGGAGTGGCCGGGTCCCTTGCTCGGGATCTGCGTCGGCCTGCAGTTGTTCTTCGATTCGTCCGCCGAGGACGGCAGCCATGCCCTCGGGCTCATTCCCGGCGTCGTCCGTGAGTTGACCGACGCACCCCGGCTGCCCCACATTGGATGGAATGACGTGGCGCTGCGCCCCGATCCGGTCTTCGCCGGTATCGATGATGGGGCGACCTTCTACTTCGTGCACAGCTACGCACCCGAGCCGGCGAGCGATTCGGTGGTGATCGGCACCAGCGCCTACGGGCGCCCTTTCACGTCTGCAGTGCGCAGCGGCAACCGGGTGGGCGTGCAGTTCCACCCCGAGCGCAGCGGCGTCGCCGGCCTGCGCATCTTGGGCAACTTCGTTGCGGAGTGTGCGGAGGCGACCCGTGCTGCGTAAACGGATCATCCCCTGCCTCGACGTGCACGACGGCCGAGTGGTCAAAGGCGTCCAGTTTGTCGACCTGACCGATGAGGGCGATCCCGTCGAGCTGGCCGCCCGCTACGTCGCCGAGGGCGCAGACGAGATCTGCTTCCTCGATATCACTGCATCTAGCGAAGCTCGCGACACCATGCTCGATGTTGTGCGGCGGACCGCGGAGAACGTGTTCGTGCCGCTCACCGTTGGGGGCGGGGTCCGTTCCGTTGGCGACATGCGTGCCGTGCTGCGCGCCGGTGCAGACAAGGTCACGGTGAACACAGCCGCGGTCGAACGGCCCGATCTGATTGCCGAGTGTGCGGCCGCGTTCGGGTCGCAATGTGTCGTGCTCGCCATCGACGCCAAACAATGCGGCGAATCGTGGGAGGTCTATACCCACGGCGGGCGCACCCCAACGGGGCGCGACGCAGTTGAGTGGGCAGTGGCCGCCACCGGACTCGGCGCCGGCGAGATCCTGCTCACGTCGATGGACCAGGACGGAACAAAGGACGGCTACGACCTGGCCCTGCTGTCCACCGTACGCAACGCGGTGGCAGTCCCAGTGATTGCTTCCGGTGGCGCCGGCACGATCGCCCACTGCGTCGATGCTCTGTCGGAGGAACGCTCCGATGCCGTGCTGGCCGCCTCGATCTTCCACCGAAGGGAGATCGAGATCGCCGACCTCAAGGCCGGGCTGGCCGCCGCCGGCATCCCGGTACGGAGCGCCCCATGAACTCCACTGACGTCCGATTCGACGGCGCCGGCCTCGTGCCCGGCATTGTCCAGGACGCCGACACGGGGCAGGTCCTCATGCTCGGCTACCTCAACGCCGAGTCGCTCCGCCTCACAGAAGAAACGGGTTTTGTGACGTTCTGGAGCCGGTCGCGCCGCAGATTGTGGCGTAAGGGAGAGACGAGCGGTCACACGCTGTCGGTGGTCGATATGGCCCTGGACTGCGACGGCGATGCCCTACTGATTCGGGCCCGCCCGGCCGGTCCAACCTGTCATACCGGTGCCGTCTCGTGCTTCGGCGACGCTCCGGACCGTTCGTTCGCCGAGCTGGATGCCCTGTGGGCGGTGATCGCATCGCGGGCAGCAGAGCGACCCCCGGATTCGTATACGACCTCCTTGCTCGAGGGCGGCGTCGATGTGGTCGGCCGGAAAGTCACCGAAGAGGCCACCGAGGTATTGCTGGCCGCCAAGGACGACGCGGTTGGCGCCGGCGACCGTGTAGCCGAAGAGGCGGCCGACCTGCTCTATCACCTGCTGGTACTCCTCGCCGAACGCAACGTCACCCCCAGCGACGTCCTCGAGGAACTCATCCACCGCCGCCGCTAGAGAGGGTTTTGGCGGACATATGCGCATCATGATGCGCCATTGTCCGCCAAAACCCTCTACGCCACGGTGGCTCGTAGACTCGTGGTGGTGCGCCGCCTGCTCATGTTCATTGTGATCCTCGCCGCCGTGCTCGCAGCCTGTGGGGGGTCGGACGTCGACGTCTCAGATGTTCCCGAATTGCCGCCGGTCACCGGGGACGAGATGATGGCAATCCTCGCCGCATCTGAGCAACCCGTGGTCCTCAACGTGTGGGCTTCGTGGTGCATCCCGTGCCGCTCCGAGGCACCGCTCCTCGAGCGGGCCGCCGATCAGTTCGCCGGGGAAGTCACTTTCATCGGCGTCAACGTGCGCGATGGTCAGAGCGGTGCCCGCGAGTTCATCGCTGAGTTCTTCCCCGATGCCCCGATCGACCACTACCTCGACCGGCCCGGTGATGTGCCCATTGCCCTGGGTGGCAACACCGGGGTGCCGCTGACCTTCTTCTATGCACCACACGGCGAACTGGTCCAGCTGCACAGCGGAGTGATCGACGAACGCACCCTGGCGCTGCAGATCGACGAGATCCTGGCGCGGACGGGCTGAGCGTGGAGTTCTCCCTGCTATTCGCGGCGCTGATGGGGATGCTGGCGATGTGGGCGATGTTGTGGTGGGAGGCCAAGCGCGGCAACGCCGCCGACTGCGCTCGCAGCCTGTGGGATGTGGCACTCACCGCGGCCGTTGTCGGCCTATTTGTCGGCCGGCTCGCGGCCATGATCGGTGACGGGGTGAACCCGCTCACCAATCCAAAGGACATCATCATTGTCCGCGGCGGGGTCGCCACCGGATGGGCAGCACTCGCCGCCATCGGCACGGTGCTCGTGATGGGTGGCAAGGAACGCTGGATCGTCGCCGACGGCCTCTCGGCGGCGGCGTTGGCGGGGCTGGCCGGCTGGCACTCCGGATGCCTGGCACGCGATGGGTGCCTCGGGACGTCCAGCGAACTGCCGTGGGCGCTCGCCCAAGAGGGCTCAGCCGTCACCCGGCATCCTGTGGAACTCTACGCCGCGGCGTTGTTGGCGATCGGCGCATTTGGCCTCGCCGTCTGGAAAGCTCGGGGCCGGCCACCTCTCGGTGCGCCGGCTGCGGCGGCGCTGGCCATCGCCGGTGGGGTGCGTCTGATAACCGAACCGATGCGGCTCGCCCTATCCGCCGGGCCGGCGGTGTGGTATTGGGCCGCGTTCCTGGTCGGCACAGTGGCACTGATCATCCTGCTGTGGAGAAAGCGAACCTCGTCGGCGACAACCGCCGCTACGCCCCCAACGCAACCAGAGCGTCAAGCCGGTCCCTGATGTCGTCCGCACCCAGCGGCCCGGCCCAGGTGTCGGCCACCACATCGCTACCGGTGATCAAGAAGGTCACCGGCTGATACGGCACCCCGTAGAGATCCCAGATCGAGTCGTCGAGACCCCAGTCGAGCCGGGAAAACAATGCGTCGGCCTCAGCAGCGGTTTCGTCCAGGCCGCTACGACCGGCGACGGCAACAAAGCGAACGTCGTCCTCATAGTCGGCGGCAACTTCATCAACGACGGGTAACTCCCGTCGACAGGTCGATCACCACTCGGCCCAAAACACCAGGTAGACCGGCTTCTGTTCGTCGCTCAGCACGAACGTATCGCCCGAACCGAGCGCAAGTGCAAAGTCCGGAGCGGCGGGGCCATCGACGACCGGCGGCGCCTCGGTAGCGGCGGTGGTAGTGGGGTCCTGCCCCCCGTCGGATTCGCCTGCGGTGGTGGCAGTGGTGTCGGCGGCGCCGTCATCCTGGGGCGTTGCCGTCGTTGCCGGAGCTCCTGCAGCGGTCGATGACGTCTCTGCGCCGTCGCCGGAGTCGTTGCCTCCACAAGCGGCGGCAACCATGGCAATCGCGGCCACGAACAAGATCCATCTGCGCATGGCGAGCAAGATACCGGGTACCGGGCGCTAGCGCAGCGTCTTTGTCGCCTTGTTCACCAACTGTTCACGGATTGTCGGCACCTGCCTGCTCCTCAGCGGCCAGTTCACGACGCAGTACCTTGCCCACGAAGCTCTTCGGCAGTTCGTCACGAAACTCGATCGTCCGAGGGATCTTGAACCGGGCCAAACGTTCCCGACAGAAGTCGAGCAAATCATCGGCGGTCACCTGGGAACCGGACGCGAGAACGACGAACGCTTTGCCACGTTGGTTGTCGCCGCCGACGGGAACGCCGATGACGCCGGCGTCGACCACCGCAGGGTGCTCGTACAGCACGTCCTCGATCTCACGCGGGTACACATTGAAGCCACCAGACGCCAGAATCATGTCCTTCTTCCGATCGACCACGCGGAACCAGCCGGACTCGTCCAACACGGCAACGTCGCCGGTGTGGAGCCAGACGGTGCCGTTGTGGTCGGTGCGCAGCGCTATCTCGGTCTCCTCCGGCATGTTCCAGTAGCCCCTCATGACTTGGGGGCCGCTGACACAGAGGACGCCGCGCTCGCCGGGCCCCAGCGTGTTGCGCTCGGTCTCCTCATCGACGATCTTGGCGTCGGTTCCCGAGAGGGGCACCCCGATGAAGCCGACCCGATCCTCGGCACCGAGCGGGTTGCAGTGGGTCACCGGTGAGGCCTCGCTGAGGCCGTACCCCTCTACCAACCGCGCTCCGGTGGCATCCTCAAAATGGCGTTGGATCTCCGCTGGCAAGGCGGCGGCGCCGCTGAGGCAGATGTTGATCGAACGAATATCGTACTTGCCTGCGGTCACGTGGCGATGGCGGCTGATGGCTCCATAGAGCGTCGGCACGCCGGGAAGGACGGTCGGACGGTGAGCATCGATCACCTTGAGCAGGCCGACCAGGTCACGGGCATCGGGCACGATGATCATGGCCCCCGTCCGCAAGACCGCGAGATGAGCGCCCACCGTCAGCGCATAGCTGTGGGTGAGCGGCAGCGCCAGGAGCACGGATTCCTCGAGGTCCTCGAGTTGTGGTGCAAAGGCGTTGACTTGGTGGAGGTTCGCCATCAGGTTGTCGTGGGTCAGTTCGGCGCCTTTGGGTATGCCGGTGGTTCCGCCGGTGTACATCAGCATGGCGGTGTCGCCCGGACCGGTCGTGACCGGCTGCGGGGTGCGGGCCCGGGCAATCCGGTCGTGGAGCCACGACGTCTCGGGATCGTCGCGGATATCGACCCGATGTCCGTCCTTGCGTTCGCGCAACAGGGTGAACAGCGCCCGGGTCGGACCCTTGAAGTACTCCTTGATGTTGGTGACGAGCACATGCTCGAGTGCGGTCTCGCTCCGGGCTTCCTGCACCTTCGGGTACATCATCGAAAGCACGATGGCCACCTTTGAGCCGGCGTCGGCGGTTTGATGGGCGAACTCGGTGGCGGTGTACAGCGGGTTGCTCGGCACCACGATTGCTCCGGCCCGCCAGGCGGCGTGGTAGGCGACGATCACTTGCGGACAGTTAGGCATGAAGAGCGACACCCGATCGCCCGGCACCACGCCGATGTCCTGCAGCGTGGCGGCGAGCCGATCAACCAGATCGTCGAGCTCTCGGTACGAGATCTTGCGGTCGTAGAAGATGATGGCGGTGTGTTCGGGATGGGCACGCGCCGTCCGGCGCAGCAACTGGTCCAGCCGCATCCGCTCCCAATCGATGTCGACGGGTACGCCGTCGTCGTATTGGTCGTGCCAGGGCCGCGCCGTCATGGCCACAACTTACTGCGGAGCAACCCGCCCGCGTCTGCCTACTCGGCGAACTCGCTGCTCATCGCGATCACTCGTTCGAGCACGCCTTGCGCATCACCGGAATCGATTGCCTGCTGGGCCAGATCCACTCCCTCAACGAAGCCTTCGGCCATGCCGGCTGCCACGATAGCGGGAGCCGCATTGACCACGGCGATGTCCCGCTTCGGTCCGCCCTCTCCGGCGAGGATCGCCAGAGTGATGGCGACGTTCTCCGCCGCATCGCCTCCTCTGAGGTCATCGAGCGTGGCCCGCGCCACGCCAAAGTCCTCGGGAGTGAACTCGGCGTGGGTGATCTCCCCGGCCTTGAGCCGGTAGATGTACGACGGACCCGTCGTTGTCAGCTCGTCGAGGCCATCCTCACCGTGGTAGACGAAGGCGACCTCGGCCCCGAGGTTCGACAGCACGTGGATCATCCGTTCGGCCATGCGGTGGTCGGAAACCCCAAGCGCCTGACGCGTAGCCCGAGCCGGGTTGGCCAAGGGGCCCAGGAAGTTGAAGACGGTGCGCACCCCCAACTCGCGTCGCACCGGGCCGGCGTGCCGCATCGCCGGGTGGTATGCCGGGGCAAAGAAGAACCCAAACCCGATCTCGCGCACCATCTGGACCGTCACCTCGGGCGGCAAGTCCAGCCGGACTCCGAGCGCCTCGAGCAGGTCGGCTGATCCGGTCTTCGATGATGCTGCCCGATTGCCGTGCTTGGCGATCTTGGCGCCGGCGCCTGCAGCAACCAGCGCGGCCGTAGTCGAGATGTTGAAGGTGCCTGAGGCATCGCCGCCGGTGCCTGCGGTGTCCACGACTGGTTCACCGATGTCGACCGTGACTGCGGCGTCCAACATGCCCTCGACCAGCCCGGTCATCTCCTCTGCGGTCTCACCCTTGGCTCGGATCGCCACGATGAATGCGGCAATCTGAGCTTGGGTGGCGCGACCGGACATGATCTCGTCCATCGCGGCATGGGCCTGCTCTCGGCTGAGGTGCTCCCCAGCCATCACGCGGTTCAGGAGCGGGGGCCATGAGAAATCGGTCATGGGGGCGACCATAGTCGCCCCTATGACCGCGGTCCGCCCAGCCGATCAACCGTAGGTGGCTAGCGGGAAGCTGAGGACGTCTTGGGCGGCCGCCATCACCGCGCCACCCGGGACCGGGTCCCCGCCGGTGGAGGGTTCCAGAACGCGACAAACCGCCCTCCGCAGCCGCACCGCGGCGCAGGGAAGGGCGGTTCGAAGGTTCTCTAGGCGGATTTGCGAAGCAGGCGGCGCCGCTGCTTTTCGGTCATTCCGCCCCAGACGCCAAACCGTTCGCGGGCTTCGACGGCGTAGTCGAGGCAGTCGGACCGCACCGGGCAGGTGGCGCAGATCGCCAGTGCCTCGTCGACAGCGTCACGGGTCGTCGGGAAGAAAACTAGGGGATCGGCGTCACGGCACGCCGCAAACACCATCCAGGGCCGCTCCTCGGTGATCGGTACCTCGAGGAACTCGGTGGGATTGTCTTGGATGTCGAACATTCGGCACCTCCATGGGTGTCGGACGCTTGGGGTTGAACTATCTGGACCGGGTCCGTCCGGTCTCCCCTATGACGACGGGTTCCCCGAGACGGTTCCCGTCTTACGCGATTCTCATGTTCGGCCATGGCGCCCAAACGAAATGCCTGGTCAGCATCGCTTCAGCTACAATGCTTGGCCTGCAGGACCGGGTAAATGGATTTGGGAGGAAGCCCTGCTGTATTTTGCCTACACCGCTCGTATCGCCCCCGACCACATGGCCAAGGTCGCCCCGAGCGCTGAGTTTCAGTTCATCGCACATCTGCCCGAGTGGGGATTGGATTTCCCCATTGAGGGCAACGGATGGGAAGGGCACCTGCCGACGGTCGTCCCCGAAACCGGCAGCACGGTCTGGGGCGCCGTATTTGCCGTTCCCGACAAGGAACTCGACGACCTCCACGCCGTCGAGTCCGAGGAACAGCGGGTTGCCAGCACCATCGAGGCGATGGACCGCAATGGCAGGCGCCATCAGGTGATGGTACACGTTGCCAAGGGCAATGGTTCAAGCGCCGCTTCCGCCCGCCCATCGGCCCAGTACCTCGAGATCGTGCTCGCGGGCTGCCGGCACTGGAGTCTACCGTTCGGCTACATCGCCGGTCTCGAAGAACACCTCCAGAACGCTTGACCGCGTCGTGATCTTCAATTGGGGCGCCGTCGCCCTCGGAGCCATGACCGGACTCGGGGCCGCCCTGATGGCCTTCCTGATCCTCGGGATCACCGGCGTCCTCGACTCGTCCAACGCGGCCATCCCTGTGGCCTTCCTCCAGTTCCTCGCACAACTGCTCGCCGGGTACGTCGCAGCCCGCTTTGCCGGCCGCGACGCCGTCATCCACGGCAGCTTCGCCGCCCTGCTGCTCTATCTGGTTGGGTCCACCATCACGCTCGCCGCCGCCCCCGACGCGGTTGGTCTTGTGACCCTGGCCCTGTTCGCCGTGGTGGCTGCCGTTGTTGGCGCCGCGGGCGGACTATTGGGCGACCAGCGGACCCGGGGCTGAACGGAGCGCCACACAAAACGGCGCTCGCGGGAGTTGCCCATCCCGCCTCGTCGCTGCGCTCCTCGGCACCTCCCCCGTCCTGCGGTCGGGGGAGGACACCCTTGTGCCTTTTTGCACAAGTAGGGCCTTTTGGCCCTATGGTGAGATGCATGAGATGCATAGCCTGCACAAGCACTGATCATCCGCAACTGGAACACCCACCACCGCACAATGGCCGTACTCCTCACCACCAAGGACCTTCAGGAACTGATCAACGTCGACAAGTCGACCATCTACCGCATGGCGGAGGACGGTCGGCTTCCTGCGATCAAGGTGGGCAGGCAGTGGCGGTTCCCCTCCGATCAGATCACCGAGATGCTCGGCGGGGTCGTCGATCCCCCCTCCGACGTCCCCGCCGTGGCATCCGGTAGCGCCGTACGAGACCTCAACCACCTCCTCCCCACCGAAGCGGCTCAGGCGATCGCCGACCTGGCCGCCGATATCTTCGATGTAATGGCGGTGGTCACCGACATTGAGGGAAACGCCCTCACCACGGTGGCCAACCCCTGTGGCTACTTCGCTGCCGTGCAGAGCCAGCCCGAAGCCATCGACCAATGCATCGAAGGGTGGCGCCGACTGGCCATCGCCGTCGACCTCGAGCCACGGTTCATGCCGACCCATCTCGGCTTCCTCTGCGCCCGCTCATTCATCAGAGTCGGCAGCGAATTGGTCGGCATGCTGATCGTTGGTGGCGTCACCCCGGAGGTTTGGCCGCCCGATGACGCCGCCATCCGCCGGATTGCAGACGAACTCGGCGTGCCCGTCGACGTGATCGCCGACCACGTCGAGGAGACGTACTACCTCGACGAGAACCATCGTCGCTGGGTCATCAGCCTCCTCCCCCGCCTGAGTGACCTCATTTCCCGGTTGGCGGCGGCTCGCAGCGAATTGCTTTCCAAGCTCGACAACATCGCTCTCCTTGCCGGAGAAGCGAATTCAAATCAAAGGAGCACGACGTGAAGAAACTCCTCGTTCTCGGGGCCGGGACCGCCGGCACAATGGTGGTCAACAAACTGCGGCCGCGACTCGACGACGACTGGCAGATCACAGTCGTCGATGCCAACGAGGCCCACCACTACCAACCCGGATATCTCTTCATTCCGTTTGGGATCTACAACCGCAACGACATCGTCAAGTCACGCCGCGACTTCGTTCCCGCCGGGGTCGAGTTCGTGCTCGGCGAGATCGACGTCGTCGAACCCGAGGCCAATCGGGTCAAGCTGATGGATGGCACGACCTTCGACTACGACTACCTGGTCATCGCCTCCGGCACAACCCCGCGGCCGGATCAGACCCCCGGCCTCGAAAGCGATGCCTACGGCGACACCATCCACGATTTCTACACCCTCGACGGCGCCGAAGCCCTCGCCCGCAAGCTCCAGACCTGGGACGGCGGCCGCATGGCAGTCAACGTCATCGAGATGCCGATCAAGTGCCCGGTCGCCCCGCTCGAGTTCACCTTCCTCGCCGACTGGTACTTCCACGAACGCGGCATGCGCGACGCCGTCGAACTCGTCTACGTCACTCCCCTGCCTGGTGCCTTCACCAAACCGGTCGCCTCAAAGCACCTCGGCAGCCTGCTGACCGAGAAGAAGGTCATGGTCGAGGAGGACTACTTCCTGATGGAGGTCGACTCCAACGAACAGAAGCTGGTCTCCTACGACGAGCGTGAGGTCCCTTACGACCTGTTGGTGACCATCCCGGTCAACATGGGCGCCGACTACGTTGCCCGCTCCGGAATGGGCGATGAGCTCAACTACGTACCCGTCGACAAGGGGACGTTCCTGTCGAAGGACTACGACAACGTGTTCGCCATCGGTGACGCCTCGAACATCCCGACCTCCAAGGCCGGCTCCGTGGCCCACTTCGCAGTGGAAGTCTTCACGGAGAACTTCCTGCGCCACATCGCAGGCATGGAGATGACGGAGACCTTCGACGGTCACGCCAACTGCTTCATTGAGTCGGGATTTGGCAAGGGCATGCTGATCGACTTCAACTACGACACCGAGCCGCTCCCCGGCAAGTACCCGCTGCCGGGGATCGGACCGTTCTCGCTCCTCAAGGAGACCGAGATGAACCACTGGGGCAAGATGATGTTCAAGTGGGTCTACTGGAACCTCCTGCTCAAGGGCAAGGAAATGCCGCTGCCGCACGAGATGCTGATGGCGGGCAAGATCCGCGAGGACTCCTGATGACGGTCGCCTCCCCCGATCGCACCGATGTGCTCGAGGAGAAGATCGACGCCCTGACCGCCCAGGTGGCCAGGATCGCCGACGAGGCCAGAGAGCAACGCCTCCGCCGCGAGGCCTGGGATGAGCTGCGCCTCGACGTGACTCCGCTGATGGGCCAGGCGATGGCCACCGTCAGCACCGAACTGGAGGACGTCCAGGAGTTCGTGTCGGCCGATGACCTGATTCGGGTCTTCAAGCGTCTGCTGCGCAACACTCGACGCATCGAAGAGTCGCTCGAGCGCTTCGAAAGCGCGATGGAGTTCCTCGACGACGCCGGCACGCTCACCGATGAAGCCTTCATCAAGGCGATGCGGCTACTCGAGGAGCTCGAACAGCGCGGGTATTTCGAGTTCGCCAGAGCGGGGCTTGGCGTCGTCGACCGCATCGTCACCGGTTTCAGCGAGGAGGACGTCGAGCAACTCGGCGACAACGTCGTCCTGATCCTCCAGACGGTCAAGGAGATGACCCAGCCCGAGATCATGGCGGTGGCCTATCGCATGATCGAGGCCATCCACCATCAACAAGAGCGAATGGATGCCGAACCCGATCAGCCACCCAGCACATGGTCGCTCATCAGACGCCTGACCGATCCCGAGGTGCGTCGCGGCCTAGGCCGAGCTCTCACCACATTGAGTGCCGTCTCCAACGTGGAGACCGGTCCCCCACGCAAGTTCGTCACTGTGCGAGAAGAAGACACCACCACAACCACCACAAACACCAACGAGCCAAGAGAAGGAGCAAACTGATGGCGGTCACCACCATTGCAGGCCACGACGTCCAGGTGGACGCAGAGGGCTTCATGACCGAGTACAACGAATGGGACGAGGAAGTCGGCACGGCGCTTGCTGCCCAGATCGGCATCGACATGACCGACGAGCACTGGCAGGTCATCAAGTTCTTGCGTGAGGACTTCGCCGAAGAGGGCCAGACCGCGACGATCCGCCGGGTCGCCAACGTTGGTGGCATCCCGACCAAGCAGTTGTTCATGCTCTTCCCGAAGAAGCCTGCCAAGAAGATGTCCTACGTCGCCGGTCTCCCCAAGCCGGCCGGTTGCGTGTAGCGCACCACAAGCCAGAACCAACTCACCTCAAACACCAAAGGAGCGCAATCAGATGACCACCACCGAGGAAGCCCCCGCCATTGTCCCGGACTTTGGGGATGACGACGAAGAACGCAAGATCACGTTCATCTGCTCGAAGGGCAACCTTGACATGGCCTACCCGGCCCTGATCATGGCCAACGGCGCCCTCAGCGAAGGCGTGGAAGTCGACATCTTCTTCACCTTCTGGGGCATGGACATGATCAACAAGGGCACGTGGGACAAGCTGCAGTTCTCGATGCTGGGCAACACCGCGATGCACATGCCGGGTTCGACCAAGCACATCCCCCAGGGCCTCGGCGGCCTGCCGGGCATGACCGGCTACGCCACCAAGATGCTCAAAAAGCAAATCGCCGAACAAGAGGTGCCCCCGGTGCCCGAGTTCATGCAGATGCTCTCCGACATGGGGGCACGCTTCTGGGCCTGCAAGATGTCGGTCGACATGATGGGACTCACCGAAGACGACATGTTCGACGAGGTCGAGGACATCATCAACGTGAACGAGTTCATCGAGTTGTCGCAAGGTTCCCAGGTCATCTTCGTGTGATCGGGCGCTGAGCGCCGACGGAGTAACACAGCCACGGGAGCGGACGCAGCATCGTCCGCTCCCGTCGTATGAGGAGGCCTCTTGACCGACTACACATTTGGGACCACGACGACCGGCGATTTCGAGGACGTCGTCGACAGGGTGACCACGGCACTCGCCGCCGAAGGTTTTGGCGTGCTTACGACCATCGACGTTGCCGCCACCCTGAAGGCGAAGCTCGACGCCGACATGGCGCCGTACCGCATCCTCGGGGCCTGCAACCCGCCCCTCGCCCACCAGGCCATCAGCTCCGAGCCCCAGATTGGTGCCCTGCTGCCTTGCAACGTGGTGGTGCGCCAGCTCGAGGACGGTGTCGCCGTCGACTTCATGGATCCCGGCGCCGTGCTGACCCTCGTCCAGAAGGACGGCATCGAGACCATCGCCGCCGAGGTCAGCGCCCGTTTGCACCGCGTCGCCGCCGCAATCTGACGCGAAGAACCGCGGCGATTCTGCCGATAGTTACCTATGGGAGCGCTGCAAGCTCGCCCGAGCACCGCGTCAAGCAGTCGGCGCCAGGTCACTTTGGTGACCGTCGGTGCCGGCTTCCTCGCGCTGGTTCCTGCCATCGCCGTCGCCAGCTTCTCGATCGTCGCCGGTGACCCAGCGGGGCGCAGCTCGGCGATCGGCCGGGCCGTGCTCACGTTCTTCGTGGTCGCAGTCGGGCTTGCGATCTATGGGTTTGTGACCGAGTCGTACCACAGACGCGAGCAAGCCGCCCTCGAGGATGCCCTGGCTGCGGCCCGCCGGACAAGCCGCGCCAAGGACGAACTGGTCGCCCGGATCTCCCACGATCTCCGCACCCCGCTCACCGGCATCTACGGTTTCAGCGAGCACCTCTTGACCCAGCGCTTGGGCGACCCAGTCGAGGCAATGGAGCTGCTCGAACTCATCTATCAGGACTCCGCGGAGTCGACCCGGATCGTCGAGGACCTCCTCACCGCGGCGCGGCTCGACAGCCATACCCTGGTGATCGAGCGCACCCCGGTGGACATGCTCGAAGAAGCGGAGGCGGTCGTTGCGCCGCTGCTCCGTTCCGGTGCATCCATCGAGCTACGCGGCACCCGTGAGATCGTCATGGCCGACGCGATGCGAATCCGCCAAGTGATCCGCAACCTCCTCTCCAACGCGATCCGCCACGGTGGACCCAACGTCCAGATCGTTGTCACCGCCCGCTCCGGCATCATGACGTGCACCGTTACCGACGACGGCCCCGGGCTCAACCCTGCGGTGGCAGGCCGGCTGATCCGCGACTCCCAGCGGGAGCACCCCACAGGGCTGTTGACCGAGGGCAAGGGGCTTGGCCTCGCCATCGCCGCCTCGTTGTCGCAACGGATGGGCGGGGCGGTTCAGCACGACGCCGACCGCAGACACACCACGATCACTCTCGCCATACCCCTCGCTCCGGCAAGTGCCTGGGATTCCTTTCCCACCCGCGATCGTCGCTCGGAGACCGCCGACCCAATGGTTCGGCAGGTCTCCAATCGTTTTACGATCGATACCGCCAACGCCTCAGACGCCCCATCCCCGGCGGCAGCGCCGCAGCGGCGCATCAGGTTCAGCTGACCACCGATCGGCCCGCACCACCGACCTGCCCACTACCGTTGCACCTGTTGCGAGCCCGGGGGACGGTCGCCGCGGAGCCATCCGGTTCCGTGGAGGAAAGTCCGGACTCCAAAGGGCAGGGTGCTGGCTAACGGCCAGGCGGGGCGACCCGACGGATAGTGCAACAGAGAGCAGACCGCCTACGTCGGTTGTCAAACAACCGACCGGCAAGGGTGAAACGGTGGTGTAAGAGACCACCAGCGTGTCGGGCGACCGGCACGGCTCGGCAAACCCCACTCGGAGCAAGGCCAAGCAGGGAAGGGCTGCCCGCCCGTCAATCCCAGGTAGGCCGCCTAGATAGATGACCGTCAATGGTCGGCAACGACCGGTACAGAATCCGGCTTACAACCGGACTCGCAACAACAAGAACGGGGCCCTCGCCGGGCCCCGTTGTTGTCTCACGATCTCCGTTGATGCTCAGCCGCCGACCCATTCGGTCATGACGGCATATACCCCACCCGACGACACGGTTCCGACCTCAGCCATCGGGTAGTAACGAGCGAGATAGGCGGCACGGGTGCCATCGCCGTTGGCAAGTGGGTTCAGCTCGATGCGCACCTTGAGGTCGTTGCCTGAGGCATGACGTAGCCGCATCGTAAGTTCGGGGGTACGAGCGGCGTCCGCAATGACACGCGCCCAACCTGCGGCGTCATTGGGATGACTGATCTGCTGAAGCGGAACTCCCACGAGTTCCGGCATGGTCCGACCCAGCAACTGAGCCAAGGCAGGCTCGGCGAACAAAATGGCGCCGTCGGCATCGAGGACGGCCACAGGACCCTGATCGACCATCTCGTTGTTGGGGAGCTCAGCGGCTTCTTCGTCTGGTCGATCCAACCGGTGGCGCTGAATGGCGAAATGGATGGCACGGGCCAAACCGTCGGGGCCGATGGTGCCCTTCACCAGATAGTCCTGGGCGCCCTCCTTGACCGCCTGAAGCGCCAACTCGTCGTCTTCATGTGAACTGAGAACGACGATGGGAACCTGGGGGGCAACGGCAAGGATTGCCTTGACCGAGTCGAGGCCGTCGGCATCGGGAAGGATGAGGTCGAGTAATACACACTCGGGGGGATCGGTTGTGACCAACTCGACGGCCCGGTCGAGTCGCTTGGCCGCTCTGAGGTTTTCGGCTCCCGGCCAGACGTCCGCCAGCATGGATTTGACCAAACGTACGTGGAGGGGGTTGTCCTCCACAAGCAGCAGTTTGGGCATCTCTCCATGATGGATGAACTCGGTGTCGTGTTCCATCTTCCCTCTTCGGTTCCCGCCGCGCCGGTTGATAGCTACCTACATCGGCCGTCAACGGCGGAGTCTTGAGGATCTCTCACCACGAGCAACGAGGCCACCGGAGGTGACCCCGTCCTCTCAGAATCTAGCGATTACGCCAGGTCAGTCGCCTGAGTCGACTACCACTTCGAGCATGAACCCGGACGAAACGCCGACGCCTTCACCGACGACTCAAGCGAAAGAGTGGCGCAAGGCTCGAGGATTACCCGCTGGTGCGCCCGATCCCGGCGATGATCGGCAGAAAGGGACAATTCCTTCTTCATCAACCATCACCATCCGATTGCGTCTTCAACGCGTGGGCCGAGAACAACATTTGACAGAGTCAGGATTTCGCCGATGATGTGACCATGTCCATGCAACCACCCGTCGAGCAGGCCGATCTTCTCCGCCAACGCGGTGTCCAGGTCACCGCCCAACGGCTGGCCGTCCTGCGGGCGGTATCCGATCGACCGCACGGAACGGCAGACGACGTTGCCGAGGCAGTCAGAGCCGAGATCGGTGCGATCTCGCGTCAGGGGGTGTACGACGCTCTTGGCGTTCTGGTCGACAAGGGCTTGCTCCGGCGAATCCAACCCGCCGGGTCACCTACCCGCTATGAGCACCGAGTCGGCGACAACCACCACCACCTCGTCTGTCGCTCCTGCGGCCAGACCGTCGACGTCGACTGCGTGGTCGGCACGGCGCCGTGCCTGCACGTGGCCGATGATCGGGGCTACGAGATCGACGAGGCCGAAGTCATCTACTGGGGCCGCTGTCCCGCCTGTCGGAAACGAGCCGGCGACACCCAGGCACCAGCATCAACCGGGAAACGCACAGAATCGACACGAGGAGGACCGTAATGAGCAACGAAGACCACGGCATGACAGAACCGGCGGCCGCCAAATGCCCGGTGATGCATGCCGATCATCAGCGGGTAGGAGGCACGGCTAACCAGCACTGGTGGCCGAACCAGCTGAACCTGAGGATCCTGCGCCAGAACAACCCGCAGGCCGACCCGATGGGTGACGACTTCGACTACTCCGCGGCGTTCAACAGCATCGACTTCGAGGAGCTGGCCCGGGACGTCGACGCCATCATGACCGACTCCCAAGACTGGTGGCCGGCCGACTACGGCCACTACGGGCCGTTGTTCATCCGGATGACCTGGCATGCCGCCGGCACCTATCGCACGCTCGATGGTCGCGGCGGCGGCGGCAGCGGAGCCCAGCGCTTTGCCCCACTCAACAGCTGGCCGGACAACGTCAATCTCGACAAGGCCCGCCGGCTGCTGTGGCCGGTCAAGCAGAAGTACGGGCGAAAGATCTCCTGGGCCGATCTGCTCATCTTCACCGGCAACCGTGCGCTGGAGACTATGGGTCTCGAGACTTT
>Ga0209567_10000663_pt1 | contig 18660 bp, 10 predicted proteins | sample COG_12_FD_184756 | JGI IMG/M metagenome (GOLD analysis project Ga0209567, IMG submission 184756) | Pelagic marine sediment microbial communities from the LTER site Helgoland, North Sea, for post-phytoplankton bloom and carbon turnover... | ecosystem: Environmental > Aquatic > Marine > Neritic...
ACTTCTGGTTCTACACCGCCGATGTTGAGTTGTTCAATGATCAGGATCGCGATGGTTACTACCATGGAATAGACCTGCTGTTCGACGCGGATACCTACTATGCGATTGCCGACGTGTATGCCGTCGTCTACCTGAGCCTGGATGGCGGGCCGTGGAATGAGTACGCGGCGACAGAGGATTTCACACTATTCGGTGCGAGTAGTGAGGACGATTATGTCATCGTCACGGAACTGCTGGCCGGATATCCGTCGGGAAGTTACGACGTGCTGATTGAACTATTCGACGCCTACGACAATACGTTTCTGGCCTACTTCGGGCCGGACGACACGTCAGAGCTCGCGTTCCTGCCGCTCGAAGATGCCGAACGTGATGTTGCCGATGTGCCCGACGTCACTGTCGTGAACCACCACCATGGCGGTGGCTCGACCGGCGTTGTGCTTATCCTGGTTCTTGCGCTGGTAGCGTTGCGGCGACTTCGCGGCGCGCTGTACGCATAACCTTGCGGCCCCAACCCGAGAGGTTGTCGAAGTAGACGTACAAGGCGGGCACGACCAGCAACGAAACGACTGTGGAGAACGCCAGTCCGCCAATGATTGCCCTGGCCATCGGGTAGTACGGCGGGCCGTCACCACCGACCTGGGTCGTGCCGACCGCCAGCGGTGCCAGGCCGACGATGGTCGTGGCTACGGTCATCAGGATTGGACGAAGCCGATCCCGACCGGCATCGACAATCGCCTTGTCTCGCGGAAAGCCTCGTAGTCGCAGGTTGTTAATGTGATCGACAAGTACGATGCCATTATTCACAACAACGCCGATCAGGATCATGATACCGATCGAGGCCATGAACGAAAACGTCGTGCCGGTCGCGGCAAAAAACAGAAACACACCAAATATTGAGAACACGATCGAGCCGAGAATGATCGAGAACGGCAACAGCATCGACTCGAACAGTGCGGCCATGACAAGGAAGATGCAGGCAATGCCGAGCAGGATGTTTGTCGCCATCATCTGCTGGGTTTCGTCCTGGCGTTCGAAACCTCGACCGAACTTCCAGCTATAGCCGGGCGGCAGTTCGATCTGTGACATCATCTCTTCGATTGTTGGCTCAATTTCCTCAAGGCTCATTTCCTCTTCGAGGTTTCCCGAGAGCACGACAGAGGTTTGCCTGTCCGTGCGGCGGATCGTGTCAGGCGCCTGCCCAATGTGCAGGTTTGCGACGCTGCCGAGCGTAATGCGCTCGCCATCCGGCTTATAAAGCGGCAGGCTCGAAAGCTGTTCAACGGTTTGTTTTTCGTCATCACGGAACGCCATGCGCACCGCGACCTCGCCAGACTCACCCCGAAACTCGCGCAGATTCTCGCCGCGCAGAGCTATGCTGACATTCTGTGAAATGTCCGCTGCCGTAAGGCCGGCTGCTGCTGCTCGATCCCGGTCAATGATGACCCGAACTTCCTTGTCGCCGCTTTCGGAGTCGCTGCGAACGTCCTTCAGGCCGTCAATTGACGACAATGCTCGCGCGATGTCGTCACCCAGCCCATTCAGGACCGTCGTCGAATCGCCTGAAATCTGGACGCTGAAACCTTCACCGCCACCCTGTTGGTCAAACTGGAAGCTGGGTTTGCCGATCGCGAGCGTTGGCAGATCTGCCTCTATTCGTTCGATGATCTCTTTCGTAGACAACGTCGCATCTTCTTTGTCGGTCAGAAGGATGGTCGACTCCGCTCGCTCGAGATCGTAATAGCTGTAGACGCTGCGGATATTGAATTCCTCCTTGCGCGCGTACAGGTAGTCTTCAATCGTGTCGACTGTTTCTTCCATGCGCTCCAGGGAGTGCTGTCCTTCGACGTGATAGGGCATGAACAGTCGCCGCCCAACATCCTGCGGGAATGCATCGAATTTAACGAGATCAAGTACAAGTGGCATCACGCCAATCACGCAGGTTAGCAATATGCCAAGGGCCGTCCACCACGGGCGATCGACAATCCAGGTCAACGCTCGTTCGTAACGACGCGTCAGTCGCGACATCATTCCGCTCGGCTTGGGCCGCGGCGGCACGGCGACGCGCTCAGCCAGCATCGGCACCAGCGTCTGAGCGATCAACAACGAGGCCAGCAGCGCAACGATTATGGTTACGGCCACATGGGTCAGAAACACCATGATGTCGGCCTTGGTGCCGAAGATAATGGGTGCAAATACAATGATCGTTGTGGTGGTGCCCGCGATCACGGCGAGCCCGACTTCGCGCACGCCTTTGAGTGTGGATTCCCGCGGACTCAGGTCGCTTTCGGCGCGTTCCTTGAAAATGCTCTCGGTTATTACGACGGCGTTGTCGACCAGCATTCCGACCGCCAGCATCAGTCCCATCATCGACAGAATATTCAACGTCAGTCCGAAGAAATACAGTGCGCCCAGAGTGATCAGTATTGAGAACGGCACCGATGCTGTGACGATCAAGGTCGTGGATACCTGCCGCAAAAAGAAATAGAGCACCATGATCGCGAGCAGGCCGCCGATCAGTCCGGCGCCCAGAAGATCGGATAGCGAGTCCTTAACGCTGTCACCCTGGTTGTCGAGTGAGAAGATGTTTATGCCTTGCATCTGCGGCAGCTGGCCGATTTTTTCGACTTCGGCAATGACGCGGTCGGTTACGTCTACCAGGTTCGAGCCAGTTGATTTGCTGATCGCGATGCCAATTGCATAATTCTGATCGAGGTGACGACCGTAGTTTCGATCCGGGGTGCGTAGTTCGACATCGGCGATATCTCGCAATCGCAACCCGCTCTCATTGATCGAGAGATCGCGTATCTGTTCTACCGAATTAAATTCACCGCGCGGCCGGACACTAAGACGCTGGTTCCCGGCCGTAATCTGACCGGCACTGACGGCGAAATTGCTGCGCTGCAGGAGGTCGCGCAGTGACCCGATGTCCACGCCATGTTGAGCCAGGCGATCAGGTTTCAGAAGGATACGTATTTCGCGCCGGTCTACGCCCTGCAATTCGACGCGCGACACACCTTCGATACGCTCCAGGCGGCGCTTCAACAGCCGGTCGAGCATGTCGTAGCTGTTGGACAAGTCGCGACTACTCGAAATGCGCAACTGCAAGACAGGTTGATCGCCGAGCGATCCGGTAAAAATGAATATGCGGCGGATGTCCGGGGGCAGCAAGTGCCGGATACTGTCCACCTTCGCACGCGCCTCTATGCCCTTGGTGCCCATGCTGTGGTCCCAGCCGAACTGCAAGAAGATCTGCGCCTGGCCTTCGTCGGAACTCGAAAACATCTGTTCGACGCCCGACAGGGTAGCGAGTGCCTCCTCGATGGGGCGCGTAATCAGGCTTTCGACTTCCTCGGGTGTCGATCCTGGGTACGGAATCTGAATGAATATCCCGGGAAATTCGATGTCCGGGAATTTCTCGAGCGGCAATAGTCTCGATGCAATGAGGCCGATCAGTGCGAGCGCGACAAACGTTACAACCGTCGTAACCGGACGCTGTAGTGCGAACTCCGTGTGTCTCACTGCGCTGCCTGGGCTGCCGCAGGTACTGCGGGCCATTGCTTGCGGTCCATCAATGAGTAGACGACCGGGATAACAACAAGTGTCAGGAATGTTGATACCAGAAGGCCACCAATTACAGTTATCGCCATCGGTGCACGAACTTCGGCGCCCTCGCCAACACCCACCGCCATCGGCAGCAGACCGAGTGCCGTTGTGAGTGACGTCATCAGGATCGGCCGGAGACGGGCAGCGCCGGCCTCCATGATAGCTTCGATGCGCTCTTTGCCTTCGGCGCGAAGTTGATTGATCAGGTCGACAAGCACAATCGCGTTATTGACGACGATGCCCGCAAGCATGATGACGCCGATCAGGGCGACAATATTTATTGTCGTCCCGGTAACGAACAGTGCAAGGACCGCACCAACGAGTGCGAGTGGAATCGTAAACAAAATGACGAATGGATGAATCAGGGACTCGAACTGCGATGCCATGACCAGATAAACAAGGAAGATGGCCAGCGCGAGTGCAAACTGCATCGACTGAAACGACTCTTGCATCTCTTCGCTCTGTCCCGAGACGAGCGCGGTAACTCCATCCGGCATCGGCGTACGGTTAAGTATTGAGCCAGCCTCAATCGCGGCGGCGCCCAGATCGCCATAGGCGAGGTTTGCGGTAATGATTGCGACGCGCTCCTGCGCCACTCGCCGAATTTCGGCAGGTCCCTGAGACACGCTGATATCGGCAACGGCGTCGAGCGACACGGGCCTGTCGGATGCGGGATTCACAATCAGGCGGCGAATCTCTCCAATGCTCGACTGGCGGGTATCGACGCTGCGTACAAGTACATCGATCTTCTTATCGCGCCATGTGTATCGTGTGGCCAGCTCACCGCGCACATTGGCAACAACACGATTCGCAATATCGCGGACGGCAAGACCGAGTTTTGCAGCACGCTCCTGGTCGAATACGATCTGAATCTCCGGGTTGCCGCGCTCGACGGTCGTCTTGATATCGGTAAACCGCTCTGACGCCGACATTTCCTGCACAACCATACCGCTTACCCGGGAAAGCCCTTCGAGATCGTAGCCGGAAATTTCGATCTGCAGCGGGCTCGCAAACGACATCAATGCCGGTCTGCTGAACTCGTATTGCACCCCGGGCAGTCGCGAAAGCTCCGCGCGCATCGCCTCCATCGTTGCATTCTCTTCGGCGCGTCCTGCACCGGCCTGCAACGCGATACTAAGCGTTCCCGTGTTGTCGCCAGCGTCAACGGGATTGGCATCGAGGCGATTGCCGGTCCCGGCCACCGAATAATCGAGGGCCACCGCGGCAATCCCATCTGTCGCGCTTTGCGCGGCCTGGATAGCCCTGTCCGTTTCAGCCAGTGGAGCACCCGGCGCAAGCCGAAGGTCGACGTTGAACTCGCCTTGCGACAACTGCGGAATCAACTCAGTGCCCAATCTTGGGATCAGTGACATTGTGCCCGCGAATACAAGGGCTGCGACGAGAATTACGGCAAGTCGGTGATGCAGCGACCATCGCAGCAGGCTTGGGTACACCGCGGCGATCATGCGATACAGGCGCTGCAGCAGCCAGCTCGGTACCCAGAGGATTGCCCAGAACAGCCATTTCAGTCCGGCAAACACAAAGCCGAGCATGCGCACAACAAACGCGACACCGCGGGTGAACCAGCCCGGGGGCGTCGTTTCGCTTACATTGGAGTAGCGATTGCCCGCGCCAAGAGACGCGAGCATCGGAATTAGTGTCAGTGCGACGATCAGAGAAAACACCAGTGCAAACGTCACCGTCAACGCCTGGTCGCGGAACAGCTGGCCGGCTATGCCTGAGATGAACACCATCGGGAAGAACACGGCGATCGTGGTCAGCGTGGCGGCAACGACAGCGCCGGCCACTTCGGTCGTGCCGTTTCGCGCGGCGTCGACGATTCCTTCCCCTTGTTCTTTCTTGCGCACGATATTCTCGAGTACAACAATCGAGTTATCGACGAGCATGCCAACGGCAAGCGCGATACCGCCGAGCGACATGATGTTGAGTGAAACGTTGTTCAGATACATCAGCAGGAACGTGCCAATGACCGAAACGGGAATAGCGATGCCCGTAATTGTTGTGGCCCTTGCATCACCAAGGAACCCGTACAGCACGATGATAGCGATGATACCGCCGAGAATGGCCGCGTTTCTCACGTCATTCACGGAGGCCGAAATGAACTTCGATTGGTCGTAGATCGTTATGACTTCAATTTCTTCGGGCAGGGATTCGTTGAGCGTCGCGAGTCGAGCAGCGATTCGACTCGCTACCTGTACGGTATTGGCATCACCCTCTTTGTAAACGGCAAGCTCGACCGACTCGCGACCACGAACGCGCGTAATGGCTTCGCGTTCTTTGTACCCACGTTCGACTGTTGCGACATCCCGCAGGTAAACGGGCCGGTCAGCGACGTAGGCGACAATCGCATCACGCATTTCGTCGATCGACTGGAATTCGTTCAGCGTGCGAACAAGGAAGCGTTGGTTGCCTTCTTCCAGGCGCCCACCGGAAAGGTTGACGTTTTCAGCCCGAATACGGGCCGCTATCTGGTCAATACTTATTCCCAGCTGCGAGAGTTTCTGCTGGTCGATGCGGATTTCGATTTCGTCTTCGAGGCCGCCGCTGACTTTAACGGCGGCCGTACCTTCTTCGGCCTCGAGGTCTGTCTTGATACGGTCCTCGGCCAGGCGGCGCAGCGATTTCAACCGCGCTTCGGCAGATTCGGCCAGCCCGACCGCGTCCTCTTTGTACAACAGGCCAAGTCGCATGATCGGTTCTGACGACGGATCAAAGCGCAGCAACAGAGGCCGGCTCGCCTCGAGCGGCAGGGTAAGAATGTCGAGTTTTTCCCGGACATCGACACCAGCAATGTCCATGTCGGTGCCCCACAGAAACTCCAGGGCCACATCGGATTGGCCCGAACGCGATACCGAACGCACGAGGCGTACGTTGCGGATGACGCCAACCGCTTCCTCGATAGGTTTGGTCAGGAGATTCTCTACTTCGACCGGGGCTGCGCCTGTCAGCTCCGTGCGAACCGTTAGGGTCGGGTAAGAGAGGTCGGGGAGCAGGTTCAATTTGAGGCGAGACAGTGACACCATGCCGAAAAGCACGATCGCGACCATCAGCATGACGATCGTGACGCGGCGCTCTGTCGCGATCTCAATCAGTCGGCGCATTATCGCTCACCTGTGCTTCTTCAGCCTCGTTAATGATCGTGACGACAGCATCATCCTTGAGACCCACCTGGCCGACAGTGACGACTTTGTCATCATCCTCAAGGCCTTCGGCTATCTCGATCATGCCGCTATTCGCATATCCGGTCTTGACGTTGCGGCGCATTGCTTTGCCGTCTTCAATAACGAACACGCTCGTTTCGCCACTTTCTTCGAGTATCGCACTACGCGGAACCTGCAGAACATTCACGTGTCGGTCGTAGACAATACTGATTCGGCCAAACATACCCGGCTTTATGCGCCGCTCCTCATCACTGATTTCGATGGTGATTTTGAATGTGCCTGTCTGTGGGTCGACGATCGGGCTGACACGAGTCACCGAGGCAATGATGCGTTGACCCTGCAGTGCGTCAATGTCGATGCCGACGATCTGGTCTTCCGCAATATTTCGGTACTCGCGTTCGGGAACATGCAGGTAGGCAACCAAAGGGTCAAAACTCGTGACTCTGAACACGGATTCGTTCGCAGAAACCGTAGTACCAAGGCGGACAAGCCGGTCAGAGACGACGCCACTGATCGGTGCGCGAATCTGTGTGTAGTCGAGTTCGAGTTTGGCGAGGTTGTAGGAAGCTTCGAGTGCGTCCAGGTCATAACGGATTTTGTCAAAGTCGCCCGTTGAAATCAGGCCCTTTTCCTTCAGGTCGACGTTACGTTCAAAGTCTCTTTGCAGTTTGCGCAGATTCGCTTGCGACTGGTCCAGTTCAAGTCGCAGACGATCGCCGTCCAGGCGCGCCAAAACCTGGCCTCGCTCGACGTCGTCGCCTTCTTCGACCAGGATCTCTCGAACCTCACCGGCCACTTTGGCAATGACAACGGCCTCGGCAAATGCCTCTATCGGCGCCGTGCCGGAATAAACAGCAACGATGTCACCGCGAGTTGGTTTGCCAATCTCGACCGGGATTGCGACTATTTCTTCTTCTTCAGCCTCGGTAGTGTCGGGCTCCGTTCCTTCCTGTGCACATGCACTGATTAACAGCGCGCAGGCCAGTACGGCTGGACCCAAGTGATTCAGCGACATCAGCTCCTCCCTATGATTGTGCCGCATCCGGAGAGTCTACGCTCTCACATGGCGGCGCGGCAGATCAGCCTGTAATACGGTCCACGCTTCGATTGCTCGCCAGAACCTTGCTGCCATCGCGAAGGCCCGAATGACCGACGACCACGATCTCGTCTTCGTCGGCAAGCCCGCTCAGAATTTCGATTTTGTCGCCGGACCTGATTCCGGTCTCTACGACGCGCAGTACAACAGCTCCGTCGGCGACGACGTAAACCGAAGATTCGCCGTCTTCATCGACAACAGCATTACCCGGAACTAGCAGCGCATGCTCATGCTTTTCGTAAGCAATCGTGAAGCGCGCGAACATGCCAGGTACGAGATCAGCGGCCGCGTTGCCGATAATCGCGGTTGCCCGAAAAGTACCGTTTCGCGTGTCGATCGTCGGGCTGATGCGCGCAATTATCGCGCTGAATTCCACGCCAGGCATCGAATCGACCTGCAAGCTCGCATTGTGGCCGGACGAAAACTTCGCCAGCTCAGACTGAGGAATCTGCAGGTAAGCGACAAGCTCGCTCGTATCAGTGATCCGGAACGCGACGCTATTGGCGTCGATACTCTGCCCGAGCTTGATGTCACGGGACGAGACGATTCCGCTGATAGTCGCGCGTATCTTCGAGTAGTCGTAATTCAGATTTGCGAGGTCGTACCTGGCGCGCAGCGCGTCGACGTCAAACTTCAGCCCGTCATACATGGCCGCACTGACAAGCCCGCGCGCTGCGAGGTCGTCATAACGATCAAGTTCTTTGCTGGCTCGCTCGTGGTCTGCACGAGCTGAAAGCATCTCGAGGCGCAGCCTCTCTCCGTCGAGGCGTGCAAGTACCTGGCCAGCCTGCACCTGGTCACCTTCTTCAACGAGGAGTTCCACCACTTCGCCGGGGACACGCGCAAGTACTGGCGCGTCCGCGTCAGACTCGATCGTAGAGGTTGCAAGGTAGGTTGCGAAAATATCTTCGCGAACCGGCATAGCGACTTCGACAGGGACCGGCGTTGCTGCCCGTACTTCGGCGTCGTCAGCAATGCTGGCCTCGCCGGTACCGCAACCGGGGATAACTGCGATGCTCGACAAGGCCAGAACGGCGAGTAGTGATTTCGGTGCTCTCATGATTGATTCTGCAGTAATTGAGGTAATTTAGTGTTGTAGTGAAGTATAACACTAGTTCGGTATAACGCAACCCCTGAGTTCTCACATTTCATCCCAAACGCCCTCTAATAAAATCAGTAACTTAGGAGGGCAAACGCGTTCTCGCGCCGCCGACTATCTATTAGATGCGCGAAAACGGATTTTGGATTAGACAGTTTCCGGACGAGTGGTTCAGGGCGTTGCGGGCACGGATTGGCTCGTCCTGGCAGCGCGTCGTTCGGCCTGCCTGGTCGCGATCCGGGCCTGGACCATGAGCAGGCTTGGGGTCAGGAACAGCGTAAGGACCGTGGCAAATGCCAGGCCGCCGGCAACTGAGGACGCGAGCTGCGTCCACCATTGTGAACTCGGCGCGCCGATCGACACCTCACGGGCAATCAGGTTGATGTTCACACCCAGCACCATCGGCATCAGGCCGATAACTGTCGTCACTGTCGTCAGCAAAACGGGCCGCAGGCGCATCGCGCAGGTACGGAGAATCGCATCAAACGCGTCGGTACCGCGGCGCCGCAACACGTTATAGGTGTCAATGAAGACAATATTATTGTTGACAACAATGCCCGCAAGGATAATGACGCCAATGCTGCTCATGATCACGCCGAAAGGCATGCCTGCGATCAGGTGTCCGAGAAGAACCCCGCCCGTAGAGAAGACAACGGCGGTCAGAATCAAAAGCGCCTGGTAAATGCTGTTGAACTGAGTCACGAGAATGATCGCCATGATTGCGATGGCCATCATCATGGCCTGCGCCAGAAACGATTCGTCTTCTTCCTGATCCTCGATCGTGCCACGGAACACCGCACTTACGCGTGGATCGATATCGAGTGTGGGCAGCATCTGCCGCAGCTCGGCGATGACGTCGTTTTCGAGGTAGCCCTGCTTGACGTCAGCTTCGATGGTCATCGTGCGTCGCATGTCAGTACGCGTAATCGTGCTGACTTCCTGGGCCGGGATCCGTTCTACAAATGTGCTGATTGGCACAAGTCCGTTCGGCGTCGGAATGCGCAGTTCATCGATCTGCGCAAGACTGCGGTCCTGCGCCGGATAACGAACCCGGATTTCGATCTCATCGTCGCTGTCATCAGGGCGGTACTCACCAATCATAATGCCGTTGGTAACGAGCTGCACCATGGCGCCAACCAGGGTGATGTCGGCACCGAAACGAGCCGCTTCGGCCCGATCGACCTTTATTTGCCATTCGATGCCCGGCAGCGGTCGGCCGTCTTCAATATTAGTGACGCCGGGGTGCCGTTCGAGGGCCGTCCGAACGAGCGCGATTGTATCGACGACAAGGTCCGCGTCGCGTGAAGAGAATTCGATGAATACCGGCTTGCCCTGCGGCGGGCCAGGATCCGGTTTGCGTGTTTCGATTGTTATACCGGCAAGGTCTGCAGTTCGTTCGCGCACCTCCGCGAGGATCTCATTCGCGGTGCGGCGCTGGTCCCACTCGATAAGATTGAGCGTCAACGAGCCAATCTGGTCAGGTGTCTCCCTGACGTCACCCGTTTTGACATAGAGATACTCAACTTCCGGCATGCCAAGCAGGCGTTCTTCCACCTGGCGAACCAGAAAGTCCTGCTCATCAATGGACAGGTCGCCGCGTGCACGAATATCGACCATGGCGAACGGTTGCTCGACATCAGGAAAATACTCTGTGCCGCGACCGAACATCACGAACGCGAAATATATCGCTACCAGTAGCGTCGTGACGTAGCCAACGTTGCGCCATGGCGTGCGCAGCGATTTTTTCAGGAATTGCACGTATCGGCCCGTGAATCCTTCAATGCTGTCCAGGTCACCGGTTTCGGCTGCAGCAAGGTTGCGTCGTGCTGCTTCGCTAACCGCACCGGTCTTGCCGAAAATCGACCCGAGAGTCGGCACGATCAACAACGCCATGAGCAAGGAAGCCGACAGGACCGCGATCAGCGTGAGCGGCAAATACTTCATGAACTCGCCGGAGGTACCGGGCCACAGGGCCAGCGGCACAAACGCCGCCAGCGTTGTGCAGGTGGACGCGATGATCGGCCACGACATGCGGATAGCGGCGCGTGAATAGGCGTCGTGGCGAGATTCACCTTCAGCCAGTCGACGATCGGCCATTTCGGTGACGACGATCGCGCCATCGACAAGCAGCCCGACGGCCATGATCAGCGCAAACAGCACCATCATATTGATCGTGATTCCAAACGAACCGATCAACAGGATGCCGAGCAGGAAGCTGCCCGGAATCGAAATACCGACAAGCAAGGCTGATCGTATACCAAGAATACCGACGATAACGATGAAGACGAGCAGAACCGCTGCGATGACGTTGTTCTGCAACTCGGTCAGCATGTCGTTGACGTCGTTGGACTTGTCTTTCGACACGCTGATATCAATTTCACCGGGCCAGAACTGACGTTCGGATTCGACAACTGCCATGACATCATCTATGGCCTGCAGCAAATTTGCTCCACCGCGCTGCACTACCTCGATGGCGATCGCGGGTTTGCCATTCAGGCGCGCATAGCTTTCCGCATCCTTGTATGTACGCCGGACCTCGGCAATGTCCTTGAAGTGTACGATGCGTTCTCCGTCAGCCTTGATGGGCAGGTCAAGGACATCAGCTGCGCTTTCGAATACGCCAGGCACCTTGACCGGGAAACGACCTTCACTGGACTGCAATGACCCGGCCGCAACCAGCTTGTTGTTGCGATACACAAAACTCACGATCTGAGCCTGGTCGAGGCCGTAGCTTTCCATCGCGAGCGGGTCGACGACGACTTCCATCAGCTCTTCGCGAACGCCGACGAGATTGACCTCGAGAACGCCGCCGATGGCTTCGAGATCCTCTTTCAGGTCCCTGGCAATCGTGGCTAGCGTTCGCTCCGGAACGTTACCTGCAAGATTCAGCACGAGCATCGGATCGAAACGGGTCATCTTGACCTCGTTGACCGTCGGTTCCTCTGACTCGCCCGGTAGCTTGGACTCGGCCATGTCGACTTTTTCGCGCACGTCCTGCAGGGCCTTGTCAGTGTCAATGCCTGCCTCAAATTCGATCTGCACACTGGCGCCGCCTTCAAAGGCCTCGGCGACCATCTCCTTGATGCCTTCGATCGAGCGAATCTCCTGCTCCATCGGCCGTACGAGCAGTCGCTCGGCGTCTTCGGGGGAAATACCAACGTGTTCGATGTACACGTAGATGATCGGAATCTCGATGTCCGGCTCAGCTTCCTTGGGAATAGTGACATACGTGATGACGCCGGCGATCAGAACCGAAATCAGGCCGAGAATGACCGTACGTGAGCGCGCCATTGCAGCGTCGATGATCTGCATGACTCAGTCGTCCCTGTACTCTGCCTTGATTGCGACCGAGGTTTCGATGTCGCCTTCGGGCACTGTGTCCACGACTGCCCCTGAGGTGACAAAACCCTGACCCACGGTGATGATCGTTGCGGTTTCGGGCAGGCCGGCAAGCCAGACACCACTACTCGTCGACAGGGCGATATCGGCGACGACGAATTCGACCGCGCCGTCAGAATTTATGATCTTGATGCCGATGTTGCCCGCGTCGTCGAGCGTCAGCAACGATGGCGACACCCGATGGGCGTAGACGGCCTCCGCCGGGATGAACAACTCGGCCGTACCTCCGGCGCGCAGCTGACCAGCCTGGTTGTCGATTTCCAGTTCGACCGCAAAGGTACGTGTGGCTTCGTCTGCGACCGGCGAGACATAACGAATGGTTCCACGAACCTGTTCGCCCGTTGCCAGGCGCGCCTCAGCCGATTCACCGACGGCCACGTGCCGCGCATCAAACTCGGACACACTGGCTGCGACGATAATCGTTCGATTGTCGACGAACGTAGCGATGGGGTCGCCTCTTTTGAGGAAGTCGCCGATCTCGACGATCCGCGATTGCAAGGCGCCATTAAACGGTGCGCGTACGGCCATGTATTCGAGGTCCAGCTCGGCACGACGCAGCTCTGTTTTCGCGGCTTCGAGCTGTGCGATCGCCTCCTGCAACTGCGCCTCCGAAACGTAACTTCCGGATTCCAGCTTCAGGCGGCCTTCGTATTCGACCTCACGCTGTTTGACCGTCGCGTTCGCCTGCGCCAGACGCGCGTTGCGATCGCGCTCGTCAAGCATGACGATCGTGCCGCCACGCTCAACATTTGCGCCGCGTTCGGCGCCAATAAGTTCTACTCGACCATCAGTTTCGGCCGACAACTCAACTATGCGCGCAGGCGCGGTCTTGCCATTGACGACAATCGTGCGCACGATTTCCTCCGCCGTTTGGGTGCGGACGCGTACTTTGCTTTGCGGTGCAGCGACACTGGTTGCATTCGCATGGGCATCGTCTGCCGGTGTCTCGTCGTCGCCAAACAACCCCGAGGCCAGCCAGACCATGATGAGGACGGCGATTCCGCCCGAATAGAACCAGGACCGGTGTCTTGCGAAGAATTCGCTGTTCATCGCGCCACCGTTTTCTGTGTTTCGTCGCTCTCGAACATGTGGCGGTTCTCTTCGACGTAGTTTTTCATCGCATGCAACATTGCGCGGCCAAAGCCGAGGGTGAAGCGAACGCCTGCAGGCGCATCGCGCTCGAAACCATTCTCGAATTCATCGATAAACTGCAGGTTCTCATCGGCATCCCTGATGCGGCTGTCGAGGACGGTCTGTACCTGCGAAGGCGTCATCAAATGCGCGAAGGCCATCGTTGCCAGGAACTCGGAACGCACTTTGTGGCTCGGGGCCGGATCGTCGAGTTCCGCAAGTAACTGTTCCCAACCCTTGTCAGTGATGCGGTAGACCTTGCGGTCCGGCTTGCCGTCCTGCGGAATTTCCTCGCAGCTGACACAACCGCACTCAGACAGCGACGAGAGTGCCGGGTAAATAGAGCCGTAACCGGCTGCGAAGCAGTGGCCGAATGAGGATTCAAATGCCTTCTTGAGGTCGTAGCCTGAGGCTTCGCCGTCGGTCAGCATTCCGAGGCAAACCGTTTTTACATCCATTGCGCGTCACTCGAACGTCAGATCGGGCAGCTGTCGCCACCCATATATCGGGGCGATGCATACTATCAGTTCGATATATAAAGTCCAGTGCTTTCGTGTAACCGGATGTAATCGACCCATTGCTCAGTTTCTGAGCGGGATATTCATTGCATGAACTGGGCCAGGAACGGATTGAGGAGGCGATTATCCGGGTCCAGCTTGCGGCGCATGCGGCGGAAGAAGTCGAGTCGTTTGCTGTAGGTCTGGATGACGTGCTCCGCGCGGAGCGCCCGCGACTGGCTGATCAGAGGCGTGCCGCCCCATTTTTCTGCGAACTCTGCCAGGTCAATGATGAAGTCATCCCAGCCTTTGGGCTGCGTCGAGGCCGAGGTCAGTGCGATCATGGGTTCATCGAACGAGGGTGATAGCAATGACGTCGCGTCATGACTGAGGCGGTAGCCAACGGCCGGCATGTCGCAGCGATAATTCGACGTTGCATACGTCGTCTCACAAAAGTCCCGGTACGCCTTCACGACCATCGAGAAGTTGGCGGCCGGAAAGCACCAGCTTGAGTAGTAGCAGCGACGTAAAGGACGCTTGCCGCCAGCATTCGACTGTGATGCCGCGTTGGAACCTGTGGTGACAAGTCGCGAATTCAGGAGGCCCTGGCTTGCCTCGGAAATCGTGTCAATCAGCTTGTAGCGAACCGACTGAATGGGTACGACACGGTTCAACGACTTGAAGATGTGTGGCAATACGGTGCTCTCGCCCCAGTCCTTGAGTTTCCATGGGGCGTTGTAAGAATTCCCCGGGTCGGGTTCATAGCGACGCAGATCGAGATACACGCGGTCACGATACGGCATCAGGTAGAACTTGAATCCGACGTCCGCGCTCGCCAGCGCGTCGACAACGGTGGCGAACTTATCGATCGTCACGCGGCGATGACTGGCCGTAAACGTGCGAATCGGCCGGACCCGCATCGTCACTTCGTAAATAACACCGAGCACGCCGAAGCTGGTGCGAAAAGCGCCGAGCAGGTTTTTCTGGTTGGCGTTGAGTCTAAGGAGTTCACCGTCGCCACGAATGATCTTCATACCAATGACGTTGCTCGCGAAGTAGGCGCTATGGCCCCCGATACTCGGCCCGAAGCACGGCGCACAGATCGCGCCACCGATTGTGCGACCTGCGAGATCATAGCCACCCACAAGTTCGAGGCCATATTCGGCGAGTTCTGTGACGAGATCACCGACAAGAACACCGGCCTGTGCCGTTACGGTGTGGTTGTAGGAGTCGACGTTAATGATGCGGTCAATGCCCGTCATCTTGATCGTCGTTCCGATATCAGTAGTGTTGCAATCGGTACAGGCGCTTCCTGCGCCCTGAATGCGAATAGGCAGTGGTGTGCGTGAGTCAGGGGCGAGTAATTTGCGCAGCTGGTTGAGGTCGGTCGGTTCCCGTGTGACAGGCCCGGTCACTTCAGGCTCAACAACCCTCTTCACTCGGTATTGTCCGGTGTGGGCGAGTTTCGTTGCGTACATCCATGTCTCCGGCAAGTGTTGCGAAAAATGCCAAAGACACATCAGCGAAAGGTCCGTCTGCAGGCTGGAGACGAAAGAATCGTGCTGGCAACCCCGCTGTCTTAGGAATAACCCTTAGACCGGTGGCTTTGCGACCTTGCCTTTCGACAAGTGTGCCTTTGTCATACGAAAAGCCATCGTTGCACGGCGTGCCGGGCGCGTCAACGCGCCGCGCCAGCGGATTTATTTATTGTTAAATAAAAGTGTAAGTATGGGAAAACTGCGTCACATTTCAGTAACCTCTTGGCGAAACAGGGTTGTGGACAGGCATGGGCGAGAGCACACAGGAATTTTCCAGAGCAGCTGCGGTTGCAGCTGAGCGCATCGCGGGCGTTGTGTGCGAGACGCCGCTGGTCCGGTCGGCCGCGTTCAGCGAGGCTACCGAAGCGGACGTCTTTTTGAAGCTTGAAAATCGGCAGCACACCGGGTCGTTCAAATTGCGCGGCGCGACAAACTGCCTGATGAGTCTGTCAGAGAAACAGCGTGCAACAGGATGCGTCGCGGCGTCCAGCGGTAATCACGGCGCCGCGGTGGCCTACGCGATGCGTGAACTCGGCATGTCCGGAGTTATTTTTGTTCCCGAGCAAACGTCAACGGCGAAGGTTGATGCGATCAGGAACTATGGTGGCGACGTGCGCTTTTTTGGCACGGATGGACTGGATACGGAGCTGCAAGCGCGCTCTCACGCAACGAAGCACGGCATGTACTACGTATCTCCCTACAATGATGCAACCGTGATCGCCGGGCAGGGCACCTGCGGCATCGAAATTGCCAGGCAATTGCCCGACGTTGACGCTGCGTTCATCGCGGTCGGTGGTGGCGGGCTAATCAGTGGTGTCGGTAGTGTGCTTAAGCAGCACAACCCAGACCTGATGCTGTTCGGTTGCCAGCCCCAGGCTTCTGCAGTTATGGCGAAATCGGCTGCCGCTGGCGAGTTGCTGGACCTGCCAAGCGAAGCAACGCTATCGGATGGAACGGCTGGAGGCATCGAACCAGATGCCATAACGTTTGAGTTATGCCGTGAACTCGCTGATGAGTTTGTGCTTGTCAGTGAGGTTGAGATAGCCGACGCAATGCGGCAGTACATGGCCGTTGAAGACGATCGGATTGAGGGCGCTGCGGGCGTCGCGATCGCGGCGCTGCTGGCCGCAGCAAGCGAGATAAAGGGTCAGCAGGTCGTAGTGATAATCTGTGGTGGCAACATTTCCGAGGCAACGCTCACTAAAGTCATGGAAGGGCCATGAAAAGAATCATCCTGATTGCAGTATTGTTCCTGGTTATTGATGTGACATCCGCCGCGTCGACAGCGTTTCTCAATGTCAATGTCATAGCGATGACCGAAGAGCGTGTTGTCGAGGCACAAACCGTTATCGTCGAAGACGGCGTCATCACAGTCATCGGTGATGTTGATGGAGTGCCGCTGCCGAAAGACGCCGTTGTCGTTGATGGTACGAATCGCTACCTGATGCCCGGTCTCACCGAAATGCACGCACATGTGGCGGAGGCGGATTCGCAAGACCTCGATCGCGATTTCACCTTGTTTATTGCGAACGGTGTGACCACCGTGCGCGGCATGTTGGGCCGCCCGTCGCACCTTGAGTTGCGGCAGCAGTTACTCGATGGTGAGCAGTTTGGTCCCAGGCTGATCACATCCGGCCCCTCGCTGAATGGCAATTCCGTGAGCAGCCCTGCCGACGGTGTGCGCAAAGTTAACGCGCAGCACGCCGCGAGCTATGATTTCATCAAGATTCACCCTGGCTTGAGTGCCAGCGAATTTACCGCTATTGCCTCGGCCGCCAACGAGCTCGGCATGCCGTTTGCCGGTCACGTACCCGTGTCTGTGGGGGTGGTCGGTGCGCTCGACGCTGGCATGGCGACGATCGATCATCTCGATGGCTACATCGCGGCGCTGATGCCGCCAGACTCAGATCTGTCCGGTGGGTACGGCGGCTTCTTCGACGTCTTGCTCGCGGACCAGGTCGTTGCAGAGCGTATCGAAGACGTTGTCACGAGAACCGTCGCGGCGGGGACCTGGAACGTGCCGACCCAGTCGCTTGTGGAGCAGCTTGTGAACGATACGAGTGTCTCTGATCTCGCCAACCGCCCCGAGATGCGCTACATGCCACCCGCAACTGTGGATCGGTGGGTAGAGGCGAAACAGAGCCAGCTCAATGAACGTGGCTTCAGCCCTGAGATCGGTGCGCAAGCTGTCGAAATACGCAGGCAAATCATCCTTGCGCTGCACGAGGCAGGGGCAGGCCTCTTGCTCGGCTCTGACGCACCGCAGATTTTCAACGTGCCCGGATTCTCGCTGCACCATGAGCTCGAGTTCCTTGTTGCGGCGGGACTGACGCCATTTGACGCATTACGGACCGGGACCACGGCCGCCGCTGAGTTTTTAGGTACGAATACAGGTGCTGTCGCAATTGGCAAAGAAGCGGACCTCGTACTGCTCGACGCGAATCCGCTAGCTGATATCGGAAATTCACGTCGTGTGCATGGAGTGATGTTGCGCGGCGACTGGATTTCCTACGCCGACATCGAGGATCGGCTGAAACTGCTAGTCTCACGGGCCGAATGAGCTGCTTTGCAACCATTCGGCGTTGCCAGGCGTCTAACAGGTAGTCAAACGCACACTGAGGGTTTAACAATGCGCAGCCTAATCGTAATCGCGATGTTCGCGGCCAGCCTGTCGCACGCGGCATGGAGTGGCTACACCGAAGACAGAGAACTCGAACTTGACGCCGATGGGCTGGCGAGCTTCGATATTGATGCTGGAGCGGGCAGTCTCGTGGTGACGGGTGTCGAAGATCTGCACAAGATACTGGTAACCGCCACGATCAACGTGCCCGACGAGGATGCGGACGACGCACGCGAACTCATCGAGAAAAGGCTGAAGCTGTCGCTCGATCAAAGTCGCGACGAGGCCAGGCTCGAGGCGTTCTTTGAGAGCCACTCCTGGGGCTGGAACGACTCACCAAGCGTTGATCTGGATGTTCGTGTGCCGTACGGGCTGGCGCTGCGTGTCGACGATGGCAGTGGTTCGCTGAAGATTATTGATGCGAACTCCGACGTCCGGATCGATGATGGATCCGGCTCGATAGATGTTACGGGTGTTGCAAGCATCTACATCGAT
>Ga0209567_10000667_pt1 | contig 18640 bp, 19 predicted proteins | sample COG_12_FD_184756 | JGI IMG/M metagenome (GOLD analysis project Ga0209567, IMG submission 184756) | Pelagic marine sediment microbial communities from the LTER site Helgoland, North Sea, for post-phytoplankton bloom and carbon turnover... | ecosystem: Environmental > Aquatic > Marine > Neritic...
TTCGCGCTCAAAGACCCATGATCTTCGCGGTCGCGTAGCGCATGACTTCCGTGGCTCCACCGCCGATTCGGAAAAGGCGCGCGTCTCGCCAGGCGCGGGCAACCCAAAGCTCTTCGAGGTAGCCCATGCCACCGTGGAACTGCAGGCACTGATCCATGATCTCCGCGGTCACGTCGCCGACGTAGGCCTTTGACATCGAGACGATCCGGGTGGTCTCCATAGACAACATGCCCTTGTTGATGAACTTATCCTCGTTGTACGCGGCGCAGGCGTTATAGGTGAGCGCTTTGCCAGCCTCGTACTTCGTGTACAGGTCGACGAACTTTTGCTGCCAGTATTCACGCTTGATCAGCGGCTTTCCAAATGCAACGCGCTCACGCCCGAACTGCACCGAACGGTCGAGTGCCAGCTTCGAGCCCGCGAGCCCGCTCACGCAGCCAACCAAGCGTTCCGACTGGAAGTTCTGCATGAGATACACGAAGCCCATTCCCTCCTGGCCGAGGAGGTAGCGCTTCGGAACGCGTACGTCTTCGAAGAACAGCTCCGCCGTGTCGCTCGCCCAGTTACCAGCCTTCTCGAGTTTCTTCGAGATGCTGAAACCCTTCACGTCGGTCGGACAGACGACGATCGAAATGCCGCTATGTCCAGCATCCGGGTCGGTCTTGACCATGAGTGTGACGAAGTCTGCCCGCGTGCCGTTGGTGATGTAGGTCTTCGACCCGTTGATGACGTACTCGTCGCCGACCGTACGGGCGGTGGTTCGAAGCCCCGCAACGTCCGAGCCTGCGCCGGGCTCGCTGACGCCGAGCGCCGCAATCTTGTCGCCGGCAATCGCGGGCGCCAGGAACTCGTCTTTCACTTCGCGCGAACCGAGGTCGTTGATCACCGGCGTCGCCATGTCGGCCTGGACCAGCAGTCCCATTGTCACCCCCGCCGAGCCGCATCGAGCGAGCTCCTCGGCCTTGACCACGCTCATCCAGAAATCGCCCCCGCCACCGCCGACGTCTTCCGGGTAGTGTGCGCCGGTGATGCCGAGCTCTCCGGCTCGCTTGAACACCGAGTTGGGGAAGAGCTTGTCCTCCTCCCATTTGTCGACATGGGGCGCGAGCTCGTTCTCGACGAAGGTCCGAACCTGCTGGCGGAAGATCTGATGCTCTTCCTTAAAGGGCTGGAATGTAGACGACATAGCTCCCCTGCTCCGAAAATGAATGAACGTTCATTTAGTACCCGGAGCACGCGGAATTGGCAAGGCCCCAGGGCCAAAGCGGCCTTTTACTGGTTCGGAGGCTCGATCGGCTCGTTGCTCGGCGCGAGGACGATGGCCTCCATCCGCTCCGGGAAGGTCTCCGGCTTCAGCTCGGCCCGGAGATCGGTCATCAGCTTGTCGATCGCGGCCTCTCGTTCCTGACGCCAGAGCGTGCGGCGGATCAGGGCACTGGCCTGCTCGAGGGTTTGGATTCTCTCGAGTCGAATGCCGGTGAGCTCGAGGACGCTCCACTTCCCGTCTCCCAGGTCGAGCGGCTTGCTCAGGTCCCCGGTCTTCTTGAGCCCGAACGCGGCCTTTACCAACGTGGCGTCGATCCCTGCACCATCCTGTTTGCCCACGACCGTTCCGTCCCGCTTGAAGTAGAGAAGGTCGCCTCCTCGCAGCTTGGTCTCGGTGTCGAGGCTCTTCTGCTTCGCCAAGTCGCGGAACGTCGACCTCTCGTCGGACTCGAGTTGCCGGAGGATGCCCCGGGCCTCTTCCTTGCTGGCCACGAGAATGTGTCGCGCACGGCGCATCTCCGGCCTACGGAACTCTTCCGGGTTGTCCTCGTAGTACTTTGCGATTTCCTCGTCGGGCACGCTCTCGGGTGTCACGGCCTCTTGGAATTCTTTGCGCAAGTATAGCTGGATGAGCGTTTGATCGAGGAACTGTCTGACGACGGGGTCCTCCGCATACCCAAGCTTCTCGGCGCCCTCGTAGAACAGCGCGTTCTGGACTTGATCCTCAGCGAGCTGCTGGAGCACGGCTGGTTCCAAGAATCGCTGGCGGGCGTAGGGAGAACGCGAGTTGACCATGTCTTCGAGCTCGCCGACCGTGATCGTTTCGCTGCCGACCGTAGCAACGACTTTGGCGCGCCGTGTTTCGTCAGGGCTACGGCGCGCGTCTTCGGCAAGCGCCTGCATTGCGATGAGGCCCGCCAGTACGAAAAAAACCGCAAGAATCCGTCGCATGGACGGGCAGCCTTTCACGCGCTCTTCACGCGGTCAAGGCTGGTGCTCGGCGAAGAATCCGGCGAGCTCGGCGGCGAGCATCTGTGGCTCGAACCAGTGAATCATGTGCCCGACATCCGGGATTTCGACGAAGCGATGTTGCTTGATTTTGGCGACGCGTTCCTGCTCATCCTGCAGGCGGAAACCCCTTTCGCCGGCCACGACGAGGGTAGGGGTGGAGATCGCTTCGAGCAGCGTCCCGAACAAATCAGCCTGAAAAGGCTGGGGCGACCAAGTCTTGTGGAGCGGATCGAACGTCCATTGGAGCCCGCCTTCCACAGGCTTCGTGCTCTTGCTCGCAAGAAACAAACCGAGCTCGTCGCTGAGCTCCGGGTTTTGAACCCGCATCCGCTTCAAGGCATCTTGCGCGTCTTCGATTGGCTTCGTCGTCATGCGCCGAACCTTGGCGACTCCGTCGAGCCAGGCGCGCAACCGCGTCGCCGGATCCCGGGGTTCCATTTCGGGCGGTCCGATCCCTTCGATCAACGCCAACGACCGCAATTTCTCGGGACGCGCAGCCGCGTACATCGCGCACGCCGATCCGCCCATCGAGTGTCCGACGAGATGGACCGGCTGATCGCTGAGTTGTGGCAGCAGCTCTTCGAGATCGAGAACGTAGTCGGGGAAGTGATAGTAGCCGCCGGCCCCTATCCAGTCGGTGTGGCCGTGACCCCGCCAATCGAACGAAGCGACGCCATGCCCCGCTTCGACCAGCTCACGTGCGAGCGTGTCGAAGCTCCAGCCAATGTCGAGGAAACCATGGCAGAGCACGACATCGACGGGGCGCTCCCCCCAACGAACGACGTGATGCCGAAGTCCATTGGCGGTCAGTGTCTGCTCCGACGCCGCGGTCATCCCCCACGATCCTCGAATCGGTGCGGCGAAAGTGCCTTGGCCTCTCTCGAAATGGGCTTGCCCGCCATGGCGTCCGCGATCAGCTCGGCGGTCAGCGGAGCAAGCAGGATTCCGTTGCGGTAGTGGCCACTGGCCAAGAACAAACCTTGAATCTGCGTTTCGCCAACCAGAGGCAGCCCATCAGGCGTGCCCGGACGGAAGCTCGACCAGTGGTTCTGGATGGCAGCCGCACGAAGCCCAGGAGCAATTCGTGTGGCTTTCCCGATGACGTCGGCCATGCCGCCAAAGGTGATTCCGCGTTCAAAACCCACGCGCTCCATCGTCGAGCCGCAAAGCACGCGGCCATCGGGCCTGGTGACCACATAGCCGCCAGCGCCAAAGACAATGCGGCGAAAGATCGGAGGCCGGGTCTCCGTTGCGATCATCTGGCCGCGCACGGGAAAGATCGTTTCGGAATCGAAAGGTAAACCGGGAATCAGCGTCGTCCAGCTGCCTGCTGCGATCACCAGCCGATCGGCCTCGATCAACTCGTCACCCAGCTGCACACTTCGAGCGCGTCCGCCTTCGACATTCACCGACCGGACCGTCGAGCCGCTTCGGAAGGTGACGCCGTCACGCTCGGCGCCTAGCGCAACTGCCGAAAGCAGCTTCTTCGGCTCCACTTGCGCGTCTTCGGAAATGCTCAATGCCCCCAAGGCTTCCGGATTGGCGGCCGGCTCTTCTTGGATGAGCTCTTCGCGGCTCCAGCGATCACAGCGAATCCCGTGAACCTCGAGGCTCGAGGCCTGTCCGTCGAGCTCGGCGAGCTCTTCCTCGTTGAACGCGACTTTCACGACCCCGCTACGCCGGAACCCGACATCGACGCCGAACAACTCGTCGAGCTCGTCTGCAAGCTCGGCGTGAAGCTCCCGACTTCGGCGCCCGATTTGAAGCGCCAATGCGTCCGCGAACGACTCCACCGTGGGGCCGAGGATCCCTGCTGCTGCGGACGAGGCCTCGGCTCCCGGGATGCTCCGTTCAAGCACCAAGACGCGGGCACCATCCTTGGCCAGCCGATAGGCGACACTGCAACCCATCAAGCCGCCACCGACTACGATCACATCGGGCTGCATCCGCCAAAGCTACTCGGTCCGCGTGCCGCGGCAAGCACCTAGCCGAAGATGTCTCGATAGGTGACCAGGATCATGACTCCGAGCAGGAACACGATTCCGAGGGCGTGCACGGCCATCTCGAAGCGCTCGTTTGCGCGCCGGCGTGTGACCGCCTCGTAGCCGAGGAAGATCAGCCGGCCTCCGTCGAGCGCCGGAAAGGGCAGGAGGTTGAACATGCCGAGCGCCACCGAGATGAACATCAGAATCCAGAGAAACGCAGGTAGGCCGGCCTGCGCCGCGTCCGCGACCATCTTGCCCATCATGACGGGGCCACCAATGCCTTCGGTGCTGCGCCGTTTGACCATGTCCGCGAGGCCATTCAGCTGGGCCATCGTCATCTGGAAAGGCAGCGCGATCGATAACTTCGCCGAGTCCCAAGCATCCAGGTTCTCGTAGAGGCGCATCATCTTGGCGCCGACGCCGATTTGGCCTCGGCCGCCGTGATCGGCAGGCGTAATCGTGATCGGCGGCAAGGCCTGACCTTCACGCTCGATCACGTAAAGGGTCGGCTCACCGGCACGCGGTGCGGTCGCATCGATCAGCTCGGAGACGTTGTGGATTTTCTCGCCATTGGCCATGACGATGACATCGCCGTCCTGTAGACCGGCTTGTGCGGCTGGCGAGTCGGGGACCACGTGGCCGACCTGCATCGGCTCGGCTGGTTGCATCGGCGGCAGCGTGTTGGTGACGCCGAGGGCAAAGACGATTGCAGACGCGGTCAGGTAGTTGGCAATCGGACCTGCGGCGATGGTCGTCACCCGCGCGAAGAGGCTCTTGTTGGGGTAGAGCTCCGGATCATTGGGGTCGACCTCCTCGTTCGGATTCATCCCGGCGATCTGGACGTAGGCAAGGAACGGAATCACGGCGACCTGGAAGACCGTCGGGCTGTCCTTCGGCTGGTATCGGAACAGCGTTGGGCCAAAACCGATGCTGTATCGCAACACACGCATTCCGAAGGCGCGAGCGGCCAGGTAGTGGCCTCCTTCGTGAATGATGATCAGCACCGAAAGCGCGACGACTGTAATTAGGGCCTTGAAAAGAACGCTATCCACGCCCCCAGCATAACGCTCCGATCGGGCCCGTCGAGGCAGCGAGCAGGACGTCGAGGCGCGCCAGTGCGTGCCGAAGGGGTCTAGTCAGGCTGGATCCCTACAATCGGCGGGCGAATACCGTCTCAGAAAAAAAGTGGCTCGCGATGCGAATCACTGTCGCAGTTCGGGGCGGTTTTGCGTACTATCCCGGCCACCTGGCAAACAGGGGATAGGTTGTGGCTGAACATCATCGAATCCTGAATTCTGCAATTCAACGCGTCGCACTGGTCCTGACCTGTGCGCTTGCGTTCTCGGTCCTGACCCCGCCACGGGCGGCCAACGCGCAGGACGCGTTCAGCTGCATCGAGGAGCTTAGCGATGACGAGGTGCGGTACCGTATTCGCTATATCGAAGAGAAACTGGATGACGGCAAGAAGCCGGCCACCCGCTGGCGGTACGTCTGGATGAGCCTTTGGTTCGCTGGAGGTGCCGGCATGACCTACGCGGCCGTCAACGCTGCGCAGGACAACAACGACCCGGACAAGTTCGGTTGGGCCTACCTCGCCGGTGGAGCTTACTTCTTCGGGCTCATGCACGCGGTCATCCCTGCGCCCGACGTCTGGGGCGCGAAGCGCATCCGGCGCCAAGATGACAGCAGCGAGGTGGCTCGCCGAGAGAAGCTTCTCTACGCCACAAACACGCTCAAGAAAGCTGCCGACGTCCAAGAGCTCATGGGCGGCGCGCTCGGCGTCGCTGCCTCCCTCATTTATGGCGTCGTCGGTGGCACCGTCAAAGCCACCCAATGGAAAGGCGCGAGCCGTGGCCTCACCGCGGGCATGTACGTAGGTCCGCCGCTCCTGCTCGGGATCCAGACCGCAACTGCTCCCCGCGGCGCAGTCACAGCGTACGAGTCCTACCGGGGCATTGCCTGCTCCAGCAAGTACTACGAACGCACCGAAGAGGGACCGGACTTCGACTTCAGCGTCAGTCCGGCTGGCGGAAACTTCAAAATCTCGTTCTGAGCGAGGCCGGGGCTATGCCCCTTTGGGCTTCTTCTTGCTGCGGAGGCGCGCTCGGAGCCGAGCCACGTAGCCCTCTTTGTTTTCCTGTTTCGTTCGAGACATGGCCAGGGCGCCTTCAGGAACATCGCGCGTGACCGTGGTTCCACTGGCGACGTAAGCACCCTTCTTGACTGTCACCGGGGCGATGAGCTGCGTATCGCTACCGATGAACACCCCGTCCTCGAGCACGGTCGTGTGTTTCTTTTCGCCGTCGTAGTTGCAGAAGATCGTTCCTGCGCCGATGTTGACGCCTTCGCCAATCTCGCCGTTTCCGACGTACGAAAGGTGATTGACCTTTGAGCCAGCCCCCAGCGTCGTCTTTTTCGTTTCCGAGAAGTTCCCGACCTTGCTTCGCGGCCCGAGCTTGGTGTCCGGCCGCATGTGGCTGAACGGGCCGACCTGGGCGCCTTGGCCAATCGTCGAGTCCGTCGCCACCGTGTACGGCAACAGCATCGCGTCTCTGTCGACCACGACGTTGGTCAGCACGCAACCGACGTCGATCTGAGCGCCTGCCCGGACCACACAGCGGCCGCGCAGATGCACGTTCGCCCCGAGCCGTGCGCCCGGCTCGATCTCGCACTCTGCGTCGACATACAAAGAATCGAGGTCGGCGACACGGACACCGTTTCGCGCCAGCTCCTCTGCCATGTGTCGACGTCGCGTCGATGCGGCAAGTGCCAGGTCCAGTTGATCGTTTACGCCTGTCAGCTCGGTCATGTCACCTTCCAGATCTATCACCTCGCCCTGCTTCGCTGCCAGCTCGACGACGTCGGTCAGGTAGAGCTGCGCCTGGGCATTATCGGGTGTCAGGTGCGTGATGGCGTCTCGCAAGAAGTCCGCGCGTACGGCGTAAAGACCAGGATTGACCTCTTGGATGCTCCGCTCATCCGCGGTGCAGTCCCGATCTTCCACGATTCGCTGCACGCGTCCCGCTGCGTCCCGGACGATGCGACCATAGCCGCCGGGATTGCCGAGCGTGGCGGTGACCAGGCCCAGGTCCGCGCCAGCTTGCTCCGACCGCTCGATCAGATCGCGCAGAAGCGCCGCCGGGATCAGTGGGCAGTCGCCATAGAGCACCAGCAGGCGCCCATCGAGCGCGCCATCGGCTTCCATTGCGCAGCGAACGGCGTCCCCCGTGCCTCGCTGTTTGGGCTGGAGCACCATCTCCACGCGTTCGCCGAAACGGTGCACGAGCTCCCGCTCTACGTCGTCACGACCGTGACCGACCACGACCAGGCACCGCGACGCGCCGGCATCGAGTGCGGACCGTACGACCCAAGAGACCAGTGCTCGTCCTGCGATCTCGTGCAGAACTTTCGGGCGCTTGCTCTTCATGCGGGTGCCTTCGCCTGCCGCGAGGATGATTGCGCTCCAGCTCGCTGGTGAATCGGTCGGCATGATTTCGGCTCAGGCAGCTACGGTCAGGTAAGAAGCCACTCTCGCAAGTGCAGCAAGGTCGTGGACATCTTGGTCGAATGCAGGAACTTCCACAATACGGGTTTCTGATCCGACCTGCTCGTCCAATCGTTCCACTTCGGCTCGGTCTGCTACCGCCCAAGTACGTTCGGCCTGCAAGGCTTCGCTCAGCCGTGGGTGGATGTCGGCCGCATCGATCGCCTCGGGCAATACCTCCCGCAACGCGGCCACTTGCGCGTCGGTAGGTATTTCGGGCTCGTCGATGAGCGCGTGCACTTGGTTGATGACGATCGCTTCGCGCTTCATGCCCGCATCGAGCAATTTATCGCTGAAAAATCGGGCTTCTCCAATCGCGAGCGGATCGGGGCTGGTCACCAGCACGAACGCGACCTCCGGACTCCGCAACGCGTCGGAGACTTGCTCTGCGCGGTCCTTGAAGCCACCGAACAGGTCGTTGATTCCGCTCACGAACTCGGCAACCTGTTGCAAGAACTCGATGCCGGTGATCTTGCCGATGCCTCTGAGCAAGACCGTCGCACCACGTCCGACCAGACCAAACGCTTCTTTGCCGGCGCCTTCGAAGACTTGCAGAAACCAGCGCATCGCGGGTGAGTCGATGGCGTCGATGAGTCGTTCGGGTGCCGCCAGGAAATCCAGGGCGCTCGCTGTTGGCGGCGTGTCGAGCACGACGAGATCCCACTTCGGATCCTTGCGCACTTCGTGGAGCTTCTCCATCGCCATGTACTCTTGCGTGCCGGCGAGCGAGCTGGCGACGTACTGGTAGATCTGATTGTTCAAGATGCGATCGCGGGCTTCCTCATCGGACGCGTACTTGTCTACGAGCCCATCGAAGGTGCGCTTCGTATCGAGCATCATCGCCGAAAGCGCCCCCTTGCACTGCAGACCGTTTCTCTCGAAGAGTGAGCGCGGCACGTCCTGCTCGCTGGTCGTCATCTCGTCGAGCCCTAGGCTATTGGCGAGCCGCCGGGCCGGGTCGATCGTGAGACAGAGCACTTTGCGGCCTTCCATCGCAGCGTGGACAGCCATTGCTGCCGCTGTCGTGGTTTTTCCAACTCCGCCGCTGCCGACCGTCACCACGACGCGGTGACTGCCAAGCACGTCCGCGAGACTCATTGCAGCGCGACTCTAGCAGTCTTGTCTGGGGTGTCGATTTCAGCCAAATCACGGTTTTCCGCAGATTCTTGCTCCCCGCGTCGTAGGGCAATAGGCTACATACACCTACATCTGTCAGGGAGCCTTCATGTACGACCGCCGCATACGTCGAAGCCAGGATCCATACCTTGCACTGTGTCTTCAGCTCGAGAGCTCCCGCTTGCAGGGAGAGCTCGACGCCGTGGTCGTCGCGATCGACAACGGGCTGCTGGTCGCGGGAGCAGGCGAGCGCTCGATTTGCGAAGCCCTTGGTGCTGTCGCGCCACTCATGGGCTCACCGTCGTTCAATGGTCGATTGCCAAGCGCGCTCGAGGGGCAGAGCGTCGACGTCTGCTCGGTGTCGGTCGACGGCGAAACCGTATACGTGGCGAGCGTCGGTCGTCGTGGCGGGGACGCATGGCTTCAACAATCGATTGGGGGGGTGCGCCGGATCCTCGGCTCCGGGCCGAAGCCCGATCTTCAGTTGCTGATCAACTGATTTTGAACCGCGGCCAGCTCGGCTTGGCGGATCAAGTCGCGGGCGCCCTGGGACAGAAGATGGTCGGCGACCTCTTCACCCAGCTGATGCGCTTGCTCCATCGCATCGGGCGAGCCGAGGTCCAGATAGGTGTCCGACGTCGCCGAGAGCATTTGGTCGCCGTCGTACGACGCCACCATCGCGTCGAGCTTGAGCCTTCCGTCCCCAGCGCTAGCGTGGCCTGCAATCGACGAATGGCAGTTGCCTTCGAGCTTCTGAAGCATCGCGCGCTCTGCAGTGATCCGGATGCGTGAGGTCAGGTCTTCGATCGTGCGGAGCTGCGCACGAAGAGTTTCGTTGCTCAGCGCGCCTTCAATTGCGAGGGCTCCCTGACCAACGGCGGGCAGGCAAATCTCGGGCGGAAGGACCACGTGAGGTATTTGCGCCAACATGCCCGTGCGGGCCAGGCCCGCCGCGGCCAGGACGATCGCATCGCATTGACCTTCGTGAAGCTTGCGGACCCGCGTTTCGATGTTCCCTCGAAGCGGGACGAAGCCGAGGTCGGGGCGCTGGCGCTGAAGCTGTACGACCCGGCGGCGCGAAGTGGTTCCGACCTTGGCGCCACGCCTGAGCGAGTCCAACTCGGTTCCGTCGACGGTGACCAGCACATCGCGTGGGTCTTCGCGCACGGGCACGCTCAGGATGCCCATTCCTTCGGCGAGTGGAACGTCGCCGGGCACGTCTTTCAGAGAGTGCACCGCGAAGTCCGCCTCGCCCCGCACGACCACTGCTTCGACCTCGCTCACGAAAAGCCCCTTGCCGCCGACCTGGGCGAGCGGCCGATCCTGGATACGGTCGCCTTGGGTCTTGACGTGGACCTCTTCGATTTCGAGCTCCGGAAAGTGGAGCCGTAGTTGCCCTCCGACCCAACGCGTTTGAACGAGAGCAAGATTGCTCCCGCGTGTTGCTATGCGTAGTCTCACTTCGATTCGCCTGTGGACCCTGTTGCCGCGGCCGTGCTCAGCTGCGTGACCGTGCCTTCCTTTGGACTGTCCGTCGAGGGCTCGTCCGCCGAGTGTTCTTCCGCGGAGAGCGCAAACAGGCGGCGGACTGCGTCGATCAACTGCGCTCCGTCGGGCTCGCTTGCCCCGGCTTTGAGCTGAGTCATCGGCTGGTGGAGCAGCTTGTTCACCAGGGAGCGCCCCATGGCTTCCAAAACGGCGCGATCGGACGGGCTGACGCCTTCGAGCCTCGGCAAAGCGCGCTGGACCTCTTCCTCCGCCACCTGCGCAAACCGTCTTCGGAGCGCAACGATGGTCGGGGCAAGCTCGAGGGAACGCCGCCAGCTCAGGAAGGATTCGAGCTCTTCTTCAATGATGTTCTCGGCTTGTGCGGCCTCGCGCGCCCGAACGGAAAGGTTCTCCTCGGCGACCTGTTGAAGGTCGTCGACGTCATAGACGAACACGTTGTCCATGTTGCCAACGCGCGGATCGACATCGCGAGGAACGGCAATGTCGATGATGAACAGCGGCCGATGACGCCGGGTTCGAACAACGCCTTTCATGAGCTTCGGGGTCAAGATGAAGTTCGGGCTCGCCGTAGAAGCGATGACGACGTCGGCGTCGGCGAGCTCGGTGGTGAGTCGTTCGTACGGAACCGCTCGCCCACCGCACGCGTTGGCGAGCTTTTGCGCACGCTCCTCGCTGCGATTAACGACGTGAAGCTGGGTTCCGGTTTGCCGGAGGCTGCGCGCTGCGGACTCTCCCATCTCGCCTGCGCCAAGCAAGAGTGTCCGGCGACCTTCGAGATTGCCGAAGATCTTCTTGGCCAGCTCACACGCGATCGAGCTGACGCTCACGGTGCCTTCGGCGATTCCGGTTTCGTTTCGGACACGCTTCGCCGTTGCGAATGCTTGAGTGAAGCAGCGACCGAGCAGAGTGCCCACCGTGCCGGCGCCTTTCGCGGCATCGAAGGCCTCTTTCACCTGGCCTAGGATCTGCGGCTCGCCAACGACGAGGGAGTCCAAGCTCGAGGCGACCCGAAACACGTGACGGATCACGTCGGCGCCGCGTGCGAGGTAGAGGACGTCATCACCGGCCGAGCCGGCGAGGCGTCCGGCAAGGGCTTCCTTGGCGGTTTGCGCGGCTTCGATTGGGTTCGCGCTAGTGGCATAGAGCTCGACGCGATTGCAGGTCGAGATCAGAAGCGCCTCGTCGAAGCGTCCATGGGCAGCGATCTCGCGAAGCTCTTCTTCGAGGCGGTCGGGGGCTACCGCGAGGCGCTCGCGGACCTCGACCGGTGCGGTTCGATGCGAAAGGCCGACGACGACGAAGTCGCGCATCAGGCGCTGCCTCCCGCCGCCCGGTACGCGTACCCGGCCAACACCAGAAGCGTAAACAAGAAGCCCATCATGGTGCCGAGCGCAGCTTTTCGGCCCTGCCAGCCCGCGGCCACGCGAAGTACGATGACGCTTGCGAAGATTGCCCAGGCCACCAGGCCGAGCGCTTGGCTGACGTAGAATTCCGAGCCGCCGGCGCGCAAAAGCCAAAACGTGCCCGTGATCATGCCGAACGTCAGAAGTGGGAAGCCAACCAACACCGCACGTAGCCCCATGGTGTCGAGGACGTCCAGCGGAGGCAGCCGTTGGAAGACACCGCCAAGCTGACGGCGTCGAAGCAGTCGCTCCTGCACCATGTACGCAACGCCTGCGGCAAAGGCCAGAGCGAAGGCGACCAAACCGATCACGTTTGCGCCGATGTGAAGTGTCAACATGACGGACTCCACTCTGGGAGGCACCGGTGCGTAGCTGCTCCCGAGCCCTGATGCGAGAAAGAGCATGAGTGACAACGGCGCAACGAACGCACCGAGGATGGTGACGTCGAAACGATAGGAGGCGAGCAGGAAGGCGATGCCGATGCCGAAGGACGAGACGCTCAAAATCTGCGAGATGTCGGCCAGCGGCAGCTCGCCGGGGGCGGGGCTCTCCAACAAGAGGAACGCCAGATGCGCGCCCAGCGCCGCCACGAACACGGTTCCCGGCACTCGTTGCGCCTTGCCAGAGCCCCGGGTCAGCACGAACAAATAGAGAATGCAGGCGATTGCGTAGAGCAGTGCTGTCGCGATGAAGAGGCCGGCTTTCATGGTCTTGTCCAGGCCTCCGTCATCATGGGACAGCCTGCAAAAAAGCCTACCATGAGGGGGATTTACACGGTAGCCGGGAGCGGTGCCACGTTGACAATCGGACGGACCATCCCTACTTAGACCATCTCGAACAACCCCAATAGGAGCTGAGATGGCTGGCGCAAATGTACATGCAGTAAACGACCTGAACTTTGACACGGAGGTTCTCCAATCGGACGCCCCCGTGCTCGTCGACTTTTCGGCGGTTTGGTGTGGGCCGTGTAAGCAGATTGCGCCGCTCATCGACCAGCTCGCCGATGAGTACGTCGGCAAGGTCAAGGTGACCCACCTGGACATCGACGAGAGTCCCGGTACCGCCTCGAAGTATGGCATCCGCGGGGTTCCGACGCTGATGGTCTTCAAGAGCGGCGAGCTCGTCGCGCAGCACATCGGCGCCGCACCCAAGACGACCATCTCACAGTTGATGGATCGGGCGCTCTAAACCCCAGTGCTGCCAAATCCACCGTCGCCGCGCTCGGTTCCACCGAGGGCGGCGACGTCGTCCACGGGCTCGACCTCGACCTTGCTGACGGGCGCCAAGATGAGTTGGGCAATGCGGTCGCCGGACTCGATCGTGAAGGCCTCGCTGCCGTGGTTGATCAGGAGCACCTGGACTTCGCCTCGATAGTCCTCGTCGATCGTCCCGGGCGCGTTGAGCACGGTGACGCCGTGACGCGCTGCCAGGCCCGAGCGTGGGCGCACCTGGCCTTCGTGTCCGGCGGGTACAGCGATCTGCAATCCGGTCGGCACACGGGCGGTTCCGCCCGGAGCGATGACGTAGGGAGAGTCGAGGCACGCGGCGAGGTCCATCCCCGCCGCGCCACTCGTCTTGTAGCGCGGAACGACCGCGTCGGCGCGCATCCTATAGACGCGCAGCGCTGCCATTAGTCTTTTGTTTCACGGCTGCGGTCACGATCACGGCTGCCCTCGCGGTCACGGCTGCCCTCGCGGTCACCGCTGCCCTCGCGGTTGCGGTCACCGCCGCCCTCGCGGTTGCGGTCACGGCCGCGGTCGCGATCCCGGTCACGATCCCGGTCACGTCCGCCGCCGCCGTCCCGTCCACCGGCTCGCGAGCCGCCTCGGCCGCCGCGATCCCGATCGCGTCCGCCGCGTCCGCCGTCACGTCCGCCTCGGCCGCCACGATCTCGATCGCGTCCGCCTCGTCCACCGTCACGTCCGCGTCCACCGCCGTCACGACGTTCCTTGCGCTCCGGCTCCACGTAGCCTTCGGGTTTCTCGAGAAGTGCCTTGCGCGAAAGCCGAATACGGCCCTCGCGATCGATGTCGCTGATCATCACCTCGACCTCGTCGCCGAGGTCCATCACGTCTGCAACCTTCTCGACGAAGCCCCAGTCCATGTCGGTGATGTGCAACAGCCCATCCTTGCCGGGTGCGATCTCTAGGAACGCGCCGTAGTTCTCGACCCGTCGCACGATTCCCTTGTACTTGGTGCCGATCTCCGGCTCGAGCGTGAGGCTCTCGATGATCTCGATCGCCTTCTTGAGCGCCTCGCCGTCGGGCGAAGCGATGCTGACCGTGCCGTCGTCGGTGATGTCGATCTTGGCGCCAGTCTGCTCGGTGATCGCCTTGATCATCTTGCCGCCCGGTCCGATGACCACGCGGATCTGGTCGGGCTTGACCTTGAGGGTCTCAATACGCGGCGCGTACTTCGAAAGCTCCGGACGAGGCGTCGCCATGACCTCGTTCATCTTTTCGAGAATGTGCAAGCGGCCTTCCCGGGCTTGCTCCAAAGCTTCGTGCATGATCTCCTGCTTCAAGCCGGCGATCTTGATATCCATTTGGATGGCGGTGATGCCCTTGTCGGTGCCACAGACCTTGAAGTCCATGTCGCCAAGATGGTCCTCGTCCCCGAGGATGTCGGTCAGGACGGCGTACTTCTCGCCTTCCATGATGAGACCCATAGCGACGCCGGCGACCGGTGCCTTGATTGGCACGCCCGCGTCCATCATCGCCAAGCTTCCGCCACAAACGGTTGCCATCGACGACGAGCCGTTCGATTCGGTGATCTCCGAGACGATTCGCATCGTGTAGGGGAAGTCCTCGCGCGAGGGCAGCACCTTGGTCAAAGCGCGCTCGGCGAGGGTTCCGTGTCCGATCTCTCGACGGCCCGGGCCGCGGAGGAACTTCGTCTCACCGACCGAGTAGGGCGGGAAGTTGTAGTGGAGGAGGAACGGCTTCCAGTACTCCTCGATGAGGCCGTCGATCTTCTGCTCATCCTGACGGGTGCCGAGGGTCGTGGTGACGATGCCCTGCGTCTCGCCTCGCGTGAACAAGGACGAACCGTGCACGCGCGGCAGGAGGCCCACCTCGATCGCGATCGGCCGGACCGTGCCGTAGTCACGTCCGTCGACGCGGCGCTTGTCGTCGAGCACCTGGCCACGCATTGTGTTGTAACGAAGGTCCTCGTAGGCGCCCTTGATGTCGCCCTCGAGGTCGGGGAACTCACCGGAGAGCTCGGCAACGACTTCCTTTTTGATCTCGCTGAAGCGGCCGTAGCGCGGATGCTTCTCTGCGATGTTGCAGGCCTCGATGACCTTCTGGAGGCTGACGGCTTTGACGCGTGCGTCAATTTTTTCGTCGCGTGTGGGTGGCGTGAACGGCCACTTCTCGATGCCGACTGCCTCGCGGATCTTCTCGATCAGCTCGAGGACCCCCTGCACGGACTCATGCCCAAACTGGATTGCGGCGATCAAGTCCGATTCGCTCATCTCGTTGGCTTCGCCTTCGACCATCACGATCGCGTCCTTGGACGCGGCAACGATGAGCTCACACTCGCTGTTCTCTTGCTCTTGATAGGTCGGGTTTGCGATCAGCTTCCCGTCGACGCGGGCGACACGCACGCCGGCGATCGGCCCTGCCCAGGGAAGCGGGCTGATGTGAATGGCGGCCGAGGCGCCGACCATCGCCAGGACGTCGGACTGATTGCTCCCATCCGCGCTCATCACGGTTGCGATGACCTGCGTCTCGCACATGTAGCCGTCCGGGAAGAGCGGGCGGCAGGGCCGGTCGATCAGTCGCGAGGTCAGCACCTCGTGATCGCGCAGCCTGGCCTCACGCTTGAAGAACCCTCCCGGAATCTTGCCTGCGGCGTAGGTCTTTTCGACGTAGTCGACGGTCAGTGGGAAGAACGGCGCGCCTGGCCTCGCCTCTTTGTTGCCACATACAGTGACGAGAACCATGGTCTCGCCACAGCTCACCAACACGGAGCCCGCTGCCTGCTTGGCAATGCGGCCCGTCTCGATGGTGATCGTCTTGTCACCAACGTTTACGGATTCTCTGATTATCATCGCTCTCTTCGCCTTCCGCGCGGCACAACCGCGCATGCGGTTCGCGTTTACGTTGAGAGCGGTCTCGGTCCCCGATTCCAGGATTTGAGCCCTAACTCAAATCATCGAAGCGAAGAGCGAACTCCGGACCCGACGCAAAGCAACCAACGTTCTACCGGGACAACGTCCCGCGGCCCAGCTTACTTCCGAATGCCAAGCTCTGAAATGATCTTACGGTATCGCTCCACGTCCTGGGAACGAACGTAGTCGAGGAGCCGGCGTCGCTGGCTAACCATTTTCAACAGCCCTCGGCGGGAGTGGTGGTCCTTCTTGTGTGTTTTGAAGTGATCGGTCAGGTAGGTGATCCGCTCGCTCAAAATTGCGATCTGAACCTCGGGCGAACCCGTGTCCGTGTCGTGGTTACGGAATTGACCGATCAGCTCGGACTTTCTATCGGCGGTCAGTGCCATGCGTTACTCGCGCTAATTCTCTTGAAAATTGGGTATTTCTTTGTCTGAAGGGGGCGGAATATGCGCTGGCCCCTGGGGGGCGTCAAGCGGCGAATCTTGCGCGTGGGGGCAGCTACAGTGCCAGCGGCAGCGGCAGCGACAGTGCCAGCGGCAGCGACAGTGCCAGTGGCAGCGACAGTGCCAGTGACAGTGCCAGTGGCAACGGCGTCAGTGCCAGCGAATCCGCATTGATACCCTAGTCACGAGTGATTTCCGACTTACCTTGCCTTGAAATGACAGACCCGTCCCAAATCCTCGTCTGCCCACGTTGCCAGTCCCCCAACCGCATCCCAGCCGCCCGGCTCGGCGACAAACCGCGCTGCGGCAAGTGTAAGAACCCGCTCTTTGCGGGGCATCCCATCGAGCTGACCGATCAGACCTTCGATCGTCATTTGACGCGAAGCGAAATTCCCATGGTCGTGGACTTCTGGGCCCCCTGGTGTGGGCCCTGCAAGATGATGGCGCCGTTTTTCGAGCAAGCAGCCGGGGAGCTCGAGCCTCGAGTCAGACTGGCCAAGGTCAATACGGACGAAAACCCAATGCTTGCTCAGCGCTACCAAATCAACAGCATTCCGACCACCGCCGTGTTCAAGGGAGGCCGCGAAGTCGCTAGGCAGCCCGGCGCCATGAACCTGCCGCAGCTCATGCAGTGGATTAAATCCAACACCTAGCCCCCGCCCCCACCGCCACTGGCCAGTTAACTTCTTGAACAAACCTCCAGTACTTGATACCCACATTCACGGACGCCATCGCACACGATGGCGCAGGAGGTCGGGCAATGAGGAAGAGGCAGATTTTTTGGGCGATCGTGTTTGGCTCGATGCTAGCGATCACGGCTTGCGGGGACGAGGGCGGCTCGAACGGCCCGGATGGCGCTTCGAAAAGCTCATGCGAGGCGATTTGTGGCAGCACCTGCGAGTTCGAAGGGGTCGATCCGGCCGAATTGGACTTCGACCAGTGCGTGTCCGTGTGCAACGAGTCGCTGCCTCAGTTCAACGACAATTGCGGCTCTCAAGGTGACGCACTACTCGGCTGCATCGAGGCGAACGGCTGCGACGAGAACACAGACAACTGCAACAGCCAGGCGATAGCCTGGGGTAGCTGTATCGGAGTTGCCTTCCAGTAAGGGTCGCCGTTCGCGGCGCCTCACAAGCCGGCCCGCGCGGCGATCAGGTCGATCGCCTTCTTCGGGTCGGGCTCGCCGGTTGCGCCAAGTAGCACGACGGCGCGGCTGATGCCGAGGTCTTCAAGCTCGGGTAGGGCGTCCGGACGCTTTGCGATCCGCCAGTTCGTCGTGATGTCGATAGACTCGAATGGCCGCCCCGCCTGGGTGGCCAATTCCTTGAGCTCCCCGATCTTCTCACTGAGCTCTTGCTGAGAATCGCTCGGCGCGTACCAACCATCTGCGGCATGCACAACCCGGCGCAGGGTTTTCGTCGTTGTGCCGCCGATCAATATGGGCGGATGAGGTTTTTGCGCCGGAGTTGGATGACTCTTGAACCCATGCCACGAAAGAAACTCGCTTTCGTGCTCGACCACCTCGCCGCTCCAGACCTTCTTCACGGCCTCGAGGTAATCGTCGAAGCGCGCGCCACGCCGTTTGAAGGGCGTCCCCATCGCCTCGTACTCCTCTGCGAGCCAACCAATGCCAAGGCCCAGCGTCAGCCGTCCGCCGCTGAGCGCATCGAGCGACGCCGTCTGTTTGGCGAAAAGGAGCGGATTGGCTTGCGGGAAGATATTCACCCCCGTTCCCAATCGAATCGTCTTGGTCGCAGCCGCCACATGGGCAAGCGAGATCAACGGATCGAGGAACCAAGCTTCCGGCGGGATCCCCATTTTTCCCGACCGCGCATACGGATACGTCGAGTCGTAGTCAGTCGGCACAATGACGTGCTCGAAGGTCCACACCGATTCGATCCCAGCAGCCTCCGCATGCTGCACGACCTCGACCATGTTCTCGGCCGTGCTCGGGCCACCAACGTTAATGGAGACAATTCCAATTCTCATTCCCGGAGTGTGTACGCACTCTCCACGGATTTCCAACCTCACAATCCGAGAACGGCACGGGACGGGCGTGCTCGCGGGCGTACCGGGGCACGGCGGAACGCGACACGGGGTTCCGCCGGACGGGTCGGCTTGCAAAGGTGGCCGGATTCACTGGGGGGCTTTGGCCACGACTATGAAGTGGCGGTAGCTGCAAGGCAGATCTCGGCAAAGCGAGACCGAAGCTCGCGCCTGGGTGAGGATTCTGCTTCCCGGTCCCG